>Ga0194124_10004862_pt1 | contig 12824 bp, 8 predicted proteins | sample TA2KigCas0mmetaG_FD_148605 | JGI IMG/M metagenome (GOLD analysis project Ga0194124, IMG submission 148605) | Freshwater microbial communities from Lake Tanganyika, Tanzania - TA2015031 Kigoma Deep Cast 0m | ecosystem: Environmental > Aquatic > Freshwater > Lake | place: Tanzania: Lake Tanganyika...
CCCAACCAGTAGCATTGTTGGATAATCCAGCATACATCGATCCAGATGTGTTTCTATATTGAATCAAACTATTGTTAGCACTGGATCTATCAACTAAAATTACTTCTGGATCTGTCGAAATAACATGTAGTTGCCCTACTGGATTATTGGTTCCTATGCCGATATTACCATTTGAAGAATTAATTACAAATCTTGTATTTGTTCCAAGAGAAGTAGAACTAGCAATCTCAAATACATCTGTTCCACCTACATTCAATCCAACAGAAAATGCAGTAAATCCAACACGATTAAATACAATTTGAGGATTGCCACCAGATCCATTAACAGAAACCGAAAGTCCGCTTACACCAACAGTTCTTTCAAATCTTGCAATAGGACCGCCCGCCCCCCCACCTTGAACTAAAAGTCCAGCACCAGTTGCAGCAGTATCTACAATATGAGTCTTATATGTTGGATTAGTGGTTCCAATACCAGTATTATCAGAAACATAAGCACCACCAGTAACTTGAAGTGTTTGTGATGCAGTTCCTGTGGTGGTTCCAGAACCAATAACTACAGGACCATTCGTAAATGTGCTGACACCAGTGTAGTTAAGATTGGTTCCTGTTAATGATGTGATGATACCAGTATTAGAGAAGAATGTATTACCATCAAGAGTAGTATACTTTGCTTTAGTACCTGTTAATGATGTGATGATACCAGTATTAGAGAAGAATGTATCACCATCAAGAGTAGTATACTTTGCTTTAGTACCTGTTAATGATGTGATGATACCAGTATTAGAGAAGAATGTATCACCATCAAGAGTAGTAAAATCACCAGTGGTATAAGATGCTGTTGTTCCACTTAATGTTGTAAGTGTACTTACACCAGAGGCATTGACTTGAGGAACAGATAAAGTTGTAGAACTTAATACATCAGTTCCATTAATCTTATAAGTTTTACCACTAACAAGATCAAAGTTCTCACTGGATTTGAGAGCAGCAGACCCAAAGGAATAGGTTAAAGTTTTACTGGTGATAGATGAATTACCAATTGCAATACCTGCACCATCAAGAGATGCATTTGATGCGACAGTTGTAGCAATGCCGACAACAAAATCAGCAAGTTCAATGATTCCAGAGTTTACAACAAACTGATCACCATCAACATAAAGATCACCTTTAATTCTAACACGACCAGTATTATCAGCAATGTTTTGTGGGTCAATAACAAGTTCTGTTGGTCCAGTAATTCTGGTTGCTTCAATGTTAATGGCAGCACCATCAGCACCTGTTGCAAACTTTGTAGCAGTTACAATACCACTAAAGTCTCCATGTACAGACTCTACTGTGCTAGACAATGTTATATTTGTAGCATTCAATGTCGTAATCGTACCAACCCCAGCATTGATGTTACCATTAAATGCTGTTGCTGTGGATACTCCAGTGACTAAAGTATCACCAACAACATGAAGTTTTGATGTTGGATTTGTGGTTCCAATACCAGTATTATCAGAAACATAAGCACCACCAGTGACCTGAAGACTTTGTGATGCTGTTCCTGTAGGAGTTCCAGAACTAATGAGTACTGGTCCATTGATGAATGTTGAAATACCAATAACATTAAGATTTATGAAACTATTTGGTGCTGCGGCAACTGCTGCTGAAATTACAGTTGTTGTTATAGAATCTAAGGATGAAATGTTTTGTAATTGTCTATCAGAAGAAACTACAGATGTTGCACCAATGCTTAAAGATCCAAATGTACCAACACCAGTAAAGTTTGCGGTGGCACCAATCAGTAAAGATACAGTGCTTAATCCAGAAAAATTCAAATCGGTTCCGTTGACTTTGGAAATGGTTCCTATACCACTATAATTCAGATTTGTTCCATTTAATGTAGTAATCGTTCCTACACCAGCATTGATGTTACCATTAAATGCTGTTGCTGTGGATACTCCAGTGACTAATGTATCTCCAATAACATGTAGTCTTGAGGTTGGATTTGTGGTTCCAATACCAGTATTATCAGAAACATAAGCACCACCAGTGACTTGGAATCTTTGTGATGCAGTTCCTGTGGTGGTTCCAGAACCAATCATCACAGGACCATTTACAAAAGTAGTGATTCCTGTGACTGTTAAGTCGGTGAAACTATTTGGTGTGTCAACAATTGCTGCTTCAATTGTTGCAATCGTAACAGCATCCAATGAAACAATGTTCTGCAATTCTCTATTATTACTGATAACTTGAGTCGATCCAATGCTCAGGGATCTAACTGATGTTGCACCAGATACATTAACATCACTGCTAAAGATAGTTGCTTTTGTTACTGTAGCAAAACCAGAGACTAATACATCACTAGTAAACGTAGAAACACCAGTGACTGCTACATTACTATCAAACTTAGCAGGACCAACAACACTCAGAGCAGTTCCAACTGTAGTTGCACCAGATACATTAACATTGCTGCTGAAGATTGCTGCTTTTGTTACTGTAGCAAAACCAGAGACTAATACATCACCAGTAAACGTAGAAACACCAGTGACTGCTACATTACTATCAAACTTAGCAGGACCAACGACAGACAGAGCAGTCCCAACTGTTGAAACACCAGTGACTAAAGTATCACCAACAACATGAAGTTTTGATGTTGGATTTGTGGTTCCAATACCAGTATTATCAGAAACATAAGCACCACCAGTAACTTGAAGTGTTTGTGATGCAGTTCCTGTGGTGGTTCCAGAACCAATAACTACAGGACCATTTGTGAATGTAGAGAATCCAGAAATAACTAATTCTTGACCAACATAAGATCTTGCAGTTCCAACACCAACACTTAATCCAAATCCTACTAAGGTGCTTGCATTAATGTGTCTTGCAAGATGTATGTCTCTCCATTTTTTAGTGGGATATCCAAAATCATGAAGATCTGCCGTTGCAGGAATAATATTTGTACTAACCTCTGCATTTAATGCAATTTGATCCGAACCCTCATTACCAATTGCAGAACTTCCAGTAACAGTAAATGATTGAACAGTTACTGATGTAATTGTGGCAGCAGTTCCAGTAATACCGGTTGCTGTTAATGTGGAAACACCAATGGTTCCTCCAGTTGCTACACCAACAACAAGATTTGGAAGATCCGTAGTTCCTTGAACTTTTGCATTACCAACTACATCTAAAACGGAAGTTGGAATCGTAGAACCAATTCCAACTCTTTTGGTATTGACATCAACATAAAGTGTTTTTGTATCAACTTCAAGACCATTTTTGATGACAAAATTCTTATTAATTGCTGCCATTTGGGTTCACTCTCCCCCAGAGTAGTTTTTATTATTTATGTTAAGATAAAATGAATGTAGCAGCAGCAGAAACAGCCCCACTATTATCAACAATTAGACGGAATAAAGTTCCATTTGGTGCTGTTAAAATAAGTCCTTGAGTACTTCCACTTCCAATACGAACATCACCGACTACATCTACAGATGCAAAACTTGTAGTGAATCCATCAGTAACAGTTCTAATCGTAGGAGTTCCAATTCCAAGTTTTGTTCCAATTAAAGTATTTGCAGTAAGAATTCCAGATACATTCGATTGTTTTGTGAATAAAGTTTGACCAGTGACTGTAGTAATACCAGCAAAAGTAGAAACACCGATTACGGTCAATTGTTTTGTGAATAAAGTTTCTCCAGTGACTGTAGTAATACCAGCGAAAGTAGAAACACCGATTACGGTCAATTGTTTGGTGAAGAGTGTTTCTCCAGTGACTGTAGTAATACCAGCAAAAGTAGAAACACCAATTACATTAAAATTGCCGATGACATTCAATCTATCAGATGGATTTGTAGTTCCGATTCCAATTCGATCAACAGAAACAACCATTAAGTCAGTTTCTTTGCTAACTAATCCAAATCTTCTCCAAGCATTTTGTTGAGTAAATACCCATCCCAAATGCCCCCTATCCGATGGATTTGCAACTAAAGAAATGTCTCCTGTTCCTCCTGCAACAACTGGAGTTGAAATTCCAACTGTAATTTTTCTTGAAACCTGTGCTTCTCCATGAATACTGAGTGAAGAAACTTCAATTCCTTCGTCAGAGATGGATGTTAATTTATTCGTAAGTAATACTGGACCATCAAATCTACTGAGAGTATTTTTATTTGGACCACCATTAACGATAATGTTATTATCAGCACGTATTTCATCAAAAGTGTGTGTATTATACGTGTCTTCAATTCCAGCAACAGAAACAATCGGTGAATCAAAAAGTTCTTCCTCCGAAGAAGTTGCCTTATAAAGTTTATCAGAAATAAAATATTCACCTAAATCATTTACACCTGTATAATGAACTTGAGCACCTGATTGTTTGGTTGCCTGACCAAGTTTTCTTTGTTCTTTTGTTAATGCTGATGTCTGTCGATTTGGAAGAGCAACGGAATAGTTACCGTGCCCAAATCCGACACTTTGGAAAATGTGATCTGATGCAGTAATGTGTGAAGACTGCCTCAACTCAACAGGAACAACCTTAACCTTTCTGACAACTGCTCCAGCATCATGATTTTTAGAAATTGTTCCAAAAACACCTCTAAAAACAGAATCTATTGTATTAGATGTAATTCTCATCATCTCCTCATCTATCACAATATAATCACCAAGTTGCAGTCCACCTCCGGTAGCATTTGTAATTGAGATAGATGTTGTAGTAGAACTAATTCCAGCAGAAAGTGTTGTAGTTATTCCAACATAAATTGGTTTCATTCTGCTTCCAACATTTTCGTTCAAAGCAAAAATGTTTCCATTGCTTGAATTATAACCACCCCTAAACACAAATTCACCAGAAGAAATAACTGGAGCAGTATTAGTTGAAACACCTGGTTGAATTGTAAACGTTGTTAATCCAACAACCTCTTTAATCAAAAATTCATTGTTAAAGAAAGTTTTTGCAGTTCCTACAATTTTAATTTTTTGATTTATTAATAATCCATGAGCAGTTAATCCAGTTCCAACTGTTGCAATTCCAGTAACTTGATCATAAGTAACTGTAGAAATTCCAATAGAATTTCCAATAATAGTTAGCAAAGATGCTGAAAGTGCGGTTCCAACAACAACAGATGTTCCAGCAACTCCTGTCGCAGAAATTACACTAGTAGAAATAAAGGAGATAGATTTTGAATCTGGAATAGAAACAATTCTAAATGAATCATTGTACTTTTGATAAACGTCAGAACGAATGCCTGCAATTTGAACAACCTCACCAACTCCACTATTAATTGAAGTAACCGATACAAAACCAACAGAAGCAGCAGCTCCTGTTGGTGGAATTACTTGTAAGGATTGTCCAAGTTGATATCCACCTCCACCATGAGTCACTGTTACTGATGTGACAGTTCCTCCAGCACTTGTAACAACATTTGCAATCGCACCGTCACCAGAAGTTGTTCCAACTCCAACTAACTTTGCACCATAAAGAGTTGTATTAGAACCATACCCACTACCACCTGTTATAACACTTACAGAAATAACTTGATTTAAATTGTGCTGTTTTTCAAGAAAAACAGTGTGAGATGTTCCAGTATAAGAATCTGTTTCAATGCTGGTAATTCCAAATCCAACACCATTTTCAAGTAAGAAATTTTGAACAACTTTTTTGGTAAGACTATTCTTGGGATCATTAATAACGACATTTCCAATTTGTTCTTTTCTTACATAAGATTCTGCAGCAGGAGCATCAGAACTCAAATTATCTCTATCAATTTGAGGAAAGAGAGATTCAATTGGTTGTGAAAATTTTGTTTGATCAAATGGAGAAATGTCTGGTGCTACTGTTGCATCAAAACAAATTAAATGGTAAACTCCGTCTTGTTCACCAGGAATGTGTTTTTTAAACTCACGAACTTTGAATACATAAAAATTCTTGGAAAATTGTTTTTTACTAAAATGAGCAAGATTCGATGCTAATCTTACATTTGAGTCTGTTGTTTTTGTTCCAGGATTATCAGAAAGAGTATAAGTAAATGCTCGTTCACTTGAAACTCCAATGACAGAATATGATCCATTAAATCCAGAACTTCCAATTCCAGTTGTATTTCCTGTGCTTGAAAGATTTTGAATGTCAACGACGGACCCAACAGTAAGATTGTGAGGTTTTTCAGTTATAATTGTAGCTGTATTTGAACTCCAAGTTGCATTAGTTATAAATCTAAAATTTTTCTGTTGAGTTATATTTGTAATCGATGTAGCAGTGATTTCAGAAGTAAGAGATGAAGTTGTAGTGCTTGATTCCTGTAAAATGTATCCATCTAAAGGACGACGAGCAGATGAAATTCCAGCAGGAATAACGTACCTGAACTTATACACAGAATCTTCAACATTTCTTGTATTAAAATTTCGGTTAAAAAAAGTTTTTGGAGTGTTCTGCCCAAGAGCAGTTGTACCATAACTTACGATTGTTGAATAAATCTGATTATCAACAGCAAGATTTGAAACATTTACATACCAATTCTTATTCTGATAATCAAATTGAATTGGATGTCCATAATCACCTGGAATTTTATCTGAAACTGCACTTACAACTTTAATTCTTCCACCAGAATTACTGAGTTCTAAATTATTTCCAACAAGAGCATCGTTTAGAGTTTTAGATAACCGAATTGAATTACTACCCAATCCAGAAGTAATTGCGTAATATATTTCATTATTTTGAATCTGAGAAGGAAGTTCTCCGGTGTCACTGAATAATCGAACAGATTCACCTTCTACAAAATCATGATTTTGATTAAAGGTAACAATATTTGAAGTAATACTGTTAATTCCAGAAATGTTTTGATTGATCGTAAATGATTTTTTTCCAGAATAAGTTGTGACTCCAGAATTCGATGGCATCACACATCTAGAAAATATTTCAGTTTCAACGTTATTAATATTAAGAACAACTTTCAGGTTTTCATCGACACTTGCACCAAATTTAAATCCATCACTCATGTGTTGAGGAATTTTTCCAACATTTTTTTCATTAAACAAATAAAGACGAGTTGAGTTTCCAACAGATACTGTTTTTGCAACATCAATTGGAAGATAATCAATTTTTAAATCTTTAAAACTTGATTCTTGTGGTATGATTACGTGTGTAATGTATCCAGCATTGTCAACGGCTAAGGAGTTGTCTTTAAATCCATCAGCAAGAAATGCATTTTCTCCATATGTTGATTTTGCACCAGAAAGATAAAGTTGAGCACCAGACTCTGAGACAAATTGATTTGCGTATCCAATGGCATGAGATTGTTCTACATTCACTAACGAACCGTTAGATGCTTTAATGTGAAAGGATGAGTAAGATGGTTTATAAATTGCTGATGAATTTGTATGAAGATTATCAATTGCTTCGGAACCCTCATAAGAAAGAGATGCTGCATTATATGCAACAAAAGCATTATCATCTTTTTGTAGTCCAGTTCCTAAAAAATTAACAACTGTTGCTAATTTTGAACCAGAAACTTTACTTCCATCAAAATGAGATCCATTCATTCCGTAAACAGATCTCTTATTTACATTGCAAATTTCCGCACCATTAAATTCTAATGCATCTACCTCAAGAGTGATAGATGCATTTGTAACTGCAGGAACAACAATGTTTGGAACTGTTGGAACAGAATAGGTGAATTTAGTTGCAGATGTAATACCAGTAACTACAAAAGTTCCATTATAAACAGAGGTTGATACACCAGAAACTGTAATTGGAACATCTATAGCAATGTCAGTAATAGGTTCAACTGTTTCAACAGTAATTGTTGTTGTTCCAGTTACACCATTTCCAGAACGAATGGATGAAATTCCAACAGAATCGGTAGTTGTAGAAATAATTCTAAATTCTTCTACTCTTTTTTGTAAATCAATAGTTCCTGCAGGATAATCTGGTTCTATTGGTCGAGCAGTTCCAGAATCATAAACATCCGAAACTTTTATATAATAATTATCTAAATCAGTAAATGTGCTTGTAAAATTATTAAAAGAATCGTTAATTCTAATTGAATTAATTCCATCTACATATTCAAATGCTGTAAGTTTATGATGAGAAAACTTTGGAGTATGGAGACTGGGTTCGTAGTTTTTAAAAGCATTATTATCAGCATCTAAGATTGTAAAATTAGATACATAAGATCCACCAGTTAATCTAAAAATTACGCTTGGTTCAATTTCAGAATTTGATGGATCTGGAACATACGTAGGAATAATTTTTGTTTTCTTTACATCTTTACCAATTAAAGAAACTCCACGAGGAATAATTACACCACCATGAATACTATTTAATTTAAAAAGTTCATTATCAGTTGTGCTGACATCAAAATTTGAATTTAAATTGAATGGTGATAAAACTAATCCAATTGTACCAAATCTTGATCTATATAAAACTGATGAGGTTCCAGCATCATCATAAGCAATATATCCAGGTCTATTATCAATGTAATGAGTTCCAGGAGAAACAATAATTACTACACGATTATATCTATCGTTATTTTTTCCTTCAACAAATGAAAATCGTGCTGCCTCAATTAATGCCCTTTGAATTGTTTTGAAGGGTTTTGTTTGAGAATTTCCTTGATTGGTAATCGCATCAGTAGAATCAATCTCAGTAGGATCTACGTATAATGTATTACCTAATGAATTCTTTAAAAAGTTCTCCAGTCTGGAAAGAGCCATCTCTTATCAACATAGTTTTTCTTCTGATTTATTTATGATATGATAAAAGGGGAGATCAATCTCCCCTTTAGCGACTTCCTTCACACTTGATTATTATACCACTTCTCCTCTTTCCATGTCAATTTTTTTTGAAGATCTTTATCAAATACCATTAAGTATCTGTGTTTTCTACTTCTTTCTTTCCATTCTCCTTCAACACCTTTAACACTTCCTCTTGAGTGTTTAGTTCCATCAGCATAATAAAAGTCTTTTTTTGGGTCAGTCAATCCATAATACTTAAAATTACAAGCACGGTAGATAATTCCGTTGTGGCGAGAAGAATCAGCATAAGAAAGTATTACTTTTACCTTTGCTTCCTTACGAAACTTTTTGATACAACGACTCACAAACCAAGAAGTGATATTGTATTCTTGATTTTGAACATCAGGATGAATACAAAGTCTTGAGAGTTCATAAAGACCTTCTTGTTGGTCTCTTTCTAATTCAAAAGCACCTACCGCTATTTCGGGAACAGGAATTTTTGTGAATATGCATACTCCTAATGGAGCGTCAATTCTAAGTATATCCGTAAACGATTTACGATAAAGACCATAATTATATCCTGATTTAAAATCTTTAGATTCGTCTTTTAGGTAATGGTAAGTTTTTAATAGGTCTTTAACTTGGTTTTTTGATACTCTATCAATGTAATATTCATTTTTCATTTCAATCTTCTAGATACTTTCCATCCTTTATTTTGGAGTTTTATGAACTCAGAGCCCCCATTCGGAATCGAACCGAAAATCTTCCGCTTACAAGGTGGATGCAGTAACCGTTATGCTATAGGGGCAATAAAAAAATTGTAAAACAATCAGAGTATTTCGTCAAGCACTTCAGGATTTTCTATTTCCATTTCAAATAAACATGGATGTGCTTGTTCGTCAATCAAATAAAAAGATTTTAAATAAAAGAACTCTGGAGTGTATGTAAGATGATGATTTGCTTGTTTAATAATTTCTGGATCGTCTTGTACGATTGATGGAAGTTCATCAAACGTAAAAGCAATTCCATTGATGTAATAGGTTTTGATGATAAACCTATCTTCTTTCGTCTCATACCAATTATAAGAGGTTGTGATCTTATATTTCATGAGATTTTTTCTTTTATTTATTTCAATAGGAGTAGGGAGACTTGAACTCCCACGAGATTGCTCTCAACGGATTTTAAGTCCGGTGCGTCTACCGATTCCGCCACACTCCCACAAAATCTCAGAAAACATGAGTTATTTTGATTCTACCTCATAAGTCGGAGGATGTAAACGGCAGTATTCATTAAACGTGATTTTCATTTCTTTGTTAGTTAATCCACAGTTTTGTGCAGCAGTTGGAATGTTCCACTTTGCGGCAAAAAGCATCTCCATAGATTGTCTTGTCTCAGGTCTCATAGAGGATTTGCATAAAAAAGAGTTTTTTCATCCACTGTAGCACGAACAAGGTCTAACACATTCATAAATTGATCGACAGTTTCGCAGACCATTTCTTTTTCTGACCCTTCGGTAGAGTAAAGATACACAGTCTTTTTAAGAGGATCCACCACGCATCGTGACAGGTATTCGTCAGTCATTCGGTTTGTTTTGTGATTACCTGAGTATCATAGCAGGTCTTGGGGGTGGTGTCAACCCTTCACATCATAATGATATCCAGCAATGGATCTTTGAGAATTATCTCCTGGATAATCTTCAATAGTTCCTTCATACTCCACTATAAGTTTTTCGGTATCCTTTCTTTCTGCCATAATGTGATAAAAACAATCAATAGGCATACCACCATTTGTATGAAGATACACTTTTTCACAATCCCATCTTTGAACAAAAACTTCCTGATGCACTCCTATTGGTGTTAAATTAACCGTGATTGTATTTACATCTACCAAATTTTTCCAATAATCTGGAAGAGTGATTTCTGTTTGACTTGTAATTCTTCCACGTACATAAACCGATGCCTCTGGTCCTTCTACACAGGAATGAGTCAATCTCCATCCTTCCTTTGATGGATGAGGAATGTCAAAGTTTTTCTTTGCTGATAATACATGACCACCATTATTTGAAATTACTTCTCCACTGGCAAATACTTCACCTGTTGATCCAAATGGCGGATAAGGCAATAATCTAAGATCACCAGTTATCAAAACATTACCGTTAACTTCCAAACCAACTTCAATTTCCTCAGGTAAAGGAACAAATCCCATCATTAAGTCTGGAGGTGGAGGGCAAATTGGACCAATGTGAACAATTGCTCTTGGAATAAGAACTTCAGTATCAGTAGATCCAACACCAACAACAGCTCCAGTAGGAAGACCAAAAACTCCCCACGATGCGATAGACGTTCCAGTATAAGGGGGCAAAATTGGAGAAAATGTTGGATCAGATACTCCAACAACTAATTTTGATGCTACGTTTCTAATTTCTTCGTTTGACATAATTATTATAAAAGTTCAAATGACGTTGTGGTGTCTCCTTCTGTGATAGTTCCTCCTTCCAGCAATGTTTGTGCTTGTTGACTTTCTATGAGATCCTGTTCTTGTTGTGATGCTGCTATGGTTTCTGCATTTGATTCACCAACTTGCAAATCTTCAGTTGCTTTATCTGTTGGTTCTCCAGTGTTTGTTGGTTCTCCAGTAGCAGCACTTTCTCCTAAACTAAAGGATTCTGTAATTGCTTGTACTGGACCAGAAAAAAGAGTATCAGCAAAAGTTGATGCGGCAGTAAATCCAGATTGAATATCCATAAATCCTTGCGAAAACAGGTTTAAATCTTTTTTTGCAGAAGCAAAAATACCTTCAGACTGAAGTTTGATCGTAGAAGCTTTTAGGTTTAAATTTTTATTTGCTCTCAAATCAATGTTTCCTTTATCTCCTCCACCATCAGCAAAAATGTGAATGTTCTTTCCTTTCAAAAAAATGTCACCATCTTTTGCTTCTAAGTGTATGTCACCATGTTCACAAAGAATTACTTTTGCTGGATTATAATCTCCATCACTAATTCCCTTTGCCTTAATGTTTTGTCCCAAATGTTCTAATGAAGATCCAGGAGTAAAAAGAACATGTTTTCCAGTTGATGCTCCATTACCAGTACCACCTTGACCATTACTCGCATAAAACCCCATTGTTTGAGATTCTTGAGATTGAATCTCCCATAATGCTCTTCCATGAATAGAAGATTGACCACTTTGAGTGGCATATCTTTTTTTAGAACTCCTTTCAAGTTCTTTGTTATCCTCAGGAGGGCTTTGTTGGGGTATAGATCCTCTTGTCATTTTCCTACACAATCGACTACAGAAGTTCCATTTAGTCCCATTTGAGCATTTCCAGTATCAATTCTGAAATGTGGACTAAAAGTAGTGCTCTTTCTTCTTTGCCAATTCTGTTTATCGAAAGGTCTTTCTGTCATAAATTTATGGATGGGTTTTGTTATTTATCAGTAACCATAACCTCCTCCACCACCTCCACCTCCGCTAGGAGGAGGTGAAGGGGCAGGTGAAGGGGCAGGCGAAGGTGAAGGAGATGGTGATGGTGATGGTGATGGTGATGGTGATGGGGTGGGAGTTGATGTTGTTGTTGGTGTCGTTGGTGTTGCTGATGCAGAGGTTATTACTTGTGCCGATGTTGAGGCGCTTACAACTGTTGATTGTGTGGTGGTAGAAACATCGGTTCTCGTAGTCTCTCCGACAATTGTAATATTACCAGCACCCATAGCTGCGTGAACGGTGCAAATATATTTTATGTTTGATTCTGTTGCAGTTGATTTAATCGTTAATGATACAAAAGATCCAGGAGTTCCACTTTCTCCTTTATAAGTCACAACATAGTTTGAATTTAATGCAGAATTATCAGAATTAACAAAACCTATGATATGAGTGGCATTACTACTATTAGAAACATCAAATATGTAAGTTTTCCCTCTTGTAAAGGTTAGTGATCCTCGTTCAACACCATTAATATAAAATTTATTCCCAGATCCAGGATTTATGACAGAAACGAAGAGTGTTTCCGAAGTGGATGGAGAGGTAAATTTAGACTTCCGAGTTGGTGATGCCGCCTCTTCAGGAGTGATACCCACACAATCAACTACAGAAATTACAGTATCATCATTAACGTCAAAGACAT
>Ga0194124_10004864_pt1 | contig 12822 bp, 17 predicted proteins | sample TA2KigCas0mmetaG_FD_148605 | JGI IMG/M metagenome (GOLD analysis project Ga0194124, IMG submission 148605) | Freshwater microbial communities from Lake Tanganyika, Tanzania - TA2015031 Kigoma Deep Cast 0m | ecosystem: Environmental > Aquatic > Freshwater > Lake | place: Tanzania: Lake...
TTTCATGGATGATGATGATGCGGTCAGCAAGGACTACATGAGCAGCATCCTGAAGGCTATTGACGAGCATAACGGAGTGGACTGCATCTCATTCAACCAGTGGTGCAGCATTGACGGGGAGCCGATGGATGTGGAGTTTGGCATCGGAAACCCCCACGGTCAGTTGTGGAGGGACGAGGACGGCTTCCTTGGAGACATCAAGCGTCCACCGTACCATATGTGCGTGTGGCGGCGAGAAGTTGCACAGAGCGAACCGTTCAACCAGATGATTGGTGAAAACGGGGGGTCGTATGCCGAAGACATTGACTGGCTGCTGCGCTTGTATCCGAAGGTGCAAACGGAACACCACATTCCTGATGCTCTGCACGGGTACATCTACAATTCCAAGACCACCACATCTCTTGTCCCGCAAGGCTAATCATGAAACTCATTTCATTCAGTTTGTGGGGCGACAAGCCCGAGTACACCATTGGTGCAGTAAAGAACGCCGATCTTGCTGCACGGCTATTTCCTGATTGGGTTTGCGTGTTCTACTGCTTTCAGTCTGTTCCGCAAGACATTATTTCACAACTACGATCTCGTCAGAATGTGATTATGCGAATGGTTGAGGGCAATTACAATACCGCTGACAGCCGTGGTATGTTCCACCGCTTTCTGCCTGCCGATGAAGAGGGCGTAGAGTACATGATGAGCCGAGACTCTGATTCCCGTCTATCCGAGCGTGAGCGTCTTGCGGTGGAGGAGTGGCTTTCTAGCGGAGCCGATCTCCATGTAATGCGCGACCACCCGTATCACGGCGCACCCATGCTTGGCGGCATGTGGGGTGTAAAGGGTGAAAAACTGAAGGGAATCGCACAGGCAATGGAAGAGTTTAAGCCCAATAGCGACAAAGGACAAGACCAAGCGTTCTTGTGGAAATGGGTGTGGGACAAGGTGCGTGATGGCGAACTCACGGTATGTGTTCACGATCCGTTCTTTCAGAAAACTCCTTTTCCTGTGGGTGCCGTCCGTGGTGGGGACAGCAACGGCGGAGTGTGGTTCGTTGGGCAGTGCTTTGATGAACACGACAAGTACAACAGTCAAGCGGATATTGACCTAATTCAGAAAGGAATGTAAGTGAAACTATTTAATATTGATATGCACATTTCGATTGTTCACGATGTGAAAACCCTTTTTTCAGAAATGGGTAATCAGGTAGACTCGTGCTGTATGTCTGCCCATACATGGGTAAACAATGAACCGCAGTGTGCGACTGAAGTGATTCATCCTGGAAACTTCACACTCATAGATCAGCAGATGTGCGATCTGTTTTATGAAAAGTATAAGGAGGCTTTGAGTGAATATGATGGATTCATCCATTCATATCCGCCTGCATTCGCCGCTCTGTTTGAAAAATGGAACAAGCCAATTTATACGATTGCTTGCACTCGCTATGAGTTTCCTTGTGGCAGCGGAGAAACCCGATCTATCAGCAGCCTGAAGTGGCTGAATGAAAAACTCATGTCTGGTTACAAGAGCGGTCAGATCAAGTTCATCGCAAACAATCTGTACGACAAGAAGTACTGTGAGGAGTTTTGTGGTGGTGAGTGGAAGTTCATTCCTTCCATCTGCAAGTATGTCGAGCATCTAACTTGCAACGGTAGCAAGAACGAGATCATCATATGGGACAGAAACCGAGATGGACTGCGGAGAGAACTTGCACATCCAAAGGTCAATCTACGCTTCTCTACATCACAAGTCTACGACAGAAACAAACTAGTAGACTACGCTGGCATCATCCACATCCCATACAATATCAGCATCATGTCTGCTTTTGAGCATTACGCTATGGGCATACCCATGTTTGTGCCGTCTTATGATCTTCTGTTGTCGTGGAAGAATCAAGGCAGGAATGTGTTGAGCGAACTTGAGTTCGTGCTGAATCTGAACACTCCACCGAAGGACGAGTGGCTTCGTCTTGCTGACTGGTATGACACCAAAAATATGCCTGGAGTCATGCTATTTGACAGCATTCCACATCTGCACGAACTCATAAATACATATGATCGTGAAAAGATAACTAATCAGATGAAGGATTTTTACGCAACAAAGAAGCAGAGAGTCATTTCTTTATGGAAGGAGACACTTGTATGAATATTTTAATCACTGGATGCGCGGGTTTCATCGGAAACGCTTTATGGAAGCGGTGGGAAAAAAAGTACAGACTACTTGGTATTGACGATATGTCAAGAGAGACATCCATTGCACCTGTAGTGGATTCCATGAAACATCATCTGTTTTATGTTGAAGATGTTTGCAACATTGACAGCATCTCTCTTCCGAAATTGGATTTGATTGTGCATCTTGCTGCACAGGTGAGCGTGGTTAACTCTATGATTGATCCCATCCTCGATATGCACACAAACATTGAAGGGACTCTTCGGTTGTGTATGCTTGCACAGAAGCATGGGTGTAAGTTCATTTACGCTTCAACAAACAAAGTGTATGGTGAATTGAATGGAGTCTATACGCCCGTTTCAGACTCACAGGCACTAAAACCAGAGACACCATATGGGATCAGCAAATGCACGGGAGCGCAGTATGTGTTGGATATGCTTCCCAATTCAGGATATGTGTTCCATCAGTCGTGCATTTACGGAGAAACACAGCAGGGAACATTGGATCAAGGATGGGTTGGATGGTTGAGAGGCAGAATCCAAAGCAATTCCCCCATCACTTGTTTTGGTGATGGTACACAGGTACGCGATCTTCTTCATGTTGAAGACTTGATTGATGCTTATGAAATGGTCTTGAACGGAACGCTTTCGCCTGGAGCCTATGTTACAGGTGGTGGTATTGAGAATTCCCACAGTTTCAAGGAAGTGGTTGAATTGATGGGTGGAACCATTGCCAAATACGATGAGTGGAGACAGCACGATCAACGATACTTTGTGTCATCGAACGAGAAATTGCTGGCTTCTGGTTGGTCACCAAAGATTGGTTTTGTAGACTGGATGCAGAGCAATCCCGTGATTAAACAATACATTAATGCTTGACTTTGATGATTCCATTTACGATGATTGCATAAGTGGAATGGCACTGAAGGCACACTGCAACAAATCATACAAGCCATCATCATACGATTTGTCTTGTGATTCTGTGGTGGAACACGGAGATGTGTGGTTTGTGAAGCGTGATTTTTTGCCAGAGTTTTTCAGTATGCTTCCTATCGGATGCCCTTCTATTTCAGTGGTGACGCAACACAGCGACTATGAAGTGGATGACGCTGTAATGGAATTAAAACCGTCTTGCGTTAAAAGGGTGTTTGGTTCAAACACCACAAGCGGGAGGGAAGACACTACTCCTGTTCCTCTTGGATTGGGTCCACCGTATTGTACGATTACACCAAAAGCAGAACACATCAGGTCTTTGGACACAAGGAAAATCCGATCTCGCTTACTGTATGTGAATTTTCGCGTGTCCACTTATCCACAGGAACGGCAAGCGGCATTTCAGAGTATGCAGAGACTTTCAGAAATTTGCCCTAGCGTCAGCATAGCAACTCAAGCATCCGATCCCACAATTGTGCATGGATACTTGACTGATATGATAGATCACAAATTCTGTCTGTGTCCTCGTGGAAACGGAATAGACACTCATCGTTTATGGGAGGCTCTGTATTGCAGGACGGTTCCCGTAGTAAGATATGATCGCGCACACAGAAACTTTATCGACTTGCCCATACTGTTTGTGGATGATTGGAATCAAGTCACAGAAGAGTACCTACATACACAGTACGAGCAAATGATCCATCATGAATGGGATTATTCAAAAATGAAAGCCTCTTGGTGGGGCAAGCAATTCAAGGAGTGAAGATGGGTCAGATTACTATAGATACTTGGTTGGGATCATTTCTCAAAAATGTTTGTCAGCAGAACCCACAGATAAAAACTGTTGTTGAGATTGGTACATGGGACGGCATGGGCAGTACAAACTGCATCATTCAGGGTCTTGCTGCATCGGGAAAGAGCGACATGAAGTTTGTTTCACTTGAGAGTCATCCTTCAATGTATCACTCTGCTATACAGGCGTGGGAGGGAAGACTTCCTGAATGGGTGTCCTTTGTTCACGGCAGAATTCTCGAAACAGAGGAGATGGATTCTTCCGAACTCACATCTGTTGAGCGGGGTTGGTTTGAAAAAGATGTTCGTGGCATGAACAGCTGTCCAAATGTGATGGACGCTATTCCTGCACAGATAGATTTGCTACTGTTGGACGGAGGAGAATTCTCCACGCAGATCGAATTTCAAAAACTAAAAGACCGTTCAAAACTGATTGTTTTGGATGATACCAATAGTAGAAAGTGCAAAGCAATTCGATCTCATGTGTTGGCTTCACCCAACAAGTATCATCTTGTCTTTGATGCTCCTGAAGTTCGTGTAGGGGTCATGGGGTTTGAAGTTTTGAGTGATTTATAAAGAAAGAGAGTTCAAATGGAAACATGGCAAAAAAACTTCGAATACATCTGCAATTTGCCTGTCAAGTATTTTGTTGATATAGGTGCATCTTGTGTGTCAGAATACTCTCAAACGGAAGCGTTCATCCCTATGGGATTTTCGGGATTGATGGTAGAGTGCGATCCACAAAAATACTCTGTACTGATAGAGCGATACAAAAATAATCCAAATATCAAAATAGTAACTGATCCAATAACGCCAACAAATGTGTTGAATATACTGAAAAATAATGGTGTTCCAGATGGATTCTATCTCTCTCTAGATATAGATGGATATGATTATTTTGTGCTTGATGCAATATTGAGCCATTACAGTCCTTCGGTAATAATTTCAGAAATCAATGAGAAGATTCCACCGCCAATCAAGTTTTCAGTTCAATATGTACCTGAATATTTTTGGGATGGTACTCACTACTATGGGTACTCCATCTCTATGTTGGAAGAGTTGCTTGAGAAGTACGGATACATGATAAAGAGTCTTGATGGAAACAATGTGGTACTAATCAAAGGCGTTCAAACACAGAGTATAGAAGAAATCTATAACACTGGATATCTGCACAGTTTAGATAGACGCGAGAGATTCAGTTACAACCAAGATTTTGATGCCGTGTATGACATTAGCAAACCCGAACAGATAAACTTTATTAAATCAAAGTTTGACCTGTCAAAACCATCTTATCATTTGAATGGTGTTCCTATTACACATCGTTCTTACATATTGAAGTGACATAAAATGAAAGTACTAGTAACAGGTGGAGCGGGTTTCATTGGATCGAATCTTGTTGATCGTTTGATTGCAGACGGTCACAAAGTTGTTGTTATAGACAACGAATCATCAGACGCTCACGACCAGTTCTATTGGAATCCCGCAGCGCAGAACTACAAGTACGATATCAACGATTACACAAGAATTCGCAAACTATACGAGGGAGTGGACACGGTGTTTCATCTTGCTGCTGAAGCACGTATTCAACCGTGCATTGAAAACCCTCTAAAAGCAGTGGAAGCAAATGTGCTTGGTACTGCAAGTGTGCTACAATGTGCTCGTGTTTGTGGTGTGAAGCGGGTAATCTACTCGTCCACTTCGGCGGCTTACGGATTAAAGAATACTCCTCCATTGGTTGAAACCATGCCTAACGATTGCCTGAATCCGTATTCGGTCACAAAAACTAGCGGCGAAGAATTGTGTAAAATGTACTCCAAATTATACGGTTTGGAGACAATCGTCTTCCGCTATTTCAATGTGTACGGAGAGCGTCAACCTCTGCGGGGTCAATACGCACCGGTCATAGGCATTTTCTTGCGCCAACGAGCAGCAGGAGAACCCATGACCATTGTGGGTGACGGAGATCAGCGGCGTGACTTTACCCATGTGAGCGATGTGGTGGAAGCGAACATCAGGGCATCACAGTTTACTGCTCCTGATTACGATATTATTGACATTGAATCGTGTAGAATCCATCGGGGATGGGAGTGGGGACAGATTTACAATATTGGAACAGGAGTAAATTATTCGGTGAATGAGATTGCTGCACTCATGGGGGGCGAAACTGTTAATATTCCACCCCGTCTTGGAGAATCGCGGATCACTCTTGCAAACGCATCAAAAGCAAAAACACATCTTGGATGGACTCCGAAAGTTTGTCTTGAAGACTGGATTGCCCAGTATAAATAACAGCAGAAAGGTTTTGTAATGGAACACATTTATCAGCGTGAAGGATTTGGAGAAAATTGGTTTACCTATCTCGAACTGTATTCTGAAATCATAAACCGATTGCCAAATGGATCAACTATTGTTGAGGTTGGTTCTTGGAAGGGCAAGAGCATAGCCTACTTTGTTGTTGAGGCTGCTAATCGCGGCAAGCAGATATCTGCGTATGCAGTTGATACATGGAAAGGTTCAGAAGAACATAAAGACTCCAATGATGTAAAAACAGACACTCTGTATGAAGTGTTCTTGAACAACGTAGACCCTATCAAAGGTATGTTTCAGCACATCAGAAAACCTTCGCTAGAAGCAGCAAACGACTTTGAGGACGACAGTGTTGATTTTGTGTTTATTGATGCCGCTCACGACTACGAGTCCGTAAAAGCGGACATTTCTGCATGGATTCCAAAGGTAAAGTCTAAAGGAATCATTGCAGGACATGACTACCTTTATGAAGGCGTAAAAAAAGCGGTTGATGAGTATTTTAAAAACGCAGTTCTTTTCCGTAATGATATGGAAAACTGTTGGATCGTTGAAATAGAATAAGGAAACATCATGTCTACAGTATGCCTCTCCATGATCGTCAAGAACGAAACAAAAATTCTGCATGAGTGCTTGGACTCTATTCACCCTTATATTAACTACTGGGTGATTGTGGACACAGGTTCCACAGACGGTACACAAGAGTACATCCGAAAATACTTTGAGGAAAAGGGAATTCCTGGCGAACTCCATGAGCGTCCGTGGGTATCTTTTGGTCATAACCGTAGCGAAGCACTTGATTTATGTGCTGGTAAAGGCGATTACGCGTGGATGATTGATGCAGACGACCGTGTGGTTGGAGAGTTTAAATATCCAAACGGCAAAAATCTAAATGCCGATGCGTACGCCATTAAGTGTGGTCGAGAAGGGTGTGTATGGTGGCGCAATCAAATATTTAAGACAGGAATTGGATGGAAGTACATTGGTGTGCTTCACGAGTACGCCCACTGTGAAAAACAATCACTTCGACAAGAAAAAATTGAAGGCAACTATTTTCTTGAAGCACGCACTCTTGGTCAAGAGCGAAACGGTGGAGTTACACCTGTTGAAAAGTACTCCAAGGACGCTATTCTGCTTGAAGAAGAACTCAAGAAAGATCCAACCAACACCCGTTATCAGTTCTATTTGGCACAGTCGTATTTTGATTCTCAGCAATGGGACAAAGCAATTCAAGCGTACTATAAACGGGTAGAGATGGGTGGATGGGAAGAGGAGTGCTATTACTCTCTGTTCCGTGTGGCACTGTGTGAAATTTCCAAAGAGTCTCCTTGGCCTGTGGTTCAGCAAAAATTTCTAGACTCGTACGATTACCGTCCGTGCCGTGCAGAACCACTTCACGCTGTTGCACGATTTTTGCGTATGAACGGTCGTCCACGAGCTGCGTATCTGTTTGCAAAAGAAGCATCGCAGATTCCGTATCCACAACACGACATTTTGTTTATAGACACCAATGTGTACAGATGGATGGCACTGGACGAACTTGCTGCCACTGCTTTTTACACTCACGACTACAAAAACGGACACGCTGCGTGTGAAATACTTTTAAAGCAAAACCGTTTACCACCAAGTGAAGTAGAAAGAAATCAAAAAAACCATGCTGCTTACACAGAGCAAATTGAAAAAATTCAAGCAGCACAAAAACAGTCTGGAATTTCTGTACCCTTACACACAGTGACTCCTACACAAACTGCTTCTTTGCTAAATACTAGTACTGTAAACAGGAAAACATTTAAGAAGCGAGAGAGAAAATAAATGGCATCAGCGTATTACGACATTAATGCACAGCAGCACTCTACTTTAAATTTTCATGTAGAGTATTACGACAACCAAAAAAATCCTATTAATTTAACAGGATACACTGCTCGGTTTCATGTGCGTCCAAATAATGACTCGTCTAAACTGTACTTAATGATTACTACTTCAGGGGTTACCGGTGGTGGTTTAACAGGAGAATTCAGTGCAACCTCTGGTATTAGTGGAAGTGGCGGTATATTTTTAAACACGGGAGAAACGGGTGGAGTTTTTACGGGCGGAATTCTTATTACCGCTGATGCCACCACAATGGGATACGTTCGTACAGGGTCGTGGAAATACTCTTTGGATATTACAAAAGGTGTCACCACAGAAGAACTCATGCAGGGTCAGTTTGTGGTGTCTCCTAAAAACACCAGATGAAATTAAAAATCAAACAAATCAATCACAAAGTAAATCCTAAACAAACCAAAGGCTTGCTTGTGATTCGCTATTATAATTTCACAGTAAAACCAAAAGAGGGTGGAGTAAAATTATTTAACAATAAACACGCACTGGTTTTAAAACACGATCTGCATTACGGTGTACAGATTATAAAAAATAATAATACTGTGATTTTAAACCAACAGGATTGACTTTAGCAATTCCTGTGTTATGATTCTTGGTATAACAAGACTTTATTATGAATACACCCACACTTGGTTTCTATTGCATTCCCGATACAGGCGCAGAACCCCCGAAATTCGCAACAGACGGTTCTGCGTGTTTTGACCTCTGCGCTCGTTTCCATTCCGATCCTAAAAACTCTAATCCTGATTGGGGCGCGTACAAGTCCGTGACTGCCTACGGTCCTCAGAACATAAAGGCTGAAATCTATCCTGTAAACGGAGTACTAAATGTGCCACCAGGTTGGCGTTTTCTTGTTCCCACGGGTCTAGTCTTGGATATTCCCGAAGGCTACTCTGTGCGCCTCCATGCACGAAGCGGCATGGCACTAAAGGAAGGGTTCGTGCTATCCAATGCCGAAGGCGTGATTGACTCGGACTACACCGATGAACTAATGGTGATGGTGTCCACACACAGTTCGTCTTTGGTGTTCATTCCATATGGAGCGCGAATCTGCCAAGCAGAACTTGTACGCAATCAACCTGTAGACCTAATAAAAATTGCCAATCCCCCACTGAAGAAAACGCAGCGTACAGGCGGATTTGGAAGCACAGGACTGTATTCACTAGACAAAAACACAGGAGGAGTTTGAAATGACACGCGATGAACTACTACAATTTCACGAAGATATAACAAAAGAAGCACGTTCTCTTATGAGTCTAAAAAATCGTGACTACGCAGGAAACGAAGGACTTGAGCCGTTTGCTAATTTTACCCGTGTGGAAGCAATGGGTATATGTAAGACTGAACAAGGGTTCATGGTTCGTCTCACGGACAAAATGAGTCGCCTGTCGTCTTTTATCCGTTCAGGAAAAATGCACATCAAGGACGAGTCTTTCAAGGACACCTGTGTGGATGTGATAAACTACATGGTTCTACTCGCGGCATATCTGAAGGAAAAAGAGTCCAAGTCTAGTTAATGATCACTATGTTAAACATAAACATACCACATTTTTACTGCTACATGAGAAAAGAGCATATGTACCAACATAAGGCTAAGATTGGTGAATTTGTGAATGTTACTGTGTTTGCTGCCCAATCAAATCCTGATAAAGCACTGCTGTTTCATGTTCTAACGGATGACGGACTTGTCCGAAGCAGAGTTCCTATTCATATGCTGTGCCACAAAGAAACTGCACCACAATTGCCGTTGGACTACTTGCAGTTGTGGGATTGCTTCTCTGTGAACTGCACGGTTGTTGCCTACGATTACTTGAAAGCGGCAAGAACTAAAATAGTTTTAAAGGACAAACAAGAACTGTGGGGCGAGTACATGATGACTTTTGATTGGTACGGCAATCCGTACAGTGATGAACCAACACAGTACAAGAGTCTACACCTTATATGGTTGGACAACGGCTGCTACACACTACAACCAAACAACAGAATTTATTGGAAGCATATGTCGTTTGTTACTAAACCGTTTCCCACAAACCCCGACTTCAAAGTTGACAATAAAGTTTTCAGGTGCGAGGCAACCAGCGACCGTTGGTTGATTGATGGGGATGACGATTCGTACTATTACGACTTAAAAAGTGAAAAAAATCAATTAAATGTTGAAAAAGTAGTTGATTTAAATAATAAAAATGGTAAAGTGTGAGCATGATTCGTCATCTAGGCTACGCCTGTCAAAATTTGTCGCTGTGTGAAGGCCGTAAAGCAAAGGACAGATACTTTACTGATCGTACCTTGCGTATGGATAGGTTTTCTATGGAGAGGGTGGGAGAACTCGGTGTGCGGAACTCTGCCGATCTGTTACCCATACTGCAATGGAATGTTGCGAACGACATCAAGTTTTTTCGCATCGGCAGCGGTATGTTTCCGTTCATGGATCACCCCACACTTGCGTATCGCATTAGTGATATGCACCCACAGCACGAAGCAGCCATCCGCAAGTCACTCGCGGATGCAGGTGCGTATGCACAGGCACACGGTATGCGCCTGTCGTGCCATCCTGGTCCGTACACTTGCCTTGCCTCGCCTGATCCTCACACAGTGGCAAAGAGTGTGCAGTGCTTGGAAATGCACTCACTCATTGCTGACCTGTTGGGCTACAGTGACGAGTTTGCTATCAATATCCACATGGGTGGCGTATACGGCGATAAGCACTCCACCGCAGGACGATTCCTGAAATCATTCCATGCGCTGTCCCCGTCCATCAAGCGGCGGCTCACCCTTGAGAACGATGACAAGCCCACAATGTGGAGCATGACGGAACTATTCAAGATGGTAGCAAAACACTGCACGATCAAACTGGTGTTGGATGTTCACCACCACCGTTTCTGCCAACAGGAGTCTCTGCGCGATGCTGCTGATATGGCATTCAGTACATGGGACGGGTTCTGCGAGATTCCGAAGGTTCACTACTCGGAGTCCAAGCACAACGCACGACCACAAGCCCACTCGGACTACATTCGGGAGAAGATTCCTGCCCTGTCGGATACAGTGCAGTACGATGTGATGATTGAAGCAAAAGCCAAAGACTTGGCCCTACTTGAGTACAGAAAGGTACACTCCCCATGCTTGGTGTGATTTTCTCACTGTTTCTTATCTGCGTTCCCCCTACTACGGACACTACTGGTCTACTTGACGCAATGTACACCGTGGAGTCTAGTCGGGGCAAGACCCTTGTGGGTGACGGTGGCAAAGCCATCGGACCCTACCAAATTTGGGAATCGTATTGGAGAGATGCCGTGGAATTCAACAAGACCATTGGCGGTTCGTACACGGACTGTATGGACAAGGCGTACTCTGAAAAGGTGATTCGTGCGTACTGGGCACGTTACGCTCCAAAGGGCGCAACTCTTGAGCAGTTGGCGCGTATTCACAACGGCGGCTGTGGTATCTTGAGTAAGGAACACAGCATCAAGGAGAAGGATCGTAAGGCGTGGGACAACACCACAAAGTATTGGAAAAAGATTATAAAGGAGATGAACAAGTGAACACCCCATTTGGATACTCTTATTTCATTGATATGTACGGTTGCCGCGCAGGAGTGGCAGACGACATGGAACTCACCTACCGCTTTCTTGAGCAGTTGGTTGCTCGCATTGGCATGACCCGCATGGCTCCACCAGTGGTGATCCACGGTCCCCGAAACAAGGACGGTGCGGAAATCTACCCCGAAAAGGCGGGTGTCAGCGGATGGGTTCCACTCATTGAAAGCGGAATTCAGATTCACTCCATTGAACCCACCCACTTTATTACCCTTGATGTGTATTCGTGCAAGGAGTTTGATCCGAACATCATTAAGCAGTTTGCCCATGAGTGCTTTGGGTTCGCAGGGTGCGAGGAACGCTTCTTTGAGCGCGGCACTCTGTACGGAAACAAGTGATGAACACACACCGCATCATTCTCGGTGACTGTATTGCAGGGATGAAGTCTCTTGGCGATCAGTCTGTGAATACTTGTGTGACTTCGCCACCGTACTGGGGCTTGCGTGATTACGGTCACGGCGAACAGATCGGACTTGAGCAAACGCCCGAGGCGTATGTCGCCAAGATGGTCGATGTGTTCCGTGAAGTGCGGCGGGTGCTGCGGGATGACGGGACGCTGTGGCTGAATCTTGGGGATTCGTATGCGGGATCGTGGGGAAACTATGGCGGTCAGAACAGGGGCAAGGGTACGCAAAGGGAAATAATTAGCGGGAGCAGCGCGCACCAATCCAGTTATGACGGTTTGGAAAAATGGCGACCGCCGACAACTAACCCGCCCGGACTCAAGCAAAAAGACCTTGTCGGCATCCCGTGGCGCGTCGCTTTTGCCCTGCAAGCGGACGGTTGGTATCTGCGGCAGGACATCATCTGGCACAAGCCGAACCCGATGCCAGAGAGCGTGACCGACCGATGCACGAAGGCACACGAATACATCTTCCTGATATCCAAGAAACCCCACTACTACTACGATCACGAAGCCGTAAAGGAACCCGCTCGTAATTGGGGAACCCGTGACCGCTCTGAAATGCGGGACGGAACAACTGATCCCAAACTAAAGCACCATGGACTGAAGGGCAAGGCGTGGGAAAATAATCCAATGAAGAACAAGCGGTCGGTGTGGACTGTGACCACACGGGGATACAAGGGCGCACACTTTGCGGTGTACCCTGAAGAACTCATAACGCCGTGTGTGCTTGCGGGCTGTCCCGTGGGTGGCACGGTGC
>Ga0194124_10004868_pt1 | contig 12816 bp, 10 predicted proteins | sample TA2KigCas0mmetaG_FD_148605 | JGI IMG/M metagenome (GOLD analysis project Ga0194124, IMG submission 148605) | Freshwater microbial communities from Lake Tanganyika, Tanzania - TA2015031 Kigoma Deep Cast 0m | ecosystem: Environmental > Aquatic > Freshwater > Lake | place: Tanzania: Lake...
CCCCAGCGCGTGGATCATGGCCACCAGCGCGCCCTTTGTGGCGCCGTAATGCGCATTGCGCGCGGCGCCTTCAATGGCCGCGAGGGAGGCTGCGGCCACCAGCGAACCATCACCGCCGCGTTCCACCATATGCCGCGCGGCGGCGCGCAGGGTGAAGAAGGCGCCATCCAGATTGATGCGCATCACGCGCTGCCATTCTGCGGTATCAAGCGCGGTGAAGCGCGAAGCATGACCATAAGTGCCGGCATTGGCGAAGCAGGCATCCACGCGGCCAAGCTGTGCAACGGTTTCCGCGAAGGCATTGTCCACCGCCGCTTCATCGCTGATATCGCAAGCAAGTGCGTGAAGGCGCACGCCAAATGATTGCAAGCTTTCCAAGGCGGCCGCATTTTTCGCGGCATTGCTGCCCCAAATCGCGATATCAGCGCCAGCTTCCGCAAGGGCTTGCGCCATGCCAAGCCCAATACCGGAATTGCCGCCCGTGATAAGCGCAACCTTGCCGCTGAGATCGAAGGGCCGATAAGCCATGGGGGTCAGTAACCCACCTTGCGGTCCACCACTTCCTTGAGCGGCGCGCCATCCAGAAAGCGGCGCAGGTTTTCAACCAGCAGCGCCGCCACCATGGAATCCCGCGCCGGATGCAGCCCGCCAATATGCGGCAGTACCAGGATGTTTTCCGTGTCCCAAAAAGGATCATCCTTGGGCAAGGGTTCCTGGCGGAACACATCAAGGATGGCGCCCGCAATGGTGCCGGATTTTGCAGCGGCGACCAAGGCTGCATCATCAATCAAGGCGCCCCGGCTAAAATTGAGCAGCCAGGCGGTTTTCTTCATGCGCGTCAGACGCGCGGCAGAGATGATGTTCTCGGTCTCCGGCGTTGCCGGCAGCAGCAGCACCACAAAATCGGATTGCGCCAGCACTTCATCGGTTTCCGCCGGTGAATAGACGCGTTCCACATGCGCCAGCGTGCCGCCAGCGCGGCGCGTGCCAATCACGCGCATTTCAAGTGCTGATGCCTTGCGCGCCAATTCCTGCCCAATGGCACCAAGCCCCAGAATACCAAGCGTTTGCCCGGCCAGCGTTGACGATACGCGCCGCGTCCAGGTGGCGGCAGCATTGTCACCCACAATCGCAGCATAGGGTTTGGTGATGTGAAACAGCGTGCCCAGAATGTTTTCCGGCATTTGCACGCGATGCGTGCCGCGTGCGCAGGTGAGCGTCAGGCCAGGCGGCAGATCAGCCCGCGCCAACCAATGTTCCACACCGGCAGTCAAGGCTTGCGCCCAGCGGAGCTTTGGCATTTGCGCCAGCGTCCCGGCGGGTGGCCCCCAGGTCAGCATCGCTTCCGCTTCCTGCATTTGCTCCGCACTTAGGGTGGCGTTGCGCGGCAATTCTTCAAGCCTGATGCGCTGGTCAAGCCCCGCATCGGTGATGGCCTTGCGATAGGCATCCGCGCCATCGGTCCAAAGCAGGAAAAGCGGCTTGTTCATGGTTTTGCCTCAAGCTTTCACAATCAGCGCATCGACCGCCACAGCATCGCTGCCGGCAATGATGATGGGGTTCACATCAAGCTCCGTGATCAGGTCACGCTGATCGGCAGCGAATTCCGAAAGGCGGACGATGATGTCCGAAAGCCGGTCCATATCGGCCGCCGGCGCACCGCGGAAGCCTTCCAGCGCCGCGCGGCCCTTCAAGCGCCCCAACATATCGCGCGCTTCCGTCTTGGCGACAGGTGCGAGCGCGAGGGCAGAGTCACGCATCAATTCCACCAGCACACCACCAAGGCCCGCCACCACCAGCGGCCCCATCATCGGGTCAATCCGCGCGCCGACCATGACCTCCACACCCGGCTTCGCCATGGGCTGCACCAGCACGCCATTGATACGGGCATTGGGCGCATGGTGCTTGGCATTGGCGATGACAGCGCGGAAAGCTTCGCGCAATTCAGCTTCATCCTTCAGTTTCAGGCGAATGACACCCGCTTCGGTCTTATGCGGCAAATTCGGACTTTCCACCTTGATCGCGACAGGCCAGCCGAGTGCCTTGGCGGCGGCCAGCGCCTCATCTTCCGTTGTTGTCAGGCGTTCCGGCACCACGGGCACGCCATAGGCCGCCAGCACCTGCTTCGCTTCGCGTTCTGTCAGCGTGCGATCCTGCGCGGCGTTGATCAGCTTCGCTGCTTCCTGCGCGGCTTCGGGCCGTGCCAGGCGTTGATATTGCCGCGGGCCGGAAGCGCGCCGTTCTTCACGCTTATGCCAATGATCCAGCGTGGCAAAGCAACGATCCATGGAACGGAACAGGCCAATACGCGGGTTTTGCTCAGCCTCACGAGAGCCATGGCCTTCCAGCCATTCCGTGGTCCAGACCACGCAAATCGGCTTGTCATGCTGTTCCGCAATAGCAGCCAATTCGCCAGGACGCTTTGCTGAAAGCTCGGTCGAATAAATCTGCGCGTATAGCAGTGTGCCATAGTGATCCTCCCCCAGCATAGCGGAAGCACACGCCGTCAGGCTTTCCGGATCATTGGCAACTTGCGCGGTGACATCGCAAGGATTGCGCGCGGAACCGAAATCCGGAATGCGCGATTCAAGAATGGCCTGCACCGGCGGTGTTGGCTGTGGCAGCGGAATACCGCGTTCTTCGGCGCGGTCCGCCGACATGATCGCTGCGCCGCCGGAGACCGCCACCACTGCCACACCCCTCGCCTTGGGCTTGGGTGCCTTCGCCATGAAGGCAGCGGTTTCCACCATGGCTTCGAAATTATCCACGAGTATCGCGCCCGCCCGTTCAAACGCTGCGCGATAGGCAGCTTGGGAGCCCGCAAGTGACCCGGTATGCGACATCGCCGCTGCCGCACCTTGTTCGCCCGTGCCTAGTTTGAAAACAATCAAGGGTTTGTCGGCAGCATCGGCAATCTGCGCCGCTTCAATGAAGCGCATCGGGTCCGGCATACCTTCAAACACGCAGGCAATTGCGCGGCAGCCTGGATCATCCGCCAGGAAGGAAACGCAATCCGCGACATCAATATCGGAAGAATTGCCGGTGGTGAGCAAATGGCTCACGGAAACGCCGCGCATCACCGCCTGCGCCAAGGAAAAGCCAAGCGCGCCGGATTGACTGACCAGGCCCAGCGCATGCGGCAGCGGCGCTTCCATGGGTGGCGGGATCATGAAGGTCACGCCTGCCTTGCTGCCAAAATTCAACATGCCGATGCAGTTCGGCCCAACAATACGCATGCCCGCATCGCGGCCAATCGCGGCCAAGCGCTGCTGTGCCGCGATATCCTCTGGCCGCCCGGTTTCCGAAAAACCAGAAGCATAGATCATCACGCCACCAACACCTGCCTTGGCGCAGTCGGTTGCGATTTCTTTCACCGCATCCTTGGCAGCAACCACAATGCAGCAATCAGGCACTTCCGGCAGCGCGGCGACAGAAGGGTAGCAGGGGCGCTCGCCAATTTTTTCATAGCGGCTATTCACCAGATGCAGCCGGCCCGTAAAGCCGGACAGCGCGCTGATGGTGCGATCAGCGAAGGACCCTGCGCGCGGCGAAGCACCAATCACCGCGATGGATGCAGGGTTGAACAGCCGCTTCATATCAGCATGGCGATAGACGCCGCGATGGGTGATGGACATTTTCCTGCTTCCTCCTGCTCCGCCGGCTTATGGCGCCGGTCTGGTCAATCAGGGGCGCGTATCATGGCGCGCCCCTTTTAGTTCATGAACGCGCGGCTTCCGCCAGATATTCCATCGCCGCCGCCACACCACCTGGCGCGTGCGGCACGCCATTCAATTTCAGCGCCATTTCCACAACGGAAAGCGTGCCCAGAATCATCGGCTCATTCAAATCACCCAAATGACCGATGCGGAACACCTTGCCACCCAAAGGTCCAAGCCCGCCGCCAAGTGAGACATTGAAGGTTTGTAGCGCGGTGCGGCGCACCGCTTCCGCATCATGGCCTTCGGGCACCAGGATGGACGTTACGGTATCGGAATTTCGATCAGGATTGGTACTGAAAAGCTGCGGCCCGGCATTGCCGGACCAATGGCGTACGCAGCGCCGCACCGCTTCCGCAAGGCGTGAATGGCGCGCAAAGACCTCATCCAGCCCTTCTTCTTCCAGCAGCCGCAGGCTTTCTTCCAACCCGTAGAAAAGCGAGGTCGGCGTGGTGCCGATGAAGGATTTCAATGGCCGAGACAGCATCTTGGTCCAGGAGAAATAGGATTTCGGCAAGCGCGATGTCTGGTGTGCTTCCATTGCCTTGGCTGAAACACCGGTGAAGGACATGCCGGTAGGCAACATCAAGCCCTTCTGGCTGCCGCCCACGGCGACATCCACACCCCATTCATCCATTCGAAAATCAATCGAGCCAAGTGAGGAAATGGTATCGCTCAGCAGCAGGGCTGGGTGCCCCACCTCATTCATCACGGCGCGCACCTGTTGCAGGGGCAGCACCATACCGGTTGCGGTTTCATTATGCACCGCGCAGACCGCCTTGATGCTATGCGTCTTGTCTGCGGCAAGCGCCGCGCGCAGCGTTGCGAAATCCAGACCACGGCGCCAATCAGCAGCGATGGTTTCAACCTGAAGCGACAAATCCTCAGCCATCTGCGCCCAATTCTGCGAAAAATGGCCGGTTTCAATAATGGCAATCTTGTCGCCCGGAGAGAAAAGATTGACCAAGCTTGCTTCCCATGCAGCGTGGCCAGAACCCGTATACATGAAAATCTGCTGTTCGGTTTTCAGTACGCGCTTCAAGCCTGCCACACACTTTTCATAGACCTTGATGAAGGCAGGATCATTGAAATCAACCGTGACATGCGCCACCGCATGCAGCACGGAATCAGGGATATTGGTCGGGCCGGGATTGGCAAAAAATTGCCGCCCGCGCGGCAGACGAGGCTTAGTGGCCATGAAACAGCGTTTCCTTCTTACGATGATTTGATTGCGGCGCGCGGATCATTTCGCCAATTCCCGCGCCATGGATTCAAGCCCCGCCAGGGTCAGCGGATGCATGCGGTTTTCCATCAGCCCCTGCATCATGCCGATGGAATGGGTATAGCGCCAATGCTGTTGATCCACAGGATTGAGCCAGGCAGCGCGGCGGAAATGCCGCGTCAGGCGCCCCATCCAGACCACGCCTGATTCCTCATTCCAATGTTCAACGGAACCGCCAGGCTGAGAGATTTCATAAGGCCCCATGGTGGCATCCCCCACCAGCACAAGCCGCCAATCCGGGCCATAGGTGCGCAGGACCTCTTGCGTTGATTTCTCGGTTTCCTTGCGGCGGCGATTTTCACGCCACAGCCTCTCATAGGGGCAATTATGGAAATAGTAGAATTCCAGATGCTTGAATTCGCCGCGCGCTGCCGAAAACAATTCCTGACAGATGCGGATATGATCATCCATCGAACCGCCAATATCCATCAGCAGCAGCACCTTCACCGCATTGCGCCGTTCCGGCACCATGTGCAGATCAAGCGACCCACCATTGCGCGCCGTGGCGCCAATCGTGCCCGGCACATCCAGTTCTGTCGCCGCACCCGTGCGCGCAAAGCGGCGCAGCCGGCGCAAAGCGACCTTCATATTGCGAGAGGATAACGCCTCATCCTCATCCAAATCCTTATAGACGCGCTTGTCCCATACCTTGGCAGCGCGGCGATTGCGGCTTTCTTCCTGCCCAATCCGCACACCTTCAGGATTATAGCCATAGGCGCCGAAGGGCGATGTGCCGGAGGTGCCGATCCATTTTGATCCGCCCTGATGCCGGCCCTTTTGTTCTGCCAGGCGCTGGCGGAGCGTTTCCATCAGCTTGTCGAACCCGCCAAGCGCTTCGATCTGAGCGCGTTCTTCCTCGGTCAGGAGTTTCTCCGCCATTTTCCGCAGCCATTCGGCGGGGATTTCCACCGTGGTTTCCGCTGTGCCAGGCGGTGATTCCAAGCCCTTGAAGATTTCCCCAAAAACGCGGTCGAAGCGGTCCAGATGGCGTTCATCTTTCACCAAGGCCGCGCGCGACAAATGGTAGAAGTCTTCAATATCAAACCCCGCCACACCGGCTTTCAGCGCGCGCAGCAGCGCCAGATATTCCGTAATGGAAGCCGGCACACCAGCCGCGCGTAGCGCAATGATGAAGGGCGCGAACATCGTGCCTCGCCTATCGGTGCGTCTGCCGCATCAGACCTTCCGCCGCGTCAGAAAAGCCAGGCGTTCGAACAAATGCACATCCTGTTCGTTCTTCAGCAACGCCCCATAAAGCGGCGGGATCGCGGTTTTGGCATCCTGGCTGCGTAGCGCCTCAGGCGGCATATCTTCAATGGTCAGCAGCTTCAGCCAATCCAGCAATTCGGATGTGGCGGGCTTTTTCTTCAATTCATTCACATTGCGCACATCGAAAAACACCGTCAGTGCTTCGCGCAGCAAATCCTGTCGGATATTCGGGAAATGCGTCTGCACGATCTTTTCCATCGTCTCCCGATCCGGGAAGCGGATGTAATGGAAGAAGCAGCGGCGCAAGAACGCGTCCGGCAATTCCTTTTCATTGTTTGACGTAATGATCACCACCGGCCGATGCCGCGCCTTCACATTGCGGCGCAGCTCATAGACATAGAATTCCATGCGATCGAGCTCCAGCAGCAGATCGTTCGGGAATTCGATATCGGCCTTGTCTATTTCATCAATCAGCAGCACCACGGGATGGTCGGCTTCAAAAGCTTCCCACAATTTTCCACGCACAATGTAATTGGCAATGTCATGCACGCGCGGATCGCCAAGCTGGCCATCACGCAGCCGGCTCACGGCATCATATTCATACAAGCCCTGCTGCGCCTTGGTGGTGGATTTGATGTGCCATTCAATCAGCGGATAGCCGAGCGCCTTGGCGATTTCCTGCGCCAGCACGGTCTTGCCCGTGCCAGGTTCGCCCTTGATCAGCAGCGGGCGTTCCAGCGCCACCGCAGCATTGACCGCGACCTCCAGCTCTCGGGTTGCGACGTATCTTTCAGTGCCTTTGAACTGCGCCACGCTCTGCTCCGTCTTTCTCGGCTTATGGTCGGGCGAGCGCCCCTTGCGCGCAAGCCCCCGAATCACTCGGCGGGCGTCAGGCGCAGAACCGCGCCCTCCGCGCGCGGGGTGTCGCGGGTGGCAACCCGCACATCGGCGGCCACCAGCGCGCCTTCGGCATCCATCACCGCCAGGCGGTAAAAGCCAGGGCCGGGCGGGGTCCAGCCCAGTTCGCGCCGCGCCGCATCCCGCGCAATCGGCGCGCCATCAACCAGAAAGGTGAGCGGCCGCCGCCCGCCGGCAACGCGCAGCACCACGGGTCCTGCGCCTTCGGCCAGAACAGCGCCAGGTGGGGGGAAAAGCAGGCGCAAGGGATCACTGCCGAAGGCGGCCACCGGCGCATCGGGCCGGGATGGGGCGCGTTCCAACGGTGCCTCCGGCAACAACGCAAAAACCCGCGCGAGCATGGGCAGCGCCGCATCCCGCCCGGTCAGGCCCGGAATTGGCGTACCATCGGGCCGCCCCACCCAAACCCCGGCGACATGCCGGCCATCAAAACCAAAGGCCCAGGCATCGCGCCCGCCCCAGGAGGTCCCGGTCTTCCAGGCCACGCCGCGCGGCCCGCCGCCCGGAAATTCCTGCACCAAAAGCCCGGCCACCGCTGCGGCGGCACGCGCTTCCAACACCGGCGCGCCAGCGCCCTGCCCAGGCGTGAAGCGCAGCCCGCCTGCCCGTCCGCCATTTCCCAACAGCGCATAAAGCCCAACCATGTCGCGCAAATTCGTCCCCGCACCGCCCAGCGCCAGCGGCAGAGAAGCCTCCACCCCGCGCGGCAGCACCGGCGCGGCCCCAGCAGAGCGCAACGATGCCGCAAACCGCGCTGGACCAATGCCATCCAAAAGCGCGACCGCCGGCAGGTTGAGCGAAAGCCGCAAAGCCTCGGCCGCCGTGATGCGGCCCACAAAACCGCGATCGAAATTCTCCGGCGCATAGGCGCCAAAGCGGCGCGGCAAATCAGAAAGCAGCGTATCGGGCCTGACAAGCCCCTGTTCAAAGGCCATGGCATAAAGAAAAGGCTTGAGCGCAGAACCAGGCGAACGGGTGGCGCGCGTCAAATCCAGCGCGCCGGCGCGCGTCTCGGCGCCAAAGGCACCGCCCACTAAGGCGCGCGTTTCGCGCGAATGCAGTTCAGCGATGATCAGCGCCACGCTGGCCCGTTCCGGCAACCGCGCCAGCGCCTGCTGCGCCAATCTTTCGCTGGCGCGCTGCAGCCCGGCATCCAGGCTGCTGCGGATGGGGGAATCGCCGCGCCGCGCCAATTCCCGCGCGAGATGCGGCGCCAAGCCAGGCATGGGCAGCCGCGCATTGGGCAAGGGTGCCGCCAGCGCCAGCGCCTGATCTTCTGCGGAGAGCATCGCCGCACCGCGCCGGCGGAGCACATCATCCCGCGCCGCGCGCGCGGCTTCCGCGTGTCGGTCAGGGCTGAGCGCTGCCGGGCGGCGGGCGAGCGCAATCAGCAAGGCGGCTTCCGCTGCATCAAGACGGCCGGCGGGCCGGCCAAACCAGGCCAGTGCGCCGGCGCGCATGCCTTCAATATTGCCGGTTTGCGGCGCAAGCGTCAGCCAGATGCCCAGGATTTCCTGCTTGCTGAAGCGCGCTTCCAATTGAAAGGCGCGGAAGATTTCAATCGCCTTGGCGCGCAGCCCGCGTGGGCGCGGTTCCAACAGCCGCGCCGCCTGCATTGTGATGGTGGACCCGCCCGAGACCACGCGCCCCGCGCGCAGCCATTGCCCCGCTGCGCGCGCCAGCGCCAGCGGATCAACGCCGCCATGGTCAAAAAAGCGCCGATCCTCTGCCGCGATCAGCAGATCGAGCAGAATGGGGGAGACATCTTCGGGCCGTGTCGCCAGCCGCCAAAAGCCGCCCGGCGCGGGCAGGACAGATAGGATGCGGCCATCACGATCCTGCACCTCCACGCCCACAGCATGCAGGCGCGCAAGGTTGGGCGGGAAAAGCCGATCCAGCGCAAAGGGCGCGAGCAACAGCGCACCAAGGCAAGCGGCAAGCGCCCAAAGCCGCCGCTTGCGCAGCATGCTGCGCGGCGGCGTCACGGGCAGGCTCTGTTCTGCTGCATCAGGCGCATGTCATTCGCGGTCACTCTATCATGTCAAGCAAAAGCCGGCTCCTGCCCCTGGGCTGCTTCCCGAATTCCGATAAGCTTCGCCGATGCGCGCGCTATTGGTGGGCGCGTGATGAAGGGGGCGGCCATGGCGATCAGCATCGGCATTGTGGGCTTGGGGCAAATCGCGCGTAAGCGGCATGTGCCGGCGATCATGGCCGATGCCGGTTTTACCTTGGCGGGGCTTGCTGATCTTGGTGGCGGCGAACCCGTTGCTGGTTTGCCTATCTACAAAGATCATCAGGCCATGTTCGCCGCTTGCGGGCTGGATGCGGTGGCGATCTGCACGCCACCCGCCGCGCGCTTCGCCATTGCGCGTGATGCGCTGCTGGCGGGCAAGCATGTGCTGTTGGAAAAGCCACCCGCCGCAACAATGGGGGAGGCAGAGGCGCTGGTGCAATTGGCGGCGCGCTACGGGCGCGTTCTCTATGCGTCCTGGCATTCGCAGTGCAATCGCGCGGTAGAGGCTGCGCGCGTTTTTCTCGCGGATAAGCATTTGGCCAGGCTGCGCGTGCATTGGCATGAGGATTTTCGCGTCTACCACCCTGATCAGGACTGGATTTGGCAAGCTGATGGGCTTGGTGTTTTCGATATGGCGATCAATGCGCTGTCGGTCATCAGCCGATTGTTTGCGCCACCGCCCTTTGTACAGAGCGCTGAGTTGCATATCGCCACCAACCACGCCGCGCCTCTTGCGGCCATGATTCGTTTCGGCAGCCTTGATGGCGTCGGCCCCTTGGAGCTGCACGCAAATTGGGGCCATGTCGGCCCCGATCAACGAGAGCTGCACATCACAACACGCTGCGGCCATGAAGTGGCGCTGCTGGATAGCGGCGGGACATTGGTGATTGACGGCAAGGTAATGCTGCAGGAAGCGCGGGAGGAATACCCGATGCTCTATGCCCGCTTCGCTGAATTGGTGGTGAATGGCCAGAGTGAGGCCGATCTGACGCCGCTGCAAATGACACTGGATGCGCTGGCGCTCGGCAAGCGCGTGGCACTGCCGCATTTTGAGGCTTAAGCATTTTCAAGCCAAGTGGAAACACTTGGCGACTCGGAAAATGCGACCAAACAAAATTTAGTGCGCGCCGCGTGAACGAATGTGAACGGGGGGCGCACTAATCGCTGATCCGCCCGGGTTGAAGGCCTGGGCGGATCAAGCGTTGAATTACGCCGCCTTCAGCGCGGCGCGGATTTCAGTGACCGCGTCATCAACCATGGCGCGTGTCACATCCAAATGCGTACACGCCCGCACGCGCCCACCAAGGCCACTTATGGCAATACCTCGCATTTGCAGCTTTTCCTGCAAGCGCGCGACATCCATGCCGGTGCCGCTGATATCGAAAAACACCAGATTGGTTTCCGGGTCTTCCACCTTCACGCCTTCAATCTGCGCCAGGCCCCGCGCCAGCGCCTTGGCATTGGCGTGGTCATCCGCCAACCGATCAATATTGTGATCAAGCGCATAGATGCAGGCGGCGGCGCAAATGCCGCCCTGGCGCATGGACCCACCCAGGCGCTGCTTCCAACGCCAGGCGCGACCAATGAATTCATTGCTGCCGCACAGCACAGCACCGAGCGGCGCGCCCAGCCCCTTGGTGAAATCCAGCCAAACGCTGTCATAGGACGCGACCATATCCTTGGGCGCCACACCGGCGGCAACACAGGCATTCATCAGCCGCGCGCCATCCATATGCGTGCCCCAGCCTTCACCATGCGCGACAGCGGCCACCGCATTGAGCTGCGCCAGCGGCCACACCGCACCACCACCGATATTGGCGGTTTGCTCCACTTCCAAAAGCCGCTGCGGCGGGGTGTAGCGGGTTTTCGGGCGGATCGCGGCGCGGAGCTCATCCGCGGTGAACATGCCCTTCGGCCCGCGCATCGGCATGATCTGCACGCCGGTGAGCGCGGCATGGGTGCCGCCTTCGCTATGCAGAATGTGGCTGGTTTCATGCGCCACCACCTCATCACCCTTTTGGCAATGCGTCAGGATCGCGATCACATTGCACATAGTGCCGGATGGCAAATACATCGCCGCTTCCTTGCCCATCAGCGCGGCCATGCGGTCACAAAGCTCATGCACGGTTGGGTCATCGCCATGCTGCTCATCGCCGACTTCGGCGCGCATCATGGCTTCCTTCATGGCCGGCGTCGGGCGGGTTTGCGTATCGGAATAGAGGTTGATGCGCACAGGCGGCGCACCTGGCGGCGGACGGTTCGGAGCATGGACCATGGCGGTATTCCCTGAGTTGGTGAGCATTTTCAAGCCAAGTGGACTCACTTGGCGACTCGGAAAATGCGAGCAAACGAACCATTTAGAGCGTATCCGGGGAGCGGATGCGAACCGGAGACGCTCTAGATGCGCAGGATGCAACGTGCCGAGGCTTTCTGCCAGGGGGGCTGCCCCGGCTTCCTAGAGCGGGGCAAAGCTGCAAGGCTTGGTTGCCGAAACCGTGCAGAAGGGAACCGCCATGCCCGATATCCGCAAACTTGTTTACCTGCGTGAGGAAAGTTTTGCGGAGGCTGGGCGCGTGGCCCCGCGCCCCATCATCCGCGCCGTGGCGCTGATCCTGATCGGCAATCCCTATGCCGGGCGCTTTGTGGAGGATTTGTCACCCTTGGTGGAGATTGGCCCCAAGCTTTCGGCCCAAGTCGCGCCGGAATTGGTCAAGCTATTGGGCGGCCCCGCTATTTCCTATGGCAAGGGTGCCATTGTCGGCGCGGCAGGTGAATTGGAACATGCCGCAGCCATCCTGCACCCGGCCCTTGGCCGGCCCCTGCGAGAGGCGATTGGTGGGGGTGCGGCGATCATCCCATCCTCGGCAAAAATGGGCGGGCCTGGCAGCGCGCTTGATCTGCCGCTCGGGCATAAGGATGATGTCTGGTCACGCGGGCATTTTGACGCGATCACGGTCAGCCTGGGCGATGGCCCGCGCCCGGATGAGATTCTGGTGGTGATTGGCCTAGCCGATGGTGGGCGGTTGTTGCACCGGATTGGGGAAGGGGCGCCGCTGTAGCGGTGCCCCTTGCCGTTCTCCAAAATCGCTTGTGACACGCGTGATGTGCCAAGCCTCAGGAGCGAACCGCCCGAGCCGGTTGAGCGGTAGGCTGTGGAGCGCACCTTTGGCGTGCGAGGGTCGCGAGATAGTCATTGCGCGATTTTAGTGCAGCTTCTTCCTTGCCGGCCGCGTTTTGGAAATCCATCAGGAAAAGAGGCAGAATAAAGAAAGCCCCGGCAACGCCCGCAGCGACGTTCTGCGCGACCTTGGCGCCTTGTTCGGATCCCAACTCTCCAATCCGCTTTGTGTTTGCGTTGACCTCAGCTTGTATGGCCTCGCAACTCATCGTGTCATCTACGTTCTGCACCACGGCCACCGGAGGCGGCGCACGCCCCGCACACGCAGCGGTGAGAACCACCAACGAAAGCGCGGCCAACGAAAAAGATTTCACTTTTAAGACCCCCCTGAAAACATGGACAGCGGGAGGCTATGATTTTTGTGAATTTAAAGCAATTATACCTATATCGTTTTTGAAAAAAAGATTTATTGAATAATGTCTTTTAAAACAGTCGCTTAGAAAGAATTTGCAACGCCACTAACAGACAAAAAATTATCCAAGATGCCTCAAAACCATTT
>Ga0194124_10004876_pt1 | contig 12806 bp, 13 predicted proteins | sample TA2KigCas0mmetaG_FD_148605 | JGI IMG/M metagenome (GOLD analysis project Ga0194124, IMG submission 148605) | Freshwater microbial communities from Lake Tanganyika, Tanzania - TA2015031 Kigoma Deep Cast 0m | ecosystem: Environmental > Aquatic > Freshwater > Lake | place: Tanzania: Lake...
TGTTGCCAGCGAATCAACAGTGATGTTTGCTGCACATCTCGATGGTGAGATCGTCGGATTGCTCACGCTGGCAGTGTTTCGTATCCCAACTGGGCTCCGGGCATGGATTGAGGATGTTGTCGTCGACGAAAGGGCCCGCGGTAAAGGCGTCGGGGACGCGCTCAATCAGGCAGCACTCGCAGAAGCCCGGCGTCGTGGGGCAAAAACCGTCGACTTGACGTCTCGTCCCAGTCGCGAGGCAGCCAACCGTTTGTATCAGCGAATTGGTTTTGTACGCCGCGACACGAATGTATACCGCTTCGACCTTTGATGTTGTTCGCCGAAACTGACTCGGTGGAGATTGCGCCTGGCGCAGTGTTGTTTCGTGCAGCAGCCGAAGGCTCTGCCGAAGCACTTCTGCGGGAAATCGAGAATGTCATCGCGGTGTCGCCCTTGCGACGAGTGACAACCCCGATGGGCAAGTCAATGTCGGTGGAAATGACGAACTGCGGTCGTGCTGGGTGGATTTCTGACCGATCCGGCTATCGGTATGAAGCCCTTGATCCCTTGTCGGGAAAGCCTTGGTCGCCGATGTCGGGGATGTTCAGTGAACTTGCCACTCGAATGGCTTTGCTAGCCGGTTACCAGCACTTCGTGCCCGATGTGTGCCTGATCAACCGCTACTCAGTCGGCAGCAAAATGGGCTTACATCAAGATCGCGATGAGCAGGATTTTTCGCAGCCAATCGTCTCGGTGTCGCTCGGGCTACCGATTACGTTCAAGTTCGGCGGGTTGCGTCGAACCGATGCAACCCGCTCAGTGGTGTTGCACCATGGCGATGTGGTGGTGTTCGGTGGTGAGGCGCGTCTCGCGTATCACGGTGTCGGAACCCTACGACGAGGCAACCACATGATGACCAGTGAGTTTCGCTACAACTTGACATTTCGAAAGATTTGACTCTTCAGGTACGCAGAGCTTGCAATCCTCGCTCAGTCGCCTGCAAAGTAGCGGTCTTGCTGGTCCTTCTGGGAAGTAGATCGAGAATTGTCATTCCGAGTAGCACCATCAACGGAATGTTCTGACGAAACGAATTGAAGTCAGTTCGTGTAGCGATACTTGCGTAAATCGTGAAGGCAAGGAGGGAAAACCGATGGCGAGCAGAACTGCGATGGGCAAAGACTATGCAAACGATCGAGAATCCGAGTGGAATCAGAATCGTCTCGCTGAGCACGAAACGCAAGAGCAGCAATTCGGTTACGGTCATCCGAAGGTTGGACTCATCATTCGTTAAGAACTGAAGACCGACGAAGTTCGAAGCGATTCGTGTCGTTTCAGTGATGCCCCAATCTGCGAACGGAGAGCTCCGGGAACCTTGAAGTTGTTCAACGCGCCACGAGAAGAGCGTGATACCGATAGTCGAACCAATTGCAAGAATCGCCGACACCTGCAGATATCGGGCTGTTGTCGATCGAGTGAACCATTCCCAGATGGTGATTATGGCCTCGGCCATCACAATCGCGACAGCCAAGTGTGGGCGCAATAGAAAGAGCAGAAATGCGCAGCCGACTCTGTTCACAGCAGATTGTGATGTGGTGAATCGGTAGACGAGCAACATCATCATCGTTTCACGAAGTGCGAGTATCGAGAAGAAAGATCCAATCAGTCCACATCCGGTCAAGTAGATGACCTTGAGTTGTCCCCAGAAGTGAGTTTCCGTGCTGCGCTTCAGAAGTGCTCGTGATAGTGCGAGAAGGCAAAGAAGTGACACGGTTTTGAGCGCGAGGTCTTGATGAATTCCTAAGAGCACCAATGGAAGCCCAGAGATGGTGTAGGGAACCTTTGCAATATCAAGCCACCATGACAACTCAAGTGGAACATCGCCATTTACAAATCGCTGAAGCGTTGCTACGTAGAAAACTTGATCGTTCGAGTAGAAGCTCAGTTGGTTGTCACTCGAGAACATACCGCTAGTCCCAAATCGCCACATCAACGCCGACACTCCTGCCGCCCAAAAAATCACCTGTGCGCTTAGGAAGATTGATTCCTTACGCAGGAGGAATAGCAAAACCCCGGCAATCAACAGTGTCTGAGTCAGGTATATCCAGTCAGACATGGCTCTAGGTTACGAGAGATCGTCGTTTTACGAATCTCACATAGAGCCCAGCAGTAAATCCACATAGCTTTCCCAGATCCATGACTGTTCCGACGAACAGCAGCAAAAGCACTCGAGCTGGTGACACGAAGAAGAAGCGAATCCCCATGCTCTTGCGTGAGGCGATGGCGAGGCGCGCAAGCGCATAGAAGACGACGCCGATTGGAATCAGAATGGGAGCAAAGATTGCAACCAGCAATGCCAGCAGTCCGCCCAGCACGTACACATATGGAACGAACGTGTCGTCACGTCCGACCGACGGCCTCGCGTAACGCAGCGACTTCAAGAAGACGCCACGCACATCATTCGCGAAGTTGGTGCCTCGGTATTCGACGACAACACGCCTGTTGATTTCACGCCGTAATCCGGCGCGAGCCGAGGATCGTGCCCACTCTGCGTCGTAACCGGCACGCAGATCCTTGAACAACCCGATGCGATCGAACACCGAACGACGCACGAGGCTTGAAGGGATTACCGGTCGCGTGCTCTCATATCCGTAGGTGTGTGCAATCGCAGACTTGTCGACGAGGTTCGTGCCAGTGGTGAGACAGACGCCTGACACCCAATCCGCAGCGCTGGAAGTCATTAGGTCGAATTGGCTCTGCAGCCAGTGCGTAGGAAAGTCAAGACCACAATCCATGAAGGCGAGCAGATCGCCCTTCGAGGCGGCGACACCCGCGGATTTTGAGCCGCCGGGAGTTTTGGTCGACGCATTGAGATTCTTGAAGACCGCCTGTTTCTGGCGGCGAGATATCCACTCGTCGATGCGAGTACTGCTTGCGTCGGTACTTCCGGAATTCACGAGGATCACTTCTTTGGGTTGCAATGTCTGCGCGGCGAGCTGGTCGAGCAGGTACTCCAGATTGTCCTGCTCGTTGTAGTACGGAACGACGACCGTTATCGACGGAGTCTGCGACACAAGCGTCAGTGAGCGAGGAACCGTTTGAACCACGTAATGGTGTGGTCGATACCTGCATCAAAACTGGTGGTTGGTGTCCAGTCGAAATCGCGTTGCACGACGTCGTAATCCATATATTGCACGGTGATTTCACCGGTCGTGCGTGCCGACTGCATCTGTTGCACGATTACGTCAAGTGCCTTCTGGTCCTTGCACTTGTTGAAGATGAGTTCAACCACTTCGCGCACCGTGCGCGGCTCATTGGTGCCGGCGTTGTAGGCCTTGCCGCGAAACTGCGCTGGATTGGCACTCAGATGCTCGGCGATTCGTGCGTACAGGGCGACCACGTTTTCCGCATAGATGAAGTCGCGGATGTGCGAACCGTCGCCGCGGGGCACGAAGGTGCCGTAACCAAGCGCGGCGCGTACTGCATCAGGCACCAGCGCACTGAAATTCAGCTGACCTGGGCCGTAGATGTTGCAGAAGCGCGTGACCACAATTGGCAATTGATACACATCGCTGGCGTAGCAATGCGCAATCATGTCGGCGCACGCCTTGGACGTGTCGTAGGGATACTGCGGCTTGAGTGGGTAGTGCTCTCGGTACGGCATCTCAGTTGCCGGATACTCGCCATATGCCTTGTCGGTCGATGCGATGACGGCTGCCTTCAAGGCCGGCGCATGGGTTCGCAGAGCCTCAAGCAGGGTGTAGGTGCCGCGGATATTGGTTTCGAACGTGGTGTAGGGGCTCTTGAGACCGACTCCGATTTCCACCTGGGCGGCGAGATGAAAGCAGAACTCGTAATCGCCCTCTGACATGACGCGTTCAAGGAACGATCGGTCGCAGAGATCGCCTCGTACGATCTTGATTTTTGACCCGAGATCCTCGAAGTGAAGGTACGAACGCTTCTCGATGTTTCGTTCGAGGCCCGTCACGCTCGCTCCTTGACGCACGAAGAAATCGACGAGATGACCACCAATGAAGCCGTTCGCACCAGTGATGAGAATTCGCCTGTTTTGCCAGAACGACATCGGCTTCAGCCTACGGACTCCCATCCTGCGAGAGCAGTTTCAGCATCTTCAAGTTCGGATCGTGTGTTCACGGTGACGTGCAGTCCGTGGTGAGGGAAGGCGTTCAACGCACCGTCGGCCACCAGTTGACGCAAGGCACCCTCGAATGACGATGACGTACACACCATGTTGAGCGCGGCTCGAGAGAAGACGAAGTATCCGATGTTGATCCAACGATCGAGCACGGGCTTTTCTTCGTAGCTCGCAACGCGAGATTGATCATCAATCTTGAAGAGTCCAAAACTCGAGCGAAGCGGCCAAACGGTCACGGTGGCCGAAAGACCGGCTCGACGGTGCGATTCAAGCAACCCGGTGAAGTCGACATCGGAGAGCGTGTCCCCGTACAACACCAATGTGTCTCCGGCCGAGCCATCGTCGAGTTGACGAATTCGGTGGGCAATGTCTTGATCACCAGTGTCGACCACTTTGACGTCGCTGTTCCGGAAATGCTCGATCAGCATTTCTGCCTTGTAACCGGCTGCGAGGGTGATGTCGTTGATGTGTTCACTTCGTAAGTGATCAACAATGAAGTCAATGATGGGTCTTCCGCGTACCTGAATGAGGGGCTTCGGCACATCGTATGTGAGTGGTCGTAGACGAACACCCTTGCCACCGCAGAGCACGATCGCACGCAACGATATGGACGATTTGCCTTGTGTTGAGGCCGCGGGCTTCTGTGTCGACACCAAGCGTTGACCTTACTTGCTCACGGCAGTACTGAATCCCAATCACCACGCGTCTTTGCAATGGTGGTGCGTGGAGTGTCGTGCGACCAGATGTCGACTCTGGGGATCTCCAATGACTGCGACGAATCGGTGAACGTACCGATGGCACTGCACGCTGCGGCGGAGAATCCGCATTGGCTGACGATGTTGCTTACCGCTTGGTTGAAATCTCCGTGCGGGTACGACAGCGAAGTTACAGCCTTCCCCGTCACCTGCTCAAGCCAGTCACGAGATTCGGTCAACTCGGCGCGTAGGGCTCGTTCGTCAAGTTGCGAGAGATGTCGATGCGACGTCCCGTGCACGCCGACGGAGGCAAGGGGCATTTGGCTGAGCGCTTTGAGGTCGCTCACAGAAAGATAAGCAGGTCCACCCTGCAAGACATACGACTTCGTCACGAACACATGGAACGGAATCTCAAACTGGGCAAACACCGGAGCCGCAAGTCGAAGGGTGGACCGATAACCATCGTCGAATGTGATGGCGATGCCCGGACGCGGTTCGTTATGAAACGGCACGAATCGATGATTGGCCTTGTGAGCCCACTCCGAGAGCCGCGCAACACCACTAGCGAACCTGGCGAGTGGGATCGAATAGATATCGCTCACATCACCGCTTTTGTTCACATCGTGGTACATCACGACACGTGTACCTCGTCGTGGTTCATCGGTGCGCCGCAGGGAGCCAATCGCACTGGTGGCCAGAGATGCAAGGACGAACTTGGCGCGATTCATGAAGTCGAGCCGTTATCTGGTCGAGCGAAGCGTGCTATGCCGAGAGGCGCAATGCAACAAGTTTACTGACGATCGGTTTGATGATGCCTGGAGAGACGAATTCAAACTCTCCGACATAGTGATGCTCAACCCCGCCCGCCCCATGCTTGAAGTCATAGACACCTTTGTTCGTCTTCGGGTCTACGCCGCCGAAATCGTACGACGTTGCTCCTCGCGCTGCCACGGCACCGAGCAGAGCATGCATCGCGACATTCGAGGCATAGCACTTTCTGCCATCTGATGATGTGGCTGCCAAGAAATCGAAGGCATGCGCACCGTTCACAACGGCAGCGCGAATGGAGAGAATACGGTCGCTTTCATCGACTGCACGAACCACCACTAGACGCGCACCGAAGCAAGCAATGAGGTCACTCAGTGAGTCTGCACGAGCACGCCAGTCGGCTGAGAAGGAACCCTTGGTCGACTCGACATCGCGATGTAGTCGGGCCATGATTTCGGAATCCGGCGCAGCCCACACATCTGCGACGACGTTTCGCTGCTGACCACGTCGAAGATTGCGCGACCAGTTGGTGCTGTACGCAGAGCCAATGGTTGAATCGTTGGCATCGAGATGGCGGATGAGCGTGTGGTTGTTGACAAGCTCCCTGCGCGGGCGTGACCAGCCGGTTTGGCTGAACAACTGCTCGCGAGCGTTGTCGCGAGACTGATGATCCGCCACACGCAGGTACAACACCTTGCCCCCAAGATGACTCTTCACCATCGCAGGCAACTCGCGAAGAGCGACTTGTGAGGGGTTGCCGACAGGTCCGCCGGCTGCCCACGCAACTCGTAGAGGCCCGGCTGAGCGAGTGAGAAACTGCACTGCAGTGCAGTTGTCGGAGGTCGTGAGTCGAAGTGCTTGCCATCCGAATGTCGCCCGAAAACGTGCCCAGGCGCTGAGTTGGAACGGTGTTTGTATATCGAGCTGTATGACGAGGGCATCCCACTCGTTCTCCGAGCCGGTGAATGGTCGCCAAGATGTCTGGTTCATACGAGAAAGTTCACGAGATGCAGTGATCGTAAGCGTGAGTCTTCGGCCAATGATGTTCGTGATGGCAATGAAGGCCAAGTGATGACTTCTCCGAGGCGCTCTCGCTGCACTGCAGCGCTGAACGCTTCGGCTTTTTCTGGGTGCCAGAAGAAGGGAAAGCCTTGTGGTGACACATTCGGCGGGAGCGACGCGAACGGACATGCAATGTCATACGCTGCGGCGAGGGCCTCGCAGCGCGGATAATGAGCACGGCGCCTGGCTACTTCGGCGCCCTGATCCACTTCTCCCATCATCTGGAGTGAATATTGGTGTGGACTGCGATTGGTTGGTAGATCCCACTCGTCAGCCGTGTGTAGATCGACGGGGGGTTTGCCACCGAGACGACGCAGCAGCCGAACAGCGCCTCGTGCCAGAGGCATCACCGCAATCGGCGAGCGGGCATCAATGCGCGATACTGCTCGACGAATACGGAAAGAAGCTGGCAACGAATAATCGCGAGGTTCCAGCGGCTCGTGAAGCGCGTGAGTATCCAAGCTGCCGTCGTCACGCCACTCAAGATATGCACCGTCGGGGATGCGGATCGTCTTGCGAACACTGGTGATACCGACTTGCGTTCGTGAGCCAAGTGGTGTGCCATGTTCATCGGAACTCAGCCACCCGTGAGCGTTGTCTTCGATGATTGGCAATGTTGTAGGGCCAAGAAGTCGTCTCACGCGATCGAGGTCTGCCGGAAAACCGAAGTAGTTCACCACCATGACTGCTGCCACATGATGCGAGTCGGCACCAAGTGTCGACTGCAGTGAACCATCGACTCGTGGTTGCAGCGTGTCGTCGATTTCGTAGAACTGCGGCTCGGCACCCACTGCACGCAGGGATGCGAGAACGTCTCGACAGATGAAGTCGGGAATCAACACCTTCGAACCGTGCTGTACACGGGCTAGACGCAGCGCCGTGACCAACGCGTGGCGGGCATACGCGTAGTACAAGTGGTTGGGCGAACGGTTGGTCATCGTTGAGCCCCGTGCGTTCGGGCGTCTTGCTTACGAGGTGAATGCAGCAAGGTGATTGCCAGTCCCACATATGTTCGTGGAAACACTGGCGCCAGTCGCATTGATGAAAGAAAGCGCTTTCTGGCGCTCGAGTAGTCGCCAGCAGAGTGAAACGCCCGTGCAGCGCCATAGTGCGAGCGTCCGATACGACGACGAATGGTTCGACGGCTGAACTGCCCGGCCTCGAGATGTGCCCGTGCGACGGCCATCTCAGCCGCGCTGTTGCGAGCTATTGAGGAACTGGCGCTGGCCGAGTGAATACGAAACGTACCAAGCACGTCGTCGATGAGGTCGAATCGGTAGTTCTGGTGAGCAAGACGAAGCCAGAGGTCGTAGTCCTCAGCGGTGATGAAGTCGGGACGTTCGGAGAAGCCGTCGACAGCCTTGAACATGTCGGTACGACCGACAATCGCCGAAGTCGAGAGGCAGTTGCCACCGAGTAACAACGACTGGTAATGCAATCGTCGCTGTGGACCATAACGAACTACGCGACTGAAGCTCGGAGCCTTCCACTCCTCGGCATGGCACACGAGGTCGGCACCTTGTTCAAGTCGTTCCACACAACGTCGGAGTTTCTGTGGATGCCACCAATCGTCAGAGTCGAGGAACGCAACGTATTTCGACGTTGCCGTGCGCAACGCCAAGTTGCGAGAAGCAGCAATCACGCCTTTGTTTGCGAAATCTACGATTTCGATTCGCTGGTCGGCAAACTCACGAACGACGTCACGGGTGTGGTCAGTCGAGAAGTTATTGACGACAGTGACGTTCCAGCTGCCATAATCCTGAGCAATCACCGAACGGAGAGCTTCTCGCAAGAAGTCGGCTTGGTTGTATGTCGGAATTACGACTGCTACTCGGGTTGATTCAGTCATGCGCGTGTCTGCTTACTGTCGTTCACGGATTGGTTTTCCCGAACTCTTGTTGAGCAAGCAAAAGCAAATCGCGTATCTCAGCCTCGCGATTATCGGGGATCACGACGCCAGCCTCCCGAAGCTTGCGCGGCTCGAGCGTGAATGTTGGAGGGACGACGTCAAGATGTGCGCCTTGCTCAATCGGTGCATCAATTCCCACAACCTCCCGAGCAAGTGTTTGAACAAGACCTGCAATCTCATCAATTTGCATTGAGCGGCCAGTTGCCAGAAGGACAACACCCGTATTGACGCGATTTGTTGTGATCAACTCACTCATGACGCTAACGACATCACGAAGCGCAATCATGTCGCGACACGTTCTGGCATCAGAGCGCAGAGAGATGCGGGAAGTCTCGACAACTTGCTTGCACAAGTCATGGATGAGGAGGCTCCACGTTTCGGGTCGCATTAGCGCCGGTGACCCGAATGAGTTGGTAAGGCGAAGCACCAAGGATTGCATTGAGGTATTACTTGCGACTTGAAGCAGCTCATTTTCAATCTCAAGTCGAGAAGCTCCATAGGCACTGGTTGGCATTGCTGCAGTGCTTTCGTCAACGACACCATTGAGAGACGCGCCATAGACGTGAATGGAGGAGACAAAGATAAATCGAGATACTCCCGCCGATACAGCTTCGCTAGCGAGCGCAATGGCTACGCGCCGTTCATTGTCGAGATCAGCCTGAGTGGGGCCATTTACTGCAGAGAACCCACGAGTTGCAAGGTGGACAACCGCATCGATGCCAGAAAGAGCTTGTCTACGAGTTATGAATTGAGAAAGATCACCTTCAAGCACCTCAGAATGTTGAGACCACTCCGGCAGTAATCGAGGTGACCTCACAAGTGCCCGAATCGAGATTCCGGCTTGAGTGGCGAGATGACGAAAAAGGCGCCCGCCAACGTGACCGGTAGCACCCGTGAGCAACACCTGTTGGTGCATTGACACAAAATTCCCTAGAAGCGAGGCATTCGACTGTCGGTGAGTTCCCGTCGATCGGATTCGTTTGGATCGTGGGGGAGACTTGAACAGTTGGCAATCAGTGCGGTCGCAGCCCCGGCATTTTCAAACGCGTACCAGATGAGCGGCGGAATCGTGAGCAGATGATGATGCGATTCACCGATGATGTAACTGTCGTGGCGCCCACTCGTCAAGCTTCCCTCGCGATCATCGAACAGTGCGAAACGAACCGAACCAATCGGTACGGCAATCTGCGAAGTTGCGAGGCGATGTCGGCGCCAAGTCTTTTCCTGGCCGCTCAGCACTCTTGAGAAGTAGATCTCCCCGAACTCAGTGAATTCTGCGTCCGTTCGTTTGAGCATATGCAAGACATCGCCGCGTGGATCAATAATCACCCGCCGCGGGCTGACGCGGACGCCGTCAATCATCTGTCGAGATATGCCTTGATGTCTGCACGAGTGAGATCATCAGCCTTCGTACCGTCGCGCAGGGAGCGGTACCAGTTGGTAGTTCGATCCATCGTGTCATTGAAGTCCCATCGTGTAGACCATGACAGTTCATCGTGAGCCTTCTTGCTGTTCAGCTGCAGAAGCTGTGACTCGTGCATTGTGCTTGTGTCATGGCCGACTCGAACCGCCTCGGGTCGCCCCCAACTCTGGGCAACTCGGCTGGCAACTTCATGCACTTCATGCACCGCAGTCTCTGGCGGCCCGAAGTTCCAGGAACTTCCCGTAGGTGCCGACCGGCTCTCGAGAGCCACCGCGAGTCGCACATAGCCGGAGAGCGGCTCAAGAACGTGTTGCCACGGTCGTGTCGCACGAGGGTGACGAATCTCGATGTTGTCGTTTCGTTCAAGTGCACGGATGCAATCCGGAATGAGTCGATCGGGAGACCAGTCGCCACCGCCGATGACGTTGCCTGCTCTCGCGCTTGCGACGAGTGCTGAGCCCGGCTTGTGAAATGTAGCTGCGACATACCCGGCAAACACCATCTCGGCGCCTGCCTTGGACAGGCTGTACGGGTCGATTCCGCCAAGTTCATCGGTTTCGACGTAGCCGTGTTGCTGCTCTTTATTTCTGTAGCACTTGTCCGAAGTAATGAATACCAGGGTTTTCACTGAACGAGTGCGAGCAACACCCTCGAGCACATTCGCTGCACCGAGCACGTTCGTTGAAAACGTCGTATGTGGGTCAAGATACGAGCGGCGCACGAATGCTTGTGCCGCGAGATGAAACACCACTTCGGGCTTTGCCTTGGTGAACTCGTCCAGCAACTTCTCGCGATCTCGAATATCGCATGTTCGACTGTCAATGTGACTTGCGAGGTCCAGCAATGTGAAGTGCGAAGGAGTCGATTCGGGCGGGAGCGCGATACCGGTGACTCGTGCGCCAGCCTGCGCCAGCATGAGTGCAAGCCATGAGCCCTTGAAGCCGGTGTGACCCGTGATCAACACTCGCCGCCCAGCAAATTGCCGGAGATCATCCGCTAGTGACGCCACGGTGCCTCGTTCTTGCTGACGAGATCGTTGAGCAACTCCCAGTCGCGGTAGGTGTCCATGCATTGCCAGAAGCCTTCATGTGTGTACGCCGCCAGCTGTCGTTCACGAACCATACGCCGCATGGGATCGGCCTCCAACACCAGGTCTTCTTGATCATTCAGATACCGAAAGAGTTCGGGTCGACAAACGAAGTATCCACCGGAAATCAGACCAGCCGAAGTTTGTGGTTTTTCATTGAACGATGTAGCGATACCTGAAGGATCCACTTCAACCTCCCCAAATCTGCTGGGGGGCCGCACTGCCGTGAGTGTTAGTGCAGCTCGATGACTGCGGTGAAAAGAAAGCAACTTGTCGACTGGCACGTCGGAGACGCCGTCACCGTATGTCAACAGAAAATCCTCTTCGCTGACCAACTGTCGAATCTTGCGAATCCGAGCACCTGTCATTGCCTCAAGCCCGGTATCTGCCAGGGTGACACTCACTCTGCCTGCAACGGGCAAGTCGTATGTCACCGTCTCAACAGGTGCGGAAGACTTTGCCCCGAAAAAATCGCGGACAACCTCACCGAGGTAACCGAGACACAGGACAAAGTCTCGATGACCATAGAAGGCATAGTGCTCCATGATGTGAACGACGATCGGCTGTTGGCCAACTGGAATCATTGGTTTCGGTACGGTGTCGTCGACCCCTCGGATGCGTGTGCCTTTACCCCCACAGAGCAGTACAACTTTCATCGCGACATCGTCCAAGGTATGAAGAACAAACTATTCGGAAACTCGAGATGTAGTTGCATAGTGGCCAATCTCAGTTGTTCGGCACGAGTTCCGGGCTCCAATATTGAGGACCCGAGTTCTCTATCTGAAGGTCGTCCAAAAGGGAACAGAATCGCGCATTGCCTTCGTCGTAGACAAGGAGTGAATCACGTACCACCTGCGTAGTTGCACGCCAGGCTTCGCTGTCAACTTGTGTCACGTAATTCAGCACTCTGAACACCTCGGACTTGTCGGCAATATTCGTCCAATACGGTCCACATGGGTCCGAAACAAAGGGAAACCCAAAGTTCTTTTCAACAATCTCGGGATGACCGCAATGACTCATCCTTGCAGTCACTGACGCGACACGCAGGCCTCGCGAAAAGAACTCATATCCGAGCGTGCTGTCAATGTTGACGATGACGTCGTCGTTGCCTACGGACTCGTAACTTGATGCCTGAGTCGTACTGGGCAGATATTGCCACTCGTACCCTTCGAGATGCTTTGCGAAGAATTTTCGCTCGCCGAGTTGCCAGGCCGGACGCTTTCCAAGAACGACAAATTTCAGCCCCCGACTAATCGCAAACTCTGCGCACAACCGAGCTACGACACCCTCCACCGCGTGGTATGTCGCTGCAGTGAAACTCACCTCTCCGATGTACTGCAGAATCTCAGTGTCCCATGTTGGATCAGGTACACCTACACCACGATTCGGATACTTGGAGATAAAGACGAGACGCCGTTCGAGAGCACCCGCTGCTCGCGACGAAATCGGTGCAGCGTTGTTCATCAGGTTTCCAACTTCGACGATTCGCATCCCGATGGTTTTGGGAAGTACCTCTGAGTAGAAGTGAGTACCCAAGCCACCGAGTGAGCCGACCACATCAGTGCCGTATCCAAGTTTGCTCACCCGATGCAACTCGGTTGCAAATGTGGAATCAGAGGAATGAGACATTGAGTGCCTGATGCCGTTCTGAATTGCCAAAGTTTTGCACGACGGAAGTATCGCTTTCGTTGCATAGAACGTGACGTTGTTGTCTGCCATCGTGATCACCG
>Ga0194124_10004881_pt1 | contig 12793 bp, 12 predicted proteins | sample TA2KigCas0mmetaG_FD_148605 | JGI IMG/M metagenome (GOLD analysis project Ga0194124, IMG submission 148605) | Freshwater microbial communities from Lake Tanganyika, Tanzania - TA2015031 Kigoma Deep Cast 0m | ecosystem: Environmental > Aquatic > Freshwater > Lake | place: Tanzania: Lake...
CCCCTGGCAGGCGATACTCAGCGGGTCAAACTGGTCTCACGCCATGGGGTTGGTTACGATTCGGTCGATGTTCGCAGTCTTGCCCAAGCAGGTGTCATCACCACTAATACGCCCATTGCAGTGCGCCGCCCGGTCGCTGTGGCCGCACTAAGTTTTATATTTGCACTTGCAGGTCGACTTTTCACCAAGGACAGGCTGGTGCGTGAGGGTCGGTGGCTAGAGCGCAATAACCATATGGGTCTTGGCCTCACCACCCGCACGCTTGGCCTTGTCGGTGTGGGTGGTATTGGCAAGGAGTTGCTTGCCTTGGCCAAACCATTTGGCTGGCGGATGCTTGCAAGCGACCCTCATGTTGCTGCGCCAGTGATTGAATCGCTTGGCGCAGAGAAAACCGATTTCGATCGACTGCTTGCTGAGTCGGATTTTGTCGTTGCCACCTTGATTTTAGATGAGCATACCCGCCACTGGTTTAACGCAAGCACCTTTGCCAAAATGAAGCCGCAAGCATTTTTTATCAATATGGCACGTGGCGGAGTTGTCGATGAGCAAGCACTGATTCAAGCCTTAGAACAAAAGCAAATTGCTGGCGCTGGGCTTGATGTTTTTGAGCAAGAGCCCATAGCCAGCAGCAATCCGCTCTTGAGTATGGAACAAGTGCTGCTCACGCCCCATGCCCTTTGTTGGACCGATGAATGCTTCGATGCGATTGCCAGGGAAGGGCTAGGCAATGTCATTGCCTTTTCACGCGGTCAGCGGCCAGCCTCGGTGGTGGACGCCGATTCATCGATATCTTCGTCGCCCTCGATCAAGCGCTAGCGGAGACAGCTCTTTGACCGCATCGACCATATCAATAAATAAGCGCTTGCATTGAGCCAAGCTGACCGGATGGCCTCCCGTAAAGGATCCAAAGGCAGGCAGGTGCAAGATCTGCCGGTGATCAAGATAAAAACAAGGCCTGCGAATATGCTTGGCCTTTAGCGCATCAGGCATAAGCACAACCGGATGCTCATGCCCACACAGCCCTCGCACGGGCGCATCGACTGGCGCTTGCATATCGATCAAATCATCGGCCTCATGCGCCATGACAAGCCCTTGGTCAAGCAGATTTTCCTCGTGTACTTGCAAACCCGGTAATTGATGCTCAATCGCCGATCTGCTTAGCTTACGATCGTGGTTACCTACGATGAGCCTAAGCTCAAGCTGAGGATGTTGCTCACGCCAACGCTCCCATATCGGCAATAAGCCCGACAAGGCCTTTCGATCGTGAATAAGATCGCCCAGCACAATAAGCGAGCTTGATCGACTTACACGTATAAGCCCACTTAATCGCTCTAAACTTTCTTCGGTAACCTGATCGGGCACCGGCACACCTTGGGCACGGAAGCTTGCAGCCTTGCCCAGATGAACATCGGCCACAATCAACTGTGAATAAGCAGGTCTTGTCACTGCAAAGCCTGGCCATAGCCAAAGATCGCCGAGTGGGAAAACACCCTTTGGAGGATTAGTTATCACTCGAGAAAAGATGCCATCATGCGCGCAAGCCTCTCTTGAAGCTTTTCATTACTGAGGCTTTCTCGCAAACGTTCAAGCATGAGCGGAAAAGCAAAGGGTGAGGGCTTTTCGATCGCCCGCCAGCAAAATGACTGCTGACCGATTCGGGATAAGGCGCTCGCAAGTCTTTGGTGTTCTAATTCTTGATTTAAGACCTCGCGATGTGCTTGCTCAAGCAGCAAGTTATCAGCGTCGTAGCGATTAAATACTTCCCAAAACAAACTCGATGAGGCTTGAAGCTGCCTTGAGCTTGCCTGTTTGGAGGGAAAACCCTGCTGCACAAGACCAGCAATGCGTGCAATCTCGCGAAAACGCCTTTGTGCTAATTCTGTAGCGTTAAAGCTTTCCATACAATCCTGGGTAAGCGAATCGAGCGCCCCCCGCTCGGAATCAAGCCATTGTGCTTGCTCGATGGGCTCGGCACATAGCATTTCAAATCCATAATCATTGACAGCAATCGAGAAGCTTCTCGGGCGCGCCTTAGCCAGACGCCAACCCAAGAGAGCAGCCAAGCCCAAATGAACCTGCCGCCCTTGCAAAGGATATAAAAACCAGTGATAGCCTTCTCGTGACCGATAGTTTTCAATCAACAAGTGCCCTGCATGCGGTAAGGAAGAACGGTCTTTTTGCCATTGAAGCAGCTCTTTTGCCCAACGCATGGCCGGCCCCTGATAGCTTGATCTGTTTGCCTCTTGCAAACACGCCGCCAAGGCCTCTGACATTTCCAAGGAAAGCGGCATTTTGCCGCCATTCCAACGCGGAACAGCAGCTTTCGTACGCGATGCCTTGCGAACATAAGCAGTCATCTCATGAAAGCGGACCAATTCAAGCAATCGCCCAGAGAAGATAAAGCAATCACCCCGGCGCAGTCTTGAGATGAAACTTTCCTCAACGCTACCTAAGTTGCTACCGTTCAAGATTTTGACTTGTACAGCTGCATCGCTCATGATCGTGCCGATATTCATGCGATGACGGCGCATCAGATCAGTTCGCTGAACCCGCCACACGGCGTCTTCGCCTATCGCCACCCGATGATGATCGGGGTAAGCGCGCAAGCTTTCGCCGCCGCGCGAAACAAACAACAGCGCCCAGTCAAAGTCCTTCTGCGTCAAATCGCTAAAGGATGCGGTTTGCTTGAGCATGTGATAGAGCTGTGGTAGCTCAAAGCCTGGACCGCAAGCCAATGTGACCATAAATTGCGCAAGAACATCCATCGGACGCTGCGGCGGCGTTCTTGACTCAAGTTCGCCTGCCCCCACCGCCTTAGCCGCGGCTGCGGCTTCCACCACCTCCAGCGCATGGGTCGGCACAATGGTGATCTTTGCAATCGCACCTGGCTGATGGCCTGAACGTCCGGCTCGTTGGATGAGTCTGGCAACACCCTTAGGCGATCCAATTTGTATCACTTCTTCGACAGGCGAAAAATCAACGCCTAAGTCAAGGCTTGAGGTACAGACAACCAGTGATAACTGACCCGCCTTAAGTGCCTGCTCGACCCAACGCCTCACCGACAAATCAAGCGAGGCATGATGCAAAGCGATGCGACCTGCCCATTGTGGGCGAGCTTCAAGCAAAGCCTGATACCAGAGCTCGGCTTGCGAGCGGGTATTTGTAAATATCAGAGCGCTCTTGCTTTGATCAAGATATTGGGCCAAAGGCTCACACATGCTCAAGCCCAAGTGCCCTGCCCAAGCCAGGCGCGATGAGGCTTGCGGCAACAAGCAGTGCACCTGAATTGACTTGGGCTTGCTACTTGTGATCAAGCGGGGCTTGCCTGGGATTAGAGCGCTCGCGGCGGCCTCCAAATCGCCAAGGCTTGCTGACAGAGCCCAAATCTGTGGAGCATGCTCAAGCTGTTGGCGCAACCAAGCCAGCGCAAGTTGGAGCATGACCCCACGCTTGCTACCGATAAGTTCATGCCACTCGTCAACCATCACGAATCGGACTCTGCCCAGTACCGCTGTTGCATCAGCGCGCGATAGCATGAGATGAAGGCTCTCGGGCGTGGTGATGAGTGCAAATGGCCAACGCCGTGCTTGACGCTGACGCTCAGCGCTTGTGCTGTCTCCTGTGCGCATAGCCACATCGAATCGCTGCGCCCAAAGCGTGTCGATAAAGGGTTCGCGCAGGGCGGACAGGCTGTCGCTCGCCAAGGCACGCATGGGCGTAATCCATAAAAGAGTCGGACCGTTTAATGTGCTTGCAGCCTTTGAACGCTTGTGAAACCTCAGGCTTTGCATACAAGCACCAAGCCAAAGTGCTTGCGTCTTACCCATGCCGGTTGGTGCATGAACAAGGCCACTTTGACCCTCTGCGATAGCACGCCATGTCTCGCGTTGAAAAGCAAGAGGCTTCCAGCCACGCGCGGCAAAGTAGTGATCCACGCAGGCCTTGAGGGCTGGGAAACTTTCTTCAGCGGACTTGGACAAACCACTCATGCCTTGGGCTTTAATGTGTTGACCAAATCGATGGAGGCAATCCAACCCTCTTGCGGATCAGCATCCTCGTCAGCACCCCAATATGGTGGGCCTTTCATTGCAGCCCAGGCAGCTTGAATCGCACAAAGCCATGCGTCGATCACATCACCACGACCATCTTCAAGCATTAGATCGGTATCGATTTGATCGACAATAAGCTCAAAGGGAAGTCTTGCAGCCAAGGCTCCGAGCATGGCGCTTCGGATTTCTAAGCGTTTGGGGTCGTTGGGCACGCTATCTGATTTATAAGAAAGCTTGCCAATCAGTGCGCGTGCTAGATGCCCTGGATAAGCCTCAAGGGCCACTGGCATGTCAACCTCCGGTGGAGCTGCAACATCCAATGCCGCTTCAACGTCCGGTGAGCCTGCAACATCCGATGCCGCTTCAATATCCAATGGGGCCTCAAAGCCCGGCAAATGCCAGCCCGCATCAATCAGCCGCTTAAATCCTTCGCGATACATGAAAACAACCGGCGGATTCACCCATTTCATCGATGGACTCGAGCCTGCAGGGCCATCGCAGGCTCGATGGGCAAACTTATGGCCCACCGGGCGTGGTTCACAAAAGCGCTTTAAGGCGGCAACCCAATAGCTACGATCCTTGCAAGCAAACTTCATAGCGATTTGCCGATAATCCAGCCGATCCCATTGCCACGCCTTCAAAAGATCTTTAGGCAACCCAAATGGGAAGTCAAAGCCACCCACAACCACAGATGGATCATAGGCTTGACGATCGGTCCAAGGCGCATGCAAAAAGCGCTCAAATGCAAGCCAATCACTAAATCGTTCAAACCCTAATAGCTTTAAACGCGATGTGGCGGGCATCCGATCGGATCGGCCCTCAAGCACAGCACGGGCAAGCACAATTGGCTTTTTTGCGCCCGGTGCACTGGTAAAGTCGACACCCAAAACACCGATCAATCGGCTACTCATGCGCCCATCGTCCTATAGCCTTGTCTGCTCATCTACGGTCAGCCTACAGCCTTGGCTGCTCATGCGCCTGTCATCCTATAGAGTTCGTGCACGCGTTCAATACTGTCAACGTCTTCGATGCGCTTATCCCTTCGCCATCGCAGTATCCGTGGGAATCTCAGGGCAAAGCCCGCCTTATGCCGCTTGCTTGGCGAGATCGCTTCAAAAGCTATTTCAAAGACCATACTGGGTTCGACAACTCTTACCGGTCCAAATTGTTCGCGGGTTGTCTTACGAATTCGGGCGTCGACCTCACGAATCTCCGCATCACTTAGTCCCGAATAGGCCTTTGCCAAACTCAACCACCCATCGGGGCCTCGTACCGCAAAAGTGTAATCGGTATATAAATTAGCCCGTCTGCCGTGGCCCGCCTGGGCGTAGATCAATACGGCATCAACGGTAAAAGGGTCTTGTTTCCATTTCCACCAACCACCGCGCAAACCATCGCCTTGATACATCTTCGCACGTCCCAGGCCATAATGACTGTCGCGATGTTTAAGCATCAAGCCCTCGGCCCTAAGTTGACTGGCCTTATGTCGCAATTCGGCAAGATCGGTCCATTGTGCAAACGAAAAACAAGGCGAAAGCATTAAAGCACCAGAAAGCTTTGCGGCAAGCATGTGAAGTTTTTCGCGCCGCACGCTTAAGGCTTGCTGACGTAAATCCTCATCGCCGAGGCGCAAAAGGTCATAAGCAATCAAGACAACTGGATGGCTGCGCGTGAGCGCTGTATTCACACGCTTTCGATTGAGTCGGGTTTGCAAAGCAGCAAAGCCTGCGACCTGATTCAGGTTCGGATCCCAGGCCACGAGTTCTGCATCAATCATCGTACCAGCCGGGATCATGTGGCGAAACGATTCAATCATCAGATCGGGAAATTGTTCACTCATCAACTCTTCCCCACGCGACCACAAATAGCTTTGCGCCTTGCCAGCAATCCACTGCACCCTAATGCCGTCCCATTTCCACTCGCCTTGCCAGTTTCTAGCTTCGCCCATGGCCGAGTAGTCCTGATCAAAACTTTGGGCTAAGCAAAAGGGCAGAACTTGCTCAGATGAAGACTCGCTCCTCTGATCAGCAAGCAAGGCCTCAAGCCGCCCAGCACTAGGCAACTGCCCTGTCCAGCCCATAAACCGCTGAGCAAGTAATGGCGCAGGCAGGCCGCTTGCCTCAGCAAGCGCTCTTAAAACCATAGCACGTGAAACACCAATCCGAAATCCACCAGTCATGATCTTATTCATCGCAAAGCGCACCTTCGCTGGATAAGCGCGCCACTGAGTCGTTAACCATTGAATTTGGGCTTCAACGGGTTGCTGCGCCATCGCTAGGGCTTGCCCCTCAAGCCACGCATGCAAACTTCGCTTAAGGGATGATGACTCGTGGTCACGAACCTCGACAAGCTTCGAGTGATGATGCGGAATCGCTACACCTTTTAGACCCACATCGACTGCTTGATCCAAACCAGAATGACCTAGACATGTATGATCGAGACCTGCTTGATCCAAACCAGAATGACCTAAACCTGCATGATCGAGACCTGCTTGATCCAAACCTACATGATCTAAACAGTAGGCGATGGTTTCAGCAAGATCACCAGCGTGCGCATAGCAGGCTTCAAATAGCCATGCGGGTAGCCCGCTTGCCTGGATCGCCGCCTCGCGCAGCACCCCACTGCGAATCGAGCGCGGCAATTTACCGCCTGCTAGAAAATAGATCAGCCAGGCGAGATCTTCTTTATGGGCTGTGTCCAGGCGATTGGTAAAGCACTGCTTGAGTACCTCAAGCTTATGAGCATTGGCGTTTGACTGCTCAAGTGCCTCAAGCACCGACGCAAACCAGCAAAGTCCGTCTTCGTGGCCAGTGCCTATCGCATGGTGCTTAGAGGCGACGACTTGGGATGGGCCTGCGCTTGTCTGAGCTTCAGACATCTTCACCCCAACCCAGGGCCTGCAGCGGCGCTGCATCGAGGCCTTGTTCGCACAAATAACGCACCAAGACATCGACCTGCCCATGGGTGACAAAGATCTTTTGTGCACCGGTTTGGCGAATCGCCCAAAGCAGACCCTGCCAGTCGGCATGATCCGACATCACAAAGCCGCGATCTAAAGCACGGCGTTTGCGAATCCCACGCAAACGCATCCAACCCGACACCGAAGCATCCTCATAGCCTGCCAAACGCGACAATGCCGATGAGTCAGCAATGGCTGGCGGCACAAGCAGCAAACTGCCCGCAGGCGGTTTTTGCTCACCACGCCAGCAAGGCATCAAAGGAATCTTGCGGCCCGCGTTTCGATAGCAAGCATGTATGGCATCAACCGCTGGATGGACCCAGACCGGACCGTCGGGAAGCGCCATCGCCAGGCGTTGGGCTTTGCCGAGTGAATAGGTATAAAGTACAGAATAAATACCTTTTGCTGCATTGGCCTGCCACCATGCGCTGATTTGCTCGATCACCATCGACTGTGGTTCCCAGCAATAAATCGGCAAGGCGAACGTGGATTCTGTGACGAAGACATCGCATCGCAAGGGCTCAAAGGCCTGGCAACTCGGCTCAGCCTCGATTTTGTAATCGCCTGATACCACCCACACCTGCCCTTGATGGACCATCCTGATTTGTGAAGAGCCCAAGACGTGACCAGCCGGATGCAAACTAAGCTGTACACCGCCAAGCTTAATGACTTCACCATAGTTCAAGGTTTGTAACGAAATCGCGCCGCCAAGTCTTGTTTTTAGCATTTGAGCAGCATCGACATGCGACAAATAATGTTGATGGCCACCTCGGGCATGGTCTGCGTGGGCATGGGTGATCACCGCACGCTCAACAGGTCGCCATGGATCGATATAAAAATCACCCGCAGGGCAATAAAGTCCCTCGGGCCGTCGTTCAACAAGCGGCGCCATCACGAGGCTGGCTCAAGCCGGTCTCCAAGACGAGATCAGCAAGTACAGGCGAATGATCCGAAAGCTTAGCCCATGCTCTGCCCTTGAGCACGCGGGTTTGTTCCACACGAAAGCCCCGCTGGTAAATTCGATCCATCCTGAGCCAGGGCAACCAGGCTGGGAAGGTGCGCGCTGCCTTGAATCCTTTTTCAGACGGATGCTCAGCGATCTGCTGATGAACTTCGGCAAGTGCGTTAGGTTCACATAAGGGTTGATGCAAGCGATTATTCCAATCATTGAAATCACCCGCAATGATGAGCGGCGATCCGGCGGGCACCACCGACTGCACCCACTCACTTAGCGCCTCGACCTGGCGCTGCCTACCCGCGGCAAGAAAGCCAAAGTGGACGACAAAGCAATGTAATAGCGGCTGCCCTCGCGTCTTGCCAAGCGGCAAACTAATTTGTACGTGCAAGGCCCCGCGTTTTTCCAGCACATGATCCGACATATCGCGATGCTCGCTAGCAATGATCGGAAATCGCGACAAGATTGCGTTGCCGTGGTGTCCATGCAAATAAACGGCACTTTTCCCGTAGGCGTGGTAGTAAGCACCGCTGCCAAGGCTTTGAGCCAAAAACTCATGCTGGGCATGAGTTGGCCAGTGCTCGAGCTGCTTGGCATGCCTTTGATGCTCGCCCTGAACCTCTTGTAAAAACAAAAGATCACGGTGCCATAATTGCATGGCCTGACGCAACTCATGAATCTTGCTTGCAGGGCGCACAGACCAGGGTGCACGCATCACACCTTTATGAATATTATAAGTTGCAACCCGCAGCTTCACTGCGATGGTCAATAAGCACAGTTAAACACTAGCGACCTAGACGATGCTGCAATTGCTCGATCGCTTCGACATTACTTGCCGAGAAACAGCGCCTTGCTGCTCGTTCGTGATCGAGCCACTCGTAGCGCAAATGTTCGCGCGGGGAAATCACAACCGCTGTACTTTCTGGCACACAACATGAAAACACATGTTCGGTATTGTGGGTAACCCCAGGTTCATAGCGATGTCGCCACATGGGATAGATTTCATACCGATTTTGCTGCTCCCAGTCGACAAGCGCATGGCGATCAAGCTCGATACCTGTTTCCTCTTTGACTTCACGCAAGCACGTCTGCCAAAGCGGCTCACCCCACTGATCTTTGCTACCGGTCACTGACTGCCAATACCCTGGTCGATCGGCACGTTCGAGCAGCAAGACCTTAAGGCTTGGCGTGTGAACAATAACGAGTACCGACTCAGGGATTTTATGAGGCATGTGCCCTCAACCGAATGTGAAGTTCGCGTAACTGCTTATCGTCGACCTCACTGGGCGCATCGGTCAATAAGCACTGGGCGCGCTGGGTCTTCGGGAAAGCAATCACATCGCGAATTGATTCTGCCCCTGACATCATGGTCACGATCCGGTCAAGGCCAAAGGCAATACCGCCATGAGGTGGCGCGCCATATTGCAAGGCATCAAGCAAGAAGCCAAATTTGGCGCGAGCCTCTTCAGCACCGATATTTAGTGCGCGAAATACTTTGGACTGCACAGCTTCGCGGTGAATTCGGACCGAACCACCGCCAATCTCCCAGCCATTTAAGACCATGTCATAGGCCTTGGCCAGCGCGAGCCCTGGGTCAGTGGCCAAGTAATCCTCGTGCCCGTCTTTGGGAGCCGTAAATGGGTGGTGGCAAGCGCTCCATCGCTGGGCTTGATCGTCGTATTCAAACATCGGGAAATCGACTACCCAAAGTGGACGCCAATCATCTTCAAAGAGCTGATTGGCCTTGGCAAAATCGGAATGACCAATTTTCACCCGCAAAGCGCCGAGGGCATCGTTAACCACCTTGGCTTTGTCAGCCCCGAAAAACAAGATATCGCCGTTTGCTGCATGACTGCGCGTGAGCAAGGCGTCAATTGCAGCGTCATGGAGATTTTTCACAATCGGCGATTGCAAGCCTTCGCGACCTTTGCTGAGATCATTGACCTTGATCCAGGCAAGTCCCTTGGCACCATAAATCGATACAAATTGCGTATAGATATCGATCTCGGATCGACTGATCGTCGCCCCCCCTGGGATGCGCAAAGCGATAACACGACCATCGCTCAATTGGGCAGCATCGCTAAATACCTTAAACGATACATCTTTCATCACATCGGTAAGCTCAGTAAACTCTAGCTTCACACGTAAATCGGGTTTGTCAGAACCAAAGCGCCGCATCGCCTCTTGATAGCTCATAACCGGGAAGGGATTTGGCAGATCAACTGCGATCGCCTCTTTAAAGACCGACCGGATCATGCTCTCAAAACAATCACGAATCTCTTGTTCGCCCAGAAACGAGGTCTCACAATCGATTTGGGTGAATTCAGGCTGACGATCTGCTCTTAAATCTTCATCACGAAAACACTTGGTGATTTGGTAGTAGCGGTCAAAACCCGAAACCATCAATAGCTGCTTAAAGAGTTGAGGCGACTGAGGAAGCGCGAAAAACTCGCCGGCATTAACGCGCGAGGGCACCAGATAATCGCGTGCTCCTTCGGGCGTACTTTTGGTGAGCATGGGCGTTTCGATGTCGACAAATCCTTGGGCATCGAGATAACGACGCACGGCCATCGCAACCCTGTAGCGAAGCATTAGATTTTGTTGCATGGCTGGGCGACGCAAATCCAATACGCGGTGAGTGAGCCTTGTGGTTTCTGACAAGTTCTCGTCGTCAAGCTGAAAGGGAGGTGTGACCGAGGCATTTAAGATCTCAAGCTCATGGCAGAGCACCTCGATTTCTCCGCTACGCAAACTCGCATTTTCAGTACCAGCGGGTCTGCGCCTGACTTTGCCCTTAATTTGAATACAAAATTCATTGCGGATGCGCTCGGCAGTTGCAAACATGTCGGGCCGATCAGGATCGCAAACAATTTGCGCCAGGCCTTCACGATCGCGCAAATCGATAAAGATGACCCCACCGTGATCACGGCGGCGATGAACCCATCCAAAAAGTGTTACGAGCTGATCAAGGTGATCAGTACAAACCAGACCGGTATAACAAGTACGCATACAAATCGTCCTAAGAATCAACTTTCCTTGGCCACAAGCTCCGTCGTGGTCCAATTCGACGGTGCGACCACGCCCATCGAAACCACGTACTTCAGCGCTTCATCCACGCTCATATCTAATTCGATCACCTCGTGCCTGTCCATGACCAGGAAAAAACCTGAAGTAGGGTTGGGTGTTGTCGGCACATAAACCGAGATCATATTGTCATGCAGGTGCGACTCGAGTTCGGCCGAAGGCCTACCGGTTTGGAAGGCAATCGTCCAAACACCCATCCTTGGGTATTGCACGAGCAAGGCCTTGCGAAACGCCTGCCCGGTATCGGAAAAGACTGTGTCACTGACCTGCTTGACCGCTGAATAAATCGATCGAACCACTGGGATTCGATGCAGTAGCGCTTCCCAAACCTTGACGATGCGCGCCCCCAGGAAGTTGGCGGCAAGCACACCGGTGACCAAAATAATGACAAGCGCGAAAACCGCCCCGGCACCATGGATCGAAACACCAAAGAGTCCTTGCGGCTGCAATTGGGGCGGCAGCAAGTCGATGGTGCGATCAAGGGTGCCAACCACCAACTCGATGATCCAGATGGTGATGATCAAGGGCAACCACACCAAGAGTCCGGCAATAAAGTATTTCTTGAGCATACGATGCCCTTATTCCGAAACCCTTGGCGAGCCTTAAGCTGGCCTCAGGTTGTTGTGGCGGTTGAAGTAGACGTGGTCGATGTTGTTGCCGAGGAAGTCTTGCTGCCAGCAGAGGAAGCCGCACTGCTATCGGTCGATGACGCTGTGGCGGGCTTGTCGGCGGCGGCTGACTCGGTTTTTGCCTTGTTATCGCTCGCATCAGACTTGTTAGAGGCCTCGCCACCCTCTGAGGTGGCTGGGGCTTTATCGTCGGATGACTTCTCAGCGGCCTTTTTCTGGCCACCGTCACGAAAATCGGTGACGTACCAGCCAGAACCTTTGAGCTGAAAGGCTGGCGCCGTCAATTGCTTAGAAAAGGCTTCAGCCGCGCAGGCTGGGCAATGGGTGAGTGGTGCGTCTGAGAACTTTTGAATCACATCTTTCTCAAAGCCGCAGGCAGCACACTTGTAGGCGTAGATGGGCATAACAGTAGGCGGTTGGCTTGTTGAGCTTTTCCGGGACCAAACCCGGTGCTTATCCTGGCTCTTTCACCAGGTAACCGAGCATTATACAAAGCAAAAGCCTGCAAGAGCATGTGAACCCTCTCGCAGGCTAGGCTAAAAGACAAGTCGTCGTTAGCGTTGCTCAAAAGGGAATATCGTCATCGATATCCGAGAGACTTGTTGCTGGCTTACGCTGCGATGCGGGCCCTGAGGACTGGCCAGCATGTGAAGCGCCGTAAGCATCGTCTGACGAGGACATGCCTGAACCCGTGTCACGGTTACCAAGCATTTGCATTTGGTCTGCGACGATCTCCGTGGTGTAACGCTCAACGCCCTCCTTATCCTGCCACTTTCGGGTTTTCAGACGACCCTCAACATAAACAGAGCGACCCTTTTTCAAGTACTCGCCTGCAATTTCTGCGAGGCGCCCGTAAAACACCACCCGGTGCCATTCGGTTTCTTCCTTGCGCTCGCCGCTTGTTTTGTCTTTCCAGGACGAGGTGGTTGCAATCGACGCGTTGGTGATTGCAGCGCCGTCAGGCGAGTAGCGTGTTTCTGGATCACGGCCAAGATTGCCGACCAGAATGACTTTGTTAACAGATGCCATAGTGATTTCTCCAAAAGATTTCAATCAGAAACCTAAGCATCGCCGGAGCAGGCGAGGCGTCAGGGACTTGTGTGTAGGGGCGAGCCCC
>Ga0194124_10004884_pt1 | contig 12788 bp, 24 predicted proteins | sample TA2KigCas0mmetaG_FD_148605 | JGI IMG/M metagenome (GOLD analysis project Ga0194124, IMG submission 148605) | Freshwater microbial communities from Lake Tanganyika, Tanzania - TA2015031 Kigoma Deep Cast 0m | ecosystem: Environmental > Aquatic > Freshwater > Lake | place: Tanzania: Lake...
AAGTCATCGATGTCAACTACCAGCTTGAAGTCATACTGCTTTTTGAATGCCAGGATCTGATCTAGTTCAATACCTTGGATATAGCGATTGATCAGCAAAATCTGATACCCTTCTTTCAACAGATCATCATTCAAGGTGTCTGTGAAAAAAACAGATCCATTTTCGGTCATAAAGGCTAACGGCAGAAACAACCGATGATATGCGACTGCACTATTTTGAAAGCCAACAGCTATGATCTTCATGCTTTTTTCTTCCTTGCTTTTTTGGTTGGCGACTGCACATATTCAACTGGTTCTTCTATGGTTTCAATGATCAGCTTTGCTTGCGTTTCATTTGCAGCATTGATTGTATTTTCATAATACACTTGCAGCCTTTGTAACATATCAAGCACGCATGATCCGCACCAATAGGTCAGAAAGAAGTTTGCGTCAATATATTTTTGGTACATTTTTTCATACCCGGCAAGTACGTCATGGCCGATGTTTCTAGCAAATCCCAACTTGACTGATTCGAAGTTGATGATGTGATCTTCAATAAATTTGATTTCTGTTTGTGTCATGTTTATTGTTTTAAGTGTGGCAACCTCCACTGCATTCCCCATTCCACAGATCAGGTGCATCTTTCGCAAAATGTATTTGCGTCAAAGGCTTGCATGATCTATGAAGAAACACCTGGTTGTTGATTCCTTTCTTTGTAGAATTACGGATGGCTTTATCAACCTGGATGGCAGCTTTGAAGTCCTTTGGAAAATAGTTTTTGAGTCTTGCCCATGATGCGTCTGATTGGTAGGGACAGAAAACACAAGATGATTTTTCAGGGATGGACAGATTGTTTCTGTTGAACCACTCCATGACATCACTTCTTCGCATCCTTTTGGTGTCGTATTTTTCGACATCCTTTTTCCTTACTTTGAACCCAATAAATGGATAAACGTGAATTTTCCAGGACTGGAATGGATGAGCCATCCTTTCAATTTCATCCAAGGTGATTCCCTTCCACACTTCTGTTTCAGGTGTTTTCTGTTTGAACTTCAGTCCATATATGTCACGAATAGCTTTGTCAACTTGCCAAATTTTATAATCAAACGTGCATTGCCTTTTAATCATTCCCTTGTTTCCGTTTTTATCAGAAGTGTATGCCGGAATGCTTGCAAATTGTTTTCCTTTGGTGTTGACTGTTGTCAAAAGATCTTTGTAAAGATTCCTTTCACGCATCACGATGATTTCTATGCCATTGTTATTCTTTTGCCATTTAAGAAGTTCATGCATATATTTCAATGTCGCAGTCTTTTCTTTTCCGGTATCGGCAAAAACTGCGTAATCGCATCTTTCTAGTTCACCCATGCTGCTCATGTAGTACAAAGCAGTAGACTGCACCCCCATACCAAGCGACAGCACTTTCATTTTTTAAACATTAAATTGTGAAGAAAATTTCTGATGAATGGTGCAAGCACACCAGTCCCGAACATTGTCAGGATAATATTTGTGATCCACACTGGGGCGAAGTAAAGAATCAACGACACCCATACAGACAGACACATCATACAATTGAATGGCTTTCTTTTTATGATGTTAATCTTGTCAGGTATCCTTGCCATTTCAATGAAAAAGAATGTGAATGCGATTGATGCTAGGATGATTTTAATGGTTGACATGGTTTCTTATTTTATATTTTAGATATGTGCGGACCTTTCTTATGACTTTAAATAGCGACCGGTAAGGTATTCGTGTTTGCCTTGATAGTTTTGTTATGTTCTTGCCGTTCTCGGAATACAGTCTGAATATTTCTTGTTCATACCAATGCAGCACATTTATTGAACTGTTCAGCTTTACGGATATTTCTTCAAGTTCTTGGTCAATGACCTCTGCCTTGTCAACTTTTTTATCTACCTCTTCGAATACTTTTCTGAACTTATTGTGAAAGGTTGATCTGTCTGACTTGATCATATTGAGCATTGTGCGGACAAGGAAAAACTTTAGGTATCCATCATTGTACATTTGTAAAAGTTTTTCTTCGGGCATCTCGCACAGTACAAGAAACATTTCTTGACGCAGATCTTCTTGCAGATCTACTGGTTGCATCTTGGATATTGCTTGCATGATATCTTTGTCTAAGTACAATTTTTCTATGATATGATTGCGTGACAACATCCTCAATCTATTTGCCATTGCTTTACTACTACATTCCCTTTCTCTTCTGTTGCAATCATGCAGTGGCATCCAGCTTTAATAGCACGATCCATGAAGTTGACTTGGTGTTCACTGAATTTATCGTTGATTGTTTTGACTTCGCAGTACACAGCCACTCCAGTTATCTTATGATATCCGCAGATGTCCGGCACTCCTTTCAGTCCAGTGAACTTTCTTCCAGGTACTGCTAGGTTATTAGATCGCCACACAAAACATTTTCTTGATTCAAGAATTATCATTGCTGTTTTTGTTATTTGTCCGGCACTCAATTCCTTCATATTGTTCTATTGTCTTGAATATTTGATATGCTACTTGTGGCACTATTGCATTTCCTCCTGCTTTGATTGATTCGTTTCGCCATTTAGGAAAGGTGATAGAGTCCAATCTGTCGGAAAGCCCATCATCTCCATTACAAATTGGGGAGACAGATGGGAACGAGTCCCAAACATTGCGTTCATTTGTGAGCCTAAATCGTTTCCTTTCCAATTCTCTGATGGCCATCTTGGTTTGAAGTCCAATGCCATCGGTGTCGGTAACATCCCCACCGACAATAACTGATCCAAAGTCGTTCCATATCTCGTTCCCGTTGTTTTGCTTTTGTTGACTACTTTCCCATTTTCTATCACTGGTGCCCTGTTGTTTGCTCTTGTCGTTGGTGTCGGTAATAATTCCCCTCTTTTTACCATTCTCGTGAGTGAGTTCTGACTGTCTCCTACTCTCGCTTTCTCCGATTCCGTTGCGCAGGGTGTGGGCAACAAACCAGATCCTGTCTCTTCTGTGGGGAGCGTTGACGGAGCAAGCTGGCAATAGAAACGGGAATACTTCGTACCCCTCAGCTTCCAGGTCAGATTGCACTTCGTGGAATACCAACCCTCCATTCCAATTAACAAGACCGTAAACGTTTTCGCCCACGACCCAACTTGGGGCAACCTCTCTGATTGTTCTAAGCATTTGCGGCCAGAGATGTCTCTCATCTTCTTTGCCCTTTCGCTTTCCTGCAAGTGAGTATGGTTGACATGGGAATCCTCCAGTGATGATGTCAACTTGTCCTCGGTGAACTGTAAAGTCTGTTGCGCATATATCTTCATAACTTTTTGCTTTTGGCCAATAATGTTTTAATACTCTTTGTCCGAAAGGATTCCACTCACAATGAAATATGTTATTCCATCCCATCCACTCTGCTGCCAAATCAAATCCACCTATGCCTGAAAATAATGATCCATGATTCATGGTTGTTGCTTAATGTAATCACGCACAATTATTATCTTTGCTTTGTTCACGACTTTGCTATGAAGAACGTCTCCATTCTTATAACTAGATGTCTGCAAAAGTTCATACCACTTCTTTTCTTCATCTGATGATTTTCTTCTCATTATCTTTGCCATCAATTCTTCACCAATTTCATGTTCAGCCTTTTTGATGTAGGCTTTTTTTTGCTCATTAGAAAGGGCGATGATGCCTTGTCGTATCAACCAATCATATACAAAAACCGGAATGACAATGGTTCTCAAATCTTTTACCTTTGCTTGTTGGATTAAATTTGCAACCGTATCTGACCAGTCTACTTCACCATAGTGTGGTTCTGACACTGGTTCTTTTCTTACCCTTTCGTGATACCGCATAGCTAGATTCACTTTTATACGGTAGGCATTCAGCACATTGCAGATGTATTTCAAAGACAATGACTGATAGTGTTCTTCAATTTCAAGCTGACCGATTGCTGCCATCTCAAATGCTTTGCGGATTTCCCCCTCGTGCATTGCACCGAAGTTTGTCACGATAGCTTGAATGGTCATCATCATTACTTCTTCGGGCGGCATATTGCTTGCTGGTATGCCCATGATTGCAGCAAACCCAGTCAGGATTTGTTTGACCTCTACAAGTGAAAGTTGACTGACCAGCCTACCTTTTCCCAGTGATTCCAAAAATTTCTCCGACTGGAGTGTCACCGTACTTATCGAAGTTGTATTGGTCAGCTGCTTGTTTGTAGTCAGCTTTTCCAATTCTTTTTGTACTTGCTCTTTTAGTTGTTTCATACTCTCTTATATTTTTAATCCAATTATTCATGCAGGCTTTCCAGCTTTTCATAGGTTGTTTGCCAACTTTCCAGCCACTGCTTTCGTAGTATTCATAAAATTTGTTGGCTTCTTTTGGGTGGCCTCGATAGGTAAACTGTTCAATGACCTCTTGCAGAGTAGGTATTTTTGTTCCCCCCCTAAAACCCCCCTTGATTATATTTTCATTTTCATTTTCATTTTCATTTTCCATATGCTCATGCATATGCTCATGCATATGCTTATGCATATGCTTATGCATATGCTTAGTCTTTGCGTTACTTCTCCTTGATTCTGTGTATTTAGATCGCTTTTCTGATTCATCGACTAGCCGACTGTTATAGTAAAAGCCGCCATTGAAAACGAACTTTTCAAGGATTGCTTGATCGTTTTCAGCTGCGTAGTGTTGGAAGTCTTGGATCGTCAGCTTGCCTTTTTGATGCTGAAGGCATAGCAGTCGGATGTATTTGCCGACTTGTTCATTTGACATGGTTATTGTGCCTACTAGAAAATCGGAAGTATAGAAAAGAAAGGCTGGGTCTTTTGCCATGATATGATCTTGTTGTATTCATTAAAAAAGTGATGATTGAAAGAACACATTCGATGTGTACTTTGTGACAGGTTTGCCATAAGGACCGATAACCATACCGACCTCACGGATTTCATGGCGATCAAGCAGATTATGCAAGGCCCTTCGAATGGAAGTGATAGGAATATGGTAGAAATTTGCTGTTTCGTGCAAGTCCCATGCAGACCATGATCCAGTGTTAGTGTTTATGAAACGAAGGATGACTGCTTCTTGGTTTTGATTTGATCTTTTAGCCTGGGCAAGATCATTGCCGTTCAGACCAATTGTGTTGTAGAAGTAAGATTTCATATTTTTATTTTTATAATTTGTAAAAAAAAGGGGCTGCCAAATGCAGTCCCTAAATCTTAGAAGGGTAAGCCGTCCATGAAGAATTTTTCGTTCTTCGCAGATCGATTCGTTTCTGTGCTTTTTTTCTTTTCAAGGAATTTTACATTGCCAAGAATTGTACCCTTATGACCTGATTCTCTTTCTTCTTTACTGATCTGTTCAATGACCACACCGTCATTTCCGTATTCATCAGCCTCATCATGTAAGATTATGGCAGCTGTCAGGTATGTTCCCTTCTTACCCGGATACAGTCTCTGTTTGTCAATCTTGTTAACGTCAATTTTAATTTGCATCATTTTTTTTATCATGGCTTTGCTTTTATTTTGATAAAGAAATTTTGAATGTTGTGGTGCATGACTTGACAGGAAGGTTGCCTTTGTAGTATGTTTTTTCATGGTCTTCAATAGCCTTCTGTTTTTCCTTTAGCACACTGATCTGTTCATCTAATTCAGACCAACCAGGAAGGTGGCTGAAATCATACTTGATGGATTCCATGATAGAAACTGATGCACCATTGATGTCTGCCTTGCCTTTTGGATATTTGTTTAGTTCGTCTAGGACATTGACACTTATTTTCTCACGGACCATTTTGACAAGCTGCTCCATTGCGTTCATCTTGATGGCAACTTCTAGGCTATTGGTGTCACCTTCAGAAACTTGTTCTGCAATGCTGTCAGCCATAAGTTCCAGGCCAAATTTTGTGGGCATGATTTCACCCACTGTTATGTCGTTTAGTTTATGCTGTAACTGATTTGATTTCATTTTTCTTTGATTGAAATAGTGATTTAATAGATGATGATTCGTCAACGATTTTCTGATTGAACAGATACAAATTTTTAAGCTGTGCAAGTGATTCGCAGCTGTCTAGTATGATAAGCAGATCTTCTTGCTTATCGTAAGACTTGCGGACCATTGCATCTATTTCTGTGAACTCTTGTTCAATTCTTATTTCTTCTTCCTTTTCTTTTTCCTTTGCAATGAACTGGGTCGGTTGTGCGTTTGGTATCGATTCCACTTCTGATTCATCTAGGACACCCAGTCCTAACAAATCCAGTGTGGCTCTGCGTTTGGCTTTTGTTTCTGCTTTCATAATTGCGTTGGCGTAAGCCTCACCCTTTATGCCGGAAATGTTTACCGCACCAATAGATTCAGTGCAACGTCCATCCGGAAGTGATGCCCTAGCAGTTACCTGGTAGATACCAGCTGCATCAATAAGATCACGGCTTGTAATCGTGTGGCTTACCTGATGAAGTTTGTTCAGCTGTTGCGTCCCGGTCCTCAATAAGTACAGCACTTCACGTCCGTTTAGTTTAAGAATGTCAAAAGGCTTTGTGAATGGATCTAATCCTAGCCGTTCACAATAGCCATTGTAGTATTTGACTTTGTCGGCAGCGGACAATTTTGACAGATCCCCATTCAGGATCAGGGCAGATACAACTGATTGTTCAGTAGTGGACTGCATTTGTTTTGTTTTAATCATAGCTGTTGATGTAGTGTTGTTTTGTTTTTTTAAATTTTCTTGGTGACATATTCGATGGGACTTGGACATAGATCATGTATGGTCTTTTCCTAGACTTCAATGCGTATGTGTGCATCCATCTTGTTCTGATTTCTTCAATTAGATATGCCCTTTTTTCAATCATTCTTTCGGTCACAACCTGGTCGTCAATTTCAAGAACAATGCGAATTGTTTTATATCCCATACTCAGCGATTTCGTGATACATGATTTCGTCATCTTGCATACTCTTACAAATTCGGTCTACCTCATTCAAACACATTTCATCAATTGTTCTTAGAATTTTGTCGCACATGAAATTGTTGAAGGCAAACATTGTCAATCCATTTGTGATAAACTTTTCATAAATGACTGCTCTCGTTAGTGTCAGCACCCTTGCGTGTACTTCAATGAACTTGTCAGTCTGTCCAGTCACCAGCCAATCGGCTGGGATGTTGATTTGCAGTTGTACTTTTGTGTGATTCATGACTTGTTGTTTTTGTGGTTTATGTATAGTGATTGTTAAAGTCCCATTAGTTTTCTTTTATCGAAAAACTTGTTGCCACCGATCCCGGTAGTGTAGTAATCAGCTGGGATCTTCCTATTGTAGCAATAGTTGTAAAGGGTTCTGCGTGTGATGCCTAGCATTTCACAGGCTTCTGATTCGTTGACGTATTCGATTTCACTTGCGACCTCATCTAGCTTTTCAAGGATCTTTTTGATCTGCTGCCATTCGTTTTTTGGTAGTGTAATTGTTTCCATTTTTTTATTTATATTTATTTCGACTAATCGAAGATATAAAAAAAATGTAAAAAATGCTATTTTTATGTAGTTTTTTTTCATCTTTTTTACTCTTTGAACACAACTGTTTGAATGTCAAAGGATTACAAAAAAGAAATTGAAAGCCTTCTTATACAGATAGAAGTTGCAACTGGTATGAACCAAGGCGAAATATCAAAACACATGGGATATGCGTCCAACTATTTAAGCACTGCAATGGGACGTGGCGGGTCTGCAAAATGATTTATATCGATTTGACTATCAGTATCTTATGTAAAATAGTAGAGAATTTCGGAACAATTTTCGGTAAATATTGATTGTAAACAGGATTAGTAACATTAGTAACATTAGTAACATTAGTAACATTAGTAACATTAGTAAAAGGTGTTACTAATATTACTAATGTTACTAAATGTTACCAAAAGTAGTTTAAATGTAGCACTTTTATGTGTAATCTTAAAAAGTTAAGTCTGCAAGTCTGATCAATATGTCTGCTTGACCGTGTTGTCAACTTGCCGGAAGTGTTGCTTCCATAACAGATTCGCAATCTTTCGGCCTTGCTCGATGACCTTAGTCTCTGAAAATTCGGGATTTAGCAGATGAATGCATTCGTGTATAATCACTTCCATTTTGCGTCTGCCTTTTAGTCGTGGATCTATTTCAATGATGTTGGAATCCATAAGGGCCTGGCCGTCAGCCTTCTCCTTCCCCAGTTTCCGATACACTACCTTCATGTCGTTAAATAGGCATCACGCAGATTCTTTCAAATCAATTTCATCCGGACGCTCACTTAGCTTTATCTCGACCTTTTGGCCACCACGAATCGTTGCCAACAATCTCCGCAGCTTCCTTTCCACCTTTTGCATTTCCATCAGCTTTTCAACTATCCAGCTTTCCTGTTCATCCTTGCTCATCTTATTGATTTTTTTAGGTATTGTAATCATCTTGATTTATTTAGGTGTTGACATTAATAGATGCCTTCTTTGCTTGATAGTAATGTCAGCCAGTCTTTTCCTAGCTGTTGCACCACAGTTGCCACATCTAAGTGACACATATATGTTTGCTGGTGTGTTATAGTGTTTGCCCATTTCAATCATGTCTTTCGATCCACAACTAGGACACCTTGACTGCGATTCGTCTAGAATGAACAATCCCATGTTGGGATGCGGCTTGATCCATGCTCTGATGTGCAAGTATGTTTCTTCAAGGATCTTTACATCATTGACGTTGTATTCTTCCATTAGGGTCAAGGATTGCTTGTCTCCTTTCATGCAGTTTTCCCACAGTTCAAACCCACCAGTGTCTGTCTTTCTTTTTAGGTTTAGCAGCTTGTTGACATAATCAAGTTTGTTGAACGTGAATCCGAACTGTCTTCTGATGTGTTTTAATGTGTCGATTTGTTGATAGGGTAGTGGTGGTTGAAGATTATTGATGACGAATCTAGCGTTCAATTTCGGCACGTCAAACTTTTCGCCATTGTGTGCAATAACAATGTCAGCTTTGTTAATTAGTTCCCAAACACCCTTGATGATTCTTTTGTCATCCTGGGCAAGAACTTCTTTCGGAGTTAGCCTTGCACTGTACACCTTGTCTTCAAACAACCATTTGGCGGCCCAGGTCAAACAAAACCAATCAGACTGGATTTGATTGACTGCGATGTTCTGATTCCAAATACCCCAAACGTATGCACTGATCGGTGCTGTTTCAATATCCATAACAAGCACCTTTGCTGTTGTGTTTATCTCTTCTTTGAAAGATTTGGGACTATTTACTGTATTATAATTCAACGGCTGGATCAAGGATTTATCTGACATCAATCTTCTGTTTCTTTCGCCATGATGACCACGAATGTACCGGATCAGTTCCCTAGCTTGTTCTGCATTTCGGAACAACTTTGCGTTCTCTTTGTAGACCTTTTTTGCAAGTGTTAGATCTTTGATATTTGGATATTGACGGCAGTAATCATCACAGATCTTTCGATGATCTGATTTTGGCTTTGTCATTATAAAATATTAACAGGGTTAAATCAACACGAATCCGTGCTGATCCACCTTGCCCTTTGTATGCAACGCCATCAATTCACGAACCGACTTTCCAAACGTCTTTTGAAAATGTGGTGGATCATTAAACTTCCAATCACCGCCCCATTCCCAACCATATTGCTTGAATATATTCACACACTCAATCCAGTCAGCTTTTTTGTCACCGTCAAAATCAGTCTTCACATCCCACACCGCTGTCTCAAATGTGTCGTTGTCGTCTTTGTCAACTAGCAACACAATGTCAATCGCCAAACCATAATTGTGGTAAGACAGTCCACCCTTGGCATTGGTCACGACTTTGCCAGGCTTTGATCGCCCCTGTGCATACAAGGCATTTTGTTCTGCGAATGTTCTAAGTGTGAATGCGTATCTGCACATTGCATCACCGGTCAACACATCACAAATCGAATCGTAAATGTCAACGGCCTCTTCTTTGACCTTTGGGTGCAATAGCTGAATCCTTTCTAATGTCTTTTGATCTTTCATAGTTTAGGTCGGATTTTTAGATACACATACCCCAGTACAATGACAAGCAGCACAATCAACCAAGTCAAACGCTTACTGCTTTGCTCTTTACTCACAGCAAGATCTTCGGTCAGTTTCATCTTGTCTTTTTCAAGAATGTTTATCCTAGCTTGGTCAAGGACTACTTGTCGAACTGTATCACGGATTTTCACGGTCTTTGTGATGTCCCGAAATTTGGTTTGCAATTGATACACGGTGTCGTTCTTTACAACCGTATTGATCATTGTATTTGTTAAGGTATCGTAGTTGATTAGTGTGTCGGACTTTGTGATCAGAACAGTATCATTTGCACAGTATCCTGAACGAACAACAACTTCAGCAACCTGGTCTAGCTTGCCCTTGTCACGGATCACTTGCTTGACCGGATTGCACCCCGACATCAGAATGGCAACCAATACCAAAATGATGTAAGCGATCAACATAAGGTTGACCGGATCATTCTGATTTGATGTCATTCTGTGTTGCATCAGCAAAAAAATTTGAAATGAATTTCCCTGCCCATCCAGCGATGCTGACATACAATGCCACCTTTTCATATCCGCTTGAAATGGCAAGACCCGAAACAAACAATGATGCCGCAGCCATGCTGTCACCAAGGATTCTGATTCTCTTGGGTGTGGGACTGAAGTAGTAATTCCAACCAAACTTCATAACTTGTTATTTTTATTGTCCTTTATTTGTTTCAATATTTTTTGCACGTTGTACGCAACAGTGGTGATGGCTGCTAATGCAGCACATAAGGTTGCAAAATCAGACAGTGTCACATCTGACATCACTTTCAAAAACACACTTGCCATGCATAATCCGATGGACTTTCCATCAACGCTATTGTATATCATTTCACTTGTTATCAACTTTTTAAATAATTATGATTCTTGAACTTTTATTTCTTCAGCCATTAGTCAAATTGTTCAAGCAATTGTGCCTTTGCTAAAATTGTCAATTGCTCATTGTTTGTTACAAAATCTTTCAGGGTTTGCTTATCAGATTTGTCAAGGTCAAGTTCATGTCCTTCGTGCAACTTTAATGCCCATCCGTAAAATTTAACCGCATCTCCTTTGCTTCCGCTTACTAATTGGTCAGCAAGTATGCTACCCAATGTTACTTCTTTGCCATTTTGGTCTTTAACTACATTACCATTTAAACTCTTGATTGGTTTGTTGAAATTCATGTTTTTTCTTTTTATTGTTATTAAATAATTTGCAAATTTAACTTACTTGCTGCCCAATTCCATGCATATTCATTAGTTTCCCAATTATCATATTCTTCACCTTCCATTACTAATTGACCTGCAACAAGCCTATCGCCAACACGACCTTCTTCACCTGAGTCACCATACAATGAATAACTAAATACGGCACATGTTGCAAGATTATCATGGTTACAATTAACCATTAGATAAATTGCATTTTGAATTGAACCATTGTACCACATAGGTACTGCTTGAATCTTTTTCATTTTATTTATTTTTCAGGGTGAAAGTTTGTCCATACTGAGTCCGACATATTAAAATATACAGGCTGCCTTTGTTGTATCGCTACATATTGACTGCTTATTTGCCTTATAGCCATCAGCATTGTAAAGAATATGCACCAAAAAAGTGCAACCATAATCTGTCTAATATTTATTTTAAATGTCATATCTTACTCTTGTGTATTCATTAATAAATGCTGTACCATTTATCCCAATGTCTGATGAATAAATAGCACAATAACCGAATTTGCCATCAAGCCAATTATTATAACGCAAACCATTGAACACACCCCAATCACCACTCGTTGTAACATTGTTGGTAGTGTTCACTGTGTTTGAATATCTTATACCATTTATGTACAATTCAAGCACCGCAACACTTCCATTGAATCTTATTGCAGCCATATACCATTTGTTGAATTGAAATGCAGGAACTATCCCAACACCATAAGATATTCTGTTTACTGATGCTGTATTAGTTGATGCATTCCATCTTACATAATCAAGATTTCTTGTCGCCTCGTTACTCAAATGCATAGAATGTCCAATTGGTATGCTACCATTACGACCTTCAACAGATATGAGTCCAGGGTAATTAGTTTGAAAACTAGAAACACGAAACCATGTAAGCCATGTAAAAGATGCAACACCTCCATACTTTGCAGTTTGTTCTAAACGAATTGCATATTGTGCATTGTCTATTGTTCTGATATTAGCAATGTAAGGCGTATCATAAAAGCCATTCGGGATATTTATAGCAGCACCATTTCCTGTGCCATTAACATATACACCAGTTCTACCATTGCCACTTGTATCAATAATATTACTACTGCTTGTGCTAAATCTACTACTCAATCCGTAATCATGCAATATTGCAGGACTACCAAATTTATATCCAAATCCTGCCCAATTATAAAAATCACTTACTTTTGGACTAAAGTATGGATATATGCCATCAAAGACATATTGATTTCCTACAAGTATTGCTAATTGGTTTAAACTATATGGAGTAACCACACCAACAGAATTAGTACCTTGATTTGCTGCTATATCTGCAATACTCATTGTCCCACTACTAGGTAACGGCATTATGCTACTTGTTTTTTCAGTTCATCAATTTGTTTCTGCTGCTCTTTTACTGCTTCAATCAATAGACCAACCATATTACCATAAGAAACACTCAAACTACCCTTTTCATCTTCTAGTACTACTTCAGGTAATACATCTCTAATTTCTTGTGCAATTACACCAATCTTCTTTTTATCTATATCAGTATCTGTTCTAAAATAACTTACACCTCTTAACTTCATTGT
>Ga0194124_10004892_pt1 | contig 12768 bp, 10 predicted proteins | sample TA2KigCas0mmetaG_FD_148605 | JGI IMG/M metagenome (GOLD analysis project Ga0194124, IMG submission 148605) | Freshwater microbial communities from Lake Tanganyika, Tanzania - TA2015031 Kigoma Deep Cast 0m | ecosystem: Environmental > Aquatic > Freshwater > Lake | place: Tanzania: Lake...
GGGGCGCTGCCTCGGATGACGCTGAATCGGAATGGCACCAGCTCGGCATGATCGGGTGCTTTGAGCGCCGCGGCGGCCATCTGCGACAGCGCATCGTCATCCGGGCCTGGCTCGGCCAGATGCTTGATGCCAAGCGAATGGCGGCTGGTGAGCACAGCAACGAAATCGGAGCGATCAGACGGTGGCATGAACAGGGGATTCGAGCGGGATGCAGTCAGGATGCGGCACTCAGAATACCAGTGCGCGCCAGCGCAGGTCGGCGGCTCGCACCATGAATTGCACTGCCCCGCCGCGTCGGCTGCACTCGGGGATCAGGGTTGTCTGGTCGAGCCGATGGGCGACCAGTGCGTCGCTGCAGGCAAATAATTGCGCCCCGAGTGAAACCGCCTCGCGGATCGAGTCGAGCACGGTCTTCGGATGGTCGGGGTTGGGCGTCAGCCTGGCTGCGACATCCGGGGCGAGCAGCTGAACGCTGGCGGCGCTGAAATAGATTTCGACCGGAATATCCATCGCCGCTGCGGCCGCGGCATGAAAAAACGGCGTGGCCAGGCGCCCCGGAACAGCGGGGTCCGCCGACCAGAGCAGGATCGCAATGCCCGCGGCCTGGTGCGCGATAAAGCCGGACGAAGCCGTGCCTGGGGGCGGATCGGATCGCATCTGATCGGGCGGGGTGACCGGGCTTGAGCGCGGGGTGCCGGGCATGGTCAGTCGATCCGGTACAGGCGCGCATGCTCGGCCATCGCAGCGGGGACCGCATCGCCGTGAAGCAGCAGTGCCCGTTCGGCATCCGGACGACTGGGCGCAAGCCGTGCGATCCAGCCCTCGCCATACGGATCGGCGTGCACGATCTCCGGCGTGTCAGGCAGACGCGGATTGGTGTGCATGACCGTGCCGGTCAGCGGTGTTTTGACCGAGACGATCGACTTGGCAAGCTCCACCACGGCAATCGACTTGCCCTGTTCGACGGTCATGCCAAGGGTCTTTGCGCGACACATGTAGATCTCACCGGCTAACGCAATACCGAGCGAGGTGATGCCGACGGTTGCAAGGCCATCAGGATCGAACCGGGCCCACACCTGATGCTCGATCAGGTAGTACAGATCAGCTGGGAAGCTTAGTTCGCCAAAGCGCGGTGTCGTCATGGTCTGAGCCCGCAGTCTTCGCAGGAGGTGGCGGAGGGGAATGGGAGTCGAACCCACCCGGCAACGCGTGGCGTCGCCCACCGGGTTTGAAGCCCGGCCGATCCACCAGGATCGTTTCCCCTCCGTGATGCGTGATGACTGCTGCGTTGTACTCCGATCATTCGGTAAACAGACGACTGTCGGATCGTAGACGGTGCTCGTCTGCGACCCGCCTCAACAATCCGGCCCGATCAAAAAATTCGAGAATCTGAATGGCCCGCTTTCTCCCAAGACCCGTACCGTCGCGAAAGGCCGCTGCGGTGATGGCACCGCGCTCTGCGGCCAGGCTGCGCGCGATCGCCGCGAGCCGGTGCACGGTGGGCGTATCGTAGACGAGATCGCGAACGATCTGATGCACATCCCCGCGCTGCGCAAGCCTAGACAGCGCAACCCGCAGCAGTGGCTCGCTCTGCCCTGTATCGCGCGCAAGGTCACGGGCCCAGGCGCCCTCAAAGCCTGCCGCAGCCAGCAGTGGCGCGATCAGTTGCGCGATCCGCTCATCAACGGTTGAAAGGCGCACACCATGCTCGGGCAGATGGATGAAGCTCGTGCGACGGGCGAGCGCACCGCTTTTCAGCATGCGCCTGACGAGCGCCTGCCACAGGGCATCCGGGAGCCGCGGTGCGGTCAGCCGCCGGAGCCGTGCGATGTCGGGGCCAAGCTCATCGGGATGCTGTTCGTGAAAGCGCCCAAGCGCAATCATCAGCTGCTCGGCATAAAGCGTCGCATGCGTCGCGCTGAGGGCCAGGGTGGTATCGCCATCGCGCTCAATGATGTCTGCGCCTGCATCGAATGTGCCGGCGTCCTCGCTGTGGTGCGCGGGATGCGCTTCGGGCTGAGACAGCACGCCTTCCGCGCGATACAGCTGCGTCAGATTGATTCCATGCGGAGCGGCTGCGATCAGCGCCGACTGCCTGGCCGCGCGATCGGCGATGTCGATCGCGGTCAGTTCGGCAAGCCGTTGCGGGGTGCGTCGATAGCGGGCGGGCGCAAACGGATCCAGCACACTGCCGCCTGCGAGCGTGCGGCTCGCCGAGGCGTCGCGCAGCACTACGCGGTCGCCACGCCAGGCCGCGACCGGCTCGTGCAGCACCAGCTGCACCCGCGCGTGCGCGCCCGGCGCGAGGCTGTCTCCTGCGTCGAGCAGCGCGACCGATCCAGTGACCGACGTGGCACCAAGATGCACATGCACCTGTGTTCCGGCGCGAAGTGCCCGGGGCTCGTCTTTCCAGAGCGTGATCGTGGCGTCAATGCGTTGGGTCGACAGCGCGATGCCCGGTGACACCAGCCATTGTCCGCGCCGAAGCTGATCGCGACTGACCCCGGCGAGTGCAAGCGCGCACCGCTCTCCAGCGCGCGCCGTGTCAGCGGCTTGATTCTGTGCGTGAATGCTGCGAACCCGCGCACGCAGCTCGGTGCCGGCGGTTGGCGCGCGCACCAGTTCGTCGCCGATGGCCACGCGGCCGCCATGAACCGTTCCGGTGATCACCGTGCCGGAACCGTCGATCACGAAGACGCGGTCAATGGCGATTCGAAAGCCGTCGGATGCGCGATCGCGCGGGGCGGATTGGGACGCGAGCTCGCTCAAATGGCCTTGCAGTGCTGCGAGGCCATCGCCGGTTGCCGCACTGACTTCAAAGATCGGCGCGCGAGCGAATCGGGAGCCGGATGCAAGCTGCTCGGTTTGCGTACGCACCGTGTCGATTTGCGAGCGATCCGCGCGATCGCACTTGGTGATCACGAAGCTCGCTGTTGACACGGCAAGCAGATCGAGAATCGCAAAGTGTTCGCGCGTTTGCGGCATCACACCGTCGTCGGCGGCCACCAGCATCAGCGCATGATCAATGCCGGTGGCGCCGCTTAACATGGTGTGCACCAGCCGCTCATGGCCTGGCACATCGATCAAGCCAATTCGCAAGCCTTGAGCAGACTCAAAGAACGCATAGCCAAGCTCGATGCTGATGCCGCGGCGCTTTTCCTCGGGCAATCGGTCGGTATCGATGCCGGTGAGCGCACGCACCAGCGTGGTCTTGCCGTGGTCGATATGACCCGCGGTACCGACAATCACGACAACTGCCGCGACAACGCGGGAAGTTGCGAGAGCAGTTGCGCCTCATCGTCGAGGCAGCGCAAATCGAGCAGCAGCCGCTGCTCGGAGATTCGCCCGATCACCGGTTGCTCAAGCGCACGCAGCGCCGACTCCAGCGTCTCCAGCGCACGGCCTGCCCCGCGCGCCTGAACGGGCCCAATGGCGAGCCCCGCCGAAGCAAGACTCTCCACCGGAAGCGAGCCCGAGCCGATCTGGCCCTTCAGCTCGCAGCACTGCACGCGATAACGCGGTGCGAGTGCCTGGGCTATTGCTGGGAGGAGGCGCTGGGCTGCAGCCCGAATCTCCTCAAGTGGGCGGGTGAGGTGTCTGAGGGTTGGCAGGTCGCGCTCGAGACGCTCTGGCCGCAGATAAAGCCGCAGCGTCGCTTCAAGCGCTGCAAGCGGCAGCTTGCTCATCCGGAATGCGCGCTTCATGGGATGTCGACGAATACGGTCAATCGTTGCGCGCGAGCCCACGATGAGGCCTGCCTGAGGACCGCCCAACAGCTTGTCGCCACTGAAGGTGACCACGTCGCAGCCGGCCGCCAGCTTCTCCTGTGGCAGCGGCTCGCGAGGCAGCCCCCAGCGCGCCAGATCAACCAGTGATCCGCTGCCCAGGTCGGTGGCGAGCGGAACGCCATGCGCACGCGCGATCGCGGCGAGCTCGCTTTCGTCGACACTGGTTGTGAAACCCTGGATGGCGTAATTGCTGGTGTGCACCTTCATCAGGAGCGCGGTCTTGGGCCCGATGGCGGCAGCGTAATCACGGCCGTGGGTACGATTGGTGGTGCCGACTTCAACCATCCTGGCACCCGCGCTTTTCATCACATCGGGCATTCGAAACGCGCCGCCGATTTCCACGAGCTCGCCGCGCGACACGATCACCTCGCGACCGCGCGCAAGCGCCGCGATGGTGAGCACGACCGCGGCGGCGTTGTTGTTGACCACGGTCGCCGCCTCGGCCCCGGTGAGCGTGCAGAGCAGCTCCTCGACGATCGAATCCCGGTCGCCGCGCCCGCCCGAGTCAAGGTCATACTCCAGGTTGTTGGGGCCAGCCATCACCGCCGCGAGATGGGCCAGCGCCTCTGGCGCGAGCAGTGCGCGGCCGAGGTTGGTGTGAATCACCGTTCCGGTGAGATTGATGACCTGCCGCAGCTTGGGCGCGAGGCGCGCTTGAATGCGTGCCTGAAGTGCTGCGCCGAGTGGCTCGCTTAGCAGATCGGTGGCGAGCAAAGTGCCGTCTCGCGCTCGCCCTCGAAGTGTCTGCAGGAGATCGCGTGCTTCGCCCGCCACCAGCGTGTGGCCATGCTCGGCGACCAGCGCTGCACCGGTGGAAGAACGCAGCAGACGGTCAATCGAGGGCAGGTCTTTCGGGCTGGCCTTCGAACCGTCGACGACGGATTGCGTGGGCCTGTGCATTACCGAGGATCGGGGTCTGGCGGATCCGGCTCGGCCTGCGCTGCCGAGTCGCCTTCTGGCTCGCCAAAGAGCAGCATCAGGTTCACACCGTGTCGGCGGCTACCCGACTCGGACACCAGCAAATCGAGTGTGAGCGTTGCCAGATCATCGGCGACCGCGTCGACATGCGGGTCGCGGTCGGAGTGGAATATCTTCAGGTAGTGCCCGCAGCCGTCGCAGACCTCGGCCTGTGCAACCGCCGACGCAGCCGCCTCGGATTCGTGCTCGTCGGCCGCGCGCTGCAGCGATTGATAAGCGACCGATTGGGTGGACAGACAGTGCGTGCACTTGATGCGCACCATATGCCACTGCAGACCGCAGAGCGAGCAACCCAGATAGCGTTGGCCGAGCAGATCACCCGCATTGCGCGTGACGCTTGCCACCGGCTTGCTGGCGCAGGCGGGGCACACGGTTTCGTCCTCAATGCGGCCAAACGGCTGACCTCTGCCGATGGCACTTTCCTGCACGGCAAGCAGCAGATGCGTGAAATAAATCTGAAGCCCGGCCGCAACAAGGGGCGCTGCGGCCAGATCAAGCCCGCGAGTAACGCCCGCCAGCAGGCAGTCAGCCTGGGCCTCAAGCCAGGCATCGTCGGCCTGGGCAACACGCGCGATGGTGTCGCGTGCCGCCTGGGGGAGGGACTGGGGCAGCCGCGTAAGCAGTTCGCGCAGCTCGCTTCGCCAGGCTGGGTCGCGCGGCCAGTCAATGGCTGCGAGCGGTGGCGCAAGCCCGTTGGCGGCGCGATCCAGCGCGTCGGGATCAGGCAGGGCAATCGCCGGGTAGGCAGCGAGCTGCGTCTGCTGCACCTGGGCAAGTTCGGCCACAAACAGCAGGAAATCCCGCATCGGATGATTGGCCGCCAGTTGGCGCAGCCGCATTGCGCGTTCGGCGAAATGCGTGCTGCGCTCGGGCCACAGCAGATACGGCGTTTGCCCGCCTGATTTGGCGGCGATTTCCTCGGGCGACATGACCCGAACGGTGGCAGAGACTCCCATCAGAACATGGCCCGTCCAAGCGCCTATCGGCCCTTGGTAACCTCCTGGTGCCACAGCGGATGGTTGGTCTTGGCCCAGCTTTCGGTGACCGTGCCGCGCGTCATAGCGCGGATGGTGCCCTTGACCCAGATTGCTGCGTACACATGCATGATGGTGCTCAGGATGAGCACCACTGCAGCGACCGAATGCAGCAGAACCGCGACCCGCATCGCCTCAACTGAAAAATACGGTGCGAACCATGGCCGCCAGAACATCACGCCGGTGACCAGCAGCACAAGCAGGCACAGCGCCATAACCCAGAAGGTGAGCTTCTGCGCATAGTTGTACTTGCCCACCGGCGGCAGTCCGGCTTTATCACCGCTCAGCATTCGGCCCATGTGCTTGGCCCACTCACGATCGGCTGCGGTGATCAGGTTGTCCTTCCAGAGGCGGATGAACAACCAGGCAAAGCCGATCACCATCAGCAGACCCAGCACCGGATGGAGAATGCGCGTCCAGCTTCCGCCTCCGAAGAGGTTGGAGAAGAAGAACATTGACGGATGAAAAAACGCGAGCCCGGAGAGTGCTGCCAGCACGAAGGTGAGCGCGATGAACCAGTGGTTCATGCGGTCGCCGTCCTTGTAGCGTTGCAAGAGTCTGCTCATCACGCTTCCTCCTTCTCGGCTTTGTCCTCAACCGGACCGACCTTCATGTAGTGGAAGAAACCGGCCACCATGGCGCCTATCATGCCTGCGACCGCGAGTGGCTTGGCAAGACCCTTCCACAACGACACCAGCGGATCGATGCGCGGATTGGCGGGCAGCTCTTCCAGATGCGGCTTGTCGGCATGCTTGAGCACGTACATCACGTGTGTGCCGCCAACGCCCTCGGGGTTGTAAAGCCCCGCGTTCTCAAAGCCACGCTCCTTGAGTTCGCCTGTGCGCTTGACGCCATAGGCCACCATGTCGTCCTTGGTGCCAAACGAGATCGCGCCGGTCGGACAGGTTTTTACACAGGCAGGCTCAAGGCCGACGCTGACGCGATCGGAGCAGAGCGTGCACTTGTAAGCCTTGTTGTCCTTCTGGCTGATGCGCGGCACATCAAACGGGCAGCCCTTGACGCAATAACCGCAACCGACGCAGTTTTCCGAGATGAAGTCGACAATGCCGTTGGCATATTTGACGATGGCGCCCGGCGAGGGGCATGCCTTGAGGCAGCCCGGGTCGTCGCAGTGCATGCAGCCGTCCTTGCGGATCAGCCACTCGAGTGACCCTGCCTTGGGCTCGACCTCATAGAACTTCATGACGGTCCAGGAGCTGGGGGTGAGGTCAACCGGGTTGTCATAGACCCCCACGGTGTCGCCCACGTCATCGCGCAGATCGTTCCAGTTCATGCACGCGACCTGGCAGGCCTTGCAGCCGATGCACTTGGACTCGTCGATGAGCTTGGCAACTTGCGGGATCGCCTGCCGCACCTGAGGCGTCGGCAGGGTCGTGGCCGAACGGGCCACGACATCCAGAGATTGAAGACTGGCCATGGCTTAGCTCCTCATGCCTTCTCGATGTTGACCAGGAACGCCTTGTATTCCGGCGTCTGGGAGTTGGCGTCGCCGACGAAAGGTGTGAGCGCATTGGCCAGATAGCCGTTTTGCGTAACACCCTTGAAGCCCCAGTGAATGGGGATGCCGACGTGATGGACCTTCTTGCCGTTGACCTCCAGCGCTTTCATCCGCTTGGTGACCACGCAGGCTGCGACCACCTCGCCTCGGTTCGATTTCACCTTGACCCGGTCGCCCTGCTTGATGCCCTTCTCGCGTGCCAGCTCTTCGCCGATTTCGACAAAGGGCGCGGGCTGCGTGATGGCATTACTGCGCGCGTGCTTGGTCCAGAAGTGAAGGTGCTCGGTAAGCCGGTAGGTGGTGGCTGCGTAGGGGAACTCCTCTTTCTTGCCAAACGCCTCCATGTCGCCCTTGTAGACCCGGGCAGCCGGATTGCTGACGGCTTTCGGGTTGGTCGGGCACATCAGATTGACGCCCACCGGCGTTTCGAAGGGCTCATAGTGCTCGGGGAATGGGCCCTCGTTCATTGCGACGGCATAGAGCCTTGCCACGCCCTCGGGATTCATGATGAACGGCCCGACGTTCTGGTCAGGCGCGGCATCGGGACGGATATCGGGTATGTCGGCCCCACCCGCCCAGGTGCCATTCCAGGCCAGATATTTTCGCGACGGATCCCAGGGCTTGCCCTGCGCGTCGGCGCTTGCCCGGTTGTAGAGCAGACGCCGATTGGCTGGCCAAGAAAACCCCCAACCAGGGAATACGCCCAGGCCGGTTGGATCGCTGGTGTCACGCCGTTGGGTGAGATTGCCAGTGGGCCCGAACGAACCGCAATAGATCCAGTTGCCGCAGGCGGTGGTGCCGTCATCGCGCAGCAGCGCAAAGCCAGCGAGCTGCGTACCTGCCGCAACCTGAACCGCACGGGGGGCATCGGGATTTTTGGGATCCGGCGGCGCAAGCAGGTTCACCAGTGCCCGGCCGCTGATCTCGCGCAACACCTCGTCAGGCGCTGGTGAAAGCGGGTTCGAGTAATTCCAGGCGAGTGCCGCAACCGGTTCGGGAAGCTTGCCGCCGTCTTTCGCGTAGAGCTCGCGAATCCTCATGAACAGCCGCGAAATGATCTCGGAGTCGGCCTTGGCCTGCCCCGGCGGATCGACCGCCTTTTCCTTCCAGTTGATGACGCGGCTGGAGTTGGTGAAGGTTCCGGTTTCCTCGGCAAAGCAGCTGGTGGGCAGCCGGAATACCTCGGTGCGGATCTTCGTGGGGTCAACGTCGTTCAGCGGCCCAAAGTTTTTCCAGAACTCGCTGGTCTCGGTTTCGAGCGGGTCAAACACCACCAGGTATTTGAGCTTGGCCAGACCGGCCGATAATTTCTTTTTGTTCGGAACCGCCGCGAGGGGATTGAAACCCTGGCATAGGAAACCGTTCATCTTGCCCTGATGCATGAGCTCGAACATTGCGAGCACGTCGTAGGCACCGTCACGCTTGGGCACCCAGTCGTAGGCGAAATCATTATCCTTGGTGGCGGCGTTGCCGTAATACGCCTTCATCAGGCTGGTGTGCCACTTAGGCAGGTTCTGGGTGAACGCCATCTGGTTGGGCCTCAGGGCCCTGCCAGTGCGCGCAGCAAGATATTTCTCGCGTGTGTCGTCCGCATCGGTGGGCGCGTTGATATAGCCCGACAGGTTTTCGGGCAGCGCGCACATGTCGGTGACACCCTGAACGTTGGCATGACCGCGCAACGCATTGACCCCGCCACCCGGCCGACCCACGTTACCAAGCAGCAGCTGGATCATCGCCATCGTGCGGATGTTCTGCGAGCCGACGGTATGCTGCGTCCAGCCAAGCGCATACATGATCGTCATCACCTTGTCGGTTGCAGACGTGTCGCCGATCATCTGCGCGACTTTCATGAATTGATCGCGCGGCGTTCCAGTGATGCGGCTCACGAGCTCGGGCGTATAGCGCGAGAAGTGCTTTTTCATGAGCTGGAACACGCATTGCGGATCCTGCAGCGTGTCGTCGGTTTTCACAAAGCCATCGGGGCCCATCTGATAGCCCCAGCTCGCCTTGTTGTAGCTGCGCGAGCCTTCGTTATAGCCGGTGAAAAAGCCGTTGTTGAAGCCGTATTCATCCTTGACGAGGAAGCTTGCATCCGTATTGAGCTTCACATAGTCGAGGTGAATCTTGTTGTTGCTCAGCAGGTAATTGATGACGCCCGCGAGAAATGCGATGTCAGTGCCGACGCGGATGGGCGCGTAGTAATCGGCCACCGCCGCACTGCGCGTAAAGCGCGGGTCAACCACGATCAGCTTGGCCTTCCTGTGCTGCTGGGCCTCAGTGACCCACTTGAATCCGCACGGGTGGGCTTCGGCGGCATTGCCGCCCATGATCAGGACGAGATCTGTGTTCTTGATATCCGTCCACGAGTTGGTCATCGCTCCGCGACCGAATGTCGGGCCCAGACTGGACACCGTCGGTGCGTGTCAGATGCGCGCTTGCGTGTCGACTGCGACCATTCCCAGGCCGCGCGCCATCTTGACAGAGAGATATCCCGATTCGTTGCTGATCGCCGAGGACACGAGGAAACCGGTGGTGTTCCAGCGGTTGACCGTGACGCCCGCAGCGTTTTTCAGAACGAGGTTGGCATCGCGATCGGCTTTCATGTGCCGGGCGATACGGGTCAGGGCCTCATCCCAGGAGATCGTTTTCCAGTCGCTCGCGCCGGGCTCGCGGACCTGCGGCTGCTTGAGCCGGTTGGATGACTGGATCATGTCCATCACGCCCGCGCCCTTGGGGCACAGGGTTCCGCGATTGACTGGATGATCGGGGTCGCCCTCGACATGAACGATCGACGATTTGACGTTTTTCGACTTGTCGCCGAGCGAGTACATGATCATCCCGCAGCTGACCGAGCAATACGGGCAGGTGCTGCGAGTCTCGGTTGTCCGAGCCAGCTTGAAGTTACGCGTTTCGGCCAGCGCCTGGGTAGGCGAGAAACCGAGCGCTGCGAGACTGGAACCAATCAGTCCCGCGCTGCTGACCCGGAAGAACTGCCTCCGGTTCATGTCCATGATGTGAATACCTCCTCCATTAGGGCCGCTGGATCGAGCCACCGGTCGGTTAACCGACTCTTGTTATGGGTTAAAAGTCTGTCGCTGTTGCGGGCCTGATTGACGCTGCATCTAAGCTAGCCAAAGGAAAGCCCGAGAGACTTGATGCGCGCCAAAGTCAAGCCAACAACCGGAACAAGCTTCGAGAGTCTGCGCTTTTTGCCGGGAAAAGAAAATGCCGCCCAGGGTTTCCCCGTAGGGCGGCAATCAATCGCGTTGCATCGGGCGTGCGCGAATCCGGGCCGGTGGGCGTTGATGGAGGAGGAGAGGCCGGGCGCGCAAGCGGTGCGGGACGCCGGCCTGCGAGCGAGGCCGGCGCGCTCCGCCCTTCAGGCAAACGCGGCGAGTGCAGTCTTCATTTTTTGAAGCGCTTTTACCTCGATCTGACGAATCCGCTCGGCCGATACGCCGAACTCGTCGGCGAGTTCATGCAGGGTCAAGGCGCCCCCTTCGGAATCATCGCGCAGCCAGCGGCTTTCAATGATGCGTCGACTGCGCGCATCAAGCGATTCGAGCGCCTGGGTCAGACCTTCACCCTGAAGGCGATCGTATTCGCGAGCCTGCAGCCGCTGCGTAGGCTCGGACTCGGGCGCCGACAGATAGGCGATCGGCGCGAAGTCTTCCTCGCCGTCGTCGGTTTGACCTTCGAGCGCCAGGTCCTGACCCGCAAGCCGGGTTTCCATTTCGACCACATCCACATTGCGGACATTCAGCTCGCGCGCGATCGCGTCGATTTCAGACCCGGTGAGCGCGCGGTTGCTCGCCTTGTGCGAACGCAGATTGAAAAACAGCTTTCGCTGCGCCTTGGTGGTGGCCACGCGAACCAATCGCCAGTTGCGCAGGATGTATTCGTGGATCTCGGCCTTGATCCAGTGCAGCGCAAACGACACCAGGCGCACGCCGCGCTCAGGATCGAAGCGCTTGACGGCTTTCATCAGCCCGATGTTGCCTTCCTGGATCAGGTCGGCATGCGGCAGACCGTAGCCCAGATACTGGCGCGCAACCGACACCACCAGGCGCAGGTGCGACATCACCAGCTCGCGGGCAGCTTCAAGATCGTTGTTTTCGCGAAACCGCCTTGCGAGCTCGGATTCGTGCTCGGCGGAGAGCATCGGCAGGCGGTTGACTGCCGAGATGTACGCGTCGATGTTCCCGACTGGCGGCAGCGCGACGGCCGCGCCGGCGGCGCCACTCGGCACAAGTGCAGTCGAATTCCAGGACATGGTGAGCATTCCTCAGGCGTGGCCGGCGACGGATCCGGTCGGTTCCTGACTCGCCAGTCATCAAAATATTAGCACTCTCGTCCGGCGAGTGCCAGATCCAGGTTGTAAAGCCTTGTTACCGGTCCGTGATTGAGATCACAGACCCGGATCGACCGGCCTGTTCGGCTCAGCCAATCAGCGCCGCAGCGAACTCATCGGCACTGAACCCCTCGAGGTCTTCAGGCGCCTCGCCGACGCCAATAAAGACCACCGGGATGGGCCGCTCCCGCCGGGTTTGGGCAAGCGCCACCAGGGCGCCACCCTTGGCTGTGCCGTCAAGCTTGGTCACGATGAGCCCGGTGAGCGCAAGCGCTTCATCGAATGCGGCGACCTGGGCCAGCATGTTCTGCCCGGTATTGCCATCGAGTACCAGCAGCACCTCATGCGGCGCGCCTTCCATCGCCTTGCCGATTACACGCTTGACCTTGCGAAGCTCATCCATGAGGTGAAGCTGGGTTGGCAGACGCCCGGCGGTGTCAATCATCACGACGTCCACGCCGCGGGCCTGCGCTGCGCTCACCGAGTCGAACGCGACCGCTGCCGGGTCGCCGCCCTGTTGCGAGATCACATCGACCGAGTTGCGCGCGCCCCACTGGGCCAGCTGCTCACGCGCTGCGGCGCGAAAGGTGTCGCCTGCCGCGAGCAGCACCGACTTGCCTTCCCGCTGCAGGTGACGCGCGAGCTTGCCGATGGTGGTGGTCTTGCCCGCGCCATTGACCCCCGCCACCATCATGACCACGGGTTGGGCACGGTCGATATCGATGCCCCGTTCAAATGGCCGCATCAGGTCGGCAATCAGCGTTCGCAGGCAGGCGCGCACCTCGGACGCATCGGTGATCCGGCGCTCCCGCACCGACCGCCGCAGCGTATCGAGCAGCCACTGTGTGGCCGACACACCGGCGTCGCTGGTGATCAGCGCGGTCTCGAGTTCCTCAAACAGCGCCTCATCAACGGGCGCGCCTACAAACAGTGCGGTGAGGTTGTTGCGCGTGCGGGCCAGTCCGGCGCTCAGCCTGGAAAACCAGGATGCACGCGAGGGCGCAACGGGAGCCTCGGCCGCCACCGGAGGCGGGACTACCGGCTCAGGCGCCTGCGGTTTAGCCGGTGCTGCGAGCCCAGCTGGCCCGGCACGTACGG
>Ga0194124_10004893_pt1 | contig 12768 bp, 14 predicted proteins | sample TA2KigCas0mmetaG_FD_148605 | JGI IMG/M metagenome (GOLD analysis project Ga0194124, IMG submission 148605) | Freshwater microbial communities from Lake Tanganyika, Tanzania - TA2015031 Kigoma Deep Cast 0m | ecosystem: Environmental > Aquatic > Freshwater > Lake | place: Tanzania: Lake...
GGGGGCGGGCCACCAGCTCATCAACCGTGACGCTGCGCAGCAGCGGGCTGCGCGGCAACACCCCCAACAGGGGGATGCCCTGGCGCGCCAGCGCCGGACCGATCTCGGCGCGGATGGCGGCCACCTGATCGGGCTCAACGCCGTTGAGCACAACGCCAGCGAGCAGAGAGCCCAGTTCGACGCGGGCCTGAAGCAAGGGTTCGATGCTACGGGCGTCGTTCCACGGATGCACCAACAGCACCGGGGCCTCCAAGCCGCGAGCCAGCTGCACCAGGCTCAAGCCGTAGAGCAACCCCTCGGCGAGGGTGCCGGCCCCTTCCAGCACAACCGTGGCTTCGCTGGGCAGCGCCTCGAGCTGCCGGCGCACCGCCGCCAGCGCCCCATCGGGTTCGCTGGCTCCAGAGCCGCTCAGCAAACGCTGCTGGGCCGATGCCGCACTGAGCACATGCAAAGACGGCAACAGCCGTGAGGCCGGCAGGTGCAGTGTCGTGCCCACGAACTGGACGTCGTCATCGATCAAGAGCGCGTCATCGATCAAGGCTGGATCGCCAGCCCGTGATTCCAGGCTGGTTGCCAGCGGTTTGCCGTAGTGCACATCGGCACCCGCGGCCACCAGCTGGCGGATCAGGCCCAGCACCACCGCCGACTTGCCCCCGAAGGCTTCACACGAACCGAGCAACAGGGTGGTCGGGAGGGTTGAAGCCATCACACGCGCTCCCGAACCTGCAGCTTGACCGCCAATTTAGGCGGCCTGACCATCCCCAACACCCAGGATGAACCAGCTCCAGAACCCATCAGGCAGGTCTTGGCCCGACGCGTCGCCCTGGAGGGAGGCGAGCCAGGCCAGCAAACGATGGGCCGGCAGCTGAAAGCTGTAGTGAACCTGGGGCAGCTGCGGAAACCGCAACGTGCAGCTGGCGAGCTCGAGTGGCGCCTGGCCACCGCTCCAGAGCAGTTCGAACGGGCGGGCATCCCCTCCCTGCAGCCGGCGCTCACCGCTGAACCGTCCCTGTTGCAGCAAGGCCAGGGCCTGGTCCAGCACCACAAGATCAAGCCCACCGCCGTAGGGGGCAAACAACGGCACCAGGGCCGTCGTGGCAACGCTTGACGTGGAAATCGCCCAACCTCCTGAGCTGTCCCATGCTGACGCGAAAGCACACCGTTGCGCCAGCCCCATGGACCAGCAGCAACAGACGGCGCCGCACACGCTCACGGTGGCGGTCACCGGAGCAAGTGGCGCCCTCGGCCAGGCCTTGCTGCGCGGATGGCACGCCCGCGGTGCCCAGCTGATCGCCATCAGCCACAGCCAGGCGCCGCTGGAGCTGGCCAGCGCCGATGGCCAGCCGATCCCGCTGCAGCAGCTCCGCTGGCAGACCGGACAGGAGCCGGCGCTGCTGGAGCAGCTCCAGGACGTCGATGTGCTGGTGCTGAACCACGGCATCAACCGCCAGCGCGAGCGCAGCGCTGAAGCCACCGAGGCCAGCCTCGACATCAACGCCCTCAGCAGCTGGCGGCTGCTGGAAGGGTTTGCCGCCCTGGTGGCCCAGCGGAGCGCCGCCGAGCGCGATGCCCGCCCCCGGCCCGAAGTCTGGATCAACACCTCGGAAGCCGAGATCGAACCCGCCTTCAGCCCCCTCTACGAGATCAGCAAGCGTCTGTTGGGGCAGCTGCTGAGCCTGCGCAGCCTCGATCTGGCCCGAGCGCTGCGCCTGCGCCGGCTGGTGCTGGGTCCATTCCGCTCGGCCCTGAACCCGGCGGGGGTGATGCCGGTGGGTTTTGTGGCGGATCAGGTGATGCTGCAGGCCCGCCTGGGCTGCAACCTGATCATCGTCACACCTAATCCCCTGGTTTACGTGCTGATGCCGCTCGCCACCCTGGGGCGCTGGCTCTACAACAGCCTGCTGACGCGAACCTGACCGCAGGCGCCCTGCGCTGGTGGGCTAAAAATCCCGGTCGGTCAGGATCTCGCAGCCGTCACTGGTGACGGCAATCGTGTGCTCCCACTGGGCCGACAGGCTGCCGTCGACGGTGATCACCGTCCAGCGATCCTTGAGGGTGCGGCAGGCCTTGCTGCCCGCGTTGAGGATCGGCTCGACCGCCAGGGTCATGCCCGGCCGCAGCTTCATGTTGGGCAGATCGCGGGTGCGGTAGTTGAACACCGAGGGCTCTTCATGCAGGTTGCGGCCCACCCCATGGCCCGTGTAGTCCTCGACCACTGCATAGCCGTGGGCCTCGACGTGGTCCTGAACCGCAGCGGCGATGTCGAACAGGGTGTTGCCGGCCTTGATCTGCGTCAGGCCCTGCATCAGCGACTCCTGGGCCACCTGCGCCAGCCGCCTGGCCTCCTCGGGGGTCTCCTCACCGACGCAGATGGTGACGCAGCTGTCACCGTGATAGCCGTCGAAATAGGCACCGGTGTCGACCTTGAGCAGGTCACCGGCCTTGATCACCCGCTTGTTGCTGGGGATGCCATGCACCACCTCGTTGTTGATCGAGGCGCAGATGCTGGCTGGAAAGCCGTGATACCCCTTGAAACTGGGGGTGGCACCGAGATCGCGGATGCGCCGCTCGGCGTGGGCATCGAGATCGCCAGTGGTCATGCCGGGCTCCACCAGCGCGATGATCTCGCGCAGCACGGTGGCCACGATGCGGCTGGCCTGGCGCATCGTGTCGATCTCACGCGCTGATTTGACCTCGACGCCGCGCCGTGTCTGTTGGATCCGCGGCCCGGTCTCCACCACCGTGGGGCGGCTGGCGACCTGGGCCTTGGTGCTGGCGAGCAGATCCGCAAACAGATTCATGCCGTACACCCGCAAACCTGACCAGTACGCAAGCTAACAACGCTGCCAGATTGGCGCCGCCACACCTGGCACTCCCGCATCGACGTGGTCGAGGATTCCGCCCCCCCGCCAAAACCTCCAGGCCCACGCGAGCGACCCTGGACGGCACGGCTGCGGCACCTGCATGGAACTCTGGCGCCGCTGGTGCTGCTGCCGCTGCTGCTCACCGTGGGCACCGGCATGGGCTACCGGCTGCTGCGTGATTGGGGCGGCCTGAACCGCGATCAGGCCCACCTGCTGATGGTGCTGCACGAGGGCGAATGGCTCAAACCCTGGCTGGGCAGCAACGGTGAGACCTTCTACGTGCTGCTCAATGGCCTGGGCCTGCTGTGGATGCTGCTGAGCGGTGCCGGCATGCTCTGGCAACGGCTGCGGCGGTCGTGGGGAAGACCCACACCCTGAGCCGGTACACTGACGGTTTGGCCAGCGATTCGGGGGCATCCATGGCAGAGAATCCGGACATCAGCCCAGACACCACCTCAGACAAGAGCGACGACACAGCCGACGTGACCAACGAAGCGAGCAACGACTCCACCCCCGACCTGGACGCCCCGAGCCCCGTGGCCAGCGAAGCCAGCGCCAAGGCCTCCACAGCCACAGCCGTGGCCGAGAAACCCCCTGGCAAAGCCCCAACTCGTGCCACCACGGGCAAGCTGAGCGCCCACGACCTGATCAAAGCCTTTGAAGCCGAGCAGCTCAAGAGCGACCTGCCTGAGATCTACGTGGGCGACACCGTCAAGGTGGGGGTGCGCATCCGCGAGGGCAACAAGGAGCGTGTGCAGCCCTACGAGGGCGTGGTGATCGCCAAGCGCCACGGCGGCCTCAACGAAACCATCACCGTGCGGCGCATCTTCCAGGGCGTCGGCGTTGAGCGGGTGTTCATGCTGCACAGCCCCCAGGTGGCTTCCGTCAACGTGGAGCGTAGGGGTAAGGTTCGCCGGGCGAAGCTCTTCTACCTGCGCGACCGTGTGGGTAAAGCCACCCGTGTGAAGCAGCGCTTCGACCGCTGAATCACAACCTTGCAGGAGCTCTCCCGCAGGTGATCAATCAAGGGGGCATCGGCCTTGCGCCGTTAGTTCAGTTGGTAGAACGCAGGTCTCCAAAACCTGATGTCGGGGGTTCAAGTCCTCCACGGCGCGTTCGATGCCCCCAACTGCTGTTTCGTGGTTCCGAACATGGAGTTGGATCTACAACCTGGTGATGTGGTGAAGGTGCTGGAATCAGCCGCCCTCGGCTGGGTTCGTGCCCGTGTGATCCGGGTCAAATCGGGTGGGCGCGTGGTGGTCCAGAGCGATCAGGGCCGCGAATTCACGGCCCGTGGCAACCAGGTCCGTCTGATCGAGCCCGCCGGGTTCCGTCCCTGAACGCTGCGGTTGACGGAGGGACAGCCCATCACAGATACTTCTGAGGTCGCAGTCATGGGTGATTCAGGCATTGCCCCAGGCGCTGCCCGATCCCTGCCCCAAGCGACGCCAGAGCGGCCATCGGCCTTCCTGGGACTGTAGTTCAATCGGTTAGAGCACCGCCCTGTCACGGCGGAAGTTGCGGGTTCGAGCCCCGTCAGTCCCGTTTCCAATACGCGCTCGTCGCCCAAGGCTCCATGCAGGCTGGATCGTTGTCGACTCAACAGCCGCCTGCCCCGCTACCGGTGCGCGTGCGCCTGGCGCCCAGCCCCACCGGCACCCTGCACATCGGCACGGCCCGCACAGCCGTCTTCAACTGGCTGTTTGCCCGGCGCCACGGCGGCCAGTTTCTGCTGCGCATCGAGGACACCGACAAAGAGCGCAGCAAGCCCGAATTCACCGCCAACATCCTTGAGGGCCTGCAGTGGCTGGGCCTGGGCTGGGACGGCGAGCCCGTGATCCAGAGCGCCCGCATCGAGGCCCACCGCGCCGCCATCCAGCAGCTGCTCGACAGCGGCCATGCCTACCGCTGCTACGCCAGTGACACCGAGCTCGCCGCCATGCGCGAGGCCCAGGCGGCCGCCAAGCAGGCCCCCCGCTACGACAACCGCCACCGGCACCTGAGCCCCGAGCAGCAGCAGGCCTACATCGCCGAAGGCCGTGAGGCGGTGGTGCGCTTCAAGATTGACGACGACGCCGTGATCACCTGGACCGACCTGGTGCGCGGCCCCATGCGCTGGAGCGGCAGCGACCTGGGGGGCGACATGGTGATCGCCCGCCGCGCCCCGGCCGATGCGATCGGCGACCCCCTCTACAACCTGGTGGTGGTGGTCGATGACGCCGCCATGGCCATCAGCCATGTGATCCGCGGCGAAGACCACATCGCCAACACCGCCAAGCAGCTGCTGCTCTATGAGGCGCTGGGTGCGGCCGCCCCGGTGTTTGCCCACACGCCGTTGATTCTCAATGCCGAGGGCAAAAAGCTCTCCAAGCGCGACGGGGTCACGTCAGTGAGTGACTTCAAGGCCATGGGCTACGCCGCCGAAGCCCTGGCCAACTACATGACCCTGCTGGGCTGGTCGCCGCCGGAGGGCATGGGCGAGCGCTTCACCCTGGCCGAGGCGGCGGCTGTGTTTGATTTCGAACGGGTCAACAAGGCCGGTGCCCGCTTCGACTGGGACAAGCTCAACTGGCTCAACGGCCAGGTGTTGCACGCCCTGCCGGCCGCCACCCTGCGCGACCAGCTGGCGCCCCTGTGGGCCGCGCGCGGCTGGGGCAGTGCCGCCGGCAGCCCCACGGCTGATCAGGCCTGGCAGCACGATCTGACCACCCTGTTGGGACCTTCCCTGAGCCTGCTGGCCGATGGCGTGGAGCAGGCCCAGCCGTTCTTCGAGACACCCGAGCTCAACGAAGCTGCCCAGAACCAGCTGGAGGTCGAAGGGGCCCGCACCGCCCTGGCCGCCCTGGCCGCCGGGCTGGAGCAGCGGGGCGCCGCTACTCCCCTCGAGGCTGAGGCCGCCCAGGCGCTGCTGGCGGAAGCCACCACCGCGGCCGGCATCAAGAAAGGCGTGCTGATGAAATCGATGCGGGCCGCCCTGCTGGGCAGCCTGCAGGGGCCTGATCTGCTGGAGACCTGGCTGCTGCTGCACCGCAGCGGCGACGACCTAACGCGAATTCAGCGCTGCCTCTGAACTGGCGTCTGGGGCTGGAGGGCCTTCGAGCTCCTCCTGCACCAATCCCAGCCGCGACGCCAGCGGGGCGGCACTGAGCCCCTGCAGTCCCACGGTCATCAGGATCGTCAGAAACACCAGGCCCTGCAACCGCCCGGCCCCCAGCACCCCCGCATCCTCGAGGCGAATCGAAAACAGGGCCGCCACCGCCGCCGTGACGATTCCCCGCGGCGCCAGCCAGGCCAGCAGCAGCTTCTCGCGGCCTGTGAGCGGCAGCCCCCAGGTCGCAGCAGCGATCGCCAGGGGCCGCTGCACGAGCATCAACGCCAGCACGCACAACACCCCCCCCCAGCCCAGCGGACTGAGCTCACGCCAGCTCACATCGGCCGCCAGCAAAGGAAACAGCATGGTGATCGCCAGCATCGCCAGCTGGCGAATCAGCTCATCGAGCGTTGTGGCCTCGGTGTCGAGGCGGCGGCCCACCACCACGCCAGCGGCCACAGCCGCCGGCAGGCCCGATTCGGGCAGCAGCCACTCGCAGAGCGAAAACATCAGAAACACCAGCCCAAGAGTGACCTGAAGCCGCAGGGCCGAGGCTTCGGGAATGCGGCGCAGGGCTTCGGCCAGCAGCCAGCCGCAGGCGGCGCCGACCAACGCGCCGCCGCCCAGGCGCTGCAGCAGGCCCAAAGCCAGTTCGCGCCAGCCGTGCAGGTTGCCCAGCACCAGTTCGAGCAGCAGCAGCGCCAGCACGGCACCGATCGGCTCGAGCACCAGGCCCTCCCCCTCCAGCACCTCACCCAGGGGGGGGCGCAGGCGGATCTGCTGCACCAGCGGCGTCACCACCGTGGGCCCCGTGGCCAGCACGATGGCGCTGTACACCGCCGCCAGCGACCAGCTCAATCCCGCCAACCAATGGGCCGCCAGCAGCCCCCCGGCCACCGCCAGCACCAGCCGCACCACTACGATGCGTAGCACGGTGAGCTTGAGCGCATCCCCCGGCAGGCGCAGGTTGATGCCGCCGTCAAACAGCACCAGGCTCACCAGCAGGCCCACCACCGTTTCCAGCCCGTTGCCGAGGTCGAGCGGATCGACCAGATGCAGCCCGGAGCGACCGATCAACAGGCCTGCACTGAGCAGCAGCACCACCGCGGGCAGGCCGCTGAGCCAGGCCAGTGCCTGGGCGATGGCGCCGGCAAAAACGGTGACGCCCCAGAGCAGACTGAGCCGCTCAGGCGTCATTCATCAAGGGCATTGAATTTCGGTTCCACCCGGATCCCGATCACGCTGCTGGGGCGCACCACCAGATGCTCACCCTCCATCTCGCTGAGGGGCACATTCACGAAGGCGTCGGCTGCCGAGGCGGTGAGCACCCCGCCATACCACTGCTGAAACGCCTCCAGGGTCGGGAACGACACGGTCTCACTATGACCGCCACTCAGATGCAGATGGATGGCGTAGCGACGCGGGGTGCGGGCCATGGCTCGTCAACACGTTGACCACAGGATGCCCCAGGTTCAGAGGTTTGCGCCAGGGATCCCTGAAGCAGCCTGCGTCGGCACACCCGCTGGGGCGGCAGGGTGGCCGGGGCATACAACGGATGCCGCGGCTGCCCCTGGGCGGTCAGACCCAACACCAGCAGGGGCACGCCGGGTGCTGCCTCCCCCAGCCCCTCCAGCACCGCCCGGTCACGGCCCCGCCAGCTGCCCTGGTTGCCCCAGGCGAGCCAAGCGGCAACACCGCCGGTAGTCAGCACAGTGCGCAGCCAGCGGTCGTTCTCGCTGCCCACCGGATCGGGGCATCGCCTCAACACGGCCGGGCTGGGAGTGATGCGGGCATGCAGATTGAGCAGGGTCACCGAGCCGTAGCCCCAACGCTGCGCAAAACCCACGATCCGCCTCAGGGTCGGATCGTCGCGCTGAGCATCGGCCCGCGACGGGTTCAGGCCGATGACCAGCAGACGCGGCCACAGAGGCTGCCATTGACGCCGAAGCCACCAGCGGTACTGCCCGCAGGCGCTGAAGCCGGCATCACCTGTCATGGCCGTGCGCCATCAACACAACCGCTCCTAACCTGGATCCATGGCTACTCTGGCCGCCATACGCGCGCAGAAGCGCGCCCAGCGCCTGGCGCAGCTACGCCAGGGTGCCAGTGAGGCGGCGCGTGCCCATCCCAACGGCCAGGTGTGGCTATTCGGCTCGCTGGCCCGCGGCGACTGGGATGCCTACTCCGATGTGGACCTGTTGGCCATCGCGCCCAGCCAAGAGCAGGCCGAAGCCTTAGCCGATACCCTGCTGGAGCTTGCCGTGGGCGACGACGTGCTGGCCCTGACCACCCGGCAATGGGAGCAGCACACCACGGGCGATGATCCCTACTGGCGGGCCATCGGCCGCGATGCCCTGCGCCTGGATGGGCCATGACCCCCAGAGCCAGCGCCTGGATGCTGCAGTCCAGCAGCGATCTTGAGGCGGCCAAAACCCTTGCCCAGGCAGGATTTCACGCCCATGCCTGTTACATCGCGAGCCAAGCCGCCGAAAAAGCTCTGAAAGCACTTGTGGTGGCCGCAGGCCTGACGCCTCCCTACAGCCACTCCCTGGAACGGTTGGTGGATCTGCTCAAAGCCCAGGGGCTGGCCACCGAAGCCTTTGAGCCACTGCATCTTAAAGCGCTGACGCGCATGAACAGCCAGAGCCGCTACCCGTCAGCCGACGAAGCACCCGCCGACCTGTTTGATGCCAACGACAGCCAGCAAGCCCTGACCACCGCGGCCAGGGTGGTCGAAGCCGCCTCAGCGCTTCTGGCAGGCTAGGGAGCCCTTGAGCAGTGCACCAGTGGCGGCGCCGCAAACCACCAGCGAGCCCCTGGCCACCGCAACCAGCAACACGGGCAATGGCAGCAAACCCCTGCTGCTGCTGATCGACGGCCATTCGCTGGCCTTCCGCAGCTTCTACGCCTTCAGCAAGGGGGGCGACGGCGGCCTCAGCACCAAAGCCGGCGTACCCACCAGCGTCACCTACGGCTTCCTCAAGGCCCTGCTCGACAACGGCAAGGGACTGCGGCCCCAGGGGCTGGTGGTGGCCTTCGACACGGCCGAGCCCACCTTCAGGCACGAGGCCGATGCCGCCTACAAGGCCCACCGCGACGAAGCGCCTGAGCACTTCTTCGCGGATCTAGACAACCTGCAGCAGATCCTCAAAGAGAGCCTCGACATCCCGCTGGCGATGGCTCCGGGCTACGAAGCCGACGACGTGCTGGGCACCCTGGCCAACCGCGCCGCCAACGCGGGTTGGCGGGTGCGCATCTTGTCGGGCGATCGCGACCTGTTCCAACTGGTCGACGATCAGCGCGACATCGCAGTTTTGTACATGGGCGGCGGCCCCTATGCCAAAAGCAGCGGCCCCATCGAGATGCGCCGCGAGGGCGTGATCGCCAAGCTCGGCGTCACCCCTGAGGAGGTGGTCGACCTCAAGGCTCTCACCGGCGACACCAGCGACAACATCCCCGGTGTGCGCGGCGTCGGCCCCAAAACGGCGATCACCCTGCTTCAGGCCCACAGCGATCTTGACGGGGTGTACCAGGCCCTCGAGCAACTGCAGACCGCCGGCCCCAAGGCCAAGGACCCCAAGGGCGCCCTCAAAGGGGCCTTGCTCGAGAAACTCGCCATCGGCAAAGACGACGCCTACCGCTCGCGCCATCTGGCCGAGATCCTGATCGACATTCCTCTGCCCGAAGAGCCCAGGCTCGAACTCGGCAGCGTCAACGCCACCGCTCTTGCGGCATCGCTCGAAGGGCTGGAGCTGTTTTCGCTGGCCAAACAGGTGGGCACCTTCGCCCAGCTGTTCTCGGCCACGGCGCCGGAACCCAGCGATGCCGCCAACCCCGCAGGCGCCGCGGCGATCACAGCCACCCGCGAGGGCACCAGCACTGCCACCCTCGATCGCGAAGCGACCGCCGCAGGCTCTGCTGCGCCCTCAGCGGCCCCGCCCGAGCTCAGGCCCCAGCTGATCACCACCGCGGCTGGCCTCGAGGCTCTGATGGCACGGATGCTGGCCGCCACCAACCCTTCCCAGCCGGTGGCCCTCGACACCGAAACCACCAGCCTCAACCCCTTTAGGGCCGAACTGGTGGGCATCGGCCTGGCCTGGGGTGAAGGCCCAGCCGATCTGGCCTACATCCCGATCGGGCACCAGAACCCAGCTGACGTTGAGCCCGCGCACACAGGCTCAGCACAGATCACCAATCACCCAACCGCCTCAGGCGATCTGACCTCCGTTCTGCCTGACTCAGATCAGCCGGCGTTCCAGCAGCAGAGCCTTGATCCAGCTGCTTTCAATGGATGTACATCTGGTCAAACAGCCTCAGGGCCCAAATCAGCCGAGGCGAGCGCCGCCCCCCGGCAACTGCCGCTGGATCAGGTGCTCACCGCTCTGGCCCCCTGGCTCGCGAGCGCTGCGCACCCCAAGACGCTGCAGAACGCCAAATACGACCGGCTGATCCTGCTGCGCCATGGCCTGGCGCTGGAGGGGGTGAGCTTCGACACGCTGCTGGCCGATTACCTGCGCGACGCCAATGCCAAGCACGGCCTCGAGGTGTTGGCCGAGAGCAACTTCGGCTTCACCCCCACCAGCTACACGGATCTGGTGCCCAAGGGCGCCGATTTTTCGGCGGTGCCCATCGAAGCGGCCGCCCAGTACTGCGGCATGGATGTGCACCTCACCTGGCGGCTGGCCCAGCTGTTGCGCAATCAGCTCGCTGAACTGGGCCCGGCGTTGTTGCCCCTGCTCGAGCAGGTGGAGCAACCGCTCGAACCGGTGCTGGCGCTAATGGAAGCCACCGGCATCCGCATCGACATCGCCTACCTCCAGGAGCTGTCGGTGGAGCTATCGGCAACCCTGGAGCGCCTGGAAGCCGAGGCCAAATCCGCCGCCGGGGTCGACTTCAACCTCGCCTCGCCCAAACAGCTGGGCGAGCTGCTGTTTGAAACCCTCGGTCTCGATCGCAAAAAATCGCGCAAAACCAAAACGGGCTGGAGCACCGATGCGGCCGTGCTCGAGAAGCTCGAGACCGACCACCCGGTGGTGCCGCTGGTGCTCGAACACCGCACCCTGAGCAAGCTCAAGAGCACCTACGTGGATGCGCTGCCGCAGCTGGTGGAGCCCGAAACCGGGCGCGTGCACACCGATTTCAACCAGGCCGTCACCGCCACCGGGCGCCTCTCCAGCAGCAACCCGAATCTGCAGAACATCCCCGTGCGCACCGGGTTTTCGCGGCGCATTCGCAAGGCCTTCCTGCCCCAGGAGGGCTGGCAACTGGTCTCCGCCGACTACTCGCAGATTGAGCTGCGCATCTTGGCGCACCTCTCGGGAGAGGAGGTTCTGGTCAACGCCTACCAAAGCGGAGACGATGTGCACCAGCTCACCGCGCGCCTGCTGCTCGACAAGGCCGAAGGTGAGGCGGTCAGCAGCGACGAGCGCCGCCTGGGAAAAACGATCAACTTCGGGGTGATCTACGGCATGGGCGCCCAGCGCTTCGCCCGCGAAACGGGGGTGAGCCAAGCGCAGGCCAAGGAGTTCCTGCAGCGCTACAAGCAGCGCTACCCGAAGGTGTTTGCGTTCCTGGAACTGCAGGAGCGGCTGGCCCTGAGCCGCGGCTACGTCGAAACCCTGATGGGCCGCCGCCGCCCCTTTGCCTTCGACCCGGCGGGTCTGGGCCGGCTCAAGGGCCAGGACCCGCTGGCGATCGACCTCGACAGCGCCCGCCGCGCCGGCATGGAAGCCCAGCAGCTGCGCGCCGCCGCCAATGCGCCGATCCAGGGCTCATCCGCCGACATCATCAAGCTGGCGATGGTGCAGCTGCATCAAGCTCTGAGCGAGGCCAGCCTGCCGGCCCGCCTGCTGCTGCAGGTGCACGACGAACTGGTGCTCGAAGCCGCCCCCGAGGCGATGGATCAGGTGCGCAGTCTGGTCAAACGCACCATGGAGCAGGCCGTCACCCTGAGCGTGCCGCTTGTGGTCGACACCGGGGTGGGTGCCAACTGGATGGAGGCGAAATAGGGGGAGCCCGTGGCTCAGCGCTGCAGCACCTGCAAGCGTGAGACGCCGTGGCGGCGGAGCAGGGCCCCGAGCTGATCCATCTGGGCGCGCTGGGGCAGGCAGATGCAGCCCACCCCTGGAAAACAGTGGTGAATGCCGAGGGCGCTGCGTCGGGTCTGGAACAACGGCTGCAGATCAACCCAGAGGTCACGGCCCCAGGGCTCGGGCCTACCGACGCGATAGCGCCCCGCGGGCAGGGGCGCGCCATTGCCCGGGCTCCAGAGGCGATCGGCAGATTGCTTGTCTTTGAGGCCCGTAGCGGCCGCCCAGCGGCCCAGCCGCCGGCCCCCCTGGTGCAGCTCCAGCCACCAGATCGGATCGCCCGTGGCAAAACGCTCGCCGCTGGGGCGCAGCAGCAGCTCGGCAGGCGCAGCCCACAGGCGCTGCGGCAGCAGGGTCAAAACGGCCACCAGGCCCGCCGCCGCCAGACCCTTGCCCGCACCGAAGAACCGGCCACCCATCGTTGGCTGTCAGCGAGAGGTTTGCATGCTGCCAAAGCGGCCCCACCACAGCCACCTACGATGCCCCTCAGCAACCCCCACCCGCCCCAGTGACCCTGCGGTTCACCAACACCCTGACCCGCCGCGTCGAGCCCTTTGAGCCGCTGACGCCAGGCCAGGTGGGCATCTACTGCTGCGGCGTCACGGTCTACGACCTGTGCCATCTGGGCCATGCCCGCAGCTACATCAACTGGGATGTGCTGCGCCGCTATCTGATCTGGCGCGGCTATGCGGTGACCTTCGTGCAGAACTTCACCGACATCCCC
>Ga0194124_10004903_pt1 | contig 12755 bp, 12 predicted proteins | sample TA2KigCas0mmetaG_FD_148605 | JGI IMG/M metagenome (GOLD analysis project Ga0194124, IMG submission 148605) | Freshwater microbial communities from Lake Tanganyika, Tanzania - TA2015031 Kigoma Deep Cast 0m | ecosystem: Environmental > Aquatic > Freshwater > Lake | place: Tanzania: Lake...
CTGTGCGTCAGCCGCGCACGGCGAAATGCAGGAGGCCGCGCCGCTGCCGAAGGTGAGGCCGCACTCGTTGGCCGGGTCCGTGCCGGCGGTGAAGGCGGTGCAGGCGCCGAGGCTGCCGGCCACGCTGCAGGCCTGGCAGGCGCCGCCGCACGCACCGTTGCAGCAGTAACCGTCCACGCATTGGCCGGACAGGCACTGGCTGCCCGCGCTGCAGGCGGTCCCGTTCGCGCATTGGGTGGGGAGGCACTCGGCGTCCGCGGAACAGGGGGCGCCGTTGGCCGCCCGGGGGGCGCAGGTGCCGCCGCCGCACCACCCGCTGCCCGCGCAGTACCCGTCCGCGCCGCAGGGCCAGGGGCTCTGAGGGAACGCGTCCGAGCGGAAGCAGGCCGCGGGTGGGCGGGTCACTGCAACTTCGTCCCACGCGCAGGCAGGGCCGGGATACCCGTCTGCGCCTCAGGGCAGCCGCAAGGCGTCCGTGTCCGGCCACTCGGAGGGGCGGGCGGTGGGCTCAGCCTCCTCCTCGGGTACCTCCGCCCCGGGGCCGGCCTCCACCCGGTCGGGGCGGATGTCGGACGCGTCCGACTCCGGCTCCAGGGAACGGGACTGCCGGGTGGTGCCGGTCAGGTCTGCCTCGAAGGGGTCCGCGCCGGTGAGTTCCGGGGGCTGCTCCAAGCCTTTCCGACGTGCGTGCCATGGGGGCAATGTGGGGACGGCCGCCCCCGGGCGGAAGGGCGCGTTGCTCCGTTGACGCAGTGCGCCCGCCGTGCGTAGGTTGCGCCGCTTTTTTTCCCAGCCGGTCTCCCGGCACAGGTTCACATGGCATCGCTTCGTGACATCCGGGCGCGCATCCGCTCCGTGAAGAACACCCAGCAGATCACCAAGGCCATGAAGATGGTGGCCGCGGCCAAGCTCCGGCGGGCGCAGGACGCCATCGTCGCGGCGCGGCCGTACGCCCAGCTGCTCGACCAGGTCATGGCCGAGCTGGCGGCGCGCTCGGAGGGCGAGCTGGCCCACCCGCTGATGGCCTCCCGCCCCGTCAAGAACGTGGAGTTGGTGGTGCTCACGTCGGACCGGGGCCTTGCCGGCGGCTTCAACAGCAACGTGCTGCGGCGGGCCGCGCGGTTCGTGAACGAGAACGGCGGCAAGTGGAATATCCGCGTCTCCACCCTGGGCCGGAAGGGCAATGACTTCTTCCGCCGCCGGCAGGACGTAGCGGTGCGGAAGAACTACGAGGGCATCTTCAACAAGGTGTCCTACCGGACGGCCGCGGGGGTGGCCTCCGAGCTGACGGCCGGTTTCTTGGGCGGGGAGGTGGACGCCGTCTTCGTCGTCTACAACGAGTTCCTGTCTGCCATTGCGCAGAAGGTCTCCCTGGTGCAGTTGCTCCCGCTGTCCATGGTGGAGGCCACGGACGCGGCCCACGCGGCGGTGGCGCGGGCGGGCGTGGACTTCAAGTACGAGCCCTCGCGGGACGCGGTGCTGGAGCGGCTGGTGCCACAGGCGCTCAACATCAAGGTCTACCGGGCCATCCTGGAGTCCGTGGCGTCCGAGCACGGGGCGCGCATGAACGCCATGGAGAACGCCACCAAGAACGCGGGCGACATGATTGGAAGCCTGACGCTCTATTACAACCGGTCCCGGCAGGCGCTCATCACCAAGGAGCTGATGGAGATTGTCTCCGGCGCCGAGGCCCTGAAGTAACCCGCGCTTTCCCAACCCCTTTTTCGCAGCAACCCCAAAGAGGCACACCGAACATGGCAGCCAACGTTCAGCAGGTCGGTCGAATCATCCAGGTGCTCGGACCCGTCGTCGACGTGGAGTTCCCGCCCGGGGCGCTCCCCGAGGTCTACACGGCGCTGACCGTGACCAACGCCTCCATCGGCGGGGGCGAGGACAACCTGGTGCTGGAGGTGGCGCAGCACCTGGGCGAGAACACGGTGCGCACCATCGCCATGGACTCGTCGGACGGCCTCGGCCGAAGCCAGGCGGTGAAGAACACCGGCCGCCCCATCAGCGTGCCGGTGGGTAAGGCCACGCTGGGCCGCATCCTGAACGTAGTGGGCGCGCCGGTGGACGAGAAGGGCGCGGTGAAGGCGGACAAGTACCTCCCCATCCACCGCAACCCGCCCGTGTTCACCGAGCAGAACACTGCCATCCAGATGTTCGAGACGGGCATCAAGGTCATTGACCTGCTCGCCCCGTACACCCGCGGCGGGAAGATTGGCCTGTTCGGCGGCGCCGGCGTGGGCAAGACGGTGCTCCTGATGGAGCTCATCCGCAACCTGGCCGTGGAGAAGGGCGGCTTCTCGGTGTTCGCCGGCGTGGGCGAGCGGACGCGCGAGGGCAATGACCTGTACCACGAGATGATCGAGTCCAAGGTCATCAACCCGGAGAACATGGAGAAGTCGCAGATTGTGCTCGTGTACGGCCAGATGAACGAGCCGCCCGGGGCGCGCGCGCGCGTGGCGCTCTCGGCGCTCACCATTGCCGAGTACTTCCGCGACGACGAGGGGCGCGACGTGCTCCTCTTCATCGACAACATCTTCCGGTTCACGCAGGCCGGCTCGGAGGTGTCCGCGCTGCTCGGCCGCATCCCGTCCGCGGTGGGTTACCAGCCCACCCTGGCCACGGAGATGGGCGCGCTGCAGGAGCGCATCACCTCCACCACCAAGGGCTCCGTCACCTCCGTGCAGGCGGTGTACGTGCCCGCGGACGACCTCACGGACCCGGCCCCGGCCACCACGTTCGCCCACCTGGACGCCACAACGGTGCTCAACCGCCGCATCTCCGAGCTGGGCATCTACCCGGCGGTGGACCCGCTGGACTCCACCAGCCGCATCCTGGACCCGCAGGTGGTGGGGCCCGAGCACTACGCCGTTGCCCGCCGCGTGCAGGGGCTGCTGCAGCGGTACAAGGAGCTGCAGGACATCATCGCCATCCTCGGCATGGACGAGCTCTCCGAGGAGGACAAGCTGGTGGTGGCCCGCGCCCGGAAAATCCAGAAGTTCCTCAGCCAGCCCTTCTTCGTGGGCGAGGTCTTCACCGGCAAGCCGGGCCGCTACGTGAAGCTCTCGGACACCATCAAGGGCTTCAAGGAGGTCGCCGAGGGCAAGCACGACGACGTCCCCGAGTCCGCCTTCTACATGGCGGGCGGCATTGACGAGGTGCTGGAGAACGCCCGCAAGGCGGCGGCGGCCTAAGGTATGGCGCGGCTCAGCCTGGACATTGTCACGCCGGAGCGGCGGATTGCCTCCCTGCAGGTGGACGAGGCCATCATCCCGGGGGCTGAGGGGCTCTTCGGGGTGCTCCCCGGCCACACCCCGTTCCTCACGGTGATGGGTATGGGGGCGCTCACCGTCTCCGACGCGGGCGTCAAGACGCAGTACTTCGTGGCGGAGGGGTTCGTGGAGGTGGCCGGTGACCACGTCCGCGTGCTCGCCGACCACGCCGAGGCGCTCGAGGGGCTGGACGCCACCGAGGCCCGCAAGCGACTGCAGGACGCCGAGGAGCGGCTGCGCAAGCTGAAGGCAGGGGACCCGAACTTCGAGCTGGCCGCCGCGGCGGTCAAGCGCGAGGCGGTCCGCGCCAGCCTCGCGCTGCGCTGAACCCAGGCAGGGGCCGGATGATGGAATTGTTCCACGCCATCCCGGACGCGGAGTCCGCCGCCGTGCGCCGCCACGTGGTGGCGCGCGGGCTGGAGGCCGCCGTCCGCTTCCGGAACGTGAGCTACCCCGAGGTGGAGCAGGACCTCCGCGCCCGCGGCGGCACGCGCGCCCCCGCGGTGTGGGACGGCCAGGTGCTCCACGCGGGCGAGGCGGCCTGCATTGCCCGGCTGTCCCGCCTTGAAACGGACCGGTGAGCGGGCTTCAATCCGCCGGACCCCGCCCGTGCCTCCTACGCTCCACCCAGACACCCTGCAGGACCGTTTCCGCGCCGCCGTGCTGGGCATGGCGGTGGGGGACGCGCTGGGCTTTCCGCTGAGGGGGTTGCCGCCTGGTGCCGCAGCGCAGGCGGCGGAGCGGGTGGAGGACTTCAGCCCCCGCCCGCGCGGCCGCTACCAGAAGGGGCAGTTCTCCGCCCACACGCAGCTCATGCTGGCCACGGCGGAGAGCGCCGTGGCGTCCGGGCGCGTGGACGGCCGCAGCGTGGCGAGCCACGTGGCCTGGGCGCCGTGGATGTCCGCGGGGGCGCCGCTCGGGGTAGCGGACCCGTCCGTGCTGTCCCGCGCGCTGGTGCCGGGACTTCTCTCCGGGGACGACCCGGCCCGGCTGGGCCAGGAGGCCGGCGTGCTCGCCGTGGTGACGCACAAGGAGCCACGCGCCGCGGCGGCCTGCGCGGCTGCAGCGCGGGCGGTGGCCCTGGCGCTCACCGGGCGGCGCTGGGCACCCGAGGCCTGGTGCGAACAGGTGGCCGCGGCGGCCAGCGTCCATGACGCGGGGCTGGCGGAGGAGGTGCGCCACCTGCCGCGCGTGCTGGGCTGGGACGGGGCCAAGGCGCTGGAGCTCATGCGCCGGGTGGCCCCGGCCTCCGCGCTCCGTGGGGCGGAGGGGCTGCCCGCCCACGTGACGCCGGTGCTGCTGGTGGCCTTCTACGGCGCGCTGAAGGCGCCGCACGACTTCGGCTCGGCCATGCGGCTGGTGCTTCGCTGCGGGGGAGAGGTGGATGCAGCCTCCGCGCTGTGCGGCGCGCTGGTGGCGGCCAGCCTGGGGACAGCGTCCGTGCCGGTGAAGCTGCGCCGGGGCGTGGCCTTTGCCGGGCACCTGGAGGACGTGGCGGACCGGCTGTTCGCGGTGGCCCAGCGCGGCCGGCGCGCCCCGGCGGTCGCGGCCCAGGCCGCGGTGGCGCTGCGGCGCTGAAGCGGGGTGGCGCGGTTTTGGCCCCGGCCTCGGGAGGGCCCAGCACCCATGCGGCCGCGGTGCCCGGTACCAGGCGGGCTGCCGCTGGCCGCAAGAGCGTTCCATGGACATGGGCGGTCCTCTGGTGCAGGGGCACCGCGCCGGTGTACGCAGCGGCGGCGTGTTCACTGTCGTACCCGTGCGTGCAGCGCTCGATTTGGGCGCATGGGTTCCACGGCGCAGGTGAAGCCCGGGGGCGGGTTTCCCCGGGCGGGTGCATGGGCGGGGCCTGGATGGGGACAGGTTCTTGCGGTGGCGTCCCACGGGTGGCGGGCTTGCTCCTGCACGTGCCGGCGCGGGTCCCCCGCATGGACTCACCGCGGTCGTTGGCGTCCAGCTGGGACACTTCCGGGGAGTGGCCCCGTCCGGCCGCGTCGCCCGCCACTGCGCCTCGGGGCTGGCGAGGGTGAGCGGGGGCTCGCCGGGAGCGAGAGGTGGCCCCCTGTGGACGGCGGGCGGTGCAGGGCCCTGTGCAGGACTTTCGGCCACTCGGAGTGGCAGAAATCTCTGCGTAGCGCTGCAGCGGGCCAGGGCCCGAGAGGGGTGGGCTGACCGGCTGGCAGGTCATGGGACAGGCCTCGTGCTGGACGGGGTGGAGGGGGAGGTGGCGGTGGACCTGCTGGACGTGCCGCGCGTGGAGGGGGCCGGGGTGCGCCAGCTGGGCACCGCGCTCATGTCCCTGTCCGGTGCGCCGCTGCGGTCGGCGCTCGAGCGGCGGCTGGACGGCGCGCTGCAGCTGCAGCTCGCCTCCGCCCGGGAGGGCGAGGCGTACGAGGTCTGGGCGCGGGTGAAGGTGCCGGCCAAGGCGTTCACGGCGGCGCTGGTGGAGTCCGGCCGGGAGATCGCCTTCCGCGGCGCCACGCTGTTGGCGCTGCCCCCGCACCTGGCCCCGCCGGGTTGGGCGCTCTACGTGAAGCGGGTGTTGGAGGCCACCCCGGCGCGCGCCGCGGGGCTGCGCGAGGTGGATCTGGTGATGGAGTTGGACGGCAAGCCGGTGCCGTCCGCGGGGGTGTTCGAGGCGCTGGGCGACCCGCTGTCCACCCTGCCCGCGCCGCTGAAGGTGGACGCGCAGGGCGTACCGCGGACGCTGCGCGTGGCCCCCTGAGACTCGCGGGTGCGCTGCCGCTTCAGAGTGGCCGCACCCCCATCTGCCGGGCGAGCAGCGCCATCCGCGTGCGGTTCTCCTGCGCCAGCTTCCGGTAGAGGTTGGAGACGTGTGCCTTCACCGTGCGCTCGGAGATGCCCAGCATGGAGGCAATCTTCAGGTTGTCCGCCCCCACGCCGATGTGGCCCAGTATCTCCCGCTCGCGCGTGGAGAGGGCCTGCAGCCGGCTCGCCTCCTGGGGACGCTGGGGCTTGGAGTCGAACATCCCGGCGATGAACTCGGACGGGAAGACGTTCTGCCCCGCCGCCACCGCGCGCAGCCCCTGCACCAGCCCCTCGCCGGAGGTCGTCATGCGCGGCAGCAGACCCGCCGCCCCGCACTGGAAGCAGCGGTCCGCGATGCCCGGCTCCACCGCCCCGGTGAAGACGAGCGTTCGGACGTATGGATGGAATTGCTGAAGCGCCTCCAGGTGGCGCGCGAGGGAATCTCGGACGAAGGCGTGCTCGTCCATCACGGCGACGCGGGTCCATGGGTTCTCCGGGTTCGGGCGCGGCAGGTCGGCAGCGAAGGATGCGCAAGGTAGGGACTGCGCCCGGGGACTCCAGTGGACGGCGCCGCGCTCAATCCGGCAGTGGACGGAGCGGCCGGGCGGACTTCCGGCGGGGGCAGCGGGTGCGCGGGGTCACCGGAATCCGGCGAGGTTCAGCGATACCCGTACCGCTCCATGGTACCGCGCGTGATGGACTCCACCAGCGCGTAGTCCTGGTAGCTGTTTCTGTGCCGCAGCTGCCCGATGCTGCCAAACTCCCGCGCGAAGACCGCGTTGCCCTCCTCCGGCCAGAACATCCCGGCGAAGGTGAAGAGCTGCTCCAGCTCCTTGCGCGGGTCGGCCAGAAGGTCCTCGTAACGCACCTCGGTGAAATGGGTGAGCTGCCCCTTCACCCGGTGCAGCTCTTCAATCGCGTCCACCCACAGGTGCGCGGTGGTGCGCAAGTCGTCCGCGCCCCAGTCCGCCACGTAGCCGGGCAGCGTGGCCAGGCGGGGGTAGGGCACCACCTCGGGCGCCCCCGGGGACAGCTTCTGCAGCTGCGCGTTGCACAGCCGGTACAGCTTCAGGAGCGAGTTGGCCGTGGGGCGCGGGTCCCGGACGATGTGGACGAAGTGCGCGTCTGGGAAGAGGTCCTGCATCAGCAGCAGCTCCGTCTGCAGCACCGGCGACTTGGCCACCCACCGCCGCCCCAGGCCGCCAAACGCAAGCAGCACCCGCCGCACGTCCTCCTGCACCAGCGCCCGCTGCTCCGCGGAGAGGTCCTCTCCCCGGAGCTGCGGCCAGTGCAGCGCCGACAGGGTGCGGCCGAACCAGCGGCTCAAGAAGTAGTTGGGCTCCGCCGGGCTGCCGAAGTCCTCCGTGATGGAGTCCCCGAGGAAGCGGTCTCCGCGCGCGTCCAGGCGGAAGAACTTCCGGCCCCATTCCACCGTGCCCATGGCGGTGGGGTAGGCGCGCATGGCGTTGGTGACGTACGCCGCCTGCTCGTGCGCGCACAGCAGGTGGTACAGCAGCGTCGTCCCGCTGCGCGGCAGGCCGATGATGAACACCGGCCGGTCCACGGGCAGCTCTGACAGGCCGCGCGGCGTGAAGGCCCAGCGCTCCATCAAGCCGAGGAAGCGCTCGCGCAGCGAGTTCCCCGGGTTGGTGACGATGAACTGCTCCTCGAACGTGCGGCGGAAGAGCCACCTCGACCAAGCGTTCGCGTACTGCACGTCGCCTTCGCCCATTGCGTCCACGGACGCTAGGCCCGGGTCCACCGCCCCACAAGGAAGTGGACGGCCACCCCCACGGCCACCCCGGTGGCCGCGTCCCAGGTGGTGTGCTGCCGGGTGGTGACGGCGGACGCCACCAGCCCCAGCGCCCAGAGGGACAGCAGCCCGTGCGGCGCGCGCGGGTACCCCCGGTCCGGACGGCGCAGCTCCAGGGCCAGCACCACCGCCAGGCTGGCGTGCAGGCTGGGAGCGGTGTTGGAGGGCAGGTCAATGCGCCACAGCGCCTCCAGCGCGCGCGCGTTCAGCCAGTGCGTGCCCTCCGGGAGGGCCGTCTCTCGCGGGTAGCGCGCCGGGTAGAGCGCGAAGGCGGCGCAGCTGCCTGCCACCGCCACGCAGAAGGCGTACAGCTGCCGGTGGAAGCAGGGGGAGGAGGCGGCCAGGTACCAGCATGTCCCCACGAACAGCCAGCCCGTCCAGTACACCCACGCCGTCCACGGCAGGAAGGGGATGGCCGCGTCCAGCCCGGAGAGCTGGATGACCGGCGCACGCGGGAAGCACCACGCGTTGGTGACGGCGTACAGCTTGAGCGCGACCAGCCACGCCACCGCCCCCACCGGCCACTTCCAACGCCACGGGATGGGGAAGGCTCTCCTCCTCACGGCGCCCCCTCCAGCAGGCACAGGGCCACCCGGTCCCCGCGCGAGGGCCAGCTCCAGAAGCGGAGCGCCGCGTCGCCCCCGGCGAGGGCCCCGCGCTCGGGCCGCACGGCCACCGTGCCGCGCGCGTGTCCGCGCCCAGAACACGAGGACACCGCCAGGCGCCACTCCCGGAACTCGGAGGGGCCCTCGCCGGAGAGCGCCTTCCACGCCGCCTCCTTGACGCAGAAGCCCAGCCGGAGCCCATCCGCGCACGCCCCCTCCAGCGCCGCCCGCTCTGCTGCGGAGAAGAACTCCGCCCACATCCTCTCGTCCTCGAGCGCCCCTCGCACGAGGTCCACCCCCACGCGCTGCTGCGCCGCCGCTGCCACCGCGCGCCGGCCTGCGTGGGAGAGCGAGAGGTGGACCGGCAGCGGCTGCGGCCCCAGGTACGCCCGCGGAGCGCCGCCCGGCTCGCGGCGGAACTCCACGCTTCGGGCCGGGAGCCCCAGCCGCCCCAGCGCCCGCCGCGCCGCGGTCTCCGCCAGCTGCCGGCCCGGGGCCTCCCCGCGGGCGGAGCCGAGCACAGGCCCGAGCCTCACACCATTAGGCACGAGGAGAACCCGCAGTCCACCATCAGCACCTGCCCCGTGATTTTCCGGCTGCCGTCCGAGAGCAGGAACTGCACCGAGTCTGCCACGTCCCGCGCGGTGACGATGTCGTGGATGGGGCTGTGGGCCGAGAACTCCCGCTGTACTTCGCGCCACACCTTGCGGGCGAAGACGAGGTCCTCCTCGGACGGCTCGGGAGAGGGCTTGAGCGTGGACAGGTCCAGTCCGTGCCGGGCCAATATCTCCCGCAGCCGCACCGCGGGCATGTGCTCCAGGACAGACGGGTCCCGCTTGAGCGCCACCACCTCGGACAGCGCCGCCAGCGTCTCGATGGGCCCCGGGGAGACCACGTTGCACCGGATGCGCTCCCGCCCCAGCTCCGCCGCCAGGTACCGCACCAGGCTCTCCAGCGCGCTCTTGGCCACACCCATTATCCCGTACAGCGGCATGGCCCGCTGCGCGGCGAGGAAGCTCAGCGTCACCACGCTGCCGCCGGACTTCAGCACCGGCCGCGCTGCGCGCACCACCCGGGAGAGCGAGTGGGTGCTGATGTCCAGCGTCTCGGTGAAGTCCCGGACGTTCACCTCGCTGGGCGGCCTGGAGAAGACGGTGGGCGGGCCGTAGGCCACCGAGTGCACCAGCCCGTCCAGCTGCCCGCCGGCGAATGCGGGGTGGGCGAAGAACGCGTCCAGCTCGTCCCCGTCCAGTACGTCCGCCTTCTGGCCCTGGATGGTGGGACGTTCTTGCAGCAGCAGCCGCACCCGGCTGTAGAAGCGCTGCTGGTAGCCCACCACCACCGTGGCCCCGGCCTCCTGCAGCTGGCAGGCGATGTGCCACGCGATGCTCTCGCGGTCTGCCACGCCCAGCACCGCCACCGTCTTGCCCTGCATGCTCATCGCGCCGCCTCCCCGGCCCGCTGCGTCCCGGCCGAGAGCCAGGAGGATATGGCCGTCACGTCGAACGTCTCGTAGCCCTGCACATCGAGCACCAGCTTCCCGTCCTGCCAGCACTGCAGGTCGAACACCCCCATGCTGCGCTCCACCACCACCCACTGTGCGCCCCGCGCGCTGTCATGCGGGGCGTGCACGCGCAGCGTACGGATGGACCGGGGCACCACCACGGAGCGGGAGAGCTGCAGCCGCAGCCACGCTGCCGCGTGGAAGCCCGCTTCCAGCATCAGCGGCCCCGCGGCGAAGTCCGCGCCCACCATGCCTGGGTGGAAGAAGCGCGCCGGGAGCAGGGGCGCCGTGCGGGCCCACGCGCGCGGCAGCTGGTCTCCCCCGGCATGCGCCGTCCGCGCCTCTTCCAGCAGGTGGAACGCCGCGCCCAGGCGGATGCGCTCGTACAGCTCCGGGGTGGCGGACGCGGAGGCGTCCGCGGGCGGCTGCAGCGCGGCCAGCGGCTGCGGCGCGGGCCACGAGGGCGCCGTGCGGGACAGCAGCACCGTCGCCTCGTAGCAGGGCCGGCCTCCCGGCAGCTCCAGCTGGCACCGCACCGCGCGCAGCCCAGGCCCCGCCGCGAGCGAGGCGGCTGCGCGCACCGTGAGCTCCAGCGTCTTCACCCCCATGAGCGCCACCGCGCTCTGGATGGCGAAGTCCCGCAGCCCCGCCCACGCGTACCCGGGCAGCAGCGCGCACGCCGCCTCCACCAGCAGCTCCAGCCCCATGGAGCCCGGCATCACCGGGTCCTCGAAGATGGAGTGGTCCTGGAGCCACAAGTCCCGGTCTACCGCCAGCGTGCGCTTGCCCTCCAGGTGGCGCGCCCCGCGGGCCACCCGGTCCAGCAGCCCCGTCCCGGGCCGCAGCGGGCCCGTTTCCGCCGCTGGGAAGTCCACCACCGGCGCCAGCTCCGCGGGGCCCGCCAGCCAGGTGCTCTCCACCGGCGTGGCGGCCCCGTAGGCCAGTTCCATCAGCACCGCCTCGGTGCCGTCCGCCACCCCCACCAGCCCCTCGCCCGCCTCGCGCAGCACGCGCGCCAGCCCCGAGCGCTCGGCCATGCCCACCTCGTCCCACGGCCCGAAGTCCAGCACCCGGACCCGCGCCCCGCGCACCGCCGCCCGGCTGCGAAGCAGCGCCGCCATCGCCTCGTTGGCCGCCGCGTAGTCCACCTGCCGCGCGTTGCCCCGCCACGCCACAATGGACGAGAAGCCCAGCCACGCGCCGGGGAAGCGGGGCAGGGCGTCCGCCGCATCCAGAAGCAGCTGCAGCCCCGTCACCTTGGGCGCCAGCACGCGCGCGAAGCTGTCCGCCGCCTTGTCCTCCAGCAGCGCGTCTGCAATGACGCCCGCCGCGTGCAGCACCGCGTCCAGCCCGTCCCACGCCGCCGCCGCGTGGGCCATGACGCGCGCCGCCGCCCCCTCCGCTGCCACGTCCTCGGCGAGGTACGACGCCTCCCCGCCGGCCGCGCGCACCGCGTCCAGCGTGGCCTGCACCTCGGCCGTCTCCGGCGCGCTGCGCCCCACCAGCAGCAGCCGCGCCCGGTGCCGCTCCGCCAGTTGGATGGACACCTTCGCCGCGATGCCGCGCGCCCCGCCCGTCACCAGCACCCGCGGGCGCTCCGGCCAGTGCCAGTTCTCGGCGGTGGCCAGCGACAGGTCCGCGGGGAAGGCGCGCCGTACGAAGCGCCGCCCCGCCGCGTCCAGCGCGGCCTCCACCCCCTGCCCTCGCTGCAGCTCCGCCGCCGCGGCGCGCGCGCAGTCCTCCGGGCGCGCCTGCGGCAGCCCGGGCTCCAGCCGCAGCAGGGCCACCTGCACCCGCCCGTCCTCCGCGGCCAGGGACCCGAGCGCGCCGGAGACCGCGGCGAAGAGCGGGGACTCGCCCGCCCCCTCGCAGTGCCCCGTCCCCAGCGCCAGCACCTGCAGCCCCGCCTCCGTGCGCAGCCCGCGCAGCCGCTCGAGCGCAGGCCACAGCGCGTCCGCCAACGCCACGCCCGGGCTGTCCGCGCCCACCCGCAGCAGCACCCCGTCCGCGGTGCCCGCCCCGTCCGCGGTGGCCTCCGCCCAGGCCGTGGCGAAGGCCGCGGGCACCTGCAGCCGCCCCACATCCAGCACCTGCCAGCGCCCGGGAAGGGCGCGCGTCTCCGCCGCGGGCAGCCCCTCGGCCACCCACTCCACCTGCTCGCGCAGCAGCACGCTCGCGCTGCGCTGCAGGGTGGGGCCGGCCAGCCCCTGGATGGCGCCCCCCTTGGCCGCGGACAGGACGAACTTCACCCACGAGCGCAGGGTCGGGAAGTCCTTCAGCCGCAGCCCGCCCCGGAACTCCACCGGGTACTTGCGGCGCAGGTGGCCCAATATCTGGGCCTGCTTCACGCTGTCGATGCCGAGGTCCGCCTCCAGGTCCGCGTCCAGGTGCAGCTGGGAGCGGTCGTACCCCGTCTTCTCCACCACCGCGTCCAGCAGCTCCTTCGTCACCCGCTCCTCGGTGAGCAGCGACGGGTCGAACCCGCGGGAGCGGGCCATGTCCATCAGGTTGCCGGGTGCGCGCACCTCGCCGCCCAGCACCCGCCGCCAGCCGGCCACGCTGGGGGCCTGGCGCAGCCGCTCCAGCGTGGCATCGTCCAGCGGCGCCTCCGCGGCGAGCAACTGCAGCGCGCGCTCCCGCTTGCGCGGGGTGACCCCCAGGTCCTTCTCCCAGTGGGCCGTCTCCATGCGCGGCGACAGCAGCGTGGCCCAGCTGTAGCCTGTCACCCGCTGGATGGCGCGCAGCCACGGCGGGGCCTGGGGCGGGGGGGCGGCGGGCGGCCCCCGGGG
>Ga0194124_10004911_pt1 | contig 12737 bp, 13 predicted proteins | sample TA2KigCas0mmetaG_FD_148605 | JGI IMG/M metagenome (GOLD analysis project Ga0194124, IMG submission 148605) | Freshwater microbial communities from Lake Tanganyika, Tanzania - TA2015031 Kigoma Deep Cast 0m | ecosystem: Environmental > Aquatic > Freshwater > Lake | place: Tanzania: Lake...
TTCCAAACAAAATTTGAAGCCGCTGGGCTGGGACGTTTTGGGAGCGGTTGGGTTTGGTTGATCAAAAACAAAAACGGCGCTTTAGAAATTGTTTCCACGCCGAATCAAGATTCTCCGATCATGGATGGAAGCCAACCGATCATCGGCAATGATGTTTGGGAACATGCCTACTACCTCAACTATCAAAACCGACGCGCCGATTATTTGAAGGCTTGGTGGAATGTGGTGAATTGGGATCAAGCAGAGAAAAATTATTTACAGGGATAGAAGAAAAAAAGAAAAAAATTCACAGGGATGGAAGGGATGAAAATTTTCAAGAGTTGTTTCATATTATGAAATTTTTCTTATCCCTTCCATCCCTGTGAATCTCTTCCCATGTTTTCGCTGAATTCCAACTATCTCAAACTTAAAGCCGGTTATCTTTTCCCTGAGATTGCGCGACGGGTCAAAGAATTTTCAGAGCAGCATCCTGATAAAGGTGCACGCTTGATTCGCTGTGGGATTGGGGATGTGACGGAGCCGCTTCCTGCCTCTGTGCGGCAGGCAATGCATGAGGCTGTTGATGAAATGGGAAGCCGTGAAACTTTTCGTGGATACGGTCCTGAGCAAGGTTATGAGTTCTTGCGACAATTGATTGTCGAGCATGATTACCGAGCACGCGGAGTTGAAGTAGCGGCTGATGAAATTTTTATTTCTGATGGTTCCAAGTGTGATGGTGGAAATATTTTGGATATTTTGGGAAGCAACAATCCGGTTGCCGTGATGGACCCTGTCTATCCGGTCTATGTTGATACCAACGTGATGGCAGGACATACAGGGGCAGCGAGAGCTGATGGTTCTTACGAAGGAATTGTCTATCTCACCTGTAATCCCGAAAACCATTTTGTTCCCGATCTTCCAGAAGAAAAAGTTTCTGTCATCTATCTTTGCTATCCTAACAATCCCACGGGAGCAGTCGCTTCGCGAGAAGCGCTGACAGCATGGGTGCAGTATGCTCGCAAGCATCAGTCTTTGATTCTCTTCGATGCCGCTTACGAGGCTTACATCGAAGATCCTGAGATACCTCATTCGATTTATGAAATTCCCGGTGCGAGAGAGTGTGCGATTGAATTTCGGAGTTTTTCGAAAAATGGAGGTTTCACCGGCGTGCGTTGTGGTTTTACGGTTGTCCCGAAAGAGTTGAGAGGAAGGACCTCAGACGGCAGTCATCATTCTTTGCACGCACTTTGGTATCGTCGTTTTACAACGATGTTCAATGGTGTGAGCTACATTACACAACGCGGCGCTGCGGCGCTTTACAGTGAGCAGGGAAAACGCGAAGTTCGCGCCTTGATCCGACATTACATGGAGAATGCTGCGATTTTGCGTGAGGCAGTAACCGCAGCTGGAATGACAGTCTATGGAGGTGTGAATGCGCCCTATCTCTGGATCAAAGGGCCGGCAGGAGAAACCAGCTGGCAAATTTTTGATCGGATGTTGCATGACAAGCAAATTGTTATCACACCAGGAAGCGGCTTTGGACGTGCAGGAGAAGGCTTTTTTAGAATGTCAGCATTCAATAGCCGAGAAAAAATTTTAGAAGCGGCCGCGCGATTATCCTAGCCCGGATATTTCATAACTCTCGCAGTGAAGCGAAGGAAAGAAGTTGTATTTCGTTTCACTGCCTTGCATAGATTTGAACTATGACAAACAGATTCAGAGTCTGCTGTGCTACCGTTACACCACAAGGCAAATAAAAGTCAGCTGTATTATACCATCTCCATTAAATAACTGAACTATAGTGTATTAAATTGAAAAGGGCACGCGATAAGCTTGCTCTTTTTCCTTAGAACTGCGTTCTCAGATCTCACGTTATCTTCGGATAGCGCTTCGATCTTCGGCCTTGTTTTAAGAAAAAATTTCAGCGCTTCTAACATGCCCTTTTCAATTTGATACACTATATTAAAATTTTCTCAAATAGGAGAATTTATAAATTGGCTTTAAAAAACTAGTTCCTTTTGAATTGGCGCCGAAAGAGGCTCAATAGTTCCTCCAAATTTTGGATAAACAAATTGGGCCGCGATACTGTTTTTACGCGTCATGCCATAAGCAACAGTGATTCCGCGATTAGCCAACTGTTCGAGGGAGCTCCATAAAAGTGCTGTTCCAAGGCCTCGATTGCGATATTCAGTAAGAACCCATGGGCCACTGATTAACTGATTGGTAGACTCTGGAGTTACATCTAATACCGAAACAGCAATAATTCGAGAGCCATGTGCTGCAACAACGCAGGACGGGTCTTTCTCTGACAAAAATGCTTTTTTAATAGCTCCTTCAATCAGCTCTTGTACCTCATTTGTCGCGTCATGCCAGTCAGTATTCATAGCAAGGGCTAACAATGCTACTTTTAAAACAGAGGCCTGTTCTGCGGCGGTGGCATTGCGAATGATCAGACGCGAGTCAAATTTTGGGAGGGAGGGAAGCGTTGTTGTCTTCCACTGAAAACGAATCCAGGATGGTGATATCATGCGGAACAGGGTACAGGTTGCAGGTTACAGGTTACAGGTAAAAATTAGTTTTTTACAAAAAATTCCAAACAACGTTTCAAAAAGCAAATTCAAATGAGATGAGTTAGAAAACTTTTTCTTTCAAAAAGGACAAGATCTTCGATGCTCTCACCACTGCCTAAAAAGAGAGGTGTTACTCCAATTTCGCGAGCAATCGCAACAGCCACGCCTCCCTTTCCAGCGCCATCCATTTTAGTGAGAATGAGTCCCGTTAAACCAATCGCTGTGTGAAATTCTTTGGCCTGCATAACAGCATTGCTGCCCGTTGTCGTATCAGTTACAAAGAGCACGTGATGAGGAGCAGAAGAATCTAACTTGGCAACGGTCCGTTTTATTTTTGCTAACTCTTGCATTAAATTTGATTTATTCGCTAAGCGTCCCGCTGTATCACAAATCAAAAAATCGGCGTGAAGACGTTGGGCTTTCATGAACGCATCATGGCATAGCGCTGCTGGGTCAGCCCCATATTGACTTGCGACTACTTCGATTCCAAGACGCTCTCCCCACGATTGAAGCTGTCCAATGGCAGCAGCACGAAAAGTATCTGCAGCAGCCAGCAAGACAGAACTTCCTCGTTTTTTTAAATAATGAGCTAACTTTGCCGCGCTAGTTGTTTTTCCTGTTCCATTCGCTCCCACCAAAAAAATCACGATAGGACCTTGAGTACTCGGCTGGAGTGGGATTGCTTGCTCTGGCAATAAACTCCCAACAACATCTCGAGTTGTTTCTAAAACCGTCGTAGCATCAAAAGTCCCTTTTTTTTCACGAAGTTGTGCCATCATTGAAGCAACGACCCCACTTCCTAAATCAGCTTGCCAGAGCGTTGCTTCGAGCTCATCCCAATCCACTGGCTCTCCTTGCTTGATGCCAAGATGTCCTAGTAAGTTTGTTAAAAAGCCCATGGTGAAAAAAGTTAGGGGTTTAGGAATTTAGAAGTTTAGGGGATAAAGGAACTATTCGTTGAAAAATTATCCTGCATTTGTATTTGAGAAATTTACTTTTACTTATACCAATGACGAATGAATTTTAGGAATTTCTACTTGTTATTTTTAGCGCTAGCAGCGTTGTCATCGCTACTGTTACCTCGGTAGCAGCACGCTCTGACGCCTTGCTAGCGCTAAAAATTCCTGCGTATAATTTTCCTAAAATTCATCCGTCATTGGTATATTCAAAATATTTTTCTGTTTCATGCTAAACTTATTGATATTTTGTAAGTCGCTATTTTTTGAGCGTCTTCCGAATCTCATCCAGTATTCCGTTCACGAAGCGTCCTGATTGCTCCGTTCCATATTTTTTAGCAATGCTGATCGCTTCATCTATGATGACGGCAGGTGGCGTTCCCTCGTCGGATAGAAGTTCGTAGAGCGCCAAACGCAAAATATTTCGATCGACCGCGGAGAGCCGTTCTAGCTCGTAATTCTCAGAATGCTTCGCAATGAACTGATCGATATCTTTTATTTTTTTCGGCAAGATCCCATCAAGCAGCTGCTGACAAAATCGACGCGCTGCGGGACTGATGCCTCGGAAAGTATAAAAATTCGCAAGCGCCTCAGGTTCTAAAGAACCTCCGAGATCATGCTGATAAAGAAATTGAATAGCAGCTTCACGCCCTTCACGACGAACGCCCATAAGTAATTTAATTCGGAAATGTAATTTTTTGAGATACTGGCTCGAGAATTAGGCAATTTTTAGCTGCAGCGACCAGTAATGAGTAACGAGTAATGATTGGAAGAGTTGCTTTCGGCAAATTCATAAAAATAAAAATAGCATACTTCATTGTATGAACCAAGTTAATGAATTTTCTCTGCTCATATTCACTCATCACCCGTTACTCATTACTGCTTTCACAGCCTCTATCGCCACAAAAGCCGCTCGTGCAGCTTCTACGCCACGATTAGCGGAGTCCGACACGCAGCGTGTAGTAGCCTGCTCTGTATCGTCAAGCAAGAGGACTTCGTGAATGACAGGGAGTGAATGCTCGGTGGAGAGTTGCATCAAGGCATCGGTAATGGAAGTTGCAATGAGACGTGCATGCGCTGTTTCGCCCTGGAGGATCACACCAAGAGCGATGATCGCATCAGGCTTGCAACAGGATGCAGTAATTTTAGCGATAGCGGGAATTTCAAAAGCACCTTGAACGCGCGTGACTTTAATTTTTGTAGTTGGAGCAATCGCCAAAATTTCTTGCTTCGTTTGCTCCAACATCACATCAACAAAAGAATTGTTGTAACGACTGGCAATAATGCTGATCTGAGGAGGATGCTGGAGAGAACTGACCGGACGTTCTGGAAAATAAAGGGACATCACTGCAGGCTACAGGCTACAGGCTACAGGCTACAGAAAAAAATGAAGTTTCCAGCAAAATTAAATTTTTAAAAATTACCGAACGGCAACTTTCCACCCCCAGCCGCGGCGATAGAGGAAGAAGCCTCTTGCGGCGTTGTATCCTCGCTAATACCGACAATCAAGAGACCTTCTGGTGCTAGCATCATTTTCTGAAGGCTGCCGTATTTTCTCATTTCAGAAAGAGTAATTGCTTCGAGTGTGATACGCCCAGTAGTTCCAAGTTCACGGGCTGCAGGGGGTTGATATCTAAACGTTTTCGCATCTAAGATATTTCGCATCGTAGCTAAGTCATCATCAGTATCTGGAATTTTCCATGCAAACAAGACAGGCATGCCTTGTTGTTTTGCAAAGGTCATCCCAAGCTTACTCGTTTTACGCAGGAAGGCCCAGGTCACCATTTCATCAAGCAATTTTTGCTGATCTTTATCTAGGTTGGCATAGGCTGTTCGCACTTGATTCAGTGATAGTATGGTTGCTGTATTCAGCAAATCAAAGGTTGGTTCAAGTATCTCAACGAGTTTGGGCCAATTTTTTTCCCTAAAATATCGGGATAAATAACCAGTTTCTTGAGAGTTTATGTTTTTATGATCAGCTCCGTTTTTTAACAAAAAAACAAGCCTCTTTTCGGGAGTATCTAATCTGCCTGAAAAATTAAATTGAGATACATTGTCTTTTAAACAATCGACCCATTGACTTACTTCAGAGGTTGTGAATCTCGGATGTTGAGAAACATCTATACGGAACCTATTACGAGCCACTTGATGAAAAAATTACAATAGCCGTCGAACTTTAAACTCAGACCAATGCCAATGCAGGCATTGTATTCATTCATCGTCTGGAGTTTGTTTAAATGAAATTGTATGATTAAATTCTCTTTCATGTTTCGACGCTGAGCATCAAATCCATACATTAATATTCGTTGATCTCTCGATAAGGCATGGCTGCGATTTGTCACTGGATCAGCTTTACTAGCACTCGAAGAAGATCCGACTGAACTTTTTGCTGCTGGAGAGGCTCGATATGGACTAGTCACTTCCATGGCTTCAGAAGCAAGAGATCTGGTTGAAGCTTTAACGGGCCTCAGATCACTGCCCGAGAACGTTTTTATCTCATTAGAGTGAGCAAGATGAAGAATGGGATTTTGGTTATGTCTTGCAGAGTTTAATACTCTAGCAGCAAGGCCATTTGGGCTTTGTTGTTCTAGCGAATAACTATCGGCATGTCGCCCCGTCCGATCAACTTGTTCAAGTTTATTAAGTCGTTCAGCAGGGCTGAGAGGCTCTGGTGTAAAAGAACCAAAAGTAAAAGGTATGTTAGCAGCTTCCTCTCTTGGGGAAATGGCCCATTTTCCTAAAATAACGCTACCTTGTTGTGCGGTTTGCTGACTCACTTCCATTCCGATGTCTGTTGCTGCTGGCAAGGAAGCTTGGGATGTGCTCTGCCTGGAATCTCCTTGAACCATAGCTCCCTGTACTGCAGCTGCTCCTGGATAAAATTCTCCCTCTGTTTCATGCCATGTGACTTTAATGGTACGGTTGGTGCCAGGTCGTTTAGGGTCTGGAAATTTTACGGTTCCTTGTTTAAAGCTTTTGAGACCTTGATGAAATGCGCTTATTTTACCGGGATTAGCGGATCCAATAAGCCGTTCAGCTTCTATTTCAGTTGCTAAGCCTTCTAATGCTGTTAACTCTTCAATGCTTCTAATCGGCTGTTGAGCTATGGAAGACATAAAAAAATTATGCTATTTGGTCGGGCTCGATCGATGAAGGCTGTTCCTCTTTTTTCATCAAAGCCTCAACAGCTTCTTGTGTAAAAATTCCCTGGCAAGCTAAGTAATGTTGAAAGAAATTTTCTAGACATTTTGTAAAAGCTCCCGGCTCGGGTGTGGCTGTGAAAAATTCATCAGCAAGAAAAAGTGTTTCCCGTTTGCGATCAAGTGCGATCCAGGATCCTGAGGTGGCAATCTTATTAAAATTAAAAGAAAGCGCAGCAGCTAAAAGCTCACCAGAGAGTGTGGCCATCGTCGCAATTTCAGCAGCCATGACTAAGCGTTGCCGCTCATCATCTCTTCGGATCATGAAAATAAATTTGTCTTCAAGCTGCAGCGCGCAAAATCCTTGAGCATCAAAAGCAATGTTTTGAATGCCGATGAACTGCGCAAGCTCTTGCAAAAGTTCTGTCATGGTTTTTAGAGTTTAGCGAATTCGATCTTTATATTTCAGCGGCAGCATCAGTGCTTCTTAAGTTTTCTAAAATCTTAGAAACATCTAACGGCCATGAATCACTGTGGACGCTGACATGCGATACGATGTTCTTCATCTCTTGGAGAGCCTCCAGAGTAGCCTCTCTTGATACTCTCATGGCTTCGGAAGCAGAAAATATTTCTTTATTACCAGAAATAATATTTACTGAAGAGCCGGTCGAAGAACTCGAGTGACTTAAATGAGCTTGTGTATTTTTAATGGCAACTTCCATCATGAGCGCCATCGCCTCGACCTTCTCACGAGCTTTCGTTAATGCATCTTGGTTCTCAGTATCATTGACCGCTCCAAAAAGTCTCAACGCGGGGGTAGTAGCATTTTCAATCAAGCTTGCTTTGTCACAAAGAATCTTCTGTCCTGAATCAATAATTTCATGGAGGTCTTCTGCTCTATCTTCTGCTCCATATTGGAAAGATAGAGTGCTTTGATCAATCAATGGTGGTGCTTGTGTTAATAGTGAAGTCTGTCGTAGTAAATCAGCGCCTTGAGGGATGATGCTTCTTGCTGAGGTTAAGGCCTCGCCAATGACAGCGCCATATTGTTCGTCACTTGTGAGAACCTCAGCAGTAGCATGAGCGCGCTCTATTGCTTCTTGAACAGTAGTGTTAGCTAATCTTAATTTTAATAAGAGATCTGCAGGATAAGAGGAAGAGGGATTGAATTTTTTCAAATTCTCTTTTATGGAAGTGAGTGCACTAATTGCAGAATCGATATTAGTACATTCATCAGATAAACCTTCTAATTTTTTGAAATCTTTTGGCTTCACGACATCGTAAACAGCATAAAAAGAATCTCTCACAGTATTTGCATGTTCAACAATAGCATCAGCATGACGCACTGCTGCTTGAATATCTTGCTGTGACAGAGGCAAGCGCTCGCAAGGCCGTGCCGCTTTTGCTGGTGACTCAAATGTGAGTTGGTGCCTCGCCAAAGGAGAAGCTGGAGAAGCATCTGAATTGAAAACGCCAAGTGACCTTTTTCCAGGGGGAGAAGAGGGTGTTACAAACGGTATGGTTTTTTCTCCCTCTTGTAAGGCATCTTTAATAGCATGTTGCTGAAAATGACCTGTACCTAGGCTTTGGAAGGATTTCTTTTCATTGCTAACATCTGGTGTGATATTCGCAGCAGCAGCTCTGTTGTCAGAAAAGCTGAAAGAATCCGAATACATGTCTCCATCCGTAACAGAATAAGGCTGACTTTGTAAAGCAGAACTTTTTTCTTGCTGGAGTTGAGGAGTGTTGACAGTCGGATCGGCAAGCTGGCAAGAATCGAAACTCCTTGCTAAAACTTCAACAGAATCTTGTTCATGAGCCTCCTCGTTTCTCCGGTTGAGTGCTGTTTGTTCTGCTGATGAACGAGGGGGAGAGCTTATTTTCCCTTCCTCTTTTTTCTCTCTTCCTGGAAACTCCATGCTAAACAACGAAGCAGAGAGGAGCACAAAAGTAGAGCAAGTGAAAAGAAACCGTGAAATGATGGTTGAAAACATAATGGAGGGAAAGTTATAGAGTAGCAGAAAGGATTCCGAGAAAAACAGTTTTTTTAACCGCTATATTTTGATGACTAGAGCATATTAAATAAAACTCACTACTGTCCGGTTAAAACCCGTTTAATATGAGTTGGTTAGAGCCTGACACTCCATCAATTTTAAACTCGCTTTTTATAAGCAGTTGATCGATAGGAAGCTTTTCAAATGGGTGGACGCTCAAAAGTTGCAAACTTCTGTGCAAATTTCCAGGCAGTTTGAGTTGTTTGTGGAGGATAGCAATGATGAGGTAAACGGCAATGGAAATCCAGATTTGAGTTTTAACGGCGTTGAGACTGTTGCCATAAAAATGTTTTATTCGTAAATTTTGTTTTATCCATTTGAAAAAAAGTTCAACGCTCCAGCGCATCTTGTAAAGCTTAGCAATGGCTTCTGCCGAGAGCTGAAAGTTGTTAGTGAGAAAGATGAGATAGCGATTGTTTTCGATATCATGAAATCGAATTCTGTGCAGATGATCAGGATAATCTTCGCGAGCTTTTGGAAGGGTTAGTTTACCTACTTGATCGCTGCAAACGCTGACAGAATCAGCGTTAGGTGTTGAGTGATGACGAGTGAAACGCAAATGATCTTTGGCTCGAGTCACAAAAAAAGCTTGAGCTTGAGTGATGCAAAAAAGTCTTTTGAAATCGATGTAGCCACGATCCATGATGTAAAAAGAACCTGAACCAAAAATGAGATCGTCAAGCCATCTCACATCAGCTTTGTTTGCGGGAGTGATGTCAACAACGCTAGGAATAGAGCCGCGAAGATCAAGTTGCGTGTGCATTTTGACTCCTGCTTTTGTGGAACGAAAAGTTGCCCAAGGAAAAAGTTTCAAACACAAATCGATGGTCGTTGAATCCAAAGCATAGATGCTATTCTCCAGCTCCAGGCCTAGATCTTCAGCCTCATAGAGCTTGCGAGCTTTTGCAATCAGCCACAAACCCAGGTCCTGCCATATTCTCCAGTCGCGTTGTTCGTTGGCTTCGGCAAGCGTTGATCGAGCAATTGGTTTTTGAAATCCAAGATGATTGAGATACTCGGGCCTCGCATTGAGACACGTTTCAATATCGCGCAGCCCTTCTCTCCACGTTAGCTGCGCAAAGACCATGCAAATAAATTGCTGACGAAATCCAAAATGTTTTGTTTTGGTGTTGGGTGCGTAGCGTCTTGCTAGACGTTGTAATTTTTCTCGATGAATAAAATTTACAATTTGTGAAAGAACATGGTGGCCTGAATTCATAGGCCACTAACATCGTTTACGCGTTTCTAAACTTCAAAGGCGTCACACTTTTTTTTCCTCGTAACTCACTAAGCTTTTATTTGTAATAAAAACTCAAACTCGTTTTAACCGGACAGTAGTGAATAAAACTGTGGCCATTTTTAAAATGCTCTAATGTCATCAAAACAAATGACCCATTTTATTTTTCTTCGTCGTGAGGTATTTTTCGTTGTGCTGATTGGAGGCTGATTGGAGAGGTGCACGTTCCACAACCTCCATACCAAAGCCTTCCAGGCCCACAATCTTCCTTGGATTATTTGTCAAGAGACGCAGTTGACGAACACCTAAATCAAATAGAATCTGCGCTCCAACGCCATAGTCACGGAGGTCCATTGGGTAACCTAATTTTTCGTTAGCTTCGACAGTATCAAGTCCCTGTTCTTGCAATTTGTAAGCATGGATCTTAGCGGCGAGGCCGATACCGCGTCCTTCCTGGCGCATATAGACAAGCACACCGTGGTCACTCTCTTGAATTTGTTGCAGTGCCATGTGCAATTGATCGCCGCAATCACAACGTTGTGATCCAAAAATGTCTCCAGAAAAACATTCGCTGTGCACGCGAACGAGTGCTGGTTTTAGCGGATCGATCGGTCCCTTGACTAGCGCGAGATGCTGCTGCCCATCGAGTGTTGCACGATAAAGAAAAAGTTGAAAGTCTCCATATTCTGTCGGGAGAAAAATTTCTTGCTCCCTCACAACGAGTTTTTCGCGCTGACGGCGATAGGCAATCAAATCGCGAATGGAACACATCTTGAGACCATGTTCTTTTTTAAATTTCAAAAGATCCGGAAGGCGCATCATCGTTCCATCATCATGCATGAGTTCGCTGAGAACAGCGCCGGCACGAAGTCCTGCAAGTTGTGCCAAGTCGATCGAGGCCTCCGTATGACCTGCGCGCTTTAACACGCCTCCATCAGCTCCTCGCAAAGGAAAAACATGACCCGGTCGCGAAAGATCTTCAGGAGAAGAATCAGGACGAATCGCTGTTAAAATTGTGCAAGCACGATCGGCAGCAGAGATTCCCGTGGTAACGCCCGAGGCCGCTTCAATGCTGATGCTGAAAGCTGTTCCAAATTTAGAAGTATTTTTTTCTGTCATTAATGGGAGTTTTAATCGATCTGCAATCTCGTTGCTAAGCGGCATGCAAACAACACCTCCCGTGTGGCGAATCATGAAAGCCATTTTTTCAGACGTCACTTTTTCTGCCGCCATAATAAGATCGCCCTCATTTTCACGATCTTCATCGTCAGTCACAATCACCATGTGCCCGAGCTTGATTTCCTCAATGATTTCATCAATGGAATCAAAGGGGATATCTTGAAATGCTTCTTTTTTTTTCATTTTGATAAATGATGTCGCTTTGAAATCCAGCCTCCTCCAATAATGAGATCCTCATCATAAAAAACAGCTGCTTGCCCTGGCGTGACAGCACGCTGTGGCTCTGCAAGGCGGACTAAAGCCCGATCGTTGTCGAGGAGCGTGATCGTTGCTCCCGCTCCCTCGTGTCCATGACGCACGCGGACGGCAAGAGTTTTGTTTTCGTCAGGAATGGCGCTCAACCAATTTAGGCGGTCAACTTCAAACGCTTCACATAACAAATCGCTCTCGCGTCCCAAAATGACGCGTCCTCCAGCAGCATCGATATCGACAACGTAGAGTGGATAAGGAGAGCCTCCTGGCAGGCCCTTGCGTTGACCAATCGTAAAAAGTTCGATTCCTTCGTGAGGCCCAAGATCATTTCCTTCCATGTCATAAAACCGTCCCGGTTGAAAGATATCGCCGCGGCTTTTCAAAAAGGCTTTGTAATCCTTGCCTGGAACAAAACAAATTTCCTGACTGTCTTCTTTCTCTGCGACTTTGAGTCCAAGCTCTCGAGCGATCTCACGAATTTCTTGTTTGGTCAATTGACCGAGCGGAAAAAGTGCGCGCTTCAGCTGGGCGTCACGCAAACTAAAAAGAAAATAAGATTGGTCTTTTGTACCATCGATGCCTTTGCGCAAGATTGCCCGCTCTGGCGTGTGCTCAACGATCGCATAGTGTCCCGTCGCAATGTAATTGGCACCGAGCGCGGTAGCCTTGTCCCAGAGGTTGCCAAATTTTAATTTTTCATTGCACATTACGCAGGGATTGGGCGTGCGTCCTAATTTGTACTCTTCGGAAAAATAATTGATGACCTGTTGTTCAAAGGGAACGGCTTCATCGATGACATAATGCGGAACACCGAGTGCATGAGCCACACTTCGTGCATCAGCGATTGCTTGAGGACCACAACATTTATCTTCGGCGCGGGACATGCAATCTTGTGGCCAAAGCTTCATCGTCACGCCGATGACTTCCCATCCTTGCTGTTTCAGCAAATAGGCCGCCACGCTCGAATCAACGCCACCACTCATGCCGACGACTACGCGCTTTTTTGAACTATCTAGAACCTCATTCATAAAGGGTCTACTATACGGGAGAAAGAGAGCTCCGTCAAATAGCCGTTGCTTTCTTGGCGGTCAGCTCTTATACCATCTTTCCTCATTATCTGGACTATTGAGCTTGCTCTTATTGGCATCTGACTGCCTTGTCATCACTCACGTTACCAGAAGGTAGTGCTCGCTCTTCCGTCTTGTCAGCTGCCAAAACTCCTGCGCTCTATAGTCCAGCTAATTCATGAAGATGGTATTAGTGACTTAATGCTGAGCCGCGTACGGCAAGAAGCTCATTGATTTTTTTATGATTATCAATCGTCACCTGCTCCCAGTAGTTCCTCACTGCATGGTAGTGCAACAATTCGT
>Ga0194124_10004913_pt1 | contig 12734 bp, 13 predicted proteins | sample TA2KigCas0mmetaG_FD_148605 | JGI IMG/M metagenome (GOLD analysis project Ga0194124, IMG submission 148605) | Freshwater microbial communities from Lake Tanganyika, Tanzania - TA2015031 Kigoma Deep Cast 0m | ecosystem: Environmental > Aquatic > Freshwater > Lake | place: Tanzania: Lake...
TCTGCGCCGACTGCCCACCACCCAAAATCGATCAGATGTTATTCCCCGATACGCCTGCGGCCCCGTTCTGGACCTACTCCGAAGCGCCTTTCTCGATCGGTCGGTATCAGACCGTCAACTTCTATACTGGACATCTTTTTAACCGCAACACTAAGGCGATGGAGCGTTACGTGCGGTTGGTGAAGTCCGCTCCGACGCGGCAGACCAAGCAGGCACCATGAAGGCGTTATTGACGACGAATTGCCGTGTCTGCGCAATCGTCCGAATTCACGTCGCAGGAGTCGTCGGCATACTTGCGGCATGGCGACTTCGCCCAGAGTGGTTCGAGTTGGCAAAAGACGTTTCCGTCCAGCATCTGGCAGCTGTCGGCGTTGTGTTGGCTGTCGTGGCCATCTTTGGGGTGAAGGTGTTCCAGCATTATCGACAATCGAAGCGGAAAGACTCGGATCGCGACAGGCTTGATGGGTCGCTTAAGTAGGTGGTTGTCCAGCCCGCTTTGATTGGCCCCGTTTGAAGGGCGTTTGTAGGATAAAGGTTCGCGTCAAAAACAAATTCCGACGCGTGTCGCACCGTTGTCACACCAGAGCGCTTCTTCAGTAACTGATTGATTTAAATGCGATATTTCGTGGGCGCGGGGTTTGAAAATCCGCGTGTCGTTGGTTCGATTCCGACTCCGGCCACCATTTCCTTCCGTGTCCGTACCGATCACATGGGTAACGGATTATTCCGGAGACATAGGTAACACCTTAGCATCGAAGGGGTTCGGTGCACACTCGAAGTGTGCGCTCTCATGGTCGAAGAACCCCAAGTCGTAATGCATGAAGCTGACGAGCCAGACGCTGTCGCTGATCTCTTTGACGCCGACGGTTTGACCGGCGAGCGCCTTGCTGAGACTGATCTTTTTGCGATCGATGCAGAGTCTGCCGCAGCGGGTGATGGTGATGGCCTTGTCGTGGAAGGGATAGTCGAGGTCCCCGATGCCGGTGTAGGTTCGCGGTGAGGGTCGATAGAGTTCGCTCGGCGTTCTCATACCGAGCGCTTGATGAGGGCGTACCTGATTGAACTCGTCAACGAACGTATCAAAGCGTGCCTGCTGCTGAAGCAGGTTTTTCCCCGCGGGTTTGGTGGCTTCTTTTTTGAGCGTCAGATGCATGCGCTCGTGCCGTCCGTTCTGCTGTGGGCGTCCTGGCTTGATGCGCTCGAGCGCGATGCCGAGCCGCAGCCACCAGACCGAGAGCGTGGTGAGCCCAAAGAGCGCCCAACCACTTGCGAAGGGTATCCCGTTATCTGTCCTGATCGATTTGGGCAGGCCGTATTCGCGAAAGAGTCGCTCGAAGACGGTGACGGCGTACTGAGTTCGGGTGTTGCTGAGCGCCTCACAGCCGATGAGATAACGACTCGCGAAGTCGGTGATGGTGAGCGGATAGCAGTAGCGCCCATCGGCGAGCATGAACTCGCCCTTGTAGTCGGCGCACCAAAGATCGTTGGGTTCCGTCGGGATGGAGAGCGCCGTTCCCTCGGCCTTATAACGCCGTGGGCGGCCATGATGTACCAGGCCATTGCGATCGAGGGCGGCGTGCACGGTGCTGATGGCCGGCAAGGCCACATCAGCGCCGATCCGTGGCCGCAGCTTTTCGCGGATTTTGGGAGCACCCCAGCTGGGGTGCTCCCGCTTGATCGAGAGGATCTCTTTTTCGATCTGAAAGGGTAATTGTCGAGCCTGACGGAAGGGTTTACGACTGCGATCGGTGAGCCCTTCCAGTCCGGTGTCCTTGTATCGATTGAAGATCTTGTAGCCTGTTTTACGAGAGATCTCGAACTCTCGGCACAGCTCTGCCATTTTCTCGCCTTCGAGCAAGCGAGCTACGAAACGAAGACGTTCATCCATCTTGCAACACTCCCGCCATGGCATCTGCGTGTCTCCCGCAAATGCCGCAAAGTGTTACCTATGTGATCGGTATGACCTGTAACCTATGTGCCGAAAAGCACACTCCGGCTCTGCGGTGGTGGCAATATCCCGTAGCGGAGGCAGTGGTCATGGCGCAAGGCGCAATCTTCAATGAAATGTATTCGGACGGCACGGCTGTCCGAGAGCATTACGCGCCGTATTCCGCGTGGCTCGCTTCGACGCCCCCTGAGCGTATTCGCGAGAAACTCACGGAAGCCGACACGCTCTTTCGTCGCGCGGGCATCACCTTTGCCGTCTATGGCGATGAAACGGGCACGGAGCGCCTGATCCCCTTCGACATTGTGCCGCGGATCATCCCGGCTGCTGAGTGGGCGTTCCTGCAGCGTGGACTTCGTCAGCGCGTTACCGCATTGAATGCCTTTCTGCATGACATCTACCACGACCAGGAGATCTTGCGAGCCGGACGTATTCCAGAAGAGCAGGTGCTCTGCAACGTTCAGTACCGCCCGGAGATGCAAGGCATCGACGTTCCGATGGATGTGTATGCGCACATCGCTGGCATCGACCTCGTGCGCGCGGGTGCAGGTGAGTACTACGTCTTAGAAGACAACCTGCGTGTCCCTTCGGGTGTGTCTTACATGCTCGAAGATCGCAAGGCGATGATGCGATTGTTCCCCGAGCTCTTTGCACGATACAACGTCGCGCCGGTCGAGCACTACCCCGATCTACTCCTCGATACGTTACGCAGCGTGGCACCTGCCGGCGTCCGCGACCCCACAGTCGTTTTGTTGACCCCGGGCGCGCACAACAGCGCGTATTTCGAGCACGCCTTCCTCGCGCAGCAGATGGGCATCGAACTCGTCGAGGGGCAAGACTTGTTCGTCGACGATGAGATCGTCTACATGCGAACGACCCAAGGACCGCGTCGCGTCGATGTCATCTATCGGCGCATCGATGACGATTTCCTTGACCCGCTCGCGTTTCGACCCGACTCCATGCTCGGCGTACCGGGCCTGTTGACGGCCTACCGCGCCGGACGAGTGACGATCTCCAATGCGGTAGGCACCGGTATCGCAGACGACAAGTCCACGTATCCCTACGTGCCCGAGATGATCAAGTTTTATCTCGGCGAGGATCCGATGCTCTCCAACGTGCCCACGTGGGTGCTGCGAAGACCCGACGATCTCGCCTATGTGCTCGATCACCTCGATGAGCTCGTCGTGAAAGAAGTTCATGGGGCGGGGGGCTACGGCATGCTGATCGGGCCGCGAGCCTCGCGCGCAGAAATCGAGGCATTCCGAGAGCGTATCGTCGCCCATCCCGATCGATACATCGCGCAGCCTACGCTTGCTCTGTCGGCCTGCCCGACTTTCGTCGAGAGCGGGCTTGCACCCCGTCACGTCGATCTACGTCCATTTGTCTTGTCCGGCAGCGATGTCGTGATGGTGCCGGGCGGATTGACGCGCGTCGCGCTTCGAGAGGGTTCGTTGGTCGTGAATTCGTCTCAGGGCGGCGGCACCAAAGATACGTGGATCCTCTCATGCTGAGCCGTACCGCCGATCATCTTTATTGGATGGCCCGATACACCGAGCGTGCCGAAAATCTCGCGCGTATGCTCGACGTCAATTGCCGGATGACGCTGCTTCGGCAAGAGGAAGACGCCGTGCGTCGACGTTGGACATCGACGTTGTCGACAGTCGGTCAGCTCGAGCCTTTTCTTACGGCTCATGGTTCAGTGACCCAAGCGACGGCGATCGATTGGATTTCTTTTGAGCGCAGCAACCCAGGCAGTATCGAGCAGTGCCTCAACCTCGCTCGTGAGAACGCGCATGCAGTACGCGGTACCCTGACCTCGGAAACTTGGGAAACCTTGAACGCGACGTGGCTGGAGATTCGCGGATTTCGGCGCGATACGGTATCCGAGCAGGCGCTCGCGAACTTTTTCGAATGGGTGAAGTTTCGTTCGCATCTCGCCAGAGGAGTAATTCAGGGAACGATGCTGCACGACGATGCGCTCGAGTTCACCTGGCTTGGAACTTACCTCGAACGGGCCGATAACACGGCGCGCATCCTCGATGCTCGTTTCGAAATGCTTGCTGAGGACGCGGCCAACAGCAACGACGCCGGCGATTACTATGAGTGGAGTGCTTTGCTGCGCTCGGTGTCGGCGTTCGAGATCTATCGAAAGGTCTATCGCGACTTGATCACGCCGAGAAGGGTGGCGGAATTGCTCATCCTGCGTGAAAGCATGCCGCGCGCACTACGGCATTGCATGAGTCGGGTGCATCAGGTGCTTATCAAGGTAGCCAACGAGAGATCGGCTGAGACGCTTCGGCGTGCAGGTGAGATCGACGCCACGCTGCAGTACGGCCGTATCGACGATATGCTCGCCGTCGGCTTGCGCAATTACCTCAACGGGTTTTTGCAGCGCAACGGCAATCTCGGCGCGCGTATCGCCGATGACTTCCTCGTCTCAGACGCTGGGAGCTGAACATGTTATTGCATATTCGTCATGACACGCTCTATCGCTATGACCGACCGGTCAAGCATAGCGTTCAGAGTCTGCGCCTGACGCCGCGCACCGAGACAGGCCAAAGAGTGCTCTCCTGGACGCTTGCTGCACCGGGGCGCCAGTCCCAGCAAGTCGATGCCCATGGCAACGTCATGCATTTGCTGACGATCAACGAACCGCACGAAGGAATCCACATCACGGTATCGGGTACCGTCGAAACAGAAGAGGTGGAGGAATCCGCGCCCTCCAATCGCGGACGGCTCTCCCCGCTCGTCTATCTTCCCGATACGTTGTTGACGCGGTCAGACGAGGCGCTCGCCGACTTCGCGGCAACGCATGGCACCAAAGATCCTGGGCGCGATGATGCGATGACTCTGGCGCTTGCCGTGCGCGGCGCCATGGACTACGTGTCGGGCGTCACGGAAGTGTCGGATACAGCCGCCCGGGCTTTTTCGTTGCATCGGGGGGTCTGTCAGGACCATGCACACGTCATGATCGCTTGCTGCCGGGTTCTTGGTGTGCCAGCTCGTTATGTCAGTGGTTACTTGCTCACGGCTCGCGACGATCACATCGCGAGCCATGCCTGGGTCGATGTCTGGCTCGCGCGGCACGATCGCTGGTTGGCGATCGACGTCACCAATGGGGTTCCAGGGGGCTTACAGCATTGTCGCCTCGCGGTCGGCCGTGATTATCTCGATGCCTGTCCCGTGCGCGGAGTGCGCCGTGGGGGAGGCGCCGAGACGATGAGCGCCAAGGTGGAAGTCTCGGGTGATGGCGAGATCCGCCGGCCAAGTACGCCTCGCCCGCGATTGCTACAGCAACACGCCGCCCAGCAGTAGAATAAGTTATGACGTATTGCGTAGCGACCTTGCTGGACACCGGCATGGTGTTCCTCTCCGACTCCCGAACCAACGCGGGTGTCGATCAGATCAACACCTTTCGGAAGATGCACGTGTTCGAGCGACCCGGCGATCGAGTGCTCGTGCTCATGACGGCGGGCAATCTCGCTGTGTCTCAGGCCGTGGTGCACGAGTTGCACGAGGATGCGATACACCCTGATCGCCGAAACCTCTACAGCGTTGAGACGATGTTCGATGCGGCCGAGCTGATCGGCGCTGCGTTGCGAGCCGTGCACAAACGTGATGCCGAAGCACTCAAAGATCATGGCATCGAGTTCAATCCGTCGTTCATTTTGGGTGGGCAAATAAAAGGAGAAGCTCCGCGTCTCTTCAACATTTACGCTGCGGGCAATTTCATCGAAGCCACCATCGATACGCCTTATTTCCAGATCGGTGAGGCCAAGTACGGCAAGCCGATCATCGACCGCGTGATCACTCGGTCATCAAGCATCGCCGAAGCGACCAAGTGCGCACTCATCTCAATGGACTCGACCATCCGCTCGAATCTGTCAGTGGGGCCACCGCTCGACCTGCTCTGTCTGAAGCGTGATGCCCTGCGAGTGCTCATGCATCGCAGCATTGCTGCCGATGACGAATATTTCAGGATGATCCGCAGCAGCTGGGGCGAGAGCCTGCGGCACGCGTTTCACGCGCTGCCTAATCCGGTGCTTTGACATCCAAGGCCATGACGTTCCGTTCGATAGCGATCTCGTTGGCGTTAGTGTTGTGCCTGCCTGGCGTCGAGGCGCAGAGCGTAGAGCGTGCGCAGCCAGAGTTCGCTCTCGCCCTGATCGACGTCGAGACCACAGGTCTCGATGCCGATGTGCACGAGATGATCGATATTGGGGCCGTCTATGTCGACGTAGATGGTCGTGAGCTCGGGAGATTTTTCATCCGTATCAATCCGGCTCATCCCGAGCGTGCTCAGGCCGGCGCCAAGGCGGTCAATGGCTATAGCGAGGAGCGCTGGCGGATTTTAGGCGCCGTCAGTTCCGTTGAGGCGCTTCGAGCCTTCGAAGAGTTTCATCACCAAACGGCTGCCGATCGCACCATGATTTTCACGGCGTTCAACGTGGGTTTCGATCAGGCGTTCGTATCGAGATGGCTATCCCGGGAGGGGAGATCATTTCGCGACTGGTATTTTTACCAGGTACTCGATTTACCCTCGATGGCTTGGGCGCAGGGCCTCCGAGAGTTGTCCGGAACAAAGATTGCGCAGGCACTGGGTATTCCGGATGAAACCCGCGACCCCCTGAAGCACACGGGAGAAACGGGGGCCGACTTCAACCTCGCGGTCTATCGAGAACTGTTGAAGCGATCCAACGGCGGTCCGCGCTAGTCCGAGATCACGTCCGCCGCAAAAACTCCGGCACGTCGATGCTGGGTGGAGCGACTTCTACGGTATCGCTCTTCACGGGCTTCTGTTCCTTGGCCGGTGAAGGTTTCGGTGCAGTCGAGGAGGGCAACTGCTTCCAGACCACCTCGACGATCCAGAGTGCTTCCTCTCCAGAGTTTCGCCGAATCGGCAAGAAGCCGCAGGAGAGTTGAGCTCCCGTGGCATCGCGACAGAGCAACGACGATGCTCTCCCTGATTGGAGCTCTCGACGGGCGCGCTCGATCTTGTCTGCCTCAGCGCCGAACTGCTTGAGAGACTCCCAAAGATTCAACTCTTTGGCGTCGCGGGGTTCGGAAACGCCGCCGAAGCGTAGTTCGGGCATGTCGAATACAGCATAGGCGCCGAGTAGCTCACCCCATGCCGTTTGAGCGCTCGATACACGGCCGAAACGATTGCAGATCAGCCATGTTCGGTTATCCGTCCGCGGTATCCCGGACCACACCGACTCGATCACCGCGTCGGAGAAGTCGACGGGCTTGATCAGAAACACCCACTGGGATGACGAGGAGTCGGACTCGAGCCCGTTCGCCGAGACTTCGGTGGCGACGGCCGTCGCAGGATTTCCCGACACCAGGAGCATGTGACGTGCCGCAGCAAAGGACAGCTGATTGACGCCTTGCAGCCCGAGCATCCAGTCAAAAAGTTTTCGATTTTTCTCGTCGGACTCGGTGGTGCCGAGAAGCCGTTTCGCCTGAGCGTTGATGTACAAGACCTCGAGTGCGGGGTTGGTCACGACACAGGCGATGGGCACCGCATGCATCGCCGAAGCAATCTCCGCATTTTTTTGAGCGAGCTTTTGTGCCTGCTCGCGTATCACCCCGATCTTGGTCTCGAGGCGCTCACGGGTTTCTTCGAATCGAAGACCAAAGTACGACACCGCCTTGATGATGCCGCAGATGCTGAGGATGGCGAGAACCACTTCATTGAAGATGTCGTGCTCCCACAAGCGCGTTGGATTGACGACGAGCGCTTGAGGAATCCGCAAAAAAATGAAGGCTGTCTGAACACCGAAGATGATGATCAGGTGAGTGATGAAAGGTGACCGACTTCGCTGACTGAGTTGCATGGCTTGGTGAGTCGCCCAAGCGGCAGCGAGTCCGTTACCGAGGGCGAAGAGTACGATTTGCGCGCTCTCCGATCCGCTATTGACGGAATATCCAAGGCACACCAGATACACGATGAAGCTGCCGCCTGCCGAGACCACGTACTCGCGTAGCGGGAGGTGAGGGCTATAGAGCACTTTGAGGGCGAGCCCGAACAATACGAAGGAGGCTGCCAGCGCAAGACTGCTGCTGACGAAGGGCCACGGACCGACGTCGGTACCGCCGAACGCCCCTAAAACTGGCGCGACCCCCGAGACCACAAATCCGAGCATCCAGAGTTTCGCCGACAGGTCGGGCCGCTTGAATGAGAGCCAGCCGACCAGACCGATCGCGAGAAAAGCGAAGCTCGCTAGGAACATGATGCCGTTCCCCGGCGTCACGAGCATGTCCATAACCCCCCCGAATTAGCCCTGACTATATCAGGGTCTTAGCGGCCTTCGGGATTGCCGGCATAATCCAAGGCCTAACATGGCCCGTTCGGGCCGTGACTCGTACGGGAGTGGGGCGTGGGCCAAATTCGGTTGCACGATGTTTCGCAACGGTTACGCGCTGAACTGCCGGTATGGCCTGGTGATTCATTCTTTGACTGCTCGGTTACCGCAGCCGTGTCACAAGGCTCGAGTGTCACATTACACAAGATATCTTTGTCGACGCAGTCGGGTACCCACGCCGAGTGCTCTCGCCACGTTCGTGACGATGCGACGCCTCTCGACCAACTCGATCTGACGGCCTTTGTCGGGGAGTGCGAGCTCCGCGACGTCAGTGCGGCGCGGGATCGCGTCACGCTCTCCGACATCCTCGACCGGCTACCGTCGAAGCTCGAGCGCGTGTTGTTAAGAACGATGCGTACACCCGATTGGAATCGCTGGCCCTCCGGGTTCACCGCGATAGACCCTGATCTCATCGACGCCTTGGCAGCACGGGGATGTCGCCTGATTGGTACTGACGCACCCTCGATCGATCCGGAAACCTGTAAGTTGCTTCGCTCCCATCATGCCGCGCATCGGGCAGGCATGGCGATCCTCGAGGGTTTGGTACTCGATCATCTCAAAGAGGGGCGCTATGAATTGATCGCATTGCCTTTACCGATCGCCGGCATCGAGGCGACGCCCGTCCGAGCCGTGCTAAAAGAGATCGACGGATGTCCTTGATCTCGAGACAAGATTGCCAGGAGATCGATGCGGCCGATCCGTTCGCAGCCAAGAGGGTGGAGTTCAATCTACCGCCGGGAGTCATTTATCTCGACGGTAATTCGCTCGGTGCGTTGACCCATGCGGCCGCTCATCGGGTGCAGGAGGTCGTCTCGACCCAGTGGGGCGGTGATCTGATCAAGAGCTGGAATCTCCATGGTTGGATCGATCAGCCTCGGACTTTGGGCAGACGCCTTGCCCCGTTGCTTGGGGTCTCTGCTGATGACGTGGAGGTCTGCGATTCGACGTCCGTGAATCTCTTCAAAATTGCAGCGGCCGCGGCGCGAGATCGCGGAACACGATACAAAATCGTGACTGAGCGTGGAAATTTTCCGACTGATCCGTACATGTTGGACGGTTTAGCCGGGTTGGTACCGGGTATCGAAGTGGTGCAGGTCTCACGCGATGAGCTCGCCGGTGCGATCGACTCGCAGACGTTCCTCGTCGTGCTGACCCATGTTCATTATCAATCTGCCGAAATGTTCGATCTGGCGAGGATCACTCAGATCGCTCACGACGCAGGCGCGAAAATTCTTTGGGACCTCTCGCATTCTGTTGGCGCCGTACCCTTGGCCCTCTCCGCGGCTCGGGCGGACTTCGCTGTGGGGTGTTGTTACAAGTATCTCAACGGCGGGCCCGGTGCGCCCGCCTTCATGTATGTTCGCCGCGATCTGCAAGATGCACTGAAGCCCGTGCTGTCTGGATGGCTTGGGCATGCACGTCCCTTCGATTTCACTGATGAGTATGTTCCTGCGCAGGGGATGGCGCGCCATCGCTGTGGAACGCCACCCATCATCGCGTACGCGGCACTCGAGGGCGCTCTGACCGTCTTCGATGGCGTCGATATCCATGACATGCGAAGCAAGTCGATCGCCCTGTCCGAACTCTTTATCAGTTTGGTGGAAGATCAGGGGCTCGGAAGCGAATTGACCCTGATCTCGCCACGCATTATCGCTCGGCGCGGTAGTCACCTCGCTTTTGCTCATCGCGATGGATATAGCGTCATGCAGAGACTGATTGCGCGTGGCGTAATCGGAGACTTCCGTGCGCCGAATCTTCTGCGGTTCGGCTTTGCACCGCTTTATCTTCGTTATGTCGATGTATGGGATGCCGTCGAGATCTTGCGCGACGAAATTCGTCTCTGGCGAGAATCTGGCAACGTATCCATCGCCCGAATGACTGTCACCTGAATTTAGGGGAGATTATCGATGTCTGTCACCGCAATGGTCATGATCAAGGCGCAACCGTCTCGCAGTACGGCACTCGCCAAAGAAATCGCAGAAGTCAAAGGCGTCAGCGAAGTGTTTTCGGTGGCGGGCCGTTTCGATTTGGTGGCGATCGTTCGGGCTCCACGTAACGAGGATCTGGCGGATATCGTCAGTGGAGAGATTCACGCGCTATCGGGAATCGTGGATTCTGAAACGCTCATCGCATTCCGAGTTTATAGTCGTCGCGAGCTGACTGAGGGCACAGCCCTCTTCATGGACGAATAGAGCGTCGAATCAAAAGGGCCGACAGGAGCCAGAGGCCGACAAACAACCCCGTGAGGGGAATCATGATGCGCAGCATGTCGGCAGGCGCCATCAAGACCGTCGAGAATTGAACGGCGGCCATGCCGATCAGCAGTCTGACCATCACAGGCGCCCTAAAGCGCCCGATCAGAGCACCCACATACCCCAAAACGGGTATCGCAAAGAAAACCAGATTTCGGGGATTTTGCTCATCGCCGATGATGCCGACGGCGAGATTGATATAGATGAGTGCGAACCCGCCGAGGGCGGCGAGCACGACGCCGGCTCGATAGAGCCCGCTCGTTGAGGTGCGCCAGGCGAGCGTAATCGTGCCACCAAGGGCCGTGAGTAACGCACCAACAGCCAAAAAATCTTCCAGTCCCCAGGCGATTTCGTCATAGAAACCCATCGTGCAGAGTCTAAATCCGTCTCGATTGACCGGCCAGTCGTTATATTAGAAACCTAACCCATAACCCTGACGCAACAAGAGCTCTCCGGAATTGTTGGCCGAGGCGTGTAGTTGCTACGGAGTGATCAAGGAGTTCGAACGGACGGAGCTCGAACTTTGGAGGGGTATCTCCTGGGTCATCCCGAGGGTCTCTAAATACGCCTAATATATCCCGCCGGCGTCTCAAGACGCGCTTTGGAGTTGGGCTACCGATGGGGATTCAGCCAGATTACCGAGTCATTCCCGAGCTTCCCGCTTCGGTCTATGTGGCGCCCCTCAAGCGACCCCCTGGACTCAGCGAGGACTGGCTCGAGCCCGCTCAGCGCCGATATTCCACCGATGAGCACAAGATCTGGGACGACCTGTACGAGCGTCAGATGAGGCTGATGCCGAACCGGGCTTGTAAAGAGTTCATGTTCGGACTCGATCGCCTAAATCTGCACCGCGGAGGGGTCCCGAACTTCGAAGAAATGAGCGAAGAGCTTCGCGGTCTGACAGGCTGGTCGGTGGTGCCGGTGCCGATGCTGATACCCGACCATGTTTTTTACTTCCACCTCGCCAACCGTCGTTTCCCTGCCGGGAACTTCATACGCTCCAGAGAGCAGTTCGACTACATCCAAGAGCCGGATGTCTTCCATGACGTCTTCGGTCATGTTCCGCTGCTGACCGACCCCGTCTTTGCGAGTTACATGGAGGCTTACGGTCGAGCGGGCTGGAAAGCGCTCAAATACAACCGCCTCAAAGCGCTATCGGCGCTGTATTGGTACACGGTGGAATTCGGGCTGATTCTAGAAGAAGGGCAGCTGCGTATTTATGGGGCGGGCATTTTATCGGGCCCGACCGAGACGGTGTTTTCTTTGGAGAGTCGCGCGCCGAACCGTGTCCACCTCAACGTCGATCGAGTGATGCGTACCGACTACACCATCTCCGATCTGCAAGCGACGTACTTCGTGATCGAGTCATTTCGCGAGTTGTTCCACATGACGGAGCAACGTGGCTTCGAACCGATCTATGAGGCCTTGGCGCCGGGGTTTCAGTACGCCAAGACCGCCGCGCTCGACACCGACCATATCTACCAACGCGGCACTCAAGAGTACGAGTTACGCGGGGGCAGGGGATCGAGCGCGTCACCGCTTTGTTAAAAGCCGCTCGCTACCAGGCGATGCCGTAATCTTCGCCGTGGTTGCCCGAGCCACCCCAGAGCGTACCGTTGGTGTGATCAATCATGATGGCGTTGATGGGACCTGCCGTCCGCGACTGGAATTCCAATCGATAACCACGCTCCGTCAGCTCGCTTCTCACCCACCGCGGGGTTTCGTCGTCGAGAAGCATCCGGCCCGGACTCGTCTCGTGTTTGCCAAAAGAATCCCGTAGCTGAAAACTGTTTATATTGGCCGCTTCGCTCGCCTGCTGCGGCGTCATCTCGAACTCCACCATGTTCAAAAAAAACTGCAGCAGGTTTTGATCTTGGCTGTCGCCGCCTTGAACGGCGAATGCGAGCCACGGTTTACCATCCTTGATCGCGAGACTCGGAGTCAGCGTGACGCGGGGGCGCTTGCCGGGCGCCACCACATTGAACGGGTTCTCACGTTCATCGAGCACGAAGGACTGCATACGCTGCGAAAGTCCGATACCTGTCTTCCCTGCAATGACCGCTGGAATCCATCCGCCGCTCGGAGTCACCGACACGAGCCAGCCTTCGGCATCGGCCGTTACGACCGTGGTGGTGCCGCGCCAGAATGGACCTTCGGGATCATCGAGCGGGT
>Ga0194124_10004914_pt1 | contig 12732 bp, 12 predicted proteins | sample TA2KigCas0mmetaG_FD_148605 | JGI IMG/M metagenome (GOLD analysis project Ga0194124, IMG submission 148605) | Freshwater microbial communities from Lake Tanganyika, Tanzania - TA2015031 Kigoma Deep Cast 0m | ecosystem: Environmental > Aquatic > Freshwater > Lake | place: Tanzania: Lake...
ATCGAGGACGGCTTTCTTGGGGGTGATGATGATTCTGGCCTTCATGGAGGACGGGAGCAGGGAACCGGATCGTCCCGGCCGGAGGACTTTGGAGGACGAACCCCGGTGTCCGCGAGGCGATTCTAGGGCTGTAGCCTGTGTGCCCTGTACTGCCATGGCGTGGGTACAATGCATGCCTTGTGAATTCTCCGGCTTAGCCCGACTTCCGCAACTCGATCGAGGATTTGACGATTTTCGGGTCTCTGGGCGGATGGAGGGTATCAAAACCCCAATGATTCCGCGTGTTTTTGAGTTCTTGTGGTTCGATTTGCGCTGTAGTGGCGACCGACCCTCTTCCCGTGGGACCCCCGAAAATGGGAGGGTTTGGTCGTGTTCCTCAAGTGCAGCACCCGACGCAAGGACGGCAAAACGCATCGCTCCTGGTCGATCGTCGAAAGTCATCGCTGCTCCGACGGGCGGGTTGCCCAGCGACATGTGCTCTACCTTGGGGAGATCAACGATTCGCAGCGTCTGGCCTGGGAAAAATCCATCGCCGTCTTCGATCAGGAGCGTGGCCATCAACGGCAGATCGCCCTGTTCCCCGAGGATCGAAAACCCGATCCCGGCGGAGCCGAAGCGCTCAGCCTTCGCCTGGATCAACTCAGACTGGAAAACCCCCGCCAGTGGGGTGCGTGTTGGCTGGGGGATCAGCTGTAGCAGACCCTGAACCTGGACCGGTTCTTTGGCTCCCGACTGGGAGTCAACCCCCGGTTGGTCCAAGACGACACCCTCTACCGATCTCTGGACCGGTTGCTGGAACACAAGGAGGCGCTCTTCAGCCATCTGCGCCAGCGATGGGATGAGCTCTTCAAGGTCCGCTTTGAGGTACTGCTCTACGATCTGACCCGCACCTACTTTGAGTGCGAGGCGCCTGAGGATCCCTCAGATCCACGGCGCTTTGGCTATAGCCGGGACCGGCGAGGCGATTGCGTCCAGGTCGTGGTGGCACTGGTGGTGACCCCGGATGGGTTCCCACTGGCCTACGAGATGTTCCCCGGCAACACCGCGGACAAGACCACCCTGAAGGAGATGCTGCAGACGATCCAAGGACGACACGGGAGGGCCGATCGGATCTGGGTGATGGATCGAGGCATCCCCACCGAGGAGATCCTCACCGAGCTGCGTTCGCAGACCGATGTTCCGGTGCGCTATCTGGTGGGGACACCCAAGGGACGTTTGGGTCGATGCGAGGCCGAGTTGGCGGGCCTGCCTTGGCAGGAGGTCCGCTCCAGGGTGCGTGTAAAGCTGTTGCCCAAGGATGGGGAAGTCTACGTCCTGGCCCAGAGCCAGGACCGAACCTCAAAGGAGCAGGCCATGAGGCGTCGGAAGCTCAAGGCCTATTGGAAGCGACTGAAGGAACTGCAGGCGCAGCAACCGGACCGGGACTTGTTGCTCCGCAAACTCGGTGGTGCCGAGCAAAAGGCCGGAAAGATCACCAAAATGGTCCAGGTGCGGATCTTCCCCCAGGGTGGACTCGAGTTCACATTGGACCGGAAACGTCTGAAGGAAGTCCGCAACCGGGAGGGTCGCTATCTGCTCAGGACCAATCTTGGGAGCGAGGATCCGGCGAGGATCTGGCAGGCCTATATGCAACTGAGCCAGGTGGAGGAGGCGTTCCGAACCCTCAAGGCGATCTGAGCCTGCGGCCGATCTACCACCAGAGAGCCGATCGGATCGAGGCCTACCTCTTTGTGGCCTTCCTGGCCTACTGCCTCTCGGTGAGCCTGCGCCAACAGCTCAAGCGGGTTGCCTGGGGACTCACTCCTCGGGCAGTCCTGGAGAAGATGGCGACACTTCAGATGATCGACGTCCGAATCCCCACGACGGATGGCAGGGAACTGCTGCTGATCTGCAGAACCGAGCCCAACAAGGATGCTGCCCTGATCCTCAGCCACCTGGGCCTGGATCTGCCACCTCAACCTCCCCCGAAGATCCAAGCCCTTAAACCCACACCCATGTCGTGGCGACCTTTGGAGTCCCAGACTCCACTTCAGGCCCAAAGATCAAAACCCCGCCTGCCAAACTCGCCCAGTTGCGGAAGTCGGGCTCGGTGATTCGTGGCTGGCCGTGCCCATAATCGTCAACAGGGGTCTGCCCTGCGGTTTTGATTTGTTGGGAACAAGGACCAATCGATCCGCGCCCGCTTGATTGGGGCAGAGACAATGGCGTTGCGCTTTGGCTGGGCCAGAACATCGGCCTGCTCTGATCGTAAGCCGATAGAGGGAACCCGGGGTAGGAAAGAGTCCTGGATGAATGCCGCGACGCTCTGGAAGGGGCGCCCCTCGCCCCGAACGTAGGTATCAGGATGAGTGAACGCTGTTCTTACCTTGATCGCAGGGGTCACTGCACTGGGAATGTCGCTTGTTAAGGGATACCGCCGAGATAGTCTGAACTCGAAGGGCGGTTCTGAAGAACGACCTAGCCCGATAAATGCTACCCATCTATTCGCATGAACGAAAAAGCAACATGGTCACCTCTGCGGGATTTGAGTCGCCATCCCATGGCAGGTCTAATCGCCTTGGGTCGGGGCATGGGCCTCAGTCTTTCCTTGGGAGGTGGTCTCACCGCAGCCTCCGCTCAGGGGTATTTCCCCACTGTGAACCCTTTTGTTTCGAGCTCTGACTCGAATCCCCAAGCTGGCACCTACAAGCCAGGAACGGTGATCCTTCCCCAGTCGTCAGGGGTCACGGGGAGCGGAGCGCCACGGGACTACAACATCAAGATGGGACCAGTGTTTGCAAACTTCACCGCGGGGACCATTTTCACCTACCAGAGCAACTTCAACCAAGTTGGATCCGGGGGTGCGGCCGCGCAATCCTTGTTGACCATCGGTCCCTCTGTTGGGATGACCCTTGAGTACCAGATTTCAGACACTGCTCTACTTCAACTTGGCACCGGCATCTCATACCAGACCAGTATTGGTGGATCTCAGTATGACCAATTGGCGATTTCACCAAATTCGAGTATCTCATACCAATTCTCGATCGACGCAGTAAGGATCACTGTTCAAAACAACATCTCAACGGCCAACCAAGCGACTATCGATCCAACTATTAGCGGAACTGGTCTTTCTTCACTCATGGAGTTCAACCGGTTGTTCAACACGAGTGGGCTTACCATCGCTTGGCCGGGAATGAAAAACACCACAGTCTCCGCCGGCTACTTTTATCTCCTTAATACGAGCATTGGAAAAGACAATTTCCAGCAATTTGATTCTGGGATGCACCAATTTACTCTTTCAGCAATACATCAACTTGGACCCGCTTTGGCAATTGGTGTCGTTGGTAATGGCATGATCCTTAGTTATGATTCAACCTCCGTAGTGACTCAGCAAGGCGCTTCATTGATCAATAGTTCAGCTCCAATCCAAAACGGAAGCTCAGGTTGGTCAGTGGGTCCGAGCATTGAATGGTCAGTGACCAAATCAATTTCTGCTTCAGCAACAATAAGCTACAACAACCAACAATTTGACCGAAATGGATTGGTTGGGGACACTTCTAACTTTAGTGGCATAACCCCAACATTATCGATTTCGCATCGGTTGAATCAATCATTGACGCAAGCGATTAACGGGGCAAGGCAAGCGAATGGTGGCAACGGCAGTAACTTCACCGAGACTTACACAGCAGGTTATTCTCTGAGTTATAATTTCAGGAACGCGGCGTCCATTCGTCTCGGTATTGGCTTCAACCGCTTTGCACAATCAAATGCTGGATTCGCCTATGTCCCCTACGACCCGGCAAGCCCACCCCCAAATTATCTCTATATCAATGAAAATGGGGTCGCTGTCGTTCCACTAACCTCCGCCCAAAAAGGTCAGCAATATACTGCCACGCTTTCAACGAGCTACCCGATAACCCAAACACTTATTGCAGGTGTTTCTTATGCCTACATCGAGAATCACCTCAATCAAGATTTCTCGATTCAATCCGGGACGGGATCGCTTAACTTTGGGGGATATCAGACCCACGCAGTAATCTTATCCCTTGCATACAAGTTTTGATCATATGAAAATCCAATTCCCGAAATTGATTCTCTTTTGTATGGCTTTATTGCTTATGGCAAATGGGCAGGACAGTACGGCGGACCTAAAACGAACCAACTCAATTTCAAAGCCTAGAGAGTATCTCTCAACGACTCCAATAAATGCGGGAACGCGAAAATTCAAGCCCGGGGACTCTTTTATCTACGCCATTAAAGAAGATCCCGCAAAGGGTGGAGGAGCAGTTCATACAATCAAGGTCAATGACGCTGGCGAAGCGATCTTTCCGGTGAGCACTGACACTAAGCTTTACGTGAAGGTGGATGTCACCGCGTTAACATTGGGGGAAATTCGAAGGAAAGTTAAAACTCTCCTCGATGACGAATACTACAACGACGCAACCGTGATACTTGATTTTGTTGGAGCTAATCGGACTCCAAAGGAACTCGAGGTTGCTCCTCAAGTGCAAATCTACGGAGAGATGCAGGGTATTGTTACATTTCGCGAAAATGAAGAAAAACGTATTTCCGATGCAATTCTCAGTCTAAGTCGGACTCCATTTGCTGATTTGAGGCGAGTACGATTGCATCGCATGGATCCAGTATCTGGGAAAAAAGAAATTAAAGTTGTCAATGTTGATAAGATCTTGAGAGAGGGTGATCGGTCTGGAGATGAGATTCTGCAGGATGGTGACCGGATTGAGGTTAGACCGAAGACTTTCAACTTTTAATTTATGGAAAACGAACGTAGCAAAATTTCAACACCTTTGCCTGGATATAGCAGTGCGTTGATTGACAGGATCAACATATATCTAAAAGTTCGGAGGTATGTTAAATTTATTCAAGAGAGGTGGTTAATTTCCATTATTTTCACCACAATCGGCTTTGGAGTGAGCGTTTGGTGGGCCGTGACGCTTCCTGATCAATATGTTGCCAAATCGGTTTTAGCTTTTGCTCCGAGAGTTGACTTTGGAAGGCCGGAGTTTGCTCGGCTAGATGAAATTAGTAACGAACAAGCTGTTCAAAAAATCCTGAGTGCTTCAGTCGTTCAATTAGTGAATACAAAATTCAAGGGAGGCCGTGAAGGTCAGCCTCCAATAAGTTCCCCGCAACTCAAGGTGGAATCGATGCCTGGGAATGCTTTTTCACTCAAAGTAACAAGTACAAATTTCGAGGTTGCGCGGGATTACTCCAGCATATGGGCGGATGAATTCATGGAATTCCACAAGCAAGAAAGAAAAAGCCTAGTGGGTGTAACCGAAGCAAAGCTTCAGCAGCAAATTGGAAGCTACGAAGAAAAGCTTTCCCAAGCGGAGAGAGCTTTGGACGATTTCCGCAAGAAAAATAATATCTCGACCGATTCCGATGCCGGTCTCGCTGCTCAAGGGCGTTTGGAGTTAAAAAAGTGGGAGCTCGAGAACATAAAAATGGAATTGACAATGGCAGAAAGCGCCTCGAAGGAAGCACTTGCAAGTGGTTCGGTTTTAGGTCAGCAACCTCCTGTTCGAATTGGGAAAACTGAATCCAATACCTCTGGAAAAACGGCGAGCGTTCTTAGCGGGATTGCGGGGACGTCGCGCTACACCGAGCTTAGAAATGCAATCCATGAGCTTGAATTAGAAATTGATGAGAAACTAAAGGTCGTAAAGCCTAAGCATCCGAAAATTTTGGACCTCAACGATCAATTGGAGAGTGCGAAGTTCAGGTTGAGGCTTGATCTCGATTTGGTGGAGGAAAAACGAAAAGCGTTTGTTGAGTTGATGCGTCAACAGCTCCCTGGGTATCTTAAAGTCATTGAGGACCTCACGATTGAGGTTCAAGAAACAACTGATCTGCGGAACCAGCTAATTCGTCTCCAAGAGGACCGCAATCTAATAAAGGGAAATTTGGATGTCTTGAACCGCAATCTCCAGTCAATGGGTCGCGTTGGAATTCAAGAGGAACGTTTCACAATCATCAGCCAAGGAGTCGGCACTCCGCTCCCAGCCGGCCCCAATCGGGTTGGCACGGTGGCGGCTGGGACATTCATGGGGCTTGCCGTTGCGGCGTGCCTAACGCTGCTCCTCTACTTTATGGATGATCGGGTTGATGAGCCGGAAGCAATCGAATCGGCCTTGGAGGTGCCAATCGTAGGCCAAATCCCAGAGGTTAATCAAAAAGACAATCCCGATGGTCATTTGATCGTCTCGAAGATGAAGACGCATATGATGTTTGCCGAATCATTTCGTGGGATCCGCTCCAGTATTCTTCTCAACGCAGAGGGTCAAGACAGGCGGGTTTTTGTAATCACATCGACCACGCCCGGCGATGGGAAAACGACGTTTACAACTAATTTTGCCATAACCATGGCTGCTTCGGGCAACCGGACCGTCCTAGTTGATGGGGACTTGCGTCGAGGGAATGTACACAGTTATTTTGCGCAAGGCCTTGACAATGGATTTTCCGATGTCTTGGAGGGGAGAATCTCTTTGTCAAATGCCATTCGGCAGTCATCCGAAAAGGGTCTTTTCGTGATCACGGCTGGTTCTCGTCCTCAAAGTCCTAGTGAGCTTCTCATTGGTCATAAAACCCGGGAAATCATCGCGAAGCTTCGTGAGGAGTTCGATTATGTTATTATCGACTCGCCCCCGCTCACTGCGATCGATGACACGTTTTCATTGGCCGCCTTCTCGGATGGCATGATGTTCGTTGTTCGTGCCGGTGTCACTTCGATGAAACTTGCAAAGGTTGCGCTGAATTCGATTCACCAACGGGGGGTGAATCTATTAGGATTGGTTGTCAATAGTGTCTCGTCGGACAATCCCTATTACTACTACACCAACTATTACTACTCCTCCTATTACCAGCGAGCTGGCGAAGGGGAAGGAGAGTTGCATGAGCAAGAGCCCACGCCTAAATCACGCGTCTAAACTGTTTTGGGTGCCTCCCACTTTTCGCAGGGTCTTTCCTAAACCTGTCGGGAAACAGCTCGAATTTCTGGACCGACATCAATGCCGGATGCTTTACGGCATCCTACCGAGTGAATGGTTAGTTGATTGGCAGTGGGGTTGTCGAGGCTGGGTGCCGGACCGCGGTCGGCAAATGGCTCAAGTAGTCCGGGATGTTCAAATCGGTGGGTGGAGTCAGTTCGGTCCTGAACTTCCGGACACTCCTGCTGAGCCAGCGGTTCGATGCCTTTTGGATCGATTTGGTAGCCTCCAAGCCGCCTCCAATCACACCTTCGCCGTCACGGTATAATACCCATCCGCCTACAATCCTGCAGTTCTCCCGCTCTTGAACTCCGGGGTAGATCCAGCTTTCCTCACCGGCCGTGATGCCTTTCTTGACCATCCGAATGTAGCACCCAGCAATGTCCGAAATCCGTCAATTCCTCTCAAGCCTGCCCAGCAAGCCTCAGTGCGTTGTCCTGGTGGCTGCTTGGGTCGCCCTGTTTCAGTTCCTCGGCAACTCCAGTTTCGGCTACGCTTCCACCCCATCGTTGTTCTCTTGGCTGGTCGCCGTCTACCAATCGAATCCGGACGATTCGCTCGGCTACATGATCCCGCCTCTGATCCTGGGGCTTTTGTATTCGAGGCGTGATCAGCTTGTCCCCCTTGAAAAGGCATCCTGGGGGCCTGCCTTGATCCTGTTGTGCCTCGCCATAGCGATCCATGTCGTTGGGTATCTCGTCCAACAGGTACGGATGTCCCTCGTGGCCTTCGGATTGGGTATTTGGGCTCTGACCGGCTTGTTTTGGGGGCCTCGGTGGATGCGTGCCACGGCCTTCCCCTTCGGACTGATGGTTTTTGCCGTCCCGCTGACCGCCTATACCGACTCGATGACGTTCCACTTGAGGCTGCTGTCGACGAGTCTGGCGGCAGGCTTCTGCAAGGGAGTCCTGAACCTGAGCCTGATCCGAGACGGAACAGTGGTGTTCCACGCGTTGCCCGGAGGTGTCCGCGGTTTCGAGTTCGAGGTGGCTCCGGCCTGCAGTGGGATTCGGAGCCTGACGGTCGTCCTTCTTCTTACTCTGGTTTTCGGATATCTTCAGTTCGAGTCTTCTTGGAGAAGGATGGCTCTTGTTTTGGCTGCCGTACCGCTTGCTGTGCTCGCAAACGTGGTCCGGTTGGTCACAGTGTTCACCGTGGGTGAGGCATGGGGAGGGGCTGCTGGAAAGCGCATCGAGACCAACCTTGGCTTCATCACATTTGTCGTGGCCCTCGGGGGGGTCCTTCTGTTGGCACGATTGCTCAAGGAGCCCCCACATGACGCGTCCGTCCGAGGTTCCGTCGTGGGTGCCACTCCCGAGAACCTGTGAGCCGATCCCCCAATTTCCTCGCCGCCTGCGCACTGGTCCTGATCGGGGCTACCGCCTGGATGGTCGCCCGGCTCGCCTCCCGACAGGTGCTTGATGTTCCCGGGGTAGCGGTAGCTTCAGTCCCGCTCTTGGACAAGGCTGGGAATGTTGTCCGCAGCAATTCGATCGCCCTCCCGAAGGATCTCCCGGGATATCGCTTCGAGCAGGTCTCCATTGCTGAAATCGAACTGGAGTCTCTGCCTGCAGACACGATTTTCGGACGCGGTCGCTATTTCCTTCCGGATGGGAATTGGATCCAGATCAATGTGGTCCTCATGGGAACCGACAGGACCAGCATCCACCGACCTGAGTACTGCCTGACTGGTGTCGGATGGCGGATCCGGAGCCAGAGGGAGGTCCCTTTTGTAGATTCCGGACTTGGGCCAGTCCGGGTCCAGCGCTTCGATTGCCAGCTCAAGACCGAGATGAACGGAAGGCCCATGAATGTGGGTGGTGTCTATGCGTTCTGGTTTGTGTCCCGGGACAAGGAAACAGCGAGTCATTGGGAGCGCCAGTGGTGGATGGTCAAAGACCTCGTGACGCGGGGTGTCCTTCAACGATGGGCCTACATCTCTTTTTTCACCCCGTGTGCCCCTGGTGATGAGGAGGCGGCCTACCAGCGGATCTCCGATCTCGTCCGACGTGTCCATCCCCACTTTGGCGTGACCTCCGGGAAACGGCCGTAGTAGGCTCTCCAAAGATCGGGGAGGCCTGATTCCTGGATGAGTCCCAAAACTACGGAGGCAGTGTGTTAGCGAGGCAGCGACAGGTCTACGCCAAGTTCCAGAAGATCTTGGATGCGCTGCTTCTTGGTTCAGCCTGGTGGATCGCCCATTGGGTTCGCTCCCGTCCTCAGATCGACCCGGAGTCGATCATCTTCCCGTTTTCGGAATACGCCTGGCTACTGGCGATCATCGTTCCTTTGGCTCCGTTTGTCCTAGAGCTGCAGGGATTCTATCTCCGTCCTCTTCTCTATTCCCGGAAGGAGACATTTGGCCAGCTGATCAGGGCGGTATTCTGGCTCAGCGTCGCCATCATCATGGCCCTGTATTTCAGGAAGGCCGAAGGCGCACGGGGTGTCACTCTCCTCTTCGCCCCAATCGGACTCCTGATCGTGTTTCTTAAGGAGGAGACGATGAGGGGTTGGGCGATTTCCCACCTTGGACGGAATGCTGTCCGGAAGCGGGTCATCCTGATCGGGACTCCGGATGAGACCTGTGATGTCGAGCGGCGTCTCGAGGTGGGTGCCCTTGGGGACGTCGAGATCATTTTCCGTGTGGATCTCAGCCGCACCCCCGCTCGTGATCTGCCGAGACTCCTCCACGAAACCTCCGCCAACGCCGTCCTGGTGGCCCCCCGACAGATTGTCTTCGGCGAGATCGAAGAGGCGATTCAAGCCTGCGAGCTTGAGGGTGTTGAAGTCTGGCTCCTCGCCGATTTCTTCCAGACCAGGCTTTCGCAGACCTCGGTCGATGAGCTTTCTGGCCGGCCAGTCTTGGTCTTCCGGACGGGACCGGAAGCCTCATGGCAGGCTCTTGTGAAGACTGGGATTGATTTTGCGGGAGCTCTGCTCCTTGCGTTGGTCGCAGCGATCCCAATGGCGATTGCAGCGATCCTGGTCCGCATCTCTTCACCAGGACCTATCTTCTTCCGTCAGGAACGTGCCGGCCTGAACGGGCAGCCCTTCACCATGCTTAAATTTAGGACGATGGTCTCGAATGCCGAGCAACTGAGGCAGGAGTTGCAGCGGCTCAACGAGATGACAGGTCCGGTGTTCAAGGTGACGAACGATCCCAGGGTCACCAGGGTGGGTCGCTTCCTGAGGCGATGGTCTCTGGATGAGTTGCCCCAGCTCTTCAATGTGTTCCGGGGAGAGATGAGCCTCGTGGGGCCGCGTCCTCTCCCGGTGGATGAGGTCCAGCGCTTTGACGATCCGGCCGACCGTCGCCGACTGAGTGTGCGACCGGGTCTTACTTGCCTCTGGCAGATCAGCGGACGGAACGATGTCAGTGATTTCAAGGAATGGGTTCGTTTGGACCTGCAGTACATCGACAACTGGTCCCTTCTCCTCGACTTGAAGATCCTGATCCTGACCCTGCCCGCCGTTCTCTCCGGGGCGGGTGCAAAATAGGGTGACGATGAGTCCCCAGAAAAATGCCCGACGACGAGCCTCACGGTGCCCCGTCTCCGTTGTCACGGGAGGTGCTGGGTTCTTGGGCTCACACCTCGTGGACCTGCTACTGGGAGAGGGGCATCGGGTTGTTGCAATCGACAATCTCATCACCGGATCGATCGACAACATAGCCCACCTTGCTGGGAATTCAGCCTTCACCTTCATCAAGCAGGATGTCACCGAGTATCTGTTTCTCTCGGGGCCCGTGGACTTCGTCTGGCACTTTGCCTCGCCTGCGAGTCCGATCGACTATCTGGAGCTGCCCATCCAGACACTGAAGGTCGGATCGCTGGGGACCCACAAAGCACTGGGACTGGCCCTGCAAAAGGGCGCCCGCTTCCTGCTGACCTCAACCTCCGAGATCTATGGCGATCCGCTGGTACACCCCCAGCCCGAGTCCTATTGGGGCAACGTCAATACGATTGGTCCCCGTGGTTGCTATGATGAATCCAAGCGGTTTGCAGAAGCGCTGACGATGGCCTATTTCCGGCAGCATGGCCTTGAGACCCGGATTGTCCGCATCTTCAACACATACGGTCCACGAATGCGGCTGAATGATGGACGGGTGGTTCCGGCATTCGTCAGTCAAGCCATGACCGGCAAGCCGCTGACGGTCTTCGGCGACGGCAGTCAGACCCGCTCCTTTTGCTATGTCAGCGATCTGATCGAGGGAATCCATCGTCTGATGATGTGCGGTGGCGAAGAAGCCCATCTACCCACCAACATTGGGAATCCCCATGAGCTGACCATGCTGGAATTTGCCCGTGAAATCCTCCAGGCCACGGGGTCGCGATCCAGGATTGTCCACAAGCCGTTGCCGCAGGACGACCCGCGTCAGCGGCGTCCTGACATCAGCCGTGCCCGACGCTTGCTGGGTTGGGAGCCCCGTGTCGCGCTTGGCGACGGACTCCGGTCGACGATTGCGCATTTCAGGCCTCGGCTCTGAGAGCTATCCGGGCGATGTGCGGCATGGTCGCCGCCCCGGAGAGTCCCTATGCTGGACGCCGATGAACGTCATGGTCCGGGGCAAGCTCCGTCACTTCCGAACCGTTGATTTCGACGCCGCCGGCAATGCGGTTGTTCTGATCGAGCAGCGGTTGCTTCCACACCGGTTCCAACGGGTGTGGATGGGCAACTATCAGGAAACGGCATCGGCAATCCGCGACATGGTGGTCCGCGGTGCCGGTGCGATCGGGGCCACGGCGGCCTATGGGTTGGCACAGGGAGCGCGGGCCTTCCCGGGGAAAGGACTACCGTCCTTTGAGCGACACCTGGATCGGGTTCATCAAGTTCTTGCGAGCGCCCGACCTACTGCTGTGGACCCTGTCAACGCCTTGGTTGAGGTTCGCAAGGCAATGTCGGGAGGCCGTACCGTTGAACGACAGCAGGAATTGGCCCTCGAAGCAGCCTTTGAATTTGGCGATCGGAACGTCGATGAGTGTCGGACGATCGGTCGCTTAGGCGCTCATCTCATCGGTAACGGCATGACGGTGCTGACCCACTGCAATGCGGGTTGGCTTGCCTTCGTCGACGTGGGTACGGCGACCGCTCCGATCTATCAGGCCCGGCAGGAGGGACGGGACTTCACGGTGCTCTGTGACGAGACGCGTCCCCGTTGCCAAGGGGCGACACTCACCGCTTGGGAACTGGCTCAGCAGGGAGTCCGGCATGCCGTGATTGCCGACAATGCCGCAGGAGCCCTGATGCAACAGGGCCGCGTGGATCTCGTGATTGTAGGAACCGATCGGGTCCTCGCTCGGACCGGTCATGTCGTCAACAAGATCGGAACCTACACCAAGGCGGTCCTCGCCCATCGACACGGTGTCCCGTTCTATGTTGCGGCGCCGGTGTCGACCCTCGACTGGACGACGCAGGATTGGCGGGCAATACCCATCGAGGAGCGATCACAGGATGAAGTCCTTGGAGCTTGGGGAGCGACGCCCGGAGGCCGTTCCCGATACATTCGCATCGCCAACCCTGGAAGCCCCGCGCTCAACCCCGGTTTTGATGTCACCCCGCCTGAACTGGTCACCGGGATCATCACTCCTGCAGGCATTTTGAAACCCTCCGAGCTGCCTCATACCAAATAACCTTAAACATCGGTAGTTCTAGCTGGTTCTGGGTTTTTGGATGCCGTAGCCTCGTGCATGCCTCGAACACGAAAGCCCCTCGATGCCCTTGGCCAAGCTCCTCTGGTCGCCAA
>Ga0194124_10004933_pt1 | contig 12702 bp, 9 predicted proteins | sample TA2KigCas0mmetaG_FD_148605 | JGI IMG/M metagenome (GOLD analysis project Ga0194124, IMG submission 148605) | Freshwater microbial communities from Lake Tanganyika, Tanzania - TA2015031 Kigoma Deep Cast 0m | ecosystem: Environmental > Aquatic > Freshwater > Lake | place: Tanzania: Lake Tanganyika...
CGAGCGCTTTCTCGACGAGGAGTCGTCGCACCTGGCGAGCCTGAGCGAGGCGATCGGCAAGCCGGTCTCGCTCGCCGTTGAGGCAAACTGCCGCCCCGAGAGCTTCGACATCGTGCTGATGTAGGGCACGAGACGCGACTTCAAGAGTTGGCTCCCGGAGATGATTGGCACGAGGCCGGCACGGAGGATGCAAGTCCACGCCAGAATCGTAAGAGAGTGTAAACGGGTTTGCTCAGCCCCGGGTGCCGATCGGCAAGCCTCGGGCCGGATCCGGTGCCGCAGAGGTGAGACAACCGGCTCGGGCCGCGGGCTCGCAGAGCCCTCAGGATGCGCCGGCGCCTGGCTTTCTTTCGCGCGGCACCCTGCCCATGAGGTAGAACTCCGGATTGGGCATCATCCCCGAGAGATTTGCCATCCGGTTGCTCAGGGCAAAGAAGGCCGCGATTGCGCCAATGTCCCACGCATCCTCATCGCTCAGGCCGTGATCGTGCAGAGCCTCGAAATCGGGATCATCGAGAGTATCGGACTCGAAGGCCACCTTCATCGCAAAGTCGAGAATCGCGCGCTGCCGCGGCGAGATGTCGGCCTTGCGGTGATTCACTGCAACCTGATCCGCAAGCATCGGCTTCTTCTCGAAAATGCGCAGCAGCGCGCCGTGCGCAACCACGCAGTACAGACACTGGTTGGCAGCACTGGTGGCCACAACGATCATTTCGCGCTCGCCCTTGCTCAGGTTTCCCTCCCTGAGCATCAGGGCATCGTGGTAGGCGAAGAAGGCGCGGAACTCCTCCGGTCTGCGGGCAAGCCTGAGGAACACTTCGGGAACGAATCCGGACTTCTCCTGAACCTTGAGAATGACGGCGCGGATGTCGCCGGGAAGAGACTCGAGTCGGGGCGAGGGGTAGCGTTCGGGAGAGGTCATGATCATTCCGATGAAGAAGGTTTGCGACGGCTACGGGCTTTCGGATGCGAGGTCTCGGGGGGTTTCGGAGCGCTTGAGGAATTCCCGACTCCGGCGCGGCTGGGCGGACCGGGCGCGCCGGGCGCACGCAGGCCGCTCAGAAGGAGCAGCATGAGGAGCAGAAAGAGGCGCGCCGCTGAGGGATCGCTCGACCAGGGCTTGAAGAGGCAGCCCACCGCCATCATCGCCACCAGCATGCGCGCAGCGGTGGCCTCCCAGCCGGTGAGCCACGCTGCCGCCTGCCAGAGCGAAACGAGGAGTCCCAGGAAGAGCAGAAGTCCGATGAAGCCGTGCTCCACCACCAGCAACACATAGGCACTTGGCGCACCTGGCGTGTTGGGCGTGGCGGGCATGTCGCGCGCGCGATCCTGGGCGGCCGGGGCATCGCCCTCAACCCTGGCTGGAGGATTCGCACTGCCCGCCAGACGCACCTCCGACCAGCTCCCCAGTCCGTGCCCCACAAAGGGCGAGCGCCCGATCATCGGTACGGCCGACTCGAGCACGCTGCGCCAATCCTCCCTGGGGTGGACCGCAGATTCGCTGGCTTCACCATCGCTTGCGCTCAACGCGAGCAACCGGGCCCGCTCGGCCGGAAGCACAAGGAGAACCGCAAGCATCGCAGCCACCAACCCGCCTGCAAGGACAAGCGGCGGCGCGGGTAGCTTCCTCGCCTCGCGAAGCGCAATCCCCAGTCCAACCAGGGCAACGATCCAGGCCACCGGCTCGGCAATCAGCAAGAGGGCAACCGTGAGCAGTCCCGCAGCCATCCAGCGTGCCCGGCCTTCGAGCCACAGCAAAGCCGCGAGCGCGGCAAAGGCAAGCATCGATCCGCACACCACGCCGCCGTGCGGAAGTCGCGGGCTCATGCAGGCCTGAGCCCTGACCTCGCCACCGGTTTGCACCAGGCAGTCGATCGCCACGTAGATCACCCAGAGGGCCACGATCGCCTGCATCGCGAGAAAGGCGCGCCACAGTCCCTCGCGGACTTCATCGGTCATCATGCAGCCTGCAGCCGCAAGCAGCACAAGCCAATTCGACCAGCCCGCAAGCAACGGCGCGTAGGCGGCTGGCGTGGCCCATGCAAGGCTCAGCAGCGTCCAGATCAGATAGAGCGCAGCAGCGGGCAGCAAGGCAAGCCGCGCGAAGCGCTGCCGCAGCAGCGCCGGCTCGATCGCCGCAATACTCACGAGAAGGCTCACCGCAAACCCCAACGCCAGCCCACCCGGGCCAAAGCTCCCCATGCACAGCGTGATGAGGACACAGGAGGCCCAGATGCGGCGCGCAAGGTTCATGGGTTCAACCTGGCGCGGGCGGCTGCAGGAAGCCTGCTGCCACCCGTGCTGCGCAACCTGCTCCAAACCGGACTCATTGCAACTCCCCACCCTGGCAAAGCCGCGCGTACACACCGTTGAGGGCGAGAAGTTCGGCGTGCACCCCTGTCTCCACGATTCTGCCCGATTGCATCACCACTATCCGGTCGGCGTTCATGACCGTCGAGAGCCGATGCGCGATCGTGAGGGTGGTGCGTCCACGCATCAGCTGCTTCAAGGCCGTCTGCACTGCGCGTTCGGACTCGTTGTCGAGCGCCGAGGTGGCCTCATCGAGGATCAGGATCGGCGCGTCCTTGAGCAGCGCGCGGGCAATCGCAAGGCGCTGCCGTTGACCGCCGGAAAGACGCGCGCCGTTTTCCCCGATCCGCAGCGCCATGCCCTGGGGCTGGGCCTCCACCCAGTCGAGCAACTGCGCATGGCGCAGCGCCTCGCGAATTGCCTCATCGTGTGCACCGCTTCGGCTGCCGTAGGCAACGTTGGCCGCAATCGTGTCGTCGAAGAGCCGAACATCCTGGCTCACGATCGCGATCTGCCGGCGCAGGTCGGACAGTGGCACCTCGCGGATATCAATGCCGTCGATCAGCACCCGCCCCTGCTGCGGCAGGTAAAGCCTGGGCAGCAGGCTTGCGAGCGTGCTCTTGCCCGCGCCCGAGGGACCAACGAGCGCCACCTGCTCGCCCGCTCCGAGTTCCAGATCGATCGCGCGCAATGCCTCGAGGGTACTACCCGGGTAGGCAAGGCTCACGCCTTCCATCCGCAAGGCGCCGCGCACCCTTCCCAGGGGTGTCTGCCCGGGATCGGGCTCGTGCTCCTGATCGATGAAGGCAAAGACCGAGCGGCACGCGGCGATCATGGTCTGCAGCGGACCGGCAAGGTTCGAGAGATTGCGCAAGGGCAGCAACAGCATCAGGAGCGCGGTGACATAGGAAACAAAACTGCCCACCGAGGCAGCGGACTCGCGCGAGTTCGCCATGGCGATCACCAGCACCACCGAGACGGCAATCGAGGCGATCACCTGATTTGCAGGCGATGCAAGCGCACTCATCACCAGAAAGCGTCGGCTCACCGCGCGCAGTTGCTCGATCACCCGGCCAAAACGCTGGCGCTCGAGGGTGTGTCCGCCGTCGACCTTGATCACCCGCTGCGCTGCGATGCTCTCGTCAACCCGGCGGCTGAGTTCGCCCATGATGCGCAAATGCTCACGGCTCAGCCGACCGAGTCGGCGGTTGATGGCGATCAGCGTGAGCGCGAGCGCAGGGCCCATGCCAACGATGATCAGGGTGAGCCTCCAGTCGAGCCAGACGAGCCAGGCAAGAAGGCCAAGCACCGTGATCACATCGCGGACCAGCGCCGTGAGCGAGCGGGTGCCCGCGCTCATCACCAGCGAGGCGTCGTTGTTGAACTTGGCGATGATCTCGCCGCTGCTGCTCTGGTCGAAGCGGCTTGCCGGAAGATGAAGCAGGGTTTCGTACATCTGCCCGCGAAGGTCGGCGAGCACCCGGGTCTCGATCCATCCCATGCCGGCAGACGATGCCAACACGCAAAGACCACGCCCGCACATCAGCCCGATCACCGCCACCGGCACCTGCCACAGCGGCAGATCGGCCGCAGGCCCAAAGCCGCGTTCGAGCCCGATCTTGAGCAGCGCCGGAAGCACCGGTTCGGCAAGGCCGGCAAGCGCCATAGCCACAACCGACATCGCAAGAACCTTGCGGTGCGGGGTGAGGTAGCCGAGCAAACGCCCGAACCCGGGCGGAAGTTGCAACCGCTTCAAGGCAAGGGCAGACCGCGCATCAGGCGTAGACCACCTCGGCCTGACAGCCCTTGAATTCGCGGGCGATCCGATCGAGCAGGGCATCGTCGGGCCTGACCCGGCAGGATTCCGGAAGGCGCATTTCGCAACTGCCGAGCGACCCGCTGTAGTGCACCACCACCGGGCAGCCTTGTTGCGGCCCATCGGCACCAAAGAGCGACAAGGTCTTGTGCAGGAGGCGGGCATCGGCCTGACCGTTGAGTTCGAGGCGCAGCGAGCGTGCAAATTCGCTGCGCGCTGCAGCCAGATCGAGCACCCGCTCGGCCACCACCCGCTGGCCTGCGTTGTAGTCGTCGCGGCTCACCTTGCCGAGCACCACCGCCAGTTCGTCCGACCTGAGGGCGGCGCGGTGGCGTTCGAGCACCTCGGCAAAAAGTGTGACCTCGACCACTGCGCTCCCGTCGTCGAGGCTGAGCACCAGAATCTTGCCGCGGCGGGTCATCTGCGGGCGCATTGCGCTCACGATCCCTGCCATCCACAGGGGCTGCGCGCCGGCTTGGAGCCGGTCGAGCGGCGTACGCACGAAACGGCGCACTTCCGCCGCGTAGGCCTCGAAGAGGTGCCCCGAGAAGAAGTAGCCGAGCGCGAGCTTTTCCTCCTGGAGCTTTTGCTTATCCGACCAGGGCACCACCCGCAGATCAGCGCTTGCCGGATCGTGGATCATCGCCTCGGCAGGCCCGAAGAGGCTCTCCTGGCCGGCACTCGCCTGGACCTTGTCGGCCCGCTCGATCGCAGTGCCAACTGCCGCCAGCGCCCGGGCACGATCGGGTTCGATTGCATCGAGTGCGCCGGCGCGGATGATCGCCTCGAGCATGCGTCGGTTCACCTGGCGCCGATCCACGCGCTCGCACAGGTTGAAGAGGTTGCGGAAGGCGCCCGCGCGCCGCGCCTCGAGCAGGTGATGGACAGCGGCCTCGCCAGCCCCCTTGATCGCCCCGAGCCCGTAGCGGATCACCACGCCGTCGTTGCTGCGGATCGCGGTGAAGCGCCAGTCCGAGCGGTGAATGTCGGGCGGCAGTACCGGCACATGGTTGGCGCGCGCATCGGCAACGAAGAGGTGGACCTTGTCGGTGTCGTCCATGTCGGAGGACAAGGTGGCGGCCATGAACTCGGCAGGAAAGTGCGCCTTGAGCCATGCGGTCTGGTAGGTGAGTACTGCATAGGCAGCGGTGTGCGACTTGTTGAAGCCGTACTCGGCAAACATTTCCATGAGATCGAACAGCTTGGTGGCGAGTTCGCCTGCATAGCCCCTGGACCTCGCGCCCTCCACAAAGATGCTGCGCTGCTGGGCCATCTCCTCGGGCTTTTTCTTGCCCATCGCGCGGCGCAGCAAGTCGGCGCTGCCGAGCGTGTAGCCCCCGATGATCTGGGCGATCTGCATCACCTGCTCCTGATACACGATCACGCCGTAGGTGGGCTCGAGACAGGCCCGAAGGTCGGGGTGGAAGTAATCGATCCGCTGCACGCCCTTCTTGCGCAGGATGAAGTCGTCCACCATCCCCGAGCCGAGCGGCCCGGGACGGTAGAGCGCGAGCACAGCGATGATGTCCTCGAAGCGGTCGGGCTCGAGCTTGCGCAGGAGTTTCTTCATGCCCTCGCTTTCGAGCTGGAACACCGCAGTGGTGTTGGCCTGCTTCAGGACCCGGTAGGTGGCCGGATCGTCAAAGCCCTTGGTGGCCTCATGCAGGTCGAAGTGCGGGTTGAGTTTGCGGATACTTTCCACCGCCGCATGGATGATCGTGAGGTTGCGCAGCCCGAGAAAGTCGAACTTGATCAGCCCCACAGCCTCCACATCGTCCTTGTCGAACTGGCTGATGATCGCCGAGTCCTCACCGGGCTGCCTGAAGAGCGGACAGTAGTCGGTGAGGCGCCCGGGGGCGATAAGCACACCGCCTGCGTGCATCCCGACGTTGCGGGTGAGGTCCTCGAGCGACCCGGCAAGCGCCAGGATCTCGCGCACCTCCTCCTCCTCCGCCTCGCGCTGCGCGAGCAGAGGCTCGATCTCGCGCGCCTTGGCGAGCGAGAGCGGCTTGTTCTGGGCCACCGGAATGAGCTTGGAGAGCTGGTCGCAGAAGTTGTAGCCAATGTCGAGTACCCGCCCCACGTCGCGGATCACTGCCTTGGAGGCCATCGTTCCAAAGGTCACGATCTGCGCCACCGCCTCGCTGCCGTAGCGCCTGCGCACATAGTCGATCACCAGGCCACGCTTGTCCTGACAGAAGTCGATGTCGAAATCCGGCATCGACACCCGCTCGGGATTGAGAAAGCGTTCAAAGAGCAGCGCGTAAGGGATCGGGTCGAGGTCGGTGATGCCCAGGGCGTAGGCCACCAGCGATCCTGCTCCCGATCCGCGCCCAGGACCTACCGGAACGCTGTTGCGTTTGGCCCAGTTGATGAAATCGGCCACGATCAGGAAGTAGCCGGCATAGCCCATGCTCACGATCGTCTCGCATTCGTAGTGCAGGCGCTCGAAGTAGGCCTCCCGGTGGGCGTTGCGCTCGGAAGGCTCGGGAAAGCACTGTTGCAGGCGCTCCTCGAGTCCGGCGCGGGCCTGCTCGCGCAGGAAGCCGTCGGGACCAGACCCGGCAGGCGTTGGGAAATCCGGGAGCACCGCCTTGCCCAGCGTCATTTCAACGGTGCAACGCAACGCGATCGCCACGCTGTTCTCGAGCGCTACCGGCAGGTCGGCAAAGCGCTCGGCCATCACCTGCTGGGTGCAGAAGTACTGCGACTCGGCAAAGCGACGCACGCGGCGCGGATTGGCAAGCACTTCGCCCTCGGCAATGCACACCTTGGCTTCGTGCGCGCGGAAGTCGTTGGGGTGGATGAACTGCACCGGATGCGTGGCCACCAGTGGGATCCCGGTTGCGGCGGCAAGGCTTGCACACTGGCGCACATAACGTTCGCAGGCATCGTCGCCGGTGCGCCAAACCTCGAGAAAGAAGCACTCCGGCGCAAAGCGCTGCTGCCACTGCAAGGCAAGCGTCCGCGCGTGCGCAGCACGACCGGCGGCAAACGCCTGACCGATCTCGCCTTCGGGCCCGCCCGAGAGCGCGATCAACCCCTTGCTCAGAGGCGCGCCATCGTTGCCCCGCTCCGAGAACCAGTTCTTGCGGACCTCTCCGCGACCCCGGTGCGCGTTGTCCAACCAGGCGCGCGAGAGCAGGCGGCAAAGCGCAAGGTAGCCGCAGCGATCGCAGGCCAGCACGAGCAAGCGGAAAGGTCGATCGCGATCGTCGTCGTTGGTGATCCACAGATCGGCGCCGCAGATCGGCTGGATGCCCTTGGCACGCGCAGCCCGGTAGAACTTCACCCAGGCAAAGAGATTGGCAAGATCGCTGAGTGCAACCGCCGGTTGCCCGTCGGCAAGCGCAGCATCGACCAACGCATCGATTCGCACGATGGAGTCGCTCACCGAATACTCCGAATGGACCCGGAGATGGACAAAACGTGGCGAGACCATCACCGGATTCTACCCCCCGGGGCGAATACTCCGCGCGGAGTCGGCATCGACATCGCCTCTACAATCGGCGCCCTCAACGTGAGGCTTCCCGGGGTGCGGCCCGGCGTTGCGCTGCTTCCCGGAGGGGGTGTTCGCGCGGGTCCCGCAAACCTTTTGAGCAAACCACTGGAATCTCCTCGGCTCATCATGTCTCCCGCATCCGGCACTGGGCGCACCGAGCGCGCAGCCACCCGCTCCCGCTTCCGCTTCCGCTTCCGTACCCTGAACCACGCTCAGGCGATCGGGCTTCTGGTGGCCTGCGCCTGCATGTGGTCGGTGGCGGGCCTGATAAGCCGAAAGCTCGAGGAAGCGCAGAGCCTCGAGGTAACCTTCTGGCGCAGCTTCTTTTGCCTCCTCGCGATGGGTGCCGGACTCGGCTGGCACTGGCGGGGTGAGGCCTTGAAAGCCGTGGCGCGCATCGGGCGCTGGGGGCTTTTTTCCGCGGCGATGTGGGCCGTGATGTTCACCTGCTTCATGATTGCGCTCACCCGCACCAGCGTTGCCAACACCGTGGTGGTGATGAGCCTTGCACCCCTGCTTGCCGCCATGCTCGGAAGGCTGGTGCTCAAGGTCACGATTCCCCGCGCCACCTGGGTGGCGATCGCGCTGGCCGCAGGGGGGGTGTGGTGGATGGTTCGCGAAGGCATTTCCGATGAGGGACTGGAGGGGATGCTGATCGCTGCAGGGGTGCCGCTCGCCTCGGCGGCCAATCTGGTGGTGCTGCAGGCCAAGCGCGCCGAAGTCGACCTGATTCCGGCAGTGCTGGTGGGGGCGCTGATGTCCTGCGTGCTCACGCTGCCCTGGGCAGTGCCTTTTCAGGCCAACCCTTCCGACATCGGCTGGCTTGCCTTCCTGGGAATCTTCCAGCTCGCCATACCCTGTGCGCTCCTCGTGTGGGTGGCGCGATTTCTTCCGCCGCACGAAATCGCACTGATCTGCCTGCTCGAGGTTGTGCTCGGGCCGATCTGGGCCTGGCTCGGCGCGGGCGAAAAAATGCCCCAGGCCACGATCGAGGGGGGACTGATGGTGATCGTGGCGCTGATCGCCAACGAACTGCGCGGCCGCTGGATGGTTGCGCGCGCGTGAGCCGCTGAGGACTCGAATGGGATACCGCGCGCCCGGAGCGCAGGGAGGGGAATGCAGCGCGCCCCTTGACGGCCTGCTCACCGACGTCGACGGCACGCTCACGCTCGGCGGGCAGTTACGTGCCTCCACCTACGCGCGGCTCTGGTCGCTGCACCAGCGTGGTTGCCTGATCGTCCCGGTCACCGGCAGATCCTCGGGCTGGGCGCAGATGATGCTCGCGATGTGGCCGGTTGACGCAGTGGTTGCCGAAAGCGGCGCTGTTGTGCTCTGGCGCGAATCGGAAGACGGCCGCACGGTCCTGGCGGGCGAAGCGGCGGGCGGCCGCTGGTTGTTGCGCCGCCAGACCTTTGGCGACCCGAAGGCGCGGCCACGGCTGCTTGCGCTCGCCGGTGTACTCCTCGCGGACTACCCGCAGCTCAGGCTGGCCCACGACCAGGCGCAACGCGAAGTGGATGTGGCAATCGACTGGAACGAACAGGCGCGTGCCCCGCAGGAACTTGCCGAGCGATGTATTGACACCTTGCGCAAGGCAGGATTCAGTGCGCAACGCAGCAGCGTGCACATCAACGCCTGGGCCGGCTGTTTCACCAAGGCCTCGAGCAGTCTCTGGCTTCTCGAGCAGTGCTTCGGCGTGGAACGCCCGAGGGCGCTCGAGCGATGGTTCTTCGTGGGCGATGCACCCAACGACGAGAGCATGTTTGCCACCTTTCCCCACCATCTCGCGGTGCAGCCCCCGGGGGCGTTCCACGGCAAGGTGCAAAGCCTGCCCCAACGCTTCAGCGGCGTGTGCGAGTCAGCGGGCTTTGACGCCTGGGCGCAGGAGCTTCTCGACGCGTGGAACCGCGGATGAAGTCCTTTGCGGACCCGCAGACCGGGCGGACCGCAGACCGGGCGGACCCGCGAATAAAGGCCGGCTGAACCCGCAGACGGCAGACCGGGCGGACCCAGGTTGCAACGGGCGGGCAAGAACGCCGGGAGGCGCTCAGCGCAGCATCGATGCGATCCGCTCGCCGTAACTCCGCGCGGTGAGAAGGTCGCCCGCTGGAGGGCTGATTTCGGGAGGCACGTTGTCGGCCTGCGCCATCACGCCGATCGATGATCCGAGGCGGTTGGCCTGATCAGGAGCCCCTGCCACCGCTGAGGGAAGCATCCCGGTGCCAACCCAGATCATCGAATGCTGCATCGCCAGCGTAACCATGTACATCAGCGTGGAGTACTTGTCGCCACTCATCGAGAGCGAGCAGGTGAACCCGCCCGCAATCTTGTCCTTCCAGGCCTGCGTGAACCAGCGCTTGGAACTTGCCTCGGCAAACTGCTTGAACACCGCCGACGCCCCGCCCATGTAGGTGGGCGAACCAAAAACGATGGCCTGCGCCTGATCGAGCATCGTCCAGCCTTCCTCGCTCATGCCTGAGACGTCGAGGCACTGGACACTGCGTCGCGCAGCGCTCACGCCTTCGGCGAGCGACTCCGCAACCCTGCGGGTGTGGCCATAGCCCGAGTGATAGGCCACCACCACTTCGATGGTGGCCGCATCGCGTGAAAATTCCATGGTGTTCGCTCCTTGCGTGGTTACTCAGGACGGAAGGTTGAAGACGAGAATCTCTGCGTCCTCGCCGTGGCTGATCTGAAGCGTTGGCGTTGACAAGAGTCCGATCGCATCGCCCTGCGCAAGCATGCTTCCGTTGGCCCTGACTCGACCGCGTGCCACTTGCACCCACACCCTGCGATCGGCCAGTCCCTCCAGAGTGGCCGACTCGGTGCCGTCGAAAAGACCGGCGTAGACCAGAGCGTCCTGATGGATGAGGAGCGAATCATGGCGGCCGTCGGGCGAGATCAGCAGTGCGAGCCTGCCACGCTTGCGCGCGCTGCCGAAATGGCGTTCCTCGTAGGAAGGCGGGTGACCCTGCCGGTCGGGGAGGATCCAGATCTGCAGAAAATGCGTCCAGCCCTGAGTGCTTTCGTTGTACTCTGAGTGCGTCAGCCCAGTGCCTGCGCTCATCCGCTGAACGTCGCCGGGCCGGATCGCCGACCCGTTACCCATGCTGTCGCGGTGCGCGAGTGCGCCCTCGAGCACATAACTGATGATTTCCATGTCGCGATGCCCATGCGTGCCGAAGCCTTCGCCAGGAGCGATGCGGTCCTCATTGATCACGCGCAACACCCCGAACTGCATCCAGGCCGGGTCGTGGTAGCCGGCAAAGGAGAAGGTGTGCGCGCTGCGGAGCCAACCGTGATCGGCCATTCCCCGCTCTTTACTGCGACGAACGATCTGCATGGGTCTTCCGGGCCGGAGCGGCACCCGAGGTTGAAGTCGGCGGCGAGTATACACAGCGCGGGAGGCGTGGATCGCGGGTGCGAGGCGGCTCAGGGGGATGGCGCAGTTGAGGCACGCGGTCGCGAAAGCGGGTTGAAGTCTGGTGAACAGCGGCCACGCGGCTACGTTGGCCGCTTCGCACCTTCGCCGACCGGACCGCTGCACGCGGGCTCGCTGCAGACCGCGCTTGCCAGCTGGCTCGACGCCCGGGCGCACGAGGGGAGGTGGTTACTGCGGATCGAGGACGTTGACACGCCCCGCTGTACCCGCAGCGCCGCGCTCGACATCATCGCCTGCCTTGCAGCACACGGTTTGCACCCCGACGGCGCCATTGGCTGGCAAAGCCTGCGCCGCAGGCGCTACGACGCTGCAATCGCGAAGCTGCTGGCCCTTGGAAGACTTTACCGCTGCGACTGCAGTCGCAGCAGGATCGCTGCTGCGCTGCGCAGGGGCGGATGGATTGACGCTCCGCACCGCGAGCGGCCCTACCCCGGACTGTGTCGCTCCGGGATGCGAAACGGGGGTGAGGGGGCACTGCGGCTGCGGCTGGACCCCGGCGAGATCGTCTGGGAGGACCGCCGGATGGGATCGCAAGTTGAAACGCCAGCGCTGAGCATTGGCGACTTTGTGCTGCGCAGGGCCGACGGCATCGACAGCTACCACCTCGCAGTTGTGGTGGACGACGAAGCCGACGGAGTGACCGACGTGGTGCGCGGCGACGATCTGCTCGGATCCACCGCGCGGCAGATCGCACTGCAGCGCGTTTTGGGCTACCGCAGCCTGCGCTACCTTCACCTGCCGGTGCTGCGCGATGTGCGAGGGGAAAAACTCTCCAAGCAGCAGGGAGCAAGGGCACTCGACGCCCGGGACGCGGTGCCTAACCTGCAAAGCGCCGTGGAAGCGCTGGGGCTGGGACGCATCGGAGAGGGCGGCATCCAGGGCAGCGGCGAAAGCGGCATCCGGGGCACGCGTGATGGCGGCATCGGGAGTATCCGCGGAGTGCGCGTGGAAAGCATCCTCGCCGAGGCGATCGTGCGGTGGCGGCAAGCCCGGATTGCGGTTGAACCCGTCATCGGGACCGCCGCACGCTTGGGGAGTTGGGGCAGGGGTGGGGTGAGGGGCGGGATGAGGGGTGAGGGGCGGGGTGAGGGGCGGGGTGAGGGGTGGACCGTGACGTCGTGTTCCACGAAGGCTGACCCGCTCGGCGGCTGAGCGCGTGGGACCCCGTTCATGACCGAGTTGCTTGCCGAATGGCTGCTTGACGCGCTACTCGGCGTGCTCGGGCTCGGCCGCGACACCAACGCATGGGTGTTTGGCCTCATGCTCAGTATCCAGGTGCTCGGCATTGTCTCGGCCGCGCAGGCTGTGATGGAGACGCGTACCTCACAGGGGGCGATTGCGTGGGCGATCGTGCTGCTCACCTTTCCTGTGCTGGCAGTACCCGCCTACTGGATCTTCGGACGAAACCATGTGAACGGTTACCGCAAGCGGCGTATCCGCGAGCAACTCGAGTTGCAACTCGGCAGCAAGGTTCTAGGAGGGATGCTGAGCGCCTCGAGGGTACGCGACGCGAGTCTCACCCGACGCATGCGGATCCTCGAGGAGATCACAGGTTCACCCTTCACCTCCAACAACCAGGTGGAACTGCTGATCGACGGTGCGCAGACCTTTGCCTCGATGTTTTCCGGCATT
>Ga0194124_10004940_pt1 | contig 12682 bp, 12 predicted proteins | sample TA2KigCas0mmetaG_FD_148605 | JGI IMG/M metagenome (GOLD analysis project Ga0194124, IMG submission 148605) | Freshwater microbial communities from Lake Tanganyika, Tanzania - TA2015031 Kigoma Deep Cast 0m | ecosystem: Environmental > Aquatic > Freshwater > Lake | place: Tanzania: Lake...
ATAATCAAATAACAAAGATATCAGATAGCATTGCTTCTCTTACTAATCTTCAAAGATTGTATTTGCATAATAATAAAATAACAGAGATACCAGATAGCATTGCATCTCTTACTAATCTTCAAATATTGCATTTGTCTCACAATCAAATTACCAAGGTACCAGGCAGCATTGCTTCTCTTACTAATCTTCAAACATTGAATTTGGATTATAATAAAATAACAAAGATACCAGATAGCATTGGTTCTCTTACTAATCTTAAAACATTGCATTTGTCTTATAATCAAATAACCAAGATACCAGACAGCATTGCTTCTCTCACTAATCTTCAAAAATTATATTTGTATAATAATAAAATAACGGAGATACCAAAGTGGTTAAAAAATACGAAAATTAAAGATTTGTGTTACTAAAAATATAAAAAATTGAAAAAACAACACACTGTCAATATAACTTTATTTATATTTATAACTATGCTTTCTATTAAACAATATACTGAAAAGACCACTATTAACAATGGCGTTGAAGAAATTATAATTGATGAACTAATATATCCATTGAATAATCTTCCTATAACAGTTAATAAAATTACTATTAAAAATCAGCTCAATGTATTTAGGCGAGAACATAAAATACCCTATGGTTGCGAGTTAATTATCGAAAATATTAAAATTGATAATATAGAAACATTTAATAAGATACAAGAAGATGATTATCTAGATATGACAGACATCAAATTGAATGAATGTAATCTTAAACAATTTCCCATAATTATTTTCAATTTAACTAATCTTCAAGAATTGTATTTGTATAATAATAAAATAACGGAGATACCAGATAGCATTGGTTATCTTACTAATCTTCAAAAATTGTCTTTGGATGATAACCAATTAACAGAGATACCAGATAGCATTGCTTCTCTTGCTAATCTTCAAGATTTGCATTTAGTTAATAATCGAATTACTGAGATACCATACAGCATTGCTTCTCTTACTAATCTTCAAGAATTGTATCTGTGTGATAATCAATTAACAGAGATACCGGATAGCATTGCTTCTCTTACTAATCTTCAAATATTGCATTTGTGTAATAATCAAATAACAAAGATATCAGATAGCATTGCTTCTCTTACTAATCTTCAAAGATTGTATTTGCATAATAATAAAATAACAGAGATACCAGATAGCATTGCATCTCTTACTAATCTTCAAATATTGCATTTGTCTCACAATCAAATTACCAAGGTACCAGGCAGCATTGCTTCTCTTACTAATCTTCAAACATTGAATTTGGATTATAATAAAATAACAAAGATACCAGATAGCATTGGTTCTCTTACTAATCTTAAAACATTGCATTTGTCTTATAATCAAATAACCAAGATACCAGACAGCATTGCTTCTCTCACTAATCTTCAAAAATTATATTTGTATAATAATAAAATAACGGAGATACCAAAGTGGTTAAAAAATACGAAAATTAAAGATTTGTGTTACTAAAAATATAAAAAATTGAAAAAACAACACACTGTCAATATAACTTTATTTATATTTATAACTATGCTTTCTATTAAACAATATACTGAAAAGACCACTATTAACAATGGCGTTGAAGAAATTATAATTGATGAACTAATATATCCATTGAATAATCTTCCTATAACAGTTAATAAAATTACTATTAAAAATCAGCTCAATGTATTTAGGCGAGAACATAAAATACCCTATGGTTGCGAGTTAATTATCGAAAATATTAAAATTGATAATATAGAAACATTTAATAAGATACAAGAAGATGATTATCTAGATATGACAGACATCAAATTGAATGAATGTAATCTTAAACAATTTCCCATAATTATTTTCAATTTAACTAATCTTCAAGAATTGTATTTGTATAATAATAAAATAACGGAGATACCAGATAGCATTGGTTATCTTACTAATCTTCAAAAATTGTGGTTGTCTAATAATAAAATAACGGAGATACCAGATAGCATTGGTTATCTTACTAATCTTCAAAAATTGTATTTAGTTAATAACCAAATTGCTAAGATACCAGATAGCATTGGTTTTCTTACTAATCTTCAAGGATTGTATTTGGATGATAATAAAATAACAAAGATACCAGATAGCATTGGTTATCTTACTAATCTTCAAAAATTGTATTTGCATAATAATAAAATAACAGAGATACCAGATAGCATTGCATCTCTTACTAATCTTCAAATATTGCATTTGTCTTATAATCAAATAACAGAGATACCAGATAGCATTACTTTTCTTATTAATCTTCAAGAATTGTATTTGTCTAATAATCAAATAACAGTGATACCAGATAGAATTGCTTCTCTTATTAATCTTCAAATATTAGGTTTGGCTTGTAACAAAATAACAAAGATACCAGATAGCATTGCTTCTCTTACTAATCTTCAAGAATTGTATTTGTCTGGGAATCAAATAACAGAGATACCAGATAGCATTGCATCTCTTACTAATCTTCAAACATTGTATTTGTCTAATAATCAAATTACAGAAATACCAGAGTGGTTAAAAGATATGAAAATTAAATATTTGTATTACTAAAACATAAAAAAATTGAAAAAACAACAAAATGTCAGTATAACTTTATTTATAACCATGCTTTCTATTAAAGAATATACCGAAAAGACTACTGTTGACAATGGCGTCGAGAAAATTATAATTGAAGAACTAAAATATCCATTGAATAATCTTCCAATAACAGTTAATAAGATCACTATTAAAAATCAGCTTAATGTATTCAGGCGAGAACATAAAATACCCTATGGGTGCGAGTTAATTATTAAAAATATCAAGATTGATAATGTAGAAACATTCAATAAGATACAAGAAGATGATTATTTAGATATAACAGAGATTATATTAAATAATTATAATCTTGAAGAATTTCCCATGATTATTTTCAATTTAACTAATCTTCAAAAATTGTATTTGTATAATAATCAAATAACAGAGATACCAGATAGCATTGCCTCTCTTACTAATCTTCAAATATTGCATTTGTATGATAATAAAATAATGGAGATACCGGATAGCATTGCCTCTCTTACTAATCTTCAAACATTGACTTTGTCTAATAATCAAATAACAGTGATACCAGATGGCATTGCCTCTCTTACTAATCTTCAAGGATTGTATTTGGATGATAATAAAATAACAGAGATACCAGATAGCATTGCTTCTCTTACTAATCTTCAAACATTGTATTTGGATAATAATAAAATTACTAAGATACCAGATAGCATTGCATCTCTTACTAATCTTCAAACATTGTGTTTGCATAATAATAAAATAACAAAGATACCAGACAGCATTGCTTCTCTTACTAATCTTCAAATATTGTATTTGTCTTATAATCAAATAACAGAAATACCAGATAGCATTGCTTCTCTTACTAATCTTCAAAAATTGTATTTGTCTTATAATCAAATAACAGAGACACCAGACAGCATTGCTTCTCTTACTAATCTTCAAGAATTGTATTTGTCTAATAATCAAATAACAGAGATACCAAATAGCATTGCTTCTCTTACTAATCTTCAAAAATTATGTTTGTATAACAATAAAATAACAGAGATACCCGAGTGGTTAAAAAATATGAAAATCCGATATTTGCAATATTAAAAATCATTTCAAAAAAAATGAAAAAACAACACACTGTTAGTATAATTTTATTTATAACTATGCTTTCTATTAAACAATATACTGAAAAGACTACTATTGACAATGGCATTGAAGAAATTATAATCGATGAATTGAAATATCCATTAAATAATCTTCCTATAACAGTTAATAAGATTACTATTAAAAATCAGCTTAATGTATTTAGGCGAGAACACAAAATACCCCATGGTTGCGAGTTAATTATTGAAAATATTAAAATTAAAAATATAAAAACATTTAATAAGATACAAGAAGATGATTATTTAGATATAACAGACATTGAATTAAATAATTGTAATCTTAAACAATTTCCTATAATTATTTTCAAATTGACCAATCTTCAAATATTGTATCTGTATGATAATAAAATAACAGAGATGCCAGATGGCATTGCTTCTCTTACTGATCTTCAAAAATTATATCTGTCTTATAATCGAATAACAGTAATACCAGATAGCATTGCCTCTCTTACTAATCTTCAAGAATTGCGGTTGTCTTATAATCAAATTACCGAAATACCAGATAGCATTGCTTCTCTTACTAATCTTCAAACATTGTCTTTGTCTTATAATCAAATTACCAAGATACCAGATAGCATTGCTTTTTTTACTAATCTTCGAAAATTGTATTTGGATTATAATCAAATAACAGAGATGCCAGATGGCATTGCTTCTCTTGCTAATCTTCAAGGATTGTATTTGTCTAATAATCAAATAACAGTGATACCAGATAGCATTGCTTCTCTTACTAATCTTCAAACATTGTCTTTGTATAATAATAAAATAACGGAGATACCAAATAGTATTGCTTCTCTTACTAATCTTCAAATATTGTATTTGTATAATAATAGAATAACGGAGATACCAGATAGTATTGGTTTTCTTACTAATCTTGTAGAATTGTATTTGTTTGATAATCAAATAACAGAGATACCAGATAGCATTTCTTATCTTACTAATCTTCAAAAATTGTGGTTGTATCGCAATCAAATTACAGAAATACCATTGTGGCTAAAAGATATGAAAATTAAAAATTTGCGTTGCTAAAATATAAAAAATTGAAAAAACAACACACTGTTAGTATAACTTTATTTATAACTATGCTTTCTATTAAACAATATACTGAAAAGACTACTATTGACAATGGCGTCGAGGAAATTATAATTGATGAATTAAGATATCCATTAAATAATCTTCCAATAACGGTTAATAAGATTACTATTAAAAAACAACCCAATGTATTTAGGCGAGAACATAAAATACCCTATGGTTGCGAGTTAATTATTGAAAATATTAAAATTAAAAATATAGAAACATTTAATAAGATGCAAGAGGATGATTATTTAGATATAACAGACATTGAATTGAACAATTGTAATCTTAAACAATTTCCTATAATTATTTTCAAATTGACCAATCTTCGGATATTATATTTGTCTTATAATCAAATAACAAAAATACCAGACAGCATTGCTTCTCTTGCTAATCTTCAAAAATTGTATTTATCTCATAATCAAATAACAGAGATACCAGATGGCATTGCTTCTCTTACTAATCTTCGAGAATTGTATTTAGTTAATAATCAAATTGCCAAGATACCAGATAGCATTGCTTCTCTTACTAATCTCCAGACATTGTGTTTGCATAATAATAAAATAACAAAGATACCAGATAGCATTGCCTCTCTTACTAATCTTCAAATATTGTATTTAGCTGGCGATCAAATAACGGAGATACCAGATAGCATTGGTTTTCTTACTAATCTTCAAAACTTGTGGCTGTCTGAAAATCAAATTACCAAGATACCGGACAGCATTGCTTCTCTTACTAATCTTCAAGGATTGAATTTATCCAATAATCAAATTACAGAAATACCAGAGTGGTTAAAAAATATGAAAATCCAATATTTGCAATATTAAAAATTATTTTAAAAAAAATTAAAAAAACAACACAATGTCAGTATAACTTTATTTATAACTATGCTTTCTATTAAAGAATATAATGAAAAGACTACTATTGACAATGGTATTGAAGGAATTATAATTAATAAACTAATGTATCCATTGAATAATCTTCCAATGACAGTTAATAAGATTACTATTAAAAATCAGCTTAATGTATTTAGGCGAGAACACAAAATACCCTATGGTTGCGAGTTAATTATTGAAAATATCAAGATTGATAATATAAAAACATTTAATAAGATACAAGAAGATGATTATTTAGATATGACAGACATCAGATTGAATAATTATAATCTCGAAGAATTTCCCATGATTATTTTCAATTTAACTAATCTCTAAACATTGAATTTGTCCGAAAATCAAATAACAGAGATACCAGATAGCATTGCTTCTCTTACTAATCTTCAAACATTGTATTTGTATAATGATAAAATAACGGAGATACCAGATAGCATTGCTTCTCTTGCTAATCTTCAAGAATTGTATTTGTCTGATAATCAAATAACAGATATACCAAATAGCATTGCTTCTCTTACTAATCTCAGAGAATTATATTTGTGCAGTAATAAAATAACAGAAATGCCAAATAGTATTTTTTCTCTTACTAATCTTCAAGGATTGTATTTGGATAATAATCGAATAACAAAGATACCAGATAGCATTGCTTCTCTTACTAATCTTCAAGAATTGTCTTTGCCTTTCAATCAAATAACAGAGATACCAGATAGCATTGCTTCTTTTACTAATCTTCAAAAATTGTATTTGTATAATAATCAAATAACAGAGATACCAGATAGCATTGCTTCTCTTACTAATCTTCAAATATTGTATTTAACTCATAATAAAATAACAAAGATACCAAATAGCATTGGTTCTCTTACTAATCTTCAAGGATTGTATTTGAATAATAATAAAATAACGGAGATACCAGATAGCATTGCTTCTCTTACTAATCTTCAAGAATTGTATTTGGTTAATAATCAAATTACCAAGATACCAGATAGCATTGTATCTCTTACTAATCTTCGAGAATTGTATTTGTCTAATAATCAAATAACAGAGATACCCAATTGGTTAAAAGATATGAAAATTAAAGATTTGCGTTACTAAAACATAAAAAAATTGAAAAAACAACACACTGTCGGTATAACTTTATTTATAACTATGTTTTATATTAAAAAATATAATAAAAAGACTACTATTGACAATGGTATTGAAGAAATTATAATTGACGAATTAAGACATCCATTAAATAATCTTCCAATAATAGTTAATAAGATCACTATTAAAAATCAGCTTAATGTATTTAGGCGAGAACACAAAATACCCTATGGTTGCGAGTTAATTATTAAAAATGTTAGGATTGATAATATGGAAACATTCAATAAAGTACAAGAAGATGATTATTTAAATATAACAGAAATTATATTGACTGATTGTAAACTTGAACAATTTCCCATGATTATTTTCAATTTAACTAATCTTCAAACATTGCATTTGTCTGAAAATCAAATAACAGAGATACCAGATAGCATTGCCTCTCTTACTAATCTTCAAACATTGCATTTGGAATTTAATAAAATAAAAAAAATACCAGATGGCATTGGTTTTCTTACTAATCTTAAAAAATTGCATTTGTATTACAATCAAATTGCCAAGATACCAGATAGCATTGCTTCTCTTACTAATCTTCAGATATTGCATTTAGATAGTAACCAAATAACAAAGATACCAGATAGCATTGCTTCTCTTACTAATCTTAAAACATTGCATTTGTCTTATAATCAAATAACACAGATACCAGATTGCATTGCATTTCTTACTAATCTTCAAATATTGTTTTTGTATAATAATAAAATAACGGAGATACCAGAGTGGTTGAAAGATATGAAAATTAAAGATTTGTGTTACTAAAACATAAAAAAATTGATAAAACAACACACTGTAAGTATAACTTTATTTATAACTATGCTTTCTATTAAACAATATACCGAAAAGACTACTATTGACAATGGTATTGAAGAAATTATAATCGATGAACTAATATATCCATTAAATAATCTTCCTATAACAGTTAATAAAATTACTATTAAAAATCAGCTCAATGTATTTAGGCGAGAACACAAAATACCCTATGGTTGCGAGTTAATTATTGAAAATATTAAAATTAAAAATATGGAAATATTTAATAAAATACAAGAAGATGATTATTTAGATATAACAGAGATTATATTGAATAATCATGATCTTGAAGAATTTCCCATGATTATTTTCAATTTAACTAATCTTCAAATATTGTCTTTGTCTCGCAATCAAATTACCAAGATACCGGATAGCATTGCTTCTCTTACTAATCTTGTAGAATTGTATTTGTCTCGCAATCAAATAACGGAGATACCAGATAGCATTGCTTCTCTTACTAATCTTCAAGAATTGTATTTAGTTAATAATAAAATTACTGAGATACCAGATAGCATTGCTTCTCTTACTAATCTTCAAACATTGTGTTTGCATAATAATAAAATAACAAAGATACCAGATAGCATTGCTTCTCTTACTAATCTTCAAAAATTGTATTTAGTTAATAATAAAATTACTGAGATACCAGATAGCATTGCTTCTCTTACTAATCTTCAAACATTGTGTTTGCATAATAATAAAATAACAAAGATACCAGATAGCATTGCTTCTCTTACTAATCTTCAAAAATTGTATTTGTCTTATAATCAAATAACAGAGATACCAGATAACATTACTTCTCTTACTAATCTTCAAAAATTGTATTTGTCTCATAATAAAATAACAAAGATACCGGACAGCATTGCTTCTCTTACTAATCTTCAAATATTGTCTTTGTCTAATAATCAAATAACAGAAATACCAGAGTGGTTAAAAGATATGAAAATTAGAAATTTATATTACTAAAACATAAAAAAATTGATAATATAACATACTATTACATAACTTTATTTATAACTATGCTTTCTATTAAACAATATACCGAAAAGACTACTATTGACAATGGTATTGAAGAAATTATAATCGATAAACTAATATATCCATTAAATAATCTTCCTATAACAGTTAATAAGATTACTATTAAAAATCAGCTTAATGTATTTAGGCGAGAACATAAAATACCCTATGGGTGCGAGTTAATTATCGAAAATATCAAGATTGATAATATAGAAACATTTAATAAGATACAAGAAGATGATTATTTAGATATAACAGAGATTATATTAAATAATTGTAATCTTAAACAATTTCCTATAATTATTTTCAATTTAACTAATCTTCAAAAATTGTATTTAGCTAGCAATCAAATAACAGAGATACCGGATAGCATTGCTTTTCTTACTAATCTTCAAGAATTGCATTTGTCTAAAAATCAAATAACAGAGATACCATATAGTATTGCTTCTCTTACTAATCTTCAAAAATTGTATTTGTCTGAAAATCAAATAACAGAGATACCATATAGTATTGCTTCTCTTACTAATCTTCAAAAATTGTATTTGAATGATAATGAAATAACAGATATACCAAATAGCATTGCTTCTCTTACTAATCTTCAGTTTTTGCATTTGTATGCTAATCAAATAACAGAGATACCAAATAGCATTGTCTCTCTTACTAATCTTCAAGAATTGTTTTTGTGCAGTAATAAAATAAGAAAGATACCAAATTGCATTGGTTTTCTTACTAATCTTCAAGAATTGGATTTATCTGATAATCAAATAACAGAGATACCAGATAGCATTACTTCTCTTACTAATATTCAAGAATTGTATTTAGTTAATAATCAAATTACTGAGATACTAGATAGCATTACTTCTCTTACTAATCTTCAAACATTGTATTTGGGTGATAATAAAATAACAGAAATACCAGATAGCATTGCCTCTCTCACTAATCTTCAAGGATTGTATTTGTCTTATAATAAAATAACAGTGATACCAGATAGCATTGCTTCTCTTACTAATCTTCTATCATTGAATTTGTATAATAATCAAATAACAGAAATACCAGATAGCATTGCTTCTCTTACTAATCTTCAAGGATTGTATTTGGATGATAATAAAATAACAGAAATACCAGATAGCATTGCTTCTCTTACTAATCTTCAAACATTGTGTTTGCATAATAATAAAATAACAAAGATACCAGATAGCATTGCTTCTCTTACTAATCTTCAAGAATTATATTTGCATAACAATAAAATAACAAAGATACCCGAGTGGTTAAAAGATATAAAAATCCAATATTTGCAATATTGAAAATCATTTCAAAAAAAATGAAAAAACAACACACTGTCAGTATAACTTTATTTATATTTATAACCATGCTTTCTATTAAACAATATACCGAAAAGACCACTATTAACAATGGTATTGAAGAAATTATAATTAAAGAACTAAAATATCCATTGAATAATCTTCCTATAACAGTTAATAAGATTACTATTAAAAATCAGCTTAATGTATTTAGACGAAAACATAAGTTTCCTTATGGTTGCCAGTTAATTATTGAAAATGGCAGGATTAATAATATAGAAACATTTAATAAAATACAAGAAGATGATCATTTAGATATAACAGAGATTATATTGAATAATTATAATCTTGAAGAATTTCCCATGATTATTTTCAATTTAACTAATCTTCAATTTTTGGATTTGTCTCATAATAAAATAACAGAGATGCCAGATAGCATTGCTTCTCTTACTAATCTTCAAGAATTGCATTTAGTTGATAACCAATTAACAGAGATACCAGATGGCATTGCTTCTCTTACTAATTTTCAAATATTGTATTTGAATTATAATCAAATAACAAAAATACCAGATAGCATTGCTTCTCTTATTAATCTTCGAATATTATATTTGTATTATAATAAAATAACAAAGATACCAGATAGCATTGCTTCTCTTACTAATCTTCAAACATTGGATTTGTCTTATAATCAAATAACAGAGATACCAGACAGCATTGCTTCTCTTACTAATCTTCAAACATTGTATTTGTATAATAATAGAATAACGGAGATACCAGATAGCATTGCTTCTCTTACTAATCTTCAAGGATTGTATTTGGATAATAATAAAATAACAGAGATACCAGACAGCATTGCTTCTCTTACTAATCTTCAAGAATTGTATTTGGTTAATAATAAAATAACAGAGATACCAGATAGTATTGCTTCTCTTACTAATCTTCAAGAATTGTATTTGGATTATAATCAAATAACAGAGATGCCAGATAGCATTGCTTCTCTTACTAATCTTCAAAAATTGTATTTGTCTCATAATAAAATAACAAAGATACCGGACAGCATTGCTTCTCTTACTAATCTTCAAATATTGTCTTTGTATAATAATAAAATAACGGAGATACCAGATAGCATTGCTTCTCTTACTAATCTTCAATCATTGTATTTGGATAATAATCAAATTACAGAAATACCGTTGTGGCTAAAAGATATGAAAATTAAAAAGTTGCGCTGCTAAAAATATAAAAAATTGAAAAAAATTGATAAAACAACACACTGTAAGTATAACTTTATCTATATTTATAACTATGCTTTCTATTAAAAAATATACTGAAAAGACTACTATTGACAATGGCATTGAAGAAATTATAATCGATAAACTAATATATCCATTAAATAATCTTCCAATAACAGTTAATAAAATTATTATTAAAATTCAGTTTAATGTATTTAGGCGAGAACACAAAATACCCTATGGTTGCGAGTTAATTATTGAAAATATTAAAATTAAAAATATGGAAATATTTAATAAGATACAAGAAGAAGATTACTTAAATATAACAGAGATTATATTGAATAATTATAATCTTGAAGAATTTCCCATGATTATTTTCAATTTAACTAATCTTCAAACATTGAATTTGTCTCACAATCAAATAACAGAGATACCAAATAGCATTGCTTCTCTTACTAATCTTCAAGAATTGTATTTGTCTAATAATCAAATAACAGAGATACCATATAGCATTGCTTCTCTTACTAATTTTCAATCATTGTATTTGGATAATAATCAAATAACAGAGATACCAGATAGCATTGCTTCTTTTACTAATCTTCAAAAATTGTATTTGTATAATAATCAAATAACAGAGATACCAGACAGCGTTGCCTCTCTTACTAATCTTAAAACATTGACTTTGTCTAATAATCAAATAACAGTGATACCAGATGGCATTGCCTCTCTTACTAATCTTCAAGGATTGTATTTGGATGATAATAAAATAACAGAGATACCAGATAGCATTGCTTCTCTTACTAATCTTCAAACATTGTATTTGTATAATAATCAAATAACAGAGATACCATATAGCATTGCTTCTCTTACTAATCTTCAAAAATTGTGGTTATCTTTTAATCAAATAACAGAGATACCAGATAGCATTGCTTCTCTTACTAATCTTCAAGGATTGTATTTGGATAATAATAAAATAACAGAGATACCAGACAGCATTGCTTCTCTTACTAATCTTCAAGAATTGTATTTGGTTAATAATCAAATTACCAAGATACCAGATAGCATTGCATCTCTTACTAATCTTCGAGAATTGTATTTGTCTAATAATCAAATAACAGAGATACCGGATAGCATTTCTTCTCTTACTAATCTTCGAGAATTGTATTTGTCTTATAATCAAATAACAGAGATACCCAATTGGTTAAAAGATATGAAAATTAAAGATTTGCGTTACTAAAACATAAAAAAAATGAAAAAACAACACACTGTTAGTATAACTTTATTTATAACTATGCTTTCTATTAAACAATATACTGAAAAGACTACTATTGACAATGGTATTGAAGAAATTATAATCAATAAATTGAAATATCCATTAAATAATTTTCCTATAACAGTTAATAAAATTACTATTAAAAATCAGCTTAATGTATTTAGGCGAGAACACAAAATACCCTATGGTTGTGGGCTGATTATTGAAAATATTAAAATTAACAATATAGAAACAATTAA
>Ga0194124_10004942_pt1 | contig 12681 bp, 8 predicted proteins | sample TA2KigCas0mmetaG_FD_148605 | JGI IMG/M metagenome (GOLD analysis project Ga0194124, IMG submission 148605) | Freshwater microbial communities from Lake Tanganyika, Tanzania - TA2015031 Kigoma Deep Cast 0m | ecosystem: Environmental > Aquatic > Freshwater > Lake | place: Tanzania: Lake Tanganyika...
CCCCAACTTGTAAATCCTTCGCTTTTATCCACTTATTATCTGATGTTAATATGGGATGTTCTGGTGTGCAAATATTAGTTCTTCCATCAACAAATGTTATTTTCAGACATTCACGTTCGCCTTTATATAGAAATCCTGTCTGTTTAGAAGGAATCATTTGTTGACATTTTTCATCCCAACCTAATACTTCAAAATTACAATCTTGCATATTTTTAATTTTTACTCCAACGTAATTTGTAAGAGCAATTGTCGTCTCACCCCAATAGCAATCTCTCTCCATTTCTCCGAACCTTAATCCACCATCACGACTGCGACCTTCAGCAGGTTGTCTGGTGAGGTTGACCATTGGACCAATCGAGCGACTATGTGCCTTATCATTGACCATGTGCTTGAGACGCTGATAGAAGACAGGACCCATAAATACGCTGCATTCAATCTGCTCGCCGGTGGTTCCACTATATAAGAGTTCATTGCCATGTGCTTCATATCCTGCTTTCAATAATAAGTCACAGATATCAATCAATTCGAATTCGCCGAAGGAAGTACCGTCTCCAAACAATCCAAGCTCTACCAATACTTTACCGAGAACGGTTTCTTTGAGGTGACCAATGGTCATACGAGATGGAATAGCATGTGGATTAATAATGATATCTGGTCTGACACCATTTGCAGTATAAGGCATATCGCATTCTGGGATAATATTACCGACGGTACCTTTTTGTCCGTGTCTGGACGAGAATTTATCCCCAATAACAGGTTTTCGGAGTGCTCGGATGCGAACCTTTGCAAAATTGTATCCTTCACCATTTCGATCAATATAATTTTTGTCGACATAGGTTTCTTCACAGGTTTTATGCAATTTACTCTGGTCTTCATATTTAATGATTTTGGTGTGATCATTTCGGTTTTCTTTGATGGGAACCACCTTTGAAATAATGACGGTTCGATTTTCCACCAATTCATTCTCAGGAACGACGCCTTTATTATTCACCTTACTATAATTACCCATTTTCATGCCTTTGGTTTTGGTTGGGTCTGGTTTACAGCGAATTTCTTCGTCGCCGTTGATTTTTTGTTTGTCTTCATCTTTTTCAGTATGATAAATCGTGGCGAGTGCCATACCTCTATCAACGGAACCCTTATTCACAATTAAGGAATCTTCTTGGTTATATCCAGTGTGAGTCATAATTGCAACAATGAGTTGAGAACCAGATGGAATTTTGTTTAAATTAATCACATCCATGATACGTGTTTCGACTAATGGTCTCATTGGATAATTCAGAATATAGGCAGTTTTATCCATTCGATTTTCGTAATTGGTTGCATAAACACCCATTGCTTGCTTACCTTGAGCGCACTGGTATGTGTTTCTGGGCGATTGATTATGTTCCGGAAAAGGAATACATGATGCTAATACCCCAAAGATAGTCGATGGATGAATTTCACAGTGTGTGAATCGTTTTAATACATTATCTGGGTGAATCAAATCTTTGGGTTTCGTAGCGATCATGGACCAACTTTGTTCTTCTGGATCAATATATTCAATGACTGCCTCTTTCAAGGATGAAGAAGTGAGCAAATTATCCCATGTGCATTCTCCGTTATCCAATTTACGAATCATCTCATTGGTAATTAAAATGTTTTTATCTTTCACACGAAGAACTGGTCTGGTTAATCGACCACTATCATTACATACTCTGATTTCCTTTAATTTATAATCAAAGACGACTGATGTGTATACATTGATAATTCCCTTATACTTTTTATCTTTTAGTGATACATATAGTTCTTCAGGGTTTAATGTGATGCCGACCCATGCTCCGTTAATAAAAACTTTTACTTTATCGTACATGGATGCAGGTGATAAGGTAGGATCGTCGATTTTAAGAATATTTGGCATAATATATTCGTGTAAAGGCAATGAACTGGAATAAATGGTCATGTGAGTCATATAACTGAGATTTTTTACAACGCCAACAGATTGACCCTCAGGGGTATTATGTGTAACGAATCCATCTTGCAAACAAAATCTTCCACGTTTATCGTGAAGTTGCCAACCAACATAAGGTCCGATTCCTGCTTCAACTAATTTGAATTTGGATTCCATGGTTGGTTGTTTTTTTTCATATTGAATGCCTTCTGTTTTAAACAAAACCAATTTATCTTGTGTTCTTTTATCTAACTTCAAATATTGCTCAATGGAAATATCTAATGTATTATCATCATCAAAACTTTTAATAAATTCTTCTGCCTCTTGTTGAGAATTAAAATACTTTTCTTTAAATTTCAATTCATCTCGATCAAGAAATTGCACAATATGAGTATATATTCTATCTTTTCTACTTGATAACATAAGAGATTTGTGACCTCGAATTTTTAGAGTGAGAATATGATTATCAGTTACTCTATGTTTAATAAAATTATCTTTATCAGGAATAATATCATACATATTTTTAGTTCCAGAACATGTAGTTCTTACAGTTGTTGGATTTCCTAAATCATCAACTAAAATATCATTGATTTGTATCTCTGCAGCACGCTTAACCGATCCGTCCCACATTAAAATGGGTGTTTCTGGATCAAAACATTCTGCAGGGCAAATAAATCCCCATGTGGTATTATGTAATTTACGAGGCGGAATTAATTTACCACTTTTATCAGTTGGTGTCGAAATGCGTCGAACATGACTTAAACTGGATACATAATTCAATCGATTATACACTTGTGCCACGCCGACTTTAGTAGAATTACTGAGTTTGATTCCGAAATCGCCAGTAGATAAAGCACGTTTAATTCCATTTTCAATAGTGGTGGATTTAATAATCTTATAAATATTGGTTAAATTAATAATGTTTTCATAATCATCTTTCGATCTCCAAGATCCAGTATTGATTTCTCGGATAATTTGTTTTTCCATGTCTTTCACCAATTTATTGAAATAATTTCTGTATAAATTATTCAATAATGTTCCAGTTCCATCCACGCGTTTATTGATATACGAATCTCTATCATCTTGCTTAATGATTTCGAAATAAGACATCAATAATTTACTTGCCATGTAACCCAAGAAATAGATCTTTTGTTCCATGTTATGACAGTGTGGAAATAAATCATTGTTTAAGATATCGAGTGTAAATTCATGCTTTTTCTTTGCACCGGTTTCTTTATCCATATTTATAGGTGTATACATTACATAGGTGGTAATATATCGGATACAGTCTTCTTGTGTAAGGTATTTATCGGATTCAATGACGGATGCCTTTAACGCTTCCAACATTTCCTTGTTTTTCTCATCGTTGATGTTGAGTAGGACCTTTTCACAAATATCTTTATCTGTAATGACACCCAATGCTCGAAACACGATAAATAGAGGAATAGGTTCTTTTACTCTCGGAATTTCGAGAACAATCGGAAATCCAAATCCATTGTTTTTAGAGGATAATAACATCGAAATTTGTTTAGGAGAAATGCACTTAAAATCAGGTACCGATTTGATTTCTGCTTTCCATAAATACTTGGTTTCATTCTTTTCCACATTGAAGCAATAAACGCGATTTTCAGCGGCACGTTCTTGTCCTAAGACTGTTTTTTCGGAACCATTGATAATGAAATATCCACCTGCATCAAATTTGCACTCACCTGTTTGATATGTATCAAAATGCTTATACTGACTTAATACACAAATATTGGATTTTAACATGATGGGTAATTTTCCGATATGAACTCTTGGAATGGTTTTATGAAGAATACGCATTTCATCCAAGTTAGGACCAGTTCGAATCACATATTTAATATTGATATCAATGGTAGTAGCAGCAGCATATGTAAAATTACGAAGACGTGCTTCTTGTGGGAACATCAATTTAATAGCACCATTGTTTTCGTGGATTTGCGGTCTGAAAATATTGAAATTCTCAAAGGTAATGAAAATCTCAAGTGCATATTTCTTGGAAACTGGGTCATAATCTTGCTCGGATGCAATGTGAACTGGGTTAAACATTTCAATGGTTTTAGTGATTTGGTATCCAACAAAATTATTATAGGATTCTAACTGATGTCTTACAAATCGCTCCAATTGTTGACCTTTAAAATAGGATTCAATGATTTGAAATGGTGTTTCAATATAAGGTTCATGTTCGATGTCAAATACAGTTTCTTCCTTATCCATATCCATTTCTTTATCTTGATTCATATTCTGATTCTTTTCAATAGTGGACATAATGGCGTGTTGTGAGTTATATGTATTTGACATCACCATTCGGTTATTTAATATATCAATTTTTTTTTAAATGGTTTTCACAATATATTAAGACGACGCGAAAGAATCAGTTATTTTTATTTGACAATATAATAATAGAATACTCATGTCAAACAAAACCATTTCCATCAATCCATCCTTGTTTAGTATGAGCAAGTCCAAAACAAAGAAAAACAGAGAGAAAATGAATCCGAAACCGATTCCGATTATATCGCCTAACGTTCTGAAAAATAAGTTATTGAAGAGAATTAAAGAACATAAACAAAATGAAACTCAAGATTTGGATAGTCAAAAAAAACGATTACCAAAACCGGTTATTGATAAGGCGTCGACTGATGCAATTAGTTATTCTGACGAGTTTAATGATTCTCTCCATTATTTACAATCCCTCTCGAAACAAAAACAAATCAACGAAGAAAAACAGAGATTGAAGGACGATTTGGAGAGAAGGACGATTCGAAATTATCATTCGCTCAATTCAAGTTCTCCTATCGTCAATATTGATTTGCCAGATGATTTAGTTCAAACAACCATCCAACCCCCTTCCAACCATGCCGAACCCTTTAAAATTCATACTCCTTATAAAGGCGACAATGTTCCTTATGGAGTATTAAAGGGTGGATTGAAACCCAGTTATCGCGAATGGAGTAAGACACAGCGAAATGGGGTGGTAACCAATCCGTCAGCATCTTTAATTCTTCCTTCTGTCAAAACCCAAGAGATATCATCGAGAGAAAACAGATTGCAAAAATTGAAAGATAAAATCAAACAAAAGGAATTGGAAAATAAGCAACAAACCGATTTTATCATTTCCAATACTTATTCGAATCCTCTTTCCAATCCGGTTTCCAATAACAATAATAATTCTCTTTCCAATAATAATAATAATTCTCTTTCCAATAACAATAATAATTCTCTTTCCAATAACAATAATAATTCTCTTTCCAATAACAATAATAATTCTCTTTCCAATAACAATAATAATTCTCTTTCCAATAACAATAATAATAATTTTCTTTCTAACAATAATGCCGTTTCTGATAATATCATTATAAAACCTAATGCTAATCCAACTCTAATTGTTAGTCCTATAAATCAAAATGTGAATGTTGAACATAAACAAGGAAATATAATCGCGACAAGACATATAACGAAAAAAACAATAAAGCGTAAATATACACTTGGAAAATCAGACATTAAACGCAAAGTTGCCATCTTGATTAAAGATAGAGGAACCAGAAAGCAAATATTAACTGCTCAAAAGGAGTTGAAACGAAGAAATATCAATGATATCAAACTATATCTGCGAGACCATAATTTAATCAAGGTCGGAACCAATGCACCCAATGATGTATTAAGAAAAATGTATGAATCCGCTATGTTAACTGGAGAAGTCACCAATAATAACGCAGATACTTTGTTACATAATTTAGGTAATTCATAATGTCGCCGAAAATCCGAAAAAAAAAATCTTCACATTTGGCACTCTATTTGTAATCCCAAAATATAAAGAATTAAATAATACTATGTATATAACTAAGAGTACTATGAATATAACTAAAATGGATTTTATATAGTTGTGAAAAATGTGGCATTCAATATAGTCAAAAGAGATATTACAATAAAAAAAAATTGATTTAAAATAAATTATAAACACAGAAATGACAACTATGACAACTAAACATGATTTAGGTCAATATTTTACAACCTATAATGAACTCAAAGAAAAGGTATTTGAGTTTATATTAAATACTCCATCCAATATATTAGAACCATCTATGGGTCAAGGTGATTTAATTACATTTATTACAGATAAAATACCAAGTATAACATTTGATATGTATGAAATTGATACAAAAATTAAATTATTAGATAAAATACAAAAAGATAAGGTTATTTATGGAGATTTCATGACACAAACAATCACAAAAAAATACAAAACAATAGTAGGAAATCCACCTTATGTTAGAACTAAAAAAGGAAACTTATACATTGATTTTACAGAAAAATGTTATAATTTACTTGACGATAATGGTGAGTTAATATTTATTGTTCCTTCTGATTTTCTTAAATTAACAAGTGCGTCAAAATTATTGAATGTGATGATGGCAAATGGAACATTTACTCACATATTCCATAATCATAACGAAAAAATGTTTGAGAATGCATCGATTGATGTTATTGTTTTTAGATATTGTAAAAATAGTTTAATTGATAAAAAAGTATTATATAACGACAAATTACTCTATATTACAAACAGTAATGGATTAATTACTTTTGGAGAAGAAGAAAATAATAATAGTGTATTGTTTCAAGACTATTTTGACATTTATGTTGGTCTTGTTAGTGGAAAAGAAGAAGTATATAAAAATCAGGAACTTGGTAATATAGAAGTATTAAATGGTGAAGATAAAATAGATAAATATATTTATATTGAAAACTATCCTTGCGATAATGAGAAAATTAATAAACATTTATTAAATCACAAAAAAGAACTGATTGAAAGAAAAATAAGAAAGTTTAATGAAAATAATTGGTTTGAATGGGGAGCTCCAAGAAATATTACTACCATAAACACTAATCATGGTAAAGATTGTATATATATTTATAATTTAACACGGAATCAAAATGTATCATTTTTAGGTAAAGTGAATTATTTTGGTGGTGGTTTAATAATGCTTAAACCAAAAAAAAAGTGCAATTTAAATAATATAGTTTCATACATTAATAGCAATACTTTTAAAGATAATTTTATGTATTCTGGAAGATTTAAAATAGGACATAGGCAAATATGTAATTCTTATATTCCACGTGAATATCTATAAATCTAATATCCGTATATTTGACATAAATGTTTCTTTCCAACTTGGTTTTGGTTTTTGTAAGCAATCAATAAACATTTTTATCTTTTTGTTTATGTTTTCATATTTGAATGTTCTATTTTTATCCCAGCAAACTTGAAACGGTAAGTTATTTATATTTGGTGTTAATATTGTTAATCCTTTTACACTATTAACTATTATATCACTTTCATCTGTTTTATTTAACACTATGAAATAGTAATCTTTTTTTGTTATTAGTGTTATATTTTTTTTCCTTTAATTTATTGAAAAGTAATTCACTCATCTTACCATTTTCATAAGATTTATCCCTATAAATATCTAATATTTCATTCGTGTAAGCATATACACACATCGCTAAATTACCAGTATTATCACTTGTTATAGTAGTTGTTGAATCCATCCATAAATATAATCAAATGCTATAATATCATACCACATTCTAATTTTTGGTTTTTTTATTTTTTCACCAAACCGTTCAATAAGTAATTTAATCACTTCAAGTTCATCAATGCAACTATTTATTCTACCATCTTCATTTTGGGTTGAAAACTTAATCGTTTGTAATTTCAAATATTTTTGAATTTTATACATAACTAGAGGCAATTGTTTTAATCTTAGAATGCACCCTCTAAACCATTTTTGTATTTTAATTATTGATGCAATTTGCAAATCAATTATTAAGTTATCCATACAGTAATAATTCTGTAATATGTTAATATTATTTCATTCAATTTTTTATAAAGGTAAGTTTATGTAATAAATACACAATCACAAGAAGTATTCGTAAAATATACTTGTTTATTTATGAATATGTATATGGTTGGGTTTGTATGAAAAAGGTGGTATAAATATATAATATTGTAATCAAAAATAAATATTCATATATGTTAATAATGGACGTCGTTAAAAATAGATTAACTGAAAATGAAACAATCTTTTTTGATAAATTGTCATTATACATCGACCAAGAAATTTACTTTTATGGAAGTATTCAGCGTCCAGATTACGTCAAAGGAAAAAGCGATATTGACATTGACATATTCACCGATAACGAGTCAAGCACTATTCATAAATTATGCAGTTTTCTGCATTTACAACGAAGTGAATTTAGAAAGGCAGTCTATAAAATCAATAATACCGTAGTGCACGGTTTCAAATCGAAATATCAAGATGAGGTCAATCACATTAATATTGAAATATCTGTCTATAACAATAAATATAAAAACTTGGTATTATATGATCATAACAATTGTAGATATTTACCATTATATGTCACCATTTCTCTCTTCATCATTAAATTTTTATATTATACATTAGGTATCATGTCAGATAAAGTGTATAGAAGGTGTAAACAGTTTTTAATGAATCCTGGCGACGAATTGAAGTTCATTGTTGTAGATGGATAACATTATAGTTGGTTTAATATAAAATGTAAATAAATATAAAGACTTATTAGTAAATATAATATGTCTTTAATTAAAGAATATTTTGATCTCACTGATAAATACCAACAAGAATATGGACCGAATACTATTTTATTAATGCAAGTTGGTGCCTTTTTTGAAGTCTATGGAACCTTACTAAAAGATACTCACACCATTACCAACAGTAAAATTCAAGATTTCTCTCGTATTTGCGAATTGAATATTGTGGAAAAAAATACTTGTGTAGGCGAAAATGGAAACATTGTCATGGCAGGATTCAAAGATATTCAAGTCGAAAAGTATATCAAAAAAATACAAGATGCTGGATTTACCGCGGTTGTCTATACACAAGACGAAAATGTGAAAAACACGACGCGCAGTTTAGCAGGCATTTTCTCTCCAGGAACCTATTTTCATAATGAATCGCAACATTTATCGAATTCGACCACTTGTATATGGATTGATTATATCGAAAACAAAGTCTTTATGAAAGGTAAATATGTCGTGGTCGGCATTTCGAATATTGACATTTACACCGGCAAATCCACTATATTCCAGTTTAAAGAATTATATGTAAATAATCCGACCACTTATGACGAATTGGAGAGATTTATTTCCATATATAATCCAAGTGAAGTTATTTTGATTTCCAATGTGCCGGACGTAAAAGAAATGGATACCATTATCAGTTATGCAGGAATATCATGTTCCACCATCCATAAAATCCATTTAAATGATGCACTCACTATGAGTAAAAGAAAGGAGACATTAGTCAAGAATTGTGAAAAACAGTGTTACCAAAAAGAAATTTTATCCACATTTTTCACCTTTTCGTCGTTTGACATTTTCATTCAAAACTTTAATGATCATAATATTGCAACTCAATCATTCTGTTATTTACTGGATTTCATCTATCAACATAATCCTCAATTGGTGTCAAAAATTGCAGAACCAGTATTCGAAAACACTTCGAAACGATTATCATTGGCAAATCATTCACTGAAACAATTGAATATTATCAATGACGGAAATGTGAAACCGACCAAATATTCATGTGTCTCTGAAATGCTGAACCAGTGTTTAACACCGATGGGTAAACGAAGATTTCTATATAACCTATTGCATCCCATTTGCGATGAAACGGTTTTACAGCGAGAATATGATATTACTGAATATGTTCTCTCCATATTACCAACCTGGGTTCAATCCATGAAACCAAAATTATCGGTTATTAAAGATATATCGAAAATGGAGAGACAATTGTTTCTCAAAAAAATAACACCCAAATCTTTATATTTATTATGTTCGAATATTCAATCCATTTCGGAAATATTTGCCATGGTGAAACACGATAATACCATTATGCAATATTTGCGACATGGTGATCCAACAATAGATGAAATTGGCGATTTATGTGAAACCATACAGCAGTTTATTCAACAGAATATTGATATTCAACTTGCCAAAGAGATTGAACAGTGTCAACAGTTTGAAACCAATTTTATTCGATCCAATGTGGATATCGACTTGGATAAGAAGGCAGACTTATTGAAATGTTCCGAGTTGAGTTTGGAATCGATTCGGTCTTATTTTAGTCTATTGATTGAACGCAGAGAGAAAAAATCGTCTAAATCGTCGGACTATGTCAAAATTCACGAAACTGAAAAAAATCAATATAGTTTGATATGCACAAGTAGGCGTTGTAATCTATTGAAAGAAGCATTACCTTCTGTTGCCGAAACGGTATCATTACCTATAACCAAAGAGAAGTCAATGTCATTCACACTTTCGAAGGACACGTTTTCATATGAAAAGCAGAGTTCGTCAAATGTGTTTATTATGGATAGTCAAATCTCGTCCCTCTGTAAAAACATATCCACTATCAAAATCTCTATGAAAGATCTGATTACCAACGTCTATAACAAAATCATTGATCAATTGGGATCTTTTCAGAAAGAGTTGGAGAGAATTATTCAATTTATAACCATGATGGATATGATTTATACGAAAGCATCTATTGCCAAGCAGTATCATTATTGTAAACCTGTTATCAAAGAATCGAAAAAGGCATTTCTTGATGCAAAAGGATTACGACACTGTTTAATCGAGCAATTTCACTTGAATGAATTATATGTAACCAATGATGTATGTCTTGGTGATGGATACACGGATGGCATCTTATTGTTTGGCACCAATGCAGTCGGTAAAACGACCATAATACGAGCACTGGGTATTGCGGTTATATTAGCGCAAGCAGGATTATTTGTGCCTTGTTCATCCTTTCACTATAAACCATACCAAAGCATCTTTACGCGCATTATTGGCAATGATAATATATTCAAAGGTCTCTCCACGTTTGAAGTGGAAATGTCGGAACTGCGAACTATTTTGCGATTGATGAATGAGAATAGTTTAGTGTTAGGAGATGAATTATGTTCAGGAACAGAAACGGTAAGTGCTATTAGTATTTTTGTGGCAGGTATTCAGAGACTGCATAAGGCGAAAAGTAGTTTTATATTTGCAACACATTTACATGAAATAGTGGATTATGAAGAGATCCGAGAGATGAAAACGGTTCATTTGAAACATATGGAGGTGGTGTATAACAAGGAAAAAAATATGTTGATCTATAATCGCAAATTAAGATATGGGTCCGGAACCAATGTCTATGGATTGGAAGTATGTAAATCGCTGGATTTGCCAGATGATTTTTTGGAATGTGCCAATCAAATACGACTCAAATATAATAGCGATGGTCAAAGTATGTTATCTCTCAAACAATCAAGATATAACACAAATAAATTGGTCAATCTATGCGAACGATGCGGTGAAAATATGGGCACAGAAGTTCATCATATGGAATACCAACATTTGGCGGATGACGATGGTATAATTCAAACGAACGAATCCATCTTTCATAAAAATAATGCTGCGAATTTAATGACGTTATGTGAAGGTTGTCATCTCGAAATGCATAAAAAAGGAATCAAATTGAAAAAAGTGAAAACAAGTCATGGACATCAAATTATAGATATTTCTTAACTTAACTATGTCTACGTGTTTTATGTCTACGTGTTTTATGTTTACGTGATTTAACATGAACGAATAATTACATTTTTATTATTATCATAAATATAATTATCCGATATATATTTTTTGTCACCAAAATCTTTAATAAATACAATGTATGAAGGTTTATTAGTTTGTTTTATTTTGAAATGATATGTAACCTGGCAATTACCACCTTCTAATGGAGATGATACGTTTTTTGTGCATAAAAGTTCAAAAATATCTTTGTCAAATTCGCAAATGTGTTGAACATAACCCCATCCTTCAGATCTTGTAATAGTAAATATGTTATTAGTAATTTGAATAATATTTGTAGTCATACTAAATATTTTAATATCATTTTATATCTTTATATATTTGTGATTTCAATTTTTATATTGATATAATATAGAAATGAATCATCCGATTATTAACCAGTATAGTCCAATATCAGCAAAAGGTGGAAGTCGAAGAAGGAGTCATAGAAGAAGGAGTCATAGAAGAAGGAGTCATACAAGGCGATCAAGAACGCGTAGACATAGATAATACATTTTCAATATGTGAATGTAATGTTTGGATGGTATCATTGTTTTCAATGTCATGATCTCGGTAGCAGCGAATCCACTCTATTTCAGATACATGATACTCATTGTTTAAATTCACTTCTATTCCATTTCGATATTCATGAAACCATTTAGGAACATTTCGATGCACATGAATAACAATGCCTTTTAAGCGACGTATCATATCTATCTCGTTACGAAATCGACAATCAGAAATCACTACATTTTGGTTGCCGCATTGAATAAGTTGGTTTTCGACGATTTTTACCCAAATATCTGGATGAAAACTGTCGCGAAATAGATCGGTTGCAATATATTGCATGACATATCGTGGTGATAATAATGGCATTTGTAAGGTTTGAGACCACCAAGGATCTATTTGTTCGCGCCACTCACGGTCTTCTTTCGTCAATCCTTCTAGTTTTTCTCTCGACCATCCAAACATGAGAGAAATAATATCTTTGACCACGGAAGCAAAACTGTATTTGACATATCCATGCTCCTTGATTAAATAGTCTGCAACCGTGTCTTTGCCAGATGATTTG
>Ga0194124_10004946_pt1 | contig 12671 bp, 14 predicted proteins | sample TA2KigCas0mmetaG_FD_148605 | JGI IMG/M metagenome (GOLD analysis project Ga0194124, IMG submission 148605) | Freshwater microbial communities from Lake Tanganyika, Tanzania - TA2015031 Kigoma Deep Cast 0m | ecosystem: Environmental > Aquatic > Freshwater > Lake | place: Tanzania: Lake...
ACTTATGAGTATTCAAGCCATATGAAACTTTATATATTATACCAAAATAAAATAATTGTTTGCGCCGATGTTGTTCAAATGCTTCAATGTTTTTTTTTTATTGAATATAGCTTTAAAAATAATTTGAATTCCTTATATAGGAGGAGATGACTTTAGACAAAATGTTTAGGGTTGTAAAATTAAACAACAATATTGCAAAAAATGAAAAAAATCGTCAAGTTGATTGCCCTGCGTGTTTTAGTATATTATTCAATCCATTAAAATCTTCCAATGTTCTTGCATGTGGACATGAGATTCATGTTGACTGTATGATGACGCTGATTGAAAATAACACACCCAATTGTTTATTGTGTGGCAAACCAATGCTTTCAAAACAAGATTGGAACATTCGGAATCAAATTATGGAGAGTTTGAAAAGTGGTCGTGTGCCTTGATGCACCAATGCGGTATGTAAATATTTTTAAAGTACCAATCCCCCCAATCAATAATTTTTTTTCACAAATTAAATTTAAGCGAAAGGATATAAATATATTTTCTATACGTATGTTATAACCCCTCTTTGAAAACTCCACAACTTCTTGCTGTCAAATGCCAAGCCAAACTATCCGTATTTCTAATCCCAACCCTCGTACCTCTCCTTCCGGAGTTACTGGTTCATTCAATGCCAACAACCAAGGGTACAGCGGGACCGGTCGTGTCACCGTGGGCAACCCAAACCGCAACCTGTTCGTTGAAGGCCAAGTCAGTGGTGGCTGGTCCACTCGCCCCAGTTTTGGTGGTATGGTCGGAGGCCAAATCCGATTTTAATTGTGATTTTATTTGATGCATCACATGCGCATGTGTGTAATGCATCCACATCCAATTTGTATAAATAAAACAAATCAGGGTATAAAAATAGAATAATATATAAACTGAATATTTATAAAAATGGCAGATTTGCATGTAGTGTGCATTGGTGGCAAGCGAAATGTTGATAGAATGAATAATGTTGCAAAGCCCCAACGGGCACGAACTGCAAAATGGACAATTGATGATGCCTTTTTTGCCTATGATAAACAAATAGAGGTGTTACGTTGTTTGATTATGGATGATCCAAGCTTAGAATATAAAAAGTTATTTTTTAAAGAAATAAAAAATAAATTGGATGGGTATGCCCGTCAGGATGTTGAAAAAAATATGCATGAATCATCGCTCTTTATCACACTAGATGCAACGATTGAATTGTTGTTGGTTGGAAAATTGAGGTGTACATATTGTCGTGAGTGCTGTGAACTGATTTACAAAGATGTAATGGCTCCAAAACAATGGACATTAGACCGATTAAACAATGACTACGGTCATAACCACAATAATGTGGTGTTATCTTGTTTAGCATGCAATTTACAAAGACGCACAATGGATGCTGAGAGATTTAAATTTGGAAAACAATTGCGAATTATCAAACAACAGGAATGATTCTTAACCGTCTATTTTGAATCAATTATTGAGAACCGCATCCAATTTCCAATGGGACCCGCATCAAATCAGGAGATATGGTGGTATTGTTCCATGGACCGACGTTAAGTTGAGGATTGGGTGGTTCTGAGCGAATTTGGAGATTGGCATTTCGTAACGAATTGCCGATTGTGTCAATACCAATTAATGCACCTGCACTCAACAAATTGACACCCTTAAGGTCTCCAGCACCACTTGGATTGAGTTGAGCCCACTGACTATTCACGTCTCTTGGTAAAAGATCACTTGGGTCAATTGTTTGTTGCGGAGTGCAACTTGGCGGCAAGCCGTGTGTTGATGTACTTGTGCCTTGTGCAGAAGCGTATTGATGGTTATCTAAACTTGAGAGAGGACTTACTTCATTATCATCAAATTTTACACTCTTTTTGGAATTTTTGGATGGTTTGTGTGATTCATAATTATGATATAATTCAGATGACGATTTGTATTGACTCAATATCAAATACAATACCACTCCTCCTAAAATTATCACAACAAAGTGATTTTTAATTATCTGCAATAAGTTGCTCATTATGATTTATTGTTATATAAAATTGATTATAAAATATTTTTTTGCATTTTGTTTCATTTTTCAACCACAAACATTTTATTTATTATTGTTTCAGTTTTCATTTGAATCTGAATCTTCACTTCCACTACTACTGCTATTATTCAAAATATGTATTGATTTGATTTCTTTAGCTTTTAAATATGCTTCTATTGCACTTTTCTTAAGTTCTTTTGCTTTCAACTTTGCAGTCAAATACAAATCATGGTAAAATTGCGCTGGTTTTTTCAACTTAATTTGGGAATTATCATTTTCTTCTATATCTAAATTGATTTCTTCCAAGTCTTGATTTTGATTTTGATTTTGATGAATTGAATGATCTTCTTCTACTAAATCAGAATGAAGTGGTTGTTGTATTAAATCAGAAGTTTGTATTGAATCAGAAGTTTGCGGTATTAAATCAGAAGTTTGTGGATGTGGTACTAAATCAGAAGTTTGGGGGTGTGGTACTAAATCAAGACTTTGTGGTTGTGGTTGTGGTTGTGGTTGTGGTATTAAATTAAGAGGTTGTGGTTGTGGTTGTGGTTGTGGTTGTGGTTGTGGTTGTGGTTGTGGTTGTGGTTGTGGTTGTGGTGTTAAATGTAAGAGGTTGTAGTTGTGGTTGTGGTTGTGGTTGTGGTTGTGGTTGTGGTTGTGGTTGTGGTTGTGGTTGTGGTACTAAATCAGAAGGAAGCAGAACCGCCAAATTTGAGTGAAGTGATTCTGAGTCACGTAGTGATACTGGTTCTGTATCTGAATCTTTCTTTGAAGGGCGTTTGACGATACATGATTTGAATAAAGGAGTATTTGACACCACCAAAATTTGTTTTAAAGAGAGTTCAATTTGAAAACTGCGTGAAGTAAATTTGATTCCTTGTAATTCAACAATTGCATACATTTGATGTTCAGGCTTAATATATTCAATTGAAACCGGACGTTCATTTTCATCAAAAAATGAACACCCGCCCGAAGTTCCAAATTTGTTTGTTGGTTGAATATGAGCTCGCATCAAATAATATTTACCTCCTTTGTATGGGCGAATGGGCGAAGTAAAACCATTTTCAATGTCTGATTTTTCAACATCAGAGTTGATCCACAAATTTTTTTTTTCATATATGAGGCGAATTGCATTTGCTTCAAGCATTTCAATCCATTCCAAAAAGATAGTTTCATTGTTTGTAAACATCAAATCAATGTGATTGCGTTTTCCATAAACAATTCCATTTTTTGAAGTGCAGATCGGGGTTTGTATATAAAGTGGTTCGTTTTTATAATACAACATTGAAAAATAAGCGCCACCCTGTATTCCATTTGGAGTGGTAAGATGAAGTGCATCATGTTGAAATGATGAATCTGGTAAATATACTTGATCAGTCATTCTTAGTTGCAGCTTGGAGAGAAAAAAAATGTACAAAAATGACGAACACCCGGTTTGGCGCCAAAAAAAATGAGCGACCAGGGAATGGTGTGATAACGGTTGTTTAGTTTTTGTGCATTTTTATGCAATGACAAAATAACATAATAAAAATAACAATCATACAAAAGTTATAGTTTATATTGACCCATTTTTTTGCAGAATGATGCTTAAAGAAAAAATCATTGATCAATGTTTGGAAATTATGAAACGAGATGACATTAAAAAAGAGTTGAAACAATTATTTCATCCAGTAATAGACATGATCATGCAAGAAATTTATCCATATATATACCTATCCATCATATTTGTCGTAATAAGTTTTTTTTTAACATTAAGTATATTTGTGCTCATGATGAGGGTTTCTTACTTTGCAAATCAACAGTCGGTCCCTCTCGTAAATTGACTATTTTTTAGTGGAAACGAGCTGAGTGGGAAAGTTTTTTAGAAAATCATCGGTCAATTGACTATTTATTACTTTCAAACTGGAATAGACAAAAAATAGCTGAATTGATGCTAATGCCACAATGACAAACAACGCAAAACTAATTGGGGCGGGACAAATTTTTGAATTATAATTATTATTACATTCAACCACTTGGTAAAGTTTGTTGAACAACAACGCCCAAATAAAAATGGTGGTGTATGTGTTTATGTTCTCATTTAAACTAATGTTATCAACTTTCCCTTTTTCTAGTGTAGTGAAATGTACGGAATACGTAATCAAAATAGTGACATTTACTAATAACAAAAAGATCAGCGTAAATAAAAAGAATTTGAAATCATATGTATTTAATATGATCATACCATTGTACCACAATTTTGCAACTAAACTGAGAATCAATGCTAAAGTCAAAGACTTCAATGAATATTGAACAATTGAACCAATAACATCTCTCATAATAAAACTAATAAAAAACCCGAACAATGCCAAAAAGGTTGAAAAATAAATCAATTTTAAATCAATTTCTTTCATGGTGTATTGAACAATTATAATATAAATAAATATAAATGTATATAATAATACAGCTTAATAATTTTTATGCTTAATTCACATTCACACTGTGAGTCTCTACTTATTCCCAGAGAAAATGCACAAAATGCATCAAGCCTGACTCCGAAATTAATAACGCTGCATTCAGAAGACCGTGATGTAAGCAAATGGCCGAATCAAAACATGTTTGAGGTGATGCTGCCCCAAACATACACAAATGTTAAATCAATATCATTGATTGAACACAACTTCACAACACAACCATTAATATTTACAAATGAAAATCAAAATGTTAAAATGTCTTTTATTGTAACAATAAAAACAGCTTCTTATGGCAAAACCAACAGATTGACACTAACAATAGATGAAGGAACTTACACTACAACCCAGTTGGCATATGAATTACAAAACAAATTCAATAAATCAGTGCGTGATCTGCATTCTAGTCTTTCGTCATACAATAAATTTTATGTTTTTTACCATGAAGTGCAAAAAAGGTTTCTCTTTGGTAACTCAGAAGATCCATTTGAAATACTATTTGATCAGCCGGAACCTTATAAAACAAATTGTGGAACTGCGTCTAATTGGAACAATTATTCTAATTGGGGGTTAGCATTCAATTTGGGGTTTGTGAAAACTGTGACAAATAAGGTAATTTCAGTAGAAGTAAGTGAACCTCAAAAGGTATACTACACCTCAACTGTGACAGAGTGGTTGCCAGTGGCTAGTATTGGAGGAAAAGCTTATGTAGTTGTACCGAATAATGCAGCCATAATGAGTGGTCCAACTGATTTGTATATTGAACTAGATAAATGTAATAACATTGATGAAATTGGGGACCCTATTCATCCAACACTACTGCGACTCATCTAAAAAAGAAGACGGTGTGCCAAACAAACAAGGCGGTGTGCCAAACGACTGCGGTAAAAAATGACTACAATGGGATCGTCAATTCGGCGTTTGCAAAGATTTCTTTATCAAAAACCTTTATAAGTGAAGAAACAACGTATGGACATGTAAATTTCAGTCCTCCTCTTGACAAATTGAATAAACTGAAATTTAAGTTCCGGTATCATGATGGAGCTCTTGTGAATTTTGGATCACACAATTTCAGTTTAACCATGAAACTTCAAATGTATCGGTGATGTAAGTTTGTATAATTAAACGTGTAATGGTCTAGTAGTGTTTCCGGTGTTTTTGTGAGTATGATTTCTTTCGTTTTGTGCCGCCTATGTTTCTCCTACTTTTTCTGCTATTGCTACTGCTCATTGTCCTCTTCCTTTTCATCATCTTATTAGAATAGTTGGTACCCGTCTCTAATAAACTTGCCAATGCAGGAAGTTCATCAGTCCAAGTAGGCGGAAGGCGAATCATAACTGTGTGTGAGTCAATCATATCCTCCGTGAGCGGCGTCAGCATGTCTGTCTCAAAAATGCGGGGGGGCTTAAGATTAAAACATGTCGGATCTATTATATTTATAATATGATATCCCAAACTATGGAAAAATAGAATAATCTGACTAAGTGACAAACGCTTATGAATAATGCCAAATTTTAATATATTTTTTAATTTGTTCCGCATTATCATATTTTTTATCGCGTTTTTTACATCAGGGTCATGAGACTGTGAAATTAAACAACGAATCAATTTTGTAACACCGGCAACTATTTCACCTTCTAATTTATGTAGTTGAGACTCTAGTTTGCCGGCATGGTTCTTCGCTTCGGTAAGACTAGTTCGCATTGTATCTAAACCAATATCGGCGGCAGCTAATTGTTGTTCCATCTCATTGATATTTAGGGTCTTACTTCTTGATTGCCTTTGTTGTCTTTGTTCTTTAATTTTTTCTTCTAGTTTATCGGCATCATCAGCAGCTGTTCTAAAAATATCCCGTTGTGTTTGAACAACAACGTTAGCGTCTTCAATCAAGTTGTTGAGTTGAGTCACATTTTTTGCTCGTGATGATATAATGGTCTTCAATATATTTTTTATTTTTTTCGATAGTGATGGTGGTGGTTGCGGCCCTTCAGCAACGGGCTCTGGTTCTCCTTCGTTTTCTTCTTCTTCTTCTTCTTCAATTTCATCCGGATTATCCGTAGCATTTTCTGAATGAAACGCAGAATAAATTTGTTTTACTATAAAAAGTGCTTCTCTAATGCTATCTATTTTAAGAACATCATCTGGAACATCAGTAAAATCAAAAGCTTCAATCCATCTTTTCCAGTAACTAGTATAGTTGATTTTACGTAACAAATTTCTACGCATAATAGCATCAGATCTGATGATATGTAATCCTTTTTTATCATACTCTATCTCGTCAATACTTGATATTGAAAATGGGTCGTGTTCTTTATTCGTTGTATGTAATATAAACAATCCATTTGTTGACATTATTGGATTATTACCTATATCCCCTGCAGCTCTTGCGGGCATGGTTCGGCCTGAAGTACTTCTGCGTTTATCTTCACCAGGATTATAATCGAACCACCACATTTTTTCAAATGTTGGATTTTCTATTCTTTCTGGCGGGGATGTCTTCGAATAAATGACGTCGGCCAATATGCCTAACGCCAACATTTCATTTTTCATATCATCTATAACGGATATGGATTCCGCTTGTGAAGTTATTGTTTTATCCTTGAAAATTCTAGGCACCAAATATGAAAGTGTGACACGGTCCATTCCGAGACCGATCAATTGATTCACAACTTTATCTGTAAATAAATTATACTTTTTATCATATCCTGATTGTTTTATTTTATTTATTTTTTCTTTGTAATACAGAATTCCTACTTCTGTTACTATATTAGCAAGTCCAGCAAAACTTAATAAGTTTACTTTGAAATCAGGCGGTGGAACACGGGGATCTGAACTTCTCGTGCCAACGCGTCCAGGATGCGTGTTTGGTTCAGACCCATGCGCACCCATATATAGCGTTATCGTATTCAATGTAGGTGAGGCGTTCATAACAATATATATAATTATTTATATAATTATTTATATTTATATTTATCTAAAGTGAGCCAACCCAACATGAATTATTTTTTAATTTGAAAGCTGTCATACAATTTTGCTAATTTTGTCAAGTTTTGTATATATTTCATTGTTTTTTTTTGATTTTCGGAACCCATTTCTTTTATTGGTTTTTTAAATGCATCTACTTTTTGCATGACGACGTTCCCCATGTGTTCTAAATCATTATCATAATTTTTTTCTAAAAAGAAATCAATGTTTCCTGCCATGATTTCATCATAATACGGACACATGCTTGATAACCATGCACTTATCAACATGTTTGGATTGGTTTTCTTCATTAATATCAAAGCATTTTTTGCAGACTCAATATCATGATTATTTGGAAACACCCCATGAATATCATCCACAAACTCAGTGAATTGCTTCAAAAATGTTTTTAACACAATTGTTTTATCTGTAGTCATATCAATATTACAAATGTATTGTATTGTCATTAAATATTTTTAAATACATTTATAATTTAATTAAATTAAATTTGATGGATATTTTGAACTGAAATCACTAAATTATCATCTTCTGGACTTAGTAGAATAATTATTTTGGTATGGTTGTTGGTGTTGGTGGTGTTGTTGGTGTTGGTGTTGGTGTTGTTGTTGTTGTTGTTGTTGTTGTTGTTGTTGTTGGTGTTGGTGTTGGTGTTGTTGTTCTTGAGCTTGTTTTATTTGAAGGTTTCTTTCGTTTTGTAATTTTTCAAGTGTAACATCTGACCCAATACGCTTATTTTGGTGTTGGTGTTGGTGTTGTTGTTCTTGAGCTTGTTTTATTTGAAGGTTTCTTTCGTTTTGTAATTTTTCAAGTGTAACATCTGAACCAATACGATTATTTTTTTCTTCAATGGGTGGGCATTCAATCGTTTGGTTGAAATCTATGGTGGCATAGTTGTAGAGTTGACGCAATCCACCGGCTCCTTTAGCTGAGAGATCTTCGTTGCTTTGATCTAAAAAACTGAAATTGTCTGAAACCACTCCAAATCCACCCATGAATTCATTGCTAGTAGAAAATGGAAAGGGTTCGCCGTTTTGGTTTGTGGCGACATTGTTGTGATGATTTTCTATTGGTTTGATGTGATTTATTATTTGATCGCCATACAAAACCGCATGATTTTGATTGAGAAGTAATAAAGCTGGAACCCGATTTACGTGTGGAGGCAATATAATTTCTTGTCCATCTTCTAACACAATGTACCAAGAACCATTTTTTCCTTTGATTCTATTATCAATGCACATGTAATGAATGCCTTCCTTAATTTTTCCCTTGGCCAAACGTTCCAAAAGAGATTTTGATTTTTCGCAAAAATTGCTGTAATAAAGTATGCTGCTCATCCTATTTACTCAATTTTAAACTACACCAATTTTAATAATGCATAAATTTAACTAATTACAACATTCATTAAATAAAAATATATTTATTATAATATGATTGTTGTTTTATGAAATTGAAAGGATTTCGCAAAGATATAAATGGTTGGATATATCTTACAATTTATGGAGAACCATATGAAAGAGGGTTTGCTCATGGCAAGTTACTTGCAAATGAAATCAAAGAAATTATGGTGATGTTGGAAACTTTTTTGTATGATAACTATGGACGTAAATTTCCATTTTTTTGTGAATTGATTGATGATTTTTTTGATTCTCAAATAAAATCCAATTTTTCAGAATTTTATCAAGAAATGATTGGTATTTCTGATGGTTCCAAACAACCCTTAAATAAAATAATTTTTTGGAACTGTTTTGTGAGTTTTGATTATTTGTTTTCTAATTTATCAAACGTCCTGAAGGAACCCCATAATGCGCATTTATTGTCCAAACCAATTTACACTGAATTTTTGAATCAAAGTCCAAAAAGTGGTGGACATTTTGAAGGAGGAGCCAAAGATCGTTGCAGTGCGTTTATTGCAGTTGGAGACTACACCACGGATGGCAAAATTGTGTGTGCACATAATTCATTTGATACCTACATAACTGGCCAGTACTCGTGTGTGATGTTGAATATACGCCCATCCAACGGACATCGCATCTTGATGCAATCTTTTCCTGGAGGTATTCACTCTGGTACTGATTTTTTTGTTACAAGTTGTGGTTTATTTGGAACTGAAACCACATTAGGAGGTTTTAATGCATACGAAAATAACGATCCAATATGTTGTCGCATAAGACGAGCAATGCAATACGGAAATACAGCGGATGATTATGTAGCGATACTTACTGAACGAAACTCTGGAGATTATGCAAATGCCTGGTTGTTTGGAGATACGCGCACAAATGAAATTATGCGGTTTGAATTAGGACTGAAATATGCGGATGTAAAACGAACTAAAAATGGGTTTTTTATTGGATTCAATGTGGCATTTGATCCTCGTATCAGAAACTTGGAATCTTCCAATACCGGGTGGGATGATTTACGACGACATCAAGGCGCCAGAAGAGTGCGTTTACAAGAAATGATGAATGAAAATAAAGGCAAATTAAATGTTGATTTAGCAAAAGTGCTAATAGCAGATCATTATGACCCTTATTTGAAAAAAATTAATCCATGTTCTCGCACCACTTGTTCACATTATGATCTGGATGCACGCGAATACATGTCACAATCAGATCGTCCAAAACCGTATGAACCACGTGGCACCATTGATGGAAAAGTTGTAGATTCATCTATGATTCAAAATATGGAAATGTTTGCTCGTTGGGGAAGTTCTTGTGGCATGGGATTTTATAAAAATGAGTTTTGCAACAAAAACATGATATGGGACAACCAACGCACCTTTTTACATGATCGTCCACCACAACCATGGACTTTGTTCAAATCAGATGAGTTTTTTCAACATTACAATAATCGCTCTCATCATCGTGTACGCGTACGGCGTAAACATCGCTCAAAAATAACAATGCGTAATCGCTCGGTTTAAATCGTGGTTTACGCTTATGTCTACGTGACAAGTTGAATTCAGAACAAAAAAGAATTTTCAAAAATGATTTAAACATTTAATTCATAAATTGAATATTTGATTCTCAAATTAAACATTCAATGACATGTTCCACTTTACAAAATTTACATGAAATTGTTACACAACTGCATTCAAAATATGAAAAAGATGAATATATGATTGGAAAATTGGTGACACAATTAACACAATTGCCAAATACTCTCAATGAGATTCAAGTTGCCCGATGTGAAAAAGCACAACGCAAACAATCATTGATTATTGCATCTGACGAATTTATTGAAAGCTTTTTGAATGAAGCGCCGCAATATTATTACAACCAAAATGTTGATCTTTTTTTTATATACAACCCGAGTTGGAAACAAAGCTACCAAATAATAAATGAAGATGACATTCTTCATCCAATTCTTACTCAAATTAGTATTTATCGTGAACTCCTTCCATGGAAATACAAAATAAAAAATCAAATTTTAAGACACATCAAAGACAAAAGTTTACTTGACTCAATACCAGAATCTAGCACAATTCAACGCGTTTTGAATATGTTAACTCCCTTATTGTTTCGTACCCGAGATTGTGCAAAATATTTTTTAACAATTATTGGAGACGCAATTTTGAAAAAAAATGTCACAACCGTAAATGAAAAAGAGCCCATTTACATTCTGAATCAAAAATGTCGGAGTTTTGTTAAAGAATTAAGCATAATTTGTAACACCCTTTTTGGAACCCCCTTCTTATCTGCATTTAAATTCAAGTTTTATGAATACCCCTTTGAAGATTGTCGCTTGTTAGATGTAAACGAAGTTTCAATCGACATTCATTCGGAACCATTCAAAAAACACATTATTGATATATTGTGTGTTTCTGCTCATTACTCAACCCGATACGTTAATGCAGAAAATTTCTTGAATATGCAATGCAAAGATACAACCACTCAACAAAGAGTTTTGTATTTGAAACCTTATTCTCAAGAGACTCTTGTAAGTAAATTTATTCAAACATGCACTGAAACTTCACCTCAAAGCAATGTCCGCATTACATGGAAAAATATGCTGTATTTATGGAAAGTTTTCATTGAAGATGAGCGCATACCGAATGTGTTGTTTGTAAATTTATTCAAACAGTTATTAATTCAACGCCTCCCTAGTTATTCGGAAACAACGGATTCGTTTCTTCAGCTTACTAGCAAGCACTTGCCTCTTGTTACTAGGTTCAATGAATTCTGGACACAAACTATTACCATTTCCTCTAACCCTGAAGACGAACTTGAAATTGATGAATTCACTACCCTCTTCAAAAAACATCAACACACCCTTTTCCAAAATCAATCCCCTATTTTGAATTCTCATAATCAAACTGAATCCACTTTTTTAGGACTAATCAGACATTTTTATCCAGATGTTGTTATTGAAAATGATAAACACTTGATCCAAATAAATTGTAACCTATGGGACAAACGCGGTGAAGTCGTAAATATTATTGAAAATTCAAATTCAAACACATCTTCATATAAAGCATATGAAATGTATTGTCAAAAACAACGTACACTAGGTAACTTAATTGTCAACAAAAAATATTTTGAAAAAATATACAAAGATATTATTTGAATATACATAAAACTTAATCTGATAAAAAATGTCGGACCGGAATTTTATTATCACAAACGCGCCAACAAAAACACCCACGCCAACACCTGAACCAACACCAACACCCACGCCAACACCAACAAACAGTCCAACACCCACCAACACGCCAACAAACACTCCAACACCCACAAACACACCAACTCCAACACCCACTCCCACACCAACACCCACTCCCACAAACACGCCAACACCAATACCCACACCCACACCAACACCCACTCCCACAAACACTCCAACACCAACACCGACAACAACACCTTTATATTTTATATGTCCGTGTTCGCAAACGCCAACACCAACACCCACTCCAACACCAACACCCACACCCACAAACACACCAACAAACACTCCAACACCCACACCCACTCCAACACCAACACAAACCCCTCGTCCAAATTGTTGTTTTTCATATTCTCCAGCCACCACCTGCGCTACCTAGAGAATCCGGAAGAGGAGTTATTAATTTTGAAGACAATAACAGAATTGCAACAGAGAACAAACTGAGAAGTTTGGGAAAAATCCAAACGGTGTCTCAAAAAATACAGTATTCCCAAATTTCACTAAATAATAGAAAAGCATGGGGATCACAAAGTCCC
>Ga0194124_10004947_pt1 | contig 12667 bp, 10 predicted proteins | sample TA2KigCas0mmetaG_FD_148605 | JGI IMG/M metagenome (GOLD analysis project Ga0194124, IMG submission 148605) | Freshwater microbial communities from Lake Tanganyika, Tanzania - TA2015031 Kigoma Deep Cast 0m | ecosystem: Environmental > Aquatic > Freshwater > Lake | place: Tanzania: Lake...
AAAATTGCGCCGACCTCGGTGGCGAGACGATACGCATTGAAGGCCGCGGCGTCATTGCGCGCCGCGAACAGCGACTGCATCAAATTCGCCCAGCCGGCCGGGTTCGGATAGTAGGTCACCAGCTTCTCGAACCCCTCGGCCGTGCAGGCTTCGTCCTTCAGCTTCATGCATGACGTGACGTAGATCTGGATGGCGTTTTCTTTGGGACGCTGACCGCGCTTCTCGAGGTCGCGAATCCAATTGCCAACAAAGTCCCGCGCATTCTTGAAATCGTTCTGCTGGTAGTACGCTTGCGAAACGACCAGGTAAGTGTCGGCATCCGCGAAACCTGACTTGATCGCGCTGCGACCAATCTCGATGGTCTTGGGGTAGTTGCGCGCATTGAAGTAGATCTTGGCGAGGTCGCGCGTGCGTTGCGCTTTGTTGTTGGCAGCAAATGACGAATCGAGGTTGGTCTCGTAGGCGCGCGTCGCGGTGGCAACGTCGTTCGAGCTCAGCGCACAGAACGCCGTGAGTTCGTTGATGATGAACGAATCATAGTCGGTCTTGCCTGCTGTGCCCTCGGCGGTCTTGAGGTTGGAGAGACACTCGGCCCACTTGCGCGCCTTGCTGGCGTTCTGGGCAGCTTGCAGCGTCTTGGCGACTGCAGGACTGACCTTCTGCGCAAGCGCAGACGGCGTCCACGCGAGAGTGGCGACCGCGGCGAGCAGAGCGACGTAGGCGACTGACTTCCTCATGACTTTCCTCTTAAAAAGCGATCAACCATGGTGATCGACAAAAAAATCGCCGCAACCCGGGCTGGGATGCGGCGATGGTGATTAGTGTTGGGATCCCTTCAAGCTGGGACGACTCTGGCTCGCGACCGCTGTTACTCGGCAAACTCCGCGACGTTCACGAAACCGATTTTCTTCATGCGGTTGCGCTGCGCTGAGGCGAGTACCTTGGCGACCACATCGTATTTGGCCCGCTTGTCGGGCCGGATGTGCAACTCGGGCTGCGGCTCTTTCTGCGACTCGACACGGAAATAGCGCTCGAGAATGGCCAAGTCCTGGATTGCCGTACCGTTCCAGACCACCGTGCCGTCAAAGTCGATTTCGATGTCGATGATCTCGGGCTGCACCGGGGGTGGCGGCGCGTTGGTCGGGCGGGGCATATCGAGCTTCACCGCGTGCGTCATCACCGGGATCGTGATGATGAACATGATGAGCAACACCAGCATGACGTCGATGAGCGGCGTCGTGTTGATGTCACACATTGTCGAGTCGTCGCTGCCGCCTACATTCATTCCCATGGATCTGCGCTCCTAAGACTCAGCGGGAACCGCGGATGCCGCGATCAGGCTCGGTAATGAACCCGACTTTGACGATACCGCCGCGCTGGATCGAATAAATGACACGACCGACATCCTCGAACCGGGCGTTGGAGTCGCCACGGATATGGATCTCAGGCTGCGGGTCCTTGACGGCCTCGGCCTTGATCATGTCCACGAGCTGCTCGCGGGTCGCGACCTGCTCGTTGTTCCAGTACAAGTTGCCCTGTGGGTCCACCGCAATGGTGATGTTCTCGGGCTTGGTCTGCGTGGCGATATTCGCCGCCTTCGGCAACGACACCTTCACGGTCTTGGTGATCACCGGGATGGTGATCAAAAAGATGATCAGCAACACCAGCATGACGTCGACGAGCGGCGTCGTGTTGATGGTGGCGTTCAGTTGGTCGTCGCCACCTGAAGACCCTACGTTCATGCCCATGAATCAAACCCTCTGCTGTTCCCGGTTCGGAGGGCGCGCCCGTAATCGGGCACGACCTCCTCCCAGAGGAACCGTTATGAAGACGCCTTACTTCTTGGCAGCAGCAGCCGGAGCGGCAGCCGAAGCAGCCGGCACGGCGACGCGCGAACCGCTCACCAGGAAGGCGTGCAGGTCGGAAGTGAAACCGCCGATCTGCTCTTGGACGTCTTTATTGCGACGGATGAGCCAGTTGTAGCCCATGACCGCCGGCACCGCGACCGCGAGGCCGATGGCCGTCATGATGAGCGCCTCACCGACGGGGCCGGCGACCTTGTCGATCGAAGCCTGACCGGACACACCGATCGCGACGAGCGCGTGGTAGATGCCCCACACCGTGCCGAAGAGACCGACGAACGGTGCCGTCGAGCCGACCGTGGCGAGCCAAGGCAGGCCGCCAGTCAGGACGTGCGTGACGCCTTCGACCGAGCGCTGCAGCGACATGGTCACCCAATCGTGCAGGGCAATGCGCTCGTTGAGGCGACCTTCGTGGTGCTGCGAAGCACGCAGACCATCCTCGGCGATGACGCGAAATGCATCACCCTTCGGGAGGCGATCGATGCCTTCGCGGATCGAACCGGCAGTCCAGAACTTCTGCTCGGCGAGCTTCGCGGAAGCCATCAGCTTTCGTTGATCGATGAGCTTCATGATGATGACGTACCAGGAGGTCAGCGACATGATCAACATGATGATCAGCGTGCCCTTGGCGACGAAATCGCCTTGTTCCCACAGGGCCCCGAGGCCATACGGGTTTTCGACGACAGCAGTGGCTTCAGTGTTTTCCATGTTTTCCTCAGGGAATAAAACGCTTTACTTGATCTCGAACTTCACGCGGAAAGAAACGCAGGATTCAGGAGCCGGACGGCCGCCCACAGTTCCGGCCTGATAACGACCGGCGCGGGCGAGCTTGACTGCACCCTCATCGAGTCGTTCGAAACCGGAAGGGGTGACGACCGTCGGATTACCGATGATCTTGCCCTTATCGTCCACGCAAACCTTCAGGGTGACCGAGCCCTGTTCTTCGGCGCGCTTCGACGCAGCCGGGTAATAGTCCTCGCTCGAGGGCATGCGACCGATTCTGGCGGGTGTGCCCGCAACCGGTGGTGGCGCGACCGGCGGCGGCGGCGCCGGCTTGTCGGTCACGTTGCTGATCGCCGTCGTGTTGGTTTCCATCGGGATGTCGATCATGACATCAGGCGGCGGCACTTGCACCGGCGGGCGCTCCATCTGCGGCGGCGGCGGCGGTGGGGGTTTATCCTCGGGCTTGAGTTCCTCGATGATGTCGGTGACGAGTGGCGGAGCCACCACTTCGACGACCTTGCGGGCCAGCCCGGACACAAGTCCGTAAGCGAGCAGGACGTGGAACCCGACAATCACGGCGAACACCACCATGCGTCGGGACTGATTCTGTTGTACGTAGGTCGCCATGTGCTCTCGTGGCAGATATACAGCCAGTGCGCTAGACGGGGCAGCAAACTACCCGGCTTCCCCCTCCGGCGCAACCTTCACTTCGCAATTGCCCGACGTCCCGCCAAGCGAACCGCGAAGACCCTACACTCAACCACAAGCCTACGACTCCGGACCAATCAGGGTCGCGCGCCGCAGCATCGGCAAAGTGTGTTGGAGAATCTGCACATCCGTGTTCCGAGGAACTCGGCATTCGCAATCCATCGCGGATCCCCCTAACCGGATCTAACTCTAACCGCCCCGGATGACGGTTACAACCGCTTGCCATATTTCAATCGGTCACCGCACCGTCTGAGGCACTGCTCACCACACGCGCATACTTCGCAAGCACACCACGTGTCGCGTAAGGATGCGGTGCGCGCCACTTTGTGCGACGTCGCTTCAACTCGGCAGCCGAAACATCGAGATCAATGCGACGCTTGACCGCATCGATAGTGATGCGGTCCCCGTTACGAATCAGCGCGATTGGCCCGCCCACTGCAGCTTCGGGCGACACATGTCCGGCGACGAAGCCATGGCTGCCGCCAGAGAAACGACCATCGGTCACGAGCGCGACCTTGTCACCGAGTCCGAGCCCCATGATGGCCCCAGTGGGACTCAGCATCTCGCGCATGCCCGGTCCACCTCGTGGACCTTCGTAACGAATCACCACGATGTCACCCGCACGCACCTTGCCGTCGAGAATCGCGCGGGTCGCTTTCTCCTCGCCATCGAAGACGCGCGCACGACCGCTGAAGGACAAGCCTTCTTTGCCAGTGATCTTGGCCACCGCGCCCTCGGGCGCGAGACTGCCGCGCAACACGACGAGATGGCTGTCTTTCTTGATGGGCGACTCAAAGCTGCTGACGATGGTCTGCCCGGCCGGGTAGTCGCGGACACCGCGCAGGTTTTCTGCGAGCGTTTTTCCGGTCACGGTCAGGCAGTCGCCGTGCAGCAGACCACGATCGAGCAGACGCTTCATGAGCGGCTGTATGCCACCAATCGCGATCAACTCCGACATCGAATACCGGCCACTCGGTCGCAAATCCGCGAGCACTGGAACGCGCCGCCCGATGCGCGTGAAGTCGTCGAGCGAGAGCTTCACGTTGGCCGCGCGCGCGATCGCAAGCAGATGCAAGACCGCGTTGGTCGAGCCGCCCACGGCAATGGTGACCGTGATGGCGTTTTCGAATGCCTTGCGGGTCAAAATCTTTGATGGAGTGATACCGCGCTTGACGAGTTCGACCACCGCCTTGCCGGCGCGTCGGCAGTCATCGAGCTTGTTGCCGCCGACTGCTTCCTGCGCCGAACTGTCGGGCAAAGATAAACCGAGCGCCTCGATCGCCGAGGCCATGGTGTTGGCGGTGTACATGCCGCCGCAACTCCCCGGCCCCGGGATTGCCGTCCGTTCGACTTCGGCGAGCTCAGCGTCACTCACCTTGCCGGCAGCATGCCCGCCCACGGCCTCGAAGACCGAGACGATATCGCGTCGCTTCGCGCCGGTGCGAATCGTGCCGCCGTAGACGAATACCGCCGGACGATCGAGACGGGCGATGGCGATGGCACACCCTGGCATGTTCTTGTCGCAACCACCGATGGCTACGACGCCGTCAAAGCCCTCCGCGCCCACCACGGTCTCGATCGAATCGGCGATCACTTCGCGCGACACCAGCGAATAGCGCATGCCGGGCGAACCCATCGAGATCCCGTCGGACACCGTAATGGTGTTGAAGAGTACGCCCTTGCCGCCTGCCGCATTCGCCCCCGCCTCGGCTTCCGCCGCAAGCGTGTTGATGTGCATGTTGCAGGGCGTGAGATTCGCCCAAGTCGAGGCAATGCCAATCTGCGGCCGCTTGAAATCGGCGTCAGTGAAGCCCACCGCCCGCAGCATCGCTCGCGAAGGAGTCTGCTTGGCGCCATCGACCACGAGTCGCGACCAGCGTCGCGGATCAGCAGCCGCGGCGCGCTTCTTGCGATTATTCATCTTGTCTCTTCCTCCAAAGATTTTGTAGTCGCCGACGAACGCGACGGATCAGCCGAAACGCTCGTCAATGAATCGGTCGACCAAACGCACGCACTGGGCTTCGGCGCCTACCGGACGTCCCGGGCGTTCTCGCCCGTTCCAGGCGTACAGGTCAAAATGAGCCCAAGAGCGGGCCTTGCCAATAAAGCGCCGCAGGAAGAGCGCGCCGAACACCGCGCCGGCAAACGCGCCGGAGGCGACGTTGCCGAGATCAGCGACACGACTGCCGAGCTCCTCGTCGTAGGAATCCCATAAGGGCATGCGCCAGACCGGATCGCACTCGCGATCGCCGCAACCCTGCAGCTGCCCGGCCAGCGCGTCGTCTGTACTGAACAACGCGGGCAACTCCGGGCCAAGCGCCACCCGTGCTGCGCCGGTGAGCGTTGCAAAGTCGAGCAGCAGCGCCGGCGACTCGCTGTCAGCCTCGGTGAGCGCGTCCGCCAACACGAGTCGCCCTTCGGCATCGGTGTTGCCGATCTCGACGCTCAGACCACGCCGTGAACGCAGCACGTCACCGGGCCGATACGCACTCGCAGAGATCGAATTTTCGACCGCCGGCACGAGGACCCGCAAACGCACCGGGGCGTTGCGACGCATCAGGCACTGGGCCGTTGCCAGTGCGACCGCCGCGCCGCCCATGTCTTTTTTCATTAGCAACATGGCTGCCGAGGGCTTGATATCGAGACCACCGGAATCGAAACACACGCCCTTGCCCACCAGCGTCACCCGCGGATGGCTGGGATCACCCCAACTGATATCGATGAGGCGCGGCGCCTGGTGACTCGCGCGGCCGACCGCGTGGATCAGCGGATAGTTGTCGCGCAATAGCTCATCACCCACGAGGCAGCGAAAACTGGCGCCGCACTCGCGCGCCATTGAGGCCGCCGCCTCGGCAAGTTCGGCAGGCCCGAGCTCATTGGCCGGTGTGTTGATCAAGTCGCGTGCCCAAAAAGACGCGTCGATCTGCCGCACCACGCCCGCCGTATCAGCACTCGCGGGCGGCACGAGACGCGCGCGTCGCTGGGTCGGCGGCGGTGTCGACTTGAAGCGCTGAAACCGATACCCCCCCTGCAACCAGCCAAGGAGCAGTTGCCGCGCCGCAGCGGCCGGCAATTCGGTGGCGAGATGAAAGTCCTCGCCAGGCAACTTTTCGGCGAGACCGGCGACATGCCAAAGCGTCAGCCGATCCCACTCCGCGAGCGCGCCAACCCCCGCCACCGCGCCGAGGATGCGTCCGTCGGCCGCGGGCAAAGGCAGAACGCGATGCCGCTCCGCCTGAAAGCCCTGCCCCTCGAGCCAACGCGCGAGGTGAGCGGGCTGCGACGCGACGAAAGCGGCGAGCTCGCTTTCTCGCAGCAACCAGAGTGGCAGCGTGGCGGCATGGGCATGGTAGAGCGCGGTCGATGACATGGATGAATGTTAGCCCGATCCAGCGCATTCCGTGCCCGACGTGCGGCGCGCGGCCTGCAACACCAATTGACACCGTGCCGAGCTGCGTGGTGCAATTTCACCGTGATCCGCGCTATCCAGTTCATCTGCAATGTCCGCCCGGCTCTCGCCGGCCGCTGGCTATCGGCTGGACTATCGCTATCCCTAGTGGATAGCCGGTGCGGGTCGTCCGCCGGGGTCTGAGGTCAGAGCGCCTAGATCCAGCGACGAGCGAAGGTCATAGGAAACCCCGCACCGGCCGAGCGCCGCTGCGGGGTTTTTTTTTCGTGTCGGTTTTCAATGTTGGTCAATGCAACCGGGAGTCTCGAGATGAAGTTGTTTTCCCAGAAGGACGTCGACAAAAAGGCACTGCGTGGCGCGCGAATCTGCGTGCTGGGTTACGGCAGCCAGGGACGCGCACATGCGCTCAACCTCAAAGATAGCGGCTACGACGTGGTGATCGGCGTCCGCAAAGGCGGCAGCTGGAAAAAGGCCAAGAAAGACGGACTGCAGGTCGCCGAACCGACCGAAGCCGTTAAGGGCGCCGAACTGGTCGCCATGCTGGCTCCGGATCTCGCGCAAAGGGATCTTTACAACGCGGTCGTCGGCAACCTCAAAAAAGGTGCGACCCTGCTGTTCGCGCACGGCTTCAACATCCATTTCAAACAGATCAAACCGCGCAAAGATCTCGATGTGGTGCTCATCGCACCCAAGGGTCCGGGCGATCTGGTACGCCGCCAGTACGAACAGGGCCGTGGTGTCCCCTGCCTGATCGCCGTCTTCCAGGACGCTTCGAAGCGCGGCTTCGCCAAAGCGCTGGCCTATGCACACGGTATTGGTGGCACCCGCGGTGGTGTCTTGCAGACCACCTTTGCCGAAGAGACCGAGACGGACCTGTTCGGCGAACAAGCCGTACTCTGCGGCGGGGCCACCGAGCTCGTCGTCAAGGGTTTCGAGACCCTGGTCGAAGCGGGTTATCAGCCTGAGGTCGCCTACTTCGAGTGCATGCACGAACTGAAGCTGATCGTCGATCTGCTGCATGAGGGCGGCATCTGGAAGATGCACAAATTCATCAGCGAAACCGCCAAGTATGGCGATCTGACGCGCGGCCCGCGCGTGGTCAACAAGAAGACCAAGGCCGAGATGCGCAAGATTCTCAAAGAAATCCAGCAGGGCAAGTTCGCTCGCCAGTGGATCCGCGAGAACGCCACTGGCCGCAAGAAGTACGACAAAATGTTGAAGACCGACTTGAATCGTCAGATCGAGAAAGTCGGCTTCGAATTGCGTGGCCGCATGCCCTGGCTCGATCAGGGCCGCTGAGCTTCACCCACCCGCAAAGGAGTCGCAAGCAAATGACCTCGAATGCAGACCGCGTGATGATCTTCGACACCACGCTGCGCGATGGCGAACAAGCGCCGGGTTGCAGCATGACGCAGCCCGAAAAGCTGCGGGTTGCGAAGGCACTGGCGGAACTAGGGGTCGATGTGATCGAAGCTGGCTTTCCAGCCGCCTCGATCGGCGATTGGGAATCCGTGAACGCGGTAGCGCGCGAGGTGCAGGGACCGATCATCTGCGGCCTCGCGCGCTGCGATCGCGGCGACATCGCCAAAGTGGCGAGCGCGATCGCGCCTGCCGCGCGACGACGTATCCACGTCTTTCTCGCCACCAGCGCGATCCATCGCGAGTACAAGCTCAACATGGCCAAGGACGAAATCATTCGGCGTGCCGTCGAGGGCGTGAAGATCGCCCGTGAATACTGCGACGATATCGAATTCTCGCCCGAGGATGCCTCGCGTACCGAACTCGAGTTTCTCGCTCAGGTGGTTGAGGCTGTAATCGATGCGGGCGCCTCCACCGTAAACATCCCAGACACCGTCGGTTACACCGTGCCGCACGAGTTCGCGGAGCTCTTTCGCTACCTGCGCAAGAACGTGCCGAACATCGAGCGCGCGCGACTCTCGGTGCACTGCCACGATGATCTCGGCATGGCAGTGGCCAACAGTCTGATGGCGGTGGTCGCGGGCGCGCGCCAAGTCGAGTGCACCATCAACGGGATCGGCGAGCGGGCAGGCAACTGCTCGCTCGAAGAAGTGGTGATGGCGCTGCGCACGCGCGAGACCTTTTTCAACGCGCACACCGGCATCAACTCGCAGCGGCTCTATCCGGTGTCGCGACTCGTCTCGAGCATCACCGGCATGCCGATCCCGCGCAACAAGGCGGTGGTCGGCGAAAACGCCTTCGCGCACGAATCGGGCATTCACCAACACGGCATGCTCAAGCACGCGAGCACCTACGAAATCATGCGGCCGCAGGACGTCGGCCTCTCGCGTTCGAGTCTCGTGCTCGGCAAGCACAGCGGACGCCACGCGCTGCGCGAGCGCATCAAGGAGCTCGGCTTCGAACTCGAAGACACCGAATTCGAGCGGGTGTTCAATGAATTCAAGGCCCTCGCCGATCGCAAGAAAGAACTCTTCGACGGCGACATCGAAGCCTTGGTTCTACGCGCCGAAGGCGGCGAAAGCGGACCGTGGTTCCTGAACTCATTGAAGACAAGTTCCGAAGGCGGTCTTGGTCATGCCAGCATCGTGCTGCGTAACTCCGACGGCGCGACCGTTGAGCGCAGCGCCAGCGGCGATGGCCCGGTCGATGCCGCGTTCAAGGCCATCGAAGATGCCACCGGGCTGCGCCCCGCGTTGCAGAAATTCGAACTGCGCAGCTTGACTGAGGGCGAAGATGCCCAAGGCGAAGCCGTGGTGTACGTCAACCACGGCGAGCGCAGCTATCGCGGCTCGAGCGTCACCACCGATATCGTCGAGTCGGCCACGCGCGCCTTTCTCGAGGTGATCAACCGCATCGAGATGTCGCAGCGGGCGCAGGCAGCCGCCCCCATCGCTCAAACGCGCCCTAACCACTCACCAGCTTTCGCATCCACAGCAGAGACGAGAAGTCGAAATGTCCGCAGCCAAGACCATGTTCGAGAAAGTCTGGCAGGCCCACGAGGTCGTGCCCGAAACCGCCGATACCCCGGCAGTCATTTTCATTGACCTGCACCTGACGCACGAAGTCACCTCGCCGCAGGCGTTTTCCTTGCTGCGCGAGCGCGGCCTGCGACTGCGCCGTCCCGACCTGACGCTGGCCACGATGGACCACGCCACGCCGACACGCACCGAACAGGTCTTTGGTGGCGCGCCGATCACCATCGAATCCGCGGCGAAACAGATTCGCCAACTCGAGCTGAACTGCGCCGATTTTGGCGTCGAGCTGCTCGGCATGCAGGATGAACGTCGCGGTATCGTGCACATCATCGGCCCCGAGCTCGGCGTGACGCAGCCGGGCAAGACCATCGTCTGCGGCGACAGTCACACCTCGACGCATGGTGCCTTCGGCGCCCTCGCCTTCGGCATTGGCACCACCGAGGTCGGGCATGTGCTCGCGACCCAGTGTCTGCTGCAAAAGAAAGCGAAGACCTTTGCGGTCGAAGTCGATGGCTTGCTCACGGCTGGCGTCACACCCAAGGATTTGATCCTCGCCATCATTGGCAAGGTCGGAGTGTCGGGTGGCACGGGGCACGTCATCGAGTATCGCGGCGCAGCGATTCGCGCCATGTCGATGGAAGAGCGCATGACGGTCTGCAATATGTCGATCGAAGCGGGTGCCCGCGCGGGCATGATCGCGCCCGACGAGACGACGTTCGCGTATCTCGCCGACAAGCCGCGCTCTCCGAAGGGTGCCGCTTGGGAAGCCGCCCTCACCCGCTGGCGCGCGCTGCCGACCGACGCAGGCGCGGTGTTCGACAAGACGGTACAAATCGATGCGGCGGCGCTTGAACCGATGGTGACCTACGGTACCAATCCGGGCATGGTCGTGCCGGTGAGCGGCAGCATTCCGGATCGTCGCGGCGATCCGGTGTTCGACGCCGCCATGAAATACATGGGTCTGAACCCCGGCGAGCCGATCGGCAATGCGCCGGTCAACGTGGTGTTCGTCGGCAGTTGCACCAATGGTCGCATCTCGGATTTGCGCGCAGCAGCCAGCGTGCTGCGCGGTCACAAGGTCGCGCAAGGCGTGCACATGTTGGTCGTGCCTGGTTCGCAAGAAGTGAAACGTCAAGCAGAGTCCGAAGGCCTCCATGAGATTTTCCGCAGCGCCGGCGCCGAATGGCGCGAATCGGGCTGCTCGATGTGTCTTGGCATGAACGGCGACACCGTAGGCAAGGGCGAATATTCGGTGAGCACCAGCAATCGCAACTTCGAGGGCCGGCAGGGTGTCGGCGCGCGTACCTTGCTTGCGAGTCCGCAGACGGCGGCAGCCTCGGCGATCCGCGGTCGCGTCACCGATCCGCGCGAACTTTTGAACGGTTGAGTCTGACGGAGCGCCTGCCCATGAAAATCTCCACGATCCGCTCACGCACCGTCGTGATGCCTTCGACCAATATCGATACCGACCAGATCATCCCTGGTCGCTTTCTCACCACCACCACCAAGGAAGGACTCGGCGCACAGCTTTTCGCCGATTGGCGTTACGACGCGGCCGGCAAAGCGAAGCCCGACTTCATTCTCAACAAGCCGGAGTCGGCGGGTTGTCGCGTGCTCGTCGCTGGTCGCAACGTCGGCTGTGGTTCATCGCGCGAGCACGCCCCCTGGGCCCTGCTCGACTACGGCTTTCAGGCGGTGATCAGCACCGAGATCGCCGATATCTTCCGCTACAATTCTTTGAAGAACGGACTGTTGCCGGTGGTGGTGGACGACGCCACACACGCCTGGCTGCTCGCTAATCCCGGCGCTGAGGTCGAAATCGATCTCGACAGCGCTACGCTCAAGCTGCCGGGCCGCGAACCCGTGCGCTTCCCGATAGACCCGTTTGCGCGTTACTGTCTGATGAACGGCGTCGACGAGCTCGGATTCCTGCTCTCGAAGGATGCCGCGATCAAGCAATATGAGAGCAGGCTTGGCGCATGAAGGCCCGCATCGCGGTTCTTGGCGGCGACGGCATCGGCCCTGAGGTCGTCGCTGCGGCAGTGCGTGTGGTGCGCGCCATCGCCGCGCAATACGGCCATGAGTTCACGCTCGACGCCCTGCCCTTCGGTGGCGTAGCGATCGACGAATTCGGCGACGGTTTGCCTCCGCAGACCCTGCAAGGCTGTCTCGCCGCCGATGGCGTGCTGCTCGGCGCGATCGGCGGGCCGCAGTGGGGGCCCAACGCGCCCGTACGGCCGGAGCCTGCGCTGCTGCGCTTGCGCGCGGCGCTCGGTGTGTACGCCAATCTTCGACCGGTCAGGGTACACCCGCGCTTGCGCGCGGCTTCGCCGCTGAAGCCAGAGATCATCGATGGCGTGAATCTGCTCTTCGTCCGCGAACTCACGGGTGGCATCTACTTCGGTAAAAAGTCCCTTGTGGGGGATCGAGCCACCGACGAGTGCGCCTACGCCGTGAACGAGATCGAGCGTGTCACCCGTGTCGCCGGAAGGCTCGCGACACGCCGCCGCAAAAAAATCACGCAGATCGATAAGTCCAACGTACTCGAGACGTCGCGTCTGTGGCGGAACGTCAGCGAACGCGTCGTTCGGGAAGAGTTTGCGGACGTCACGATCGAGCACATGTTGGTCGACTCTGCCGCGATGCAACTCATCCGCAATCCGCGCGATTTTGATGTGATCCTCACCGAGAATCTCTTCGGCGACGTGCTCACCGATGAAGCGGCGATGCTCGCGGGCTCACTCGGCGTATTGCCCTCCGCCGCGATCGGCGAAGGCCAGCGTGGGCTCTACGAACCCATCCACGGATCTGCGCCCGATATCGCGGGACGTGGGATCGCCAACCCGATCGGCGCCATCATGAGCGCCGCCATGTTGCTGCGGCATTCGCTCGGCCTCGAGAGCGAAGCGCAGGCCATCGAAAAAGCCGTCGGCCGCGCGCTCGATGCAGGCGCACGCACGGCGGACATCGCAGCGACCGGAGAGACGGCGCTGACCACCGCACAGATGGGG
>Ga0194124_10004949_pt1 | contig 12661 bp, 8 predicted proteins | sample TA2KigCas0mmetaG_FD_148605 | JGI IMG/M metagenome (GOLD analysis project Ga0194124, IMG submission 148605) | Freshwater microbial communities from Lake Tanganyika, Tanzania - TA2015031 Kigoma Deep Cast 0m | ecosystem: Environmental > Aquatic > Freshwater > Lake | place: Tanzania: Lake Tanganyika...
CCCGCGAGAACGCCATTCAGCGCGACGAAGAGACATACCAAGAGATGTGGAGCAGGCACACCACCGACCTCTGTTGTGTCGTCGTGGAACTTGCGGTGCATCATGAACAGAGCGACAGCGCAGATTCCCTGTGTCTGTACGTAGTGATCGCTCCACTCGTTCTGACGTAAATACAACCCGTACGAAGAGTTAGTGAGCGCACCAAAAAGAAGCATCGCCCAGAGTGGAATGCGTGGCAACCAAGACTGCAGCACTCTCAAACTCAGATACAGGGCAGGTAACGAGAACAGTAGCGATCGCACGAGTGAGTAGTACTCCCACCCCACGAAGAAACGAAGCGGCCATGTGAGGCTTTGACCCCACGAACTCTGATAGGGCAAGCGGTCGCCTGTCCCCTGCAGAGTGTCGAACACCGGTACACCAAGGACGGTGTGAGTACCGCTCCGTCGATTCTGAGAAGACTCAGCGTGGTATTCGACCCCCGCCGAGTACGAAGAATTCGCTGACTCCTCGATGTCGGCTGATCCAAACACCATCGCATAGAGCAACAGCACAAGGCCGATGATGAGCGCCGCGACTAAACCACTTCGATTCTGCGACGAATCACTCACAAGAGTTTCAGATGTCACCTAAGCTTTTGTGATTCAAGATAGACCACCCGATCTTTTCATCACAATCTCGGAACGTTGCTAACACTCTCAACCACCACGGATTAGCCACATTTACGGATGCCTCATCATCGTCTGGGACGTTGAAGCGTGAAGAATACCATCGTTCCGAGATAGCGATCGAGAAGATAATGAATCCAACGTGGGACTCTCTGAAGAAGTGGCACCATCCGCACGGGGAAATAGTGCACTTCGCTTGAAACTACTGTCCATCCAACTAACTCAAGTTCGTCGCACCATTGTTGTGTCGTTCGTGCAATGCCGATTGGATTCTCTTCTCCGTCATACATCCGAATGAAATCGGTTACGCTTCTTGCCTTAATGGCAAGATCTGCGCCAGGATGGCGCGCTTTCATCATTCGCATAATGCCCCGCACTATCGGGAAGATAAGAGGGTGGTGAAGGATCGATAGCCGATAGAGCGTTATCTTTGCTGCTCCTCCAGGTACAGTGACACGCAGTGCCTCTGCAAGTCCTTTAGTGGTATCTGGAATGTGATGTAAAACTCCAGAGGATACCACTATGTCAAACGATGAGTCGTCAAATGGAAGGGCTTCAGCGTTAGCCACTCGAACATCTGCTCTGAGTAACTTCGCTCGTAGTACTGACTCAGTAATGCTCACGGCTGTCTCAGTCAAGTCAACTGCAGTGACTTGCGCACCCTCCTGTGAGTACATCACCGTCAACCATCCAGGGCCACAACCAATATCTAGCAATCTCATACCCTTGGACTTCTCAAACTCCCAAAAGGAGGGTGTGAACCGTTCAATATCCGTTCGCTTCAGCTCATCCAACAATTCCCAATGTCTAGTAGGAGACAGCACCCCAATCTCGTGCCGTAGAAGAGGGAAGCGCTCCCAGTAGTCCCGTACATCGCTGATGGAAGGAGAATTTTCAGCTATGTCTCCATCGTATTGGTTAAGAACTGGAAGCTCAAAATCTGACGGTTCGTGATGGATGGTCCCATGAGTAAATAACCAGACTGCGTCAAACAATAATCTCTGGTCTCAATCGGTGTCTCCCGCTCGGTCATGACTGGGAGTTCTTTAGTCGCTTGAAACGAAAGCTTCTCCGCCATCTAAATGTCTTCACGAACTCAGTCACAAGATAACGCATCTATTTAGGCGTAGTTCGAGCCGTGGGCGAAACATAGTCTCTCCGCTCTCTCAACTGTGTAAATAACGAAAGCCCCATGAGAACAAGAATAAGAATCGGTGAGCCTGCTCGAAGGCGCATGATGAGGTCGGCTTCGATTGAGAAGATAATTTCACCGGGCTCAAGCAACTTCCCGTCAATCGCAATCAGATCAGCGAAGTTCCGAACGGAAATCGCCTTATCGTTGAATGTGGCCCGAATTGCAGAGTCAAATTTGAGAGGAATCACAAGTATCGACTCTGTGGGTATGTGTTGAGTTAGCTGATATCGAGCTACACACTCAGTTAGACATATCGCGAGGGGCGATTTGGGGAGCTCAACTCCTTTTCTGAGCCCAAGTTTCTGAATACAATCTTCTACCAGAAACCCACATGGCTTTCGGGTGCTGTTCGGTTTAGGAGCCAACCAATGGTGAAACGAAGCAAAGCCGATAGCCAGGTAATCAACACTGGTAGACGTTGATACCATCTGATTCATTACGCTCGTGCGGGATCGACTTGATTTGATGTTTAACCAGATCGGTGGCGTCGCGACCGATGCAGCTTGAGCTCTGGGAAAGTAATCCGAAACACACTGCCTCGACAGCACCGCCCAGTCAACCGCTAGGAAGTCCATCCGACTGGGCATACTCTGGTCGCAAATCGGATCGGACACGATTTGTTGAAATTTCTCACCCGGAGTTAATGTCTCACCGCTACGTAGGCGCGGCCAAGACAACAGACTGTTGACACGAATATCGCGTAACTGGGAGTGTGTCCGCAACCCCCACCACGAGTTATCGCCCTCAGCACCCATAAGACCCTCTCCCTCAATCAGTACCCGGCTCGTCCCAAAGGTTTCATTGCCTAGCAACTTAAGTTGAAGTTCCCGCACAACTGATTGCCAACTCATGTTCTCCGCTCGAACTTGTCGATTGACCTGCAGCGGTGAAAACCTGGTCTGTCCCCTGTTTATCTGCAGAGGCTCAACCAGTCGATATGGTAAGACGCACGCTATAACAATTAGTCCGAACGCCACACTTAGCCTCATGGCAACACTAATAACCCCGTTACCTTGACCAGGATGCTTGAATAATCTGTGGACATCCTCCGCGCGCCAGACAATCAGGACCAGAGTAAGCACGAGCGCAAGATCCGAATACAACCATCGACTGTTTGATAACAGCCCAACTGGGATCCACTCGAGAGCTAGCCATCCGATGGCAGGGAAGTTTGTGTTGAGGAGGGCTGTCAACATTGAACTGATTGTGAGCGTGACTATTACCCGCTCTAGTACCTTGCTCGCATTGCGACAGGGGCGGACTACTGTCCAGGCCACGAGGATGAGAGTAAGCACTCCACCATGAAACTGGACGAGAGCATGGGGCCAAGGATGTGCATTCCAGGAAACACTTAGTCCCTTCGCCATTGATACCCACTGGTACGACTCTGGATCAACTAAGGCGACTATTGGAAATATGAACGTATGAGTTAGTGGACCCAATAGGAGAAGCAACTCTGACAAATCATCTGGAAAACCTCCGGCACGTATTACGAAGTGAAGTACACCGAACTCTGGTGCGTAACTCTTACGGTCTGCCTGAAGGTTCCATTCCCGAATTAAGTCAAGAGTTCCAGGCAACAGGACAACGAGAGCCAAGAGCGGCGCGAGGAGAGATGCTGGTCGCTGAAGGACTCTCCGAATCAAAGCGCCATGCCGTGATGAGACAACAATTATGAAGAGAATGACTACGGTCGGGGCAAAAGTCATTCCATAGCCCAAATGTGGCATCATTAACATTAAAGATCCGAGACTCAGGTTTGTCGTCAATGTGTAGATAGGTGCATCCCCAGGACTCTCCACCACTTCCCGTGAAGTCAAACTCACCACGCACACCACCGCCCCCGCCACCTGCATCACAAACGTCTGCCACCCATGCCATAGGGTGTAAAACGACATCAGCCCTAGCAGCGTCGAGTCCACCAGCACACACCACACCACCCGATATGCAGACACCCACGAACCCACCCACCGATGCACCATCGAGAACATGAACCACAGCGACGCCAACCACGCCACCACGGTCACCGAATTCATCGGCAACACCATCGCCAGATACGAAAGCGGCGTGTCCGTCAACAACCCTTGAGTCGGCAACCGATACCCCAACCCTGACCACTGGTCGTACACCGGCACACCCCAACGACGGATCACCTCACCCGGATTACCCCGATCAAACCACGAATGCCACCCAGCACTCGACCCCAACGAATACTCAATGTGCAAACCCGACTCCACATTGATCACACCCACCACACACCACACCACCACCGCACCCAACGCCGGAACCAACGCCACGATCAGGGGCGGCAACACGAGCAATATCGACCTGACACGACTCACGAGGGTCACGAATCGTCCCCTGTCACGATCTGCAGCGCTACGCCAGATACGGCGCAAACGTCTCGTTGATGTGCGATGGTGAACTCGTCCCGATCACCACAGACTTGACCGCAGGAAACGGTCGAACGTATGCCGCAGCTTCGACTGGCTTGAGGAACCCAGAAGCCAGAGTGCCCATCGCCATGATCTGTAGAGACTCGTCTCGCAAGCACTGCTCGTGTTCGCGAAGCGAGGGATTCACATGAAATCCCACCTTGTTCACGTGGGTGAGTACTGCTGGCGTTTCCAATCCCCATGTCGCAAAACGATCGAGCAGAAGGGGAAGATTCTTCGTGGCTACACCGGCTGTCGCACCAAATCGCTTCTGCAACGTGCGGCGATACACGTCGAACACCCTCGGTGCGCCAAGCGAAAGGAGCAAATCGCTGATCGCATCGTGCAGAAACACCACCGATACGGGCAGTCGACGGAACATTCTCAGCTCTAGGCGAATGAGGGCGCGGACCATGTCGATGGGGTCTCTGCGAAGCACGGTACGAGCGAAGTCAACACCAAGGCCCAGCCGGTCACGCATGCTGGCATCAGATAGCGTTCCTGTGACGGCGCGAACCATGCCCACTTCGTTGGCTTTCGTCACGTACTTCTGCGCGTAGGGGAGTAGAGGAACGATTTGCAGGTTTGCACGAAGTTCTTCGTCTTTGCGCAAGGCGTCACAGATCGCGATTGCCCGAGGATGCGTGGAGAGCATGAGGCCGGTTGCACCAGCATGGTGTGCAAGTCGAATCACCGTCAGCACGTTTCGCACGTCGGCGAAATAGGCCGCTCGCTCAGCGCCCCGCTGCGACGAGAGATGGTCGACGCCAAAGAACTGATTGTGGCCGAGCACCACCCGCGGCATTGCAGACTGACTCATGTAGAAATCGAGACGTTGCCGCCACCCTGTGATGCTGACGCGTAAATCGCATCGATCGCCTCTTGAGTTCGCAACGCACTTGCCACGTCGGACTCAACGGCGGTGTTGTTGCGAACCGCAGTGAGGAAATCCGCCATCTGGCGCGAGTACTGGGTGCCACCGATGTCGAGTGGCACCGGCTCGTACAAGTCGGGGGTTCGCCACTGAGTCCACCCCGCTTTATGGCCAGCTTGCGGTGTGTCAAGAAACAGCCGAACTTCGTCATCAGTGACATCGAGCGTGCCGTTGTCACCTTGCGCATGAATCGAAATCGTCGGGGTTCGATAGTGACGCGCCGACCACGAAGCATCGAGATAGCCGGCGGCACCCGACGAGAACCGGAAATACGCGTGAGCGTGGTCTTCTACTTGGGACGAAACTACCCGATTCGTCTGGCCCGACACATTGGCAATCTCTCCGAAGAGCCACCGCAGCTTGTCGATCACATGGGAGTTCTGCGTGATCAGCACTCCACCACCGGACACTTTCGGGTCATAGCGCCAGCCTTCACCCGGTTTGAGTAGTTGCTCGATGTACATGGAGCTGCGAATCATTCGAATTGGTCCAAGCACGTTCTCGGAAAGCAACCTCTTGGCTTGCCTGAATGAGTCGATGTAACGACCCACGTAGCCGACCATGTTCGGCACCCACCGTCGCTCGAGGGCCTCGCAAAGCGGATGCGCCTGTGCGGCGCTCAACGACAGCGGCTTCTCGATGAGCACCGGTATGTTGCGTTCCACTAGGGCGGTTGCCAGATCGATGTGACTACCCGTCGGCGTAGCAATCACCGCGAGGTCGAACCCACCGGCAGCTATCAGCGATAAAACGCTGTCGTGCACTGCCACATGCGGAAAGTGTTGGTGGATCACTCGTCGGATCAGCGGCGACGTCTCGACGACGGCAGCCAACTGACTCTCCTGTAGCCCGTTGATCAGTCCAGCATGAAGCAGTCCGAGTTTTCCGAAGCCGATAACAGCACCACGAAGACGTGTCATTGAAGCCTCTCAGTCAACCCGACGCTTGATTTGTTTGAGCAACTGCAGGATGAGGCCGAAAAAGAAGAGTTGTAGCCCGGTGGTCACCAGTAGAGCCACGAGTGTGAGTCCCGGAACTCGGTTCGTGAACGCGTACCTGAAACCTTCCTGAACAAGGATTACGCCAAAAAAGAGGCATCCAGATATGAACGAGATGGCTCCGAGCGAATACAACCAGCGAATGTGCTGGCCAGATCTCAACAGCAGCACTGGGAGCGTGTAGAGAACGTATTTTGGGATCGAGCGCACGACTCGCGAACTTCCGTGCTGACGCGGCAACCAACGACTGGCAATTTCTGTAACGCGAAAACCTTTCTCGTGGGCGTCGATGATCGTCTCTTGCACATACGTGTGAGTTCCGATCATTTCAAGTTCCCTAACTACATCAGGTCGCATCGCTCGAATTCCACCGTGGCTGTCGGTGAGCGGAAGACCGGTACGTCGCCTCAACATCCCGACCAGGATTCGCGTACCCAGACGATTCGTAGCTCGGTACTTGTAATCCACCAGTCCCGACTCTTTGAACCGCGAACCAAGTACCAGGTCGGCAGTGTCATCAATGATCGGCTGCAGGAACATCGGCAACTCGGTGACAATGTCGGCTTGTCCATCGCCATCAACGCTCAGAATGACATCGGGTTCGCTGCCAGCCGCGGCTTTCAAGCCTCGCAACATTGCGGTGCCAAGACCTTCACCGCTGCCACGCACGATCGTCGCACCCTCGGAGGCAGCGACACGCCGAGTGTCGTCATGTGAGTCGTCGGCTACAAAGACTTCACACTGATGGCCCAAGTCGTGCAGGGTCGACTTCAATTGACCAATGACCTGGCCGATGGTCGCGCCTTCGTTCTTTGCAGGAATGACGACCGCGACTTTCATTGCCCGTCTACTCTGCCACTTGTCCCGCTCTCAGGTGTGATTCGCCAGTGGATCGTAAGTTCGCTGTCGCCAGACACTTGGTCGATGACTCGCCGAAATCGGATGTGGTCGAGTGGGTCTCCGCTCTCGGAGATAGCCGAAGGTGAATGGTATGGAAACGACGCGATCGCCGAAATCACCCCTACGGCCCGGCCTGTGACCCGAATGTGATCGTGCACATCAACAGAATCGCTCAACTGCACAACTTCGCGATGAAACGACATCTTCAGGGTTTCCTTTGGCCGACCTAGGCGTGTTCGTGCCCACCACGACACCAGTCGCGCCACGACCGGCACCCGACACAAGGCAAAGAGCAGTCGGTACCCAAGTTCGAAACGCTCCAGTGGCAAGGCGTCACTCACACGAGTGAACGCATACCCGTGATCAGTGCTGGCCGGCCCGACGAGCGACGACCACCTGCGGCCAGCGTCATCCGTAAACACATAACCAAGGTGTGTGAGTTGGTCCCCACTTGCCGAGACAAAATGCACGCCGTGACCGAATTCGACATGTGTGAAGAACGACCCGCCGGCGAGGTTTGATCGACGAATCGGCAGTTGAGGAAGTTCTGGCAGTTTCGGGGTCGTCACAGACACAAGTCTTTGGGGTTCGCGCTCGAACACCAGCCTCCTGGCGAGTGCCGAAAAAGCGAACGTCGCTAGATAGCGGTCGTCGTAACACACAATTGCCGCAGCCTGGGCGGTTGGCTGGGTTTCGACTGCGCGTTGCCTGAGCAGTGCGGCCGACTCGAGAACGTGCGAAAAATAGAGAACACCTCCGAAGAACTTGTGCGTCGTTCCACGTGAGCCCAATACGAATGGAAGATCACCACGTGAACCGACGAGCAAGGTCAACTGTCCGCACAGGGCCACCACGAGTCGCTCGCACTCGCTCAAACCCGCCTGGTGAGCAGCAACCAGAAGATCGATGCTGAGAAGTGAATACCCCAGATCGATACCCGCATACTCGCAGAGAAACCCTCGAATCTCTACGTCCCTGATCAGTTCATGCAGCGAAGCGACGGCGGCTCGTCGCATGTCGGCGTCGTCCAGCAGCGCTGCAAGCACGAAACGCGCGGCGCACGAGGCGACGTTTTGATTGGCGGCATGCGGGTTGCTTCGGCCTCTCAACCAGAGCTCACTTCGTCGTAACTGCTCACATCTATGGTTCAAGTCGCTTGCGGAGAGGTCGTTCCTCAGTACCCACAGTGTTTCGGTTGCACTGTGCAAACCCATTGCCGTGGCGCAGTAGCTCTGTTCGTTGCGATACCACTCGTTTGCAGAACCATTTGTGTTGCGACTGCGTATCCAGAAATCAAGTACACCCAGAGCATCGGCTCTGAGATTCCGTCTCTGGAATTCGTCCGGCATTCCCCCTAGATATGCGAGGCCACTCATTGCATGTTGATACGGTGCCGAAGCAAAGCCACGCAATGTTCGATACGCCCAGAAGTCACGGTCGACACAGCCGAAGGTGCCCGACGAACTGTCCGAGCACAACAGCGTGTCCAACCGGTCGAGTGCCACGCCACAGGCACGCTGAACCGCAGTCGTTGATTCATTCATCGTTGAAAGTCCTGCTCGAGCCAGATGTGCAATGCGGCCAATGCCGCAACCTGCTTGGCTGCCAAGAAGTCGCCACCATCGAGTTTCGACATCGTTCGCGACACCACCGCGTCGGAAATGATGCCGTGCTTGTTCGTGGTTGCCGGACTCAGCCAACCCTTTGCAAGTGAGGTGAGTTCTCGACTCGTTCGCGACACCACCGCGTCGGAAATGATGCCGTGCTTGTTCGTGGTTGCCGGACTCAGCCAACCCTTTGCAAGTGAGGTGAGTTCTCGACGATGCTTGTCGGTTACCGGGGTGAAGAAGGCACGTTTCGGTCGCTCGGCCACCGGGTTGCGCCATCGCTCCAATGTGTCTCGCAGGATTCGTTTGTTGCCTTTGTGCGAGAGCAGCAGACGTGTTGGAAGAGTGGCCACGAACTCATAGAGATCCACATCGACATATGGGACTCTTGCTTCTACGCCATGCGCCATGGAGAGTTGATCCATCTTGTTCAGAATCTGGTTCGGGAGCCACGACTCGAACCCCCAATCGATGAGACTCGCCAAACCCAGATCACCAACGGGTGCCGCTGACTCATCCGAGGGGAGATGGGAGTCGAACCCAAGTTCGGCGTTCGAGAAGATCGACGTAGCGTTGTCCAATGCAAGCGATGCATCGTTGCTCGACCGGATGATGTCGACAACTTTGGCTTTGCCCGACTTTCCCAATGCGGCTTCATATGGGAAGAAGGCGTCCAAGACTTGCCATGGAGTGAGCTGCACGGCCGATGCAATCATGTTTCGAGGGATCCCGAGCTGAGCGAATCGACCAAGTAGTCGTAGAGGAGCGATATGGGCGTACCCAGCCATGAGTTCATCTGCACCTTCACCGGTCAACACCACCTTGCGATCTTGCCTAACTGCTCGCAGCAACTCGTAGGTCGGTGCGATAATCGCGTCACCGACGGGCAAATCCATGCACTGAACGGCATGTATATACGTGTCTGCAAACTCGGTGTGGTTGCCCGAGACAACCCGATGTTCAACGGCATGCGCCCTTGCGATTTCTGCCGCATCATGCACCTCGGAGGCGTCCCCCGTCATGTCGTACGTATAGGCGATGAGGTTTTGTGCTCCCGACTCGACGGCCGAGTGGAGCACTGCCGCGCTATCGACTCCACCTGAGAGCAACACGCCGAGCGGCACATCGGACAACAGCTCGCGACTGACGCTCGACTTCAGCAGCTCACCGAACTGTTCAGTGAATTCGTCGGGTGATGCAAGTGCGGTTTCGGAGAATCGGCGACGAGACCAGAATTGCCGGCGAGTCACGTCACGTCCCTCGCTGATTACGAACTCCCCGGGCAGTACCGACCGGACATTCAGATACATAGGCGTACCGCTCTTCACGTAACGAAAGCGCAGAAATTCCGTGACTGCGGAAGGATTGATCTGCTGACCTACGCCAGGATGCAGGCTCACAGCTCGTGCCGACGAAGCAAAACACACCCCGTCATTGGTCTGTGCGTAGTACAAAGGTTTGATGCCGAAATGGTCGCGGGCCAACACGAGCCGACGCGATGATCTGTCAATTACCGAGATCGCAAACATGCCCCTCAAACGGGGGAAGAGTTCGACTCCCCACTCAGAAAATCCATGTGGAACCACCTCGGCATCGGAAGTGCCGATGAATCGATATCCGCGCGCCTCGAGTTCCTTGCGGAGCTGAGGAGCATTGTAGATCTCTCCGTTCATCATCGACATGTAACGACCGTCTGTCGACAACATCGGCTGATCACCCGTCGAAGAGAGGTCGTTAATCGAGAGCCGCGCGAAGCCGAAAACGGCCCCAGGTTCCATGAACTTCTTCGATCCGTCTGGGCCTCGGCTTGCGATGACCGCGAGCATGCGGTCAATCAGATTCGCATCACACGAACCAGTGATGCCGACGACGCCGCACACGAACGACTACTCGACCCGTCCGCTCTCATTAAGAAGCCTGGCGCCTCCAATATCAACGCACGGAACCATGAGTTTGGCTCCGACGAACTCAGGGTGGCGTGTGCCGATAACGACTACGTCCGCTTTCGCCAGGGCATCCTGAAGAGACGCCATCGAGAACTCATTGTGATGCGAAACATAGGGGTCTACGACGACGAAGTTCTTGCACTTCTTGACAAGTTCTGAAGCAAGCTCAATCGCGACGCTGCTTCGCAAGTCGTCAGAACCAGGTTTGAACGTGAGCCCAAGCTGCACCACGATGCTGGTTGGTGACTTCATGTTCTGCAGAACCTGATCGACAACCTCGGGAATCATCTGTCGGTGCGAATCAAGAACCGACTCGAAGAGCTCCGAGCCCACCGTTGCGCCGGCCAACAATTGGAGTGTGTCTTTCTTGAGGCACGGCCCGCCGGCGAATCCTGGCCCCATGAGCCCTTGACCTCGGGGGTACTGATGCAAGATTGCCTGACGCACGTTGCGAAAACTCACTTCGTGTGACTCGCAGAGCCGTCTGAACTCGTTGGCTATCGCGAACTGCGAGTACCTCCAAGAATTCAGAATTAGCTTGCCGAGTTCTGCCTCTTTCCATGTCATCGGCACGCTCTCAATTCCGAGCGAGCCAAATAACTCGGTGAGTAACGGGGAATTCACCCCGGTTTCAGTGCCCACGAGTTGCGGCATTCCCCGCAGTTCTTCGAGCGCACGACCCTCGGCAATTCTCTCCGGACAGAACGCCACTTCAGCGACACGACCGCGAAGCAGCTGGGCAACGCTTGCGGTGGTTCCGGGCATGACTGTGCTTCGCAGGACGACAGTGGTCATGACCGAAACATGATGGAGCAGTTCCGACGCAACGGCGAATACCGACTCGTTCTGCGGCTCGTTGCGTTCGTTCAAATCGGTGCCAACGACGACGAATACGACGTCAGATCCGGCCGTCGACGACAGATTCGTGTGAAGAGAGAGCCGACTGGTGGCTAGCCCCATAGTGATAAGATTCTTCAGTCCAGGCTCAAGGAATGGACTTTGGCCATCGCGAATGAGTCGTACACGGTCAACGTCTGAGTCAATTACTCCGACAGTGTGGCCCGCGTCGGCCAACACCGCTGCTAGCGGCAGCCCAACGCGCCCAGCTCCTCCGATTACCGCGACTCTCACTGACTTTCAACCCTAACCTTACCCGTTAAGGACTTTCTCCCTAGGCGCGGATTCGTAGCATCTGAGGTAAGACTGCAACGCCGACACAACTAGCGTCAAGTCGTGGCTGCCGACCCAATTGCCGACAAACTCGCTGATCTTGAGGCCCGTAAGTCGCAAGCGCGAAGTGCTGGTGCCCCTCGCGCGGTTGAACGTCAACATGAAAAGGGCAAGATGCTGGCCCGCGAGCGTACTGACGCGTTGCTCGACCCGGGCAGCTTTCATGAACTCGATCTACTTGCGCGCCACCGTGCCCACGCCGCTGGTCTCGAAGAGCGACCATATACCGATGGTGTCATCACGGGGTGGGGAACCATCAACGGTCGACAGGTCTTTGTCTTCAGCCAAGATTTCACCGTGTTTGGTGGTGCTCTCGGTGAAGTTTTCGCTGAGAAGATCCACAAACTAATGGATCTCGCCCTCAAAACTGGGGCCCCAGTAATCGGCCTCAACGACGGTGCTGGCGCGCGAATCCAAGAAGGTGTGGTTTCACTAGCAAGTTACGGCGGGATTTTTTGGCGCAATGTGCAATCGTCAGGTGTCGTTCCGCAAATCTCCGTGGTGCTCGGCCCGTGTGCCGGCGGTGCCGTCTATTCGCCGGCGATGACCGACTTCATCTTTATGGTGCGCGAAACCAGCCATATGTTCATCACTGGCCCCGATGTGGTGAAGACCGTAACGGGTGAAGATGTCACGCTTGAAGAACTGGGTGGCGCAGCCAGCCATGCATCAAAGAGCGGTGTTGCCACATTCGTCTCTGCCGACGAACAGGCGTGCCTGGCGGACGTGCGTTACCTGTTGGGGTTTT
>Ga0194124_10004967_pt1 | contig 12640 bp, 5 predicted proteins | sample TA2KigCas0mmetaG_FD_148605 | JGI IMG/M metagenome (GOLD analysis project Ga0194124, IMG submission 148605) | Freshwater microbial communities from Lake Tanganyika, Tanzania - TA2015031 Kigoma Deep Cast 0m | ecosystem: Environmental > Aquatic > Freshwater > Lake | place: Tanzania: Lake Tanganyika...
CCCCCAGAATGGAATCTTCTCGCCTGCCCGGCAAAGTCTTGCTGCCTCTATATAAAGCCATGTGCGCAATTGATGTTTTGTATGAACGCTTATTGCGGTCGAGCATGATTACCGAAATTATCTTTATTATCCCTGAAGTTTGTACTTCCGATGCCCTACATGATTACATACAGCGCTTGGGTGCTAATGTAGTAAGAGGTTCTGCAAATGATCTTGTCGCAAGGCATCTTCAAGCAATATCCAGCATTCATGAATGTAATATAGTTAGGATCACAAGTGATTGTCCGTTAGTTGACCCTGCATGGGTCGACAAGTGTATTTACTTGCATAATGAGAATCGTGCTGACTACACCTCAACATACACTCCGGCGGCTGAATCGTTATTTTGTAATGGAGCAGATATTGAAGTCTTTTCTAAGAGTATGTTGAAGCATCTCTATGCTCAGTATCCAAGTCAGAAAGACCGAGAACATGTAACCTTTCCTTTATGGGATGGACGCATGAAGCATATTAAGCACCTCAAGATGTCAAGGGGGACTTTTCGGATGCACGATTGACTCTTGATTATCAAGAAGATCTTGAAGTGATACGGAATATACTCTCAGATGCTGATGATATTCATTTGTCGCTAGAGAGCCTTGTTCTGATCTATCGAAAATTGTCCTGTAACAAGCAGAATGGCTCTTTTGACTTTGCAGCGGGCTGGTGATGTCTATGTCAAATGTTTGGATCCTTGGAGCTTCCGGTAATCTTGGTTGCGAACTCTCAAAGCTGATAGACAGATCCAAGTATCAATCCATAAGTACGCTTTACTTGATAGATAAAGCCCCATTTCCGTGTCCAACAAGCCTAGTAAACTGTCAAACGAGTTATTTGGTATCTGATATTGCGAATGGAGATTTCATAATGCCACTAAATCCTGACCTTGAGATCCCTCAAATCTTTATTAATCTAATTGCTAAAGACTATCCTGTGACCTCTGATGGCCTATCTTCAGGTTGTTCTCATCCTTTCAGCTTGACTACTCATGAATATACGACTGCTGTCTCTGTGACCTCCGGCACAAGTTACAATTTAATCAAACTAATCGTGGAAAAAAACATCGCACCCGTTCATCTAGTCTTGGTTGGAACCATATATAATTACATGCTTCCTGATCCCCATTTCTACTCTTCTGATAAGTCAAAGTATAAACCAGCTGCTTATGGCTCTGCTAAGCATGCACAGAAGGCTTTGATGCAACAAGCAGCTGTATATTTAGCCCAAAGTCAGGGGCGCTGTAATTCTATAGCTTTTGGAGGCATAGATCTTGACCAATCGGAAGAGTTTAAGAGAGCCTATTCCAAGCGCTGCCCACAATCTAAACTTGTACCGGTTACTGATGCACTCGATGCACTTACATGGCTCGCATTTGATTCCCCTTCAAGCCTGAATGGAGCCGAACTAGTTATTGATGGAGGAATTTCTTTAACATAGATGCCTACACTTCACGTACTTGGCGGTGGCCCAGCAGGTCTTGCACTATCCTATTATCTTAGGGATAGCGAATACAACATACAAGTCTATGAGAAAGCCTCGATTCCTGGTGGGATGGCCCGATCATGGACTTGGGATAACTTTATTGTTGATACTGGTCCACATATTCTCCACACGCCATTGAAGAATATTTGGAACGATTGGTTGCAACTCATCCCCCATGAGATGGTCGTAGGCGACTTTTACTCTGCTAATGTTAAGCGCTCCAATCAAAACGATTATTTCTTTGATTACCCCCTCAATATAGCCCAAGTTCTTTCTTCGGGGTTTTGGTCCGCTGAGCAGCGAGAATGCATAAAGTTTGAACTTCAAAACTCTTCTCTTCCTGACCAGCTGGCAAAGGCAACTAGTTTCGCGGAGTATGTCCATGCCCTTGCTGGAGACCGGCTGGCAGAAGAATTCTTTACGATCTATCCTGAACAAGTCTGGGGTATGAAGACCACTGATATGCTGCCTGATTGGGCTCCCAAGCGTATTAGAGTAGTACATGAGAGGGAGCCATTCTTTGGAGATCAATTTGCCGGGGTTTCTTCCAAAGGAACAGGTCACTTATTCGAAGCAATAGTTCGACGACTCCAAACACAAGGACATCGCGTTAATTATGACACTTATATCTCCGGACTAAAGCAGTCTGCGAATAGGATCACCGATATCATCCTAAATGAGTCTGAGGAAATATCAATCGGTTGTTCTGACCTCGTCGTCAGCACCTTGCCCGTTTCAACTATATCAAGATTGTTGGGTCAACCTCTTGATATCCCCTTTCGGGGCATTGCGAGCACGTATGTTTCCTTTGACTCTATAAAAAATGTTATACCTGATCCATACCATTGGCTATATTTTTCAGATCCTAGTATATCCTTCAATAGGATTACCGAGCCAACAAAGCTTGCGCCGCAGCTATCTCTCTCGCAAGAGACAAGGACATATATTATATGTGAAACCACATTTGATACAGCTGACTATGCTAATAGTCGTCTGTCTTCTGATTTCTTTCGCGATTCAACCCTGGCCGACCTAAAGAAAACATTTTTGGATGAGTACACACATGCCAACGCAATCACTAATATTGAACCATATGTGTATCCTATCCAGACTCATGCGAATAAACTCCTGTACAAGGAAGCAGAAGCTTTCTTGGGTTCATTTGCTAATCTTGAGTTCTTAGGAACAGCCGCTAACTATGCATACAATGACCTTCAGGTCATCTTTCAGCAGGCTAAGGAGCTTTCTAAAGACTTAGTAGATGACAGCATGGGTCTTTCATCGCTCTCACGTTCATCATATGCCCGATTCATGTGCCGTTCGACGATCAATTCCTTTTCCAATGAGGAGTCTTCGATAAAGCCGCTAATAATTGCTGAGATAGGTATAAACCATAATGGTAGTAAGGAGCTTCTCTATCGGCTTCTTGATCAGTCTTTTGAATCAGCTGACTTGGTCAAGCTTCAGCTTTTTGACGCCAAACAGCGCATTGGCGAGAATGTTCGCGAGCTAAATCATGTTGAGGTTGCACAGGACATTGATGAGAGCATCCTTGATCTCCTTTGTCGATGCGAGCTCTCGCCCGATTCTGCCTTTCAGGCTTTACGCTACATATCTTCTTGTGGCAAGCAACCTATGTGCACGCCTTTTGATATCTCAAGTCTAGAGCTTCTTCTGCAGTGGGGTATAGACAATATCAAAATCTCCTCTATGGACCTTAATAACATCCTTCTTCATAGGCGACTCTGCCAAGTTATTAAACCCTTGAATATATATATATCAACTGGCATGTCAACTCTTGACGAAGTCAAAATAGTTGCGTCCATGTACTCAGAAAGTCCTCACGCAATCACGTTTCTCTTATGCAATTCTAGCTATCCGACACCCAGTCCCGAGTTGAATCTTCTTGGGATCTCCCAGCTATTAGATCTCGGACTTCCAGCAGGTTATTCTGATCACACAATTGGACTAGATGCATGTCTGACCGCATCTGCCTTGGGAGCATCTTGTCTTGAAGTTCACTTCACTGATAATAAGTATCAAGCAGGACCGGATCAACTTATTTCTAAGACAAAGGATGATTTAAGCAGTTTACGTCAAATGCTGACGAAGCAAGCAAATATGTTGGGTCATAGAAGTCTGGGGTGTTGCCCATCAGAGTTTTCTACATGGAGATCACAAAAAAAGAGCCTTTACGCAAGAACTGACTTGGTCGCTGGAAGTCAGCTAACCCTTGACAACACATACTTATCTTCACCACCTTTGGGCATCTCGCCACTTTCTCTATATGCTCACAACTTTACAGTGGTCAAGTTAATTCATGCAGGCTCTCCGATTCGTTTTGCTGATATTGAGCAGCGATGATCGATGTGAAAGCACTGAAGCGTCGCTTCAAGCAGGTTAGCTCAGTATGTCGCCGCGATAAGAAGCTACTTATCGTTTCTCTGTCGTCTAGCATAGAGCATAATTCAGATGCATATTGGGGTGGAGTAAGAGTCTCTGATTCATTCATCATTGTATCGCTTGTAAATATTTCACAGCTTCAGCTCGGCGAGTGCGCTCCTGTTCTTTCTGTTTATGCGGATTATATATTTGTTGATGCTGAAAAGAAGCATCCTTTTGAGATTGGGCCTAAGAGCTTGAATGGTCCTCAGGCATTATTCTCTAATCTCCTGTCGGCAGCTCTAATTACTTTTGACCAATCAAAGGTTTTCCCTTGGTCTCCTAGCCGAATTACCTCCCAAGCAGCGGTGGCTCGAATCAGGGAGGTATATGGAGGTAATCTGAGCGGTGCTTCATGTTCGGTGATAGGTCTAGGTAACATTGGATTTAAGATTGCCTTACATCTGATAGAAGAAGGTTGCGATGTTACTGTGTTCAGTAGAAATTTTGACAGGCTTTCAAAGCTTGTTGAATGTTTAAACCTGATAAAATCTGATTACACGTTGGCTGCTGCGCTGCCTGCGCGTAATCTTGATTTAGCGATGGCCAGGTCTCGTGCCTCTGTTCTTGTAGCGAGCAGTCACAGCTATATTTCAAAAAGGCAACTGCAGCTCCTCGCCTATCCTAAGTCTGAGATTCTTGACGTCTCCAAGTCTTCGCTAGACCTAGAAGCTAAAGATTATGCTCATAAATCTAATAATATCAACTACACAAGATTGGACATAGGTAACGAGCTTATGAGCATGGTTGTCTCGTCTTTGAGGTCTCTGTCTTTGAATCTCAATCAAACTAGTCCTGCTCGCGTGAAGTTCTCGCTCGGCGAATCTGGCTTTTGCGTAAGTGGAGGTTACCCAGGCTTGGCTGGAGATTTAGTGGTTGATAATGCAATCAACCCCTCTTTTGTTCTAGGATATCTAAATAAGGCTCAACAATTTGTGTCTGATTTTCGTGTCATAGACTAACTGTTAACTTGTCCTGATGGTCACTGTGTGGCTCGCTTGACGTGGGCCCCGGAAACTGGTCCAGGGTGAATGAGAGTCCTCATCCGGCCAGACTGGGCCGGGGCGGTGACTGCCAGGAAAGATGATGCTCCTGCTGCTGTTCAAGCAGCCATCGTCAACGTAGTTGGTTTGAATTCGTCTTCCGCTGGTGGTGGATTGATCCAAACCACTTCTGGCTGACGCCAGCAGCGTGTGGATCGTGACCAGCGGCGTGGGTTTCGCTGGCGCGCTTGCTCGTACACGACAGCGCGATGCCGACAGATCTCCAGGGCCTGGCCGCTGTGACGTTGCTGAGGCGTCACAAACTTGATGCCGCTGTGGCGGTGCCGATGGTTGTACCAGTCGACAAACGACGCCACCCACTGGCAGGCCTCGTCCTTACTGGCAAATGGTCGTCTCGGGTAATCAGGCCGGTACTTCGCTGTGCGGAACAGGGATTCGGAGTAGGGGTTGTCATTGCTGACGCGCGGCCGCGAGAACGACCTGAGCACGCCCAGTTCTTCCAACCGGCTTTCCAGCGTGGCCGCGCGCATCGCGTTGCCGTTATCCGCGTGTAGGACCAGCGGTTGCTTCCGGCCTTTACTGATCCGCTCTCTCAGGCAAGCCCTGCTCACCAGATCCGCTGCGATGGCGGGATCTTCTCTCTCGGCAACATCCCAGGCCACCACTTTGCGGCTCCAGACGTCGATCACCAGGTAGAGGTACAGCCAGATCCCGCGCACGGTGGTAGGGAGATAGGTGATGTCCCAACTCCAGAGCTGGTTCTGAGCAATAGCCCTGAGCCGCGGCACTGGCCGTGGTTCCTGTGGTGGCCGTGCACGACCACGCCGGTGAACCTGGCCGTGAGCATGGAGAACTCGGTAAAAGCTGCGCTCTGAGCCGATATACAACCCGCGATCGGCCAAGACCGGCACGATCTGGCCTGGCGGAAGCGCTGCAAATTCAGGTTCGTTGCAGGTGAGCAGGATCCGTTGGCGTTCCTCCTCACTGAGGCGGTGAGCCACCTGCCGGCAGCTGCCCTTGCGCAGGTCGATACCATCACCGTCACCAGCAAACTGACGGCGCCAGCGCTGCAGCGTGGTAAGCCCCACGCCGAGCAGCAAGGCCAGCTCACGGGCTCGGGCACCATTGGCCACGCCCTCATCAAGGATCTCCAGGGCCTTCCGGCGATCGTCGGGTGACGTCAATCGTCCCCGTCCTCTCCCCAGAAGGCCTGAATCTTTTTTGAGGCAATCAGCAGTGCTGCCGCCTCCGCAAGGGCCTTGTCCTTACGGCGCAACTCCTGTTGCAGCCGCTTGATCTCCCGCTGGTCCTCCTGGTGCCGCTTTTGGAGATCCTTCTGATCGGCCATCGTCAGCAGCGGCTGGGCATTGGCATCCTGGGCTGCTTGGCGCCAGCGGTCCACCTGTTCAGGAAACAGCCCCCGCTCACGGCAATAGCCACCCAGTTCTGTCGCGTTCAGACCGGCGGTTTCCAGGACCACCGTGAACTTGTCTGCCGGCCCCCAACCCTCTGGATCCTTCTGAGAAGCAGGAACCACCTGCCCCTCCAATCGCCAGGCCTTCCTCCAGCTGTAGAGGGTGACCACGTGAATGCCCAGCTCTGCTGAGATCTGGGCGACGCTCTGCCGATGGGGCGGACTCATCCGCCTTCTCACATCAGCTTTAACGGCCTCGCTGTAACGACGCATAGCCCTGCTCCATCAAGCCCCCTTGGTGATCGAAATGGAGAGGCATCAACTTTGCTGGCAGAGGGGGGAGCTGGGCGGCTAGTCGGCTGGCCTATTGTTTGCTCAACCCAACGGGCTGGGCTGCAACGCGATGCTGAACCCAAGCCTCTGGGGCCCGCCGCCGTGGCCAGCGGATCGGTGGGCGGGGTTGGCTGGGGTGTTGGCGATGATTCAGGAGTTAAGGAGCCCATCCCAAAGCTCATCATGGGACGTGGCATTCAGCTCTTCCTGTAGCGAGCTGACTTCTTCCTCTCCAAATGGGTGATCAATCCAGCCCCCCGCAACCAGCCGGCCGCGGGCGGTGTGGGTGATCAGGATCCACTCGATCGCCTTACGGCAGGCCTCCACCAGGCAGACCGGATCCTCAGGCGCATAACCAAGAGCATGTGTAGCCATGAACAGCTGACGCCTTGCGGCGCAGCGACGGGACGCCGCCAGGACACCCCGCCAGGCAAGGGGCGCCCCCTGCTGCCGGTGGCGCGGTGAGCACCGGCACTAGCCGGGGCGATCGCGCCCAACCAACCAGCACGGGCGCCTCGCGCAGCCCTTGCCAAGGTGTGAGCCTGGAGGTGCCCGGCGTGGAGCTTTTGGTGGGGCATCAGGTGCTGGCAATTCCCCCTGGCTGCGGTGGCGTGGTGTGCAAACCAGACCCTTACATAGTGGATCTTACCGAACGCTAGAGCAGCGGTACTCTCCTGTCAGCGCTAGTGGTCGCTTGAGCCAAGGCGAATGGCGAAGGCCGGGAACTGAAATAGCCACTACACGCTATGCGTGTAGATAAGATGTTGACATCACAACAAATTTATAATAGAATAGGTTTAGCGCCTGTGAAACAGTTATGGCAATTCCTACTTCGACCCCATTTAGCTGGTCGAAGTCCCTTGGGACGACACGCTCAGTCAATCTAGATTTCAACTCTTTAGCTGGACTGAATCCTGGAGGAATATTCATTCCTTCTAACGGGAAAGGCACATTGTTCAATCTTGATGATATTATCGGGTCGGGCAGCACTACTCTGCCTGTTCTCGGTGTTGCCGGTTTAAAAGTTGATCTTGATGCAACCCTAGGTTATGACTATGGAATGCGTCTTGACCTTGGGAAAGCAAGTGCAACCCTGTCAGCCGGTGTTGATCTGAAGATTGACGGTACATTGCCCAATATTTTTTCGAATCAACAATCCGATGCAAGCATTAATCTTGATTTAAAGATCAAACCTATTCAATTGGATTGGGGTGTCAGCTCGCCAGCATTTAAAGCGTGGGCTTATCTTTTGTATTCAGCAGGAATCGACTTGGATTGGTACTATAGAATATTTAGGTGGGGGGATTCCGGAGATATCTTTAGCGCTAGAAAAAGTGGCAAAGTCGGCAATGAGATAGGTTTCGATTCCGCTTCATTTACTGGCAAAGTAGGGCTTACTGACGGCTTTGACTTCAAAGCGGGAACCTCAATCCAAGGTGTAATTCCTACTCCATCGCCAAGTTGGTCCAAAGATATTCTACCGTATATTAACCTTAGCCTATTTACTCCAGCCTTACCCAAGCCGTCTGTTTCCAAAGATGGTGTTGGGTTTTCAAGTAAGTTCCCGGTTCTAAAGCTGTCCGGCGATGTTGATAAAGCACTTTCTGACTTTATAGGTGTACCATTTTCAGGTGATATTAGCTTCGATCTGGGCATTGTTGATTTTGCCGCAAGTTGGGAACTTGTAGACATCAAGCCGACATTACAACTTGACGCATTATATGACGTTGGATTTTCGTTCGATATCGACAAGATCGATATTTATAATAATGAGAATCCAGCAAGTAAGATCAAAATCACCACCCTTAACCTTGATCAGGTCAGCGGTGGTTTCAAGGATTCTGCAAATGCCATTACAGCTGCTATATCTAGCGCTGATTTTAAAGATCTTAATACTAATGGACAATATGACTTCGAGTTGGTTTGGGAGCCAAAAATTAATTTCAATGTCAAGGCAGGCTTTGAAGCGTCTGCCTACGTTGATTGGGCAGCCTTAAAAGCCGAACTAAATGTTGGCTGGGATATTGATTTATGGCTTACAAGTATCAGTGGCAACAGTAGGAATACAATTGGGCCGCTTTTGGCTGGCAAGATTGATATCCTCAAGCCAAGAGAGATTTTATTGTTAAATGAATCTAAGAATATTACGAACCTGTCGGTTATTCCAGAGTCTCTGAAGCGGATGGCCGCACCATTGTCCATACCACGTGCAATCAATGATCCTTTTAATCTTGATCTAAATCTGTCGCTGGGATTGTCGGATATTAGGAAATACGAGGGGCAATTAATATCAGCACCTTTGCCAAAGAATGCGACACCTGACAAGATTCACGTAATTACAGCACCTTCTTACTCTAGCACCAATCTCTTTAGGCTTGAACTATCAGCTCTGAACACAAAGATTACAAACCAAGGCTTCTTTAAAAATGGGCCACAGAATGACTATACCCTTTCGTTGCCTAATTTAGAGGCGGGCGAAAATGGTATGCCTAAAGCTTGGGATTACGAGCTCAGAGATCTTAATGGGACACTGGTTAAACTTTATGATTGGAATGAGAGTGGCCTACGTACACAACACGAAAAATCTGATCTACTAGACGTATTTGTAGATCGTTACGATCAAGAGGGCAACTTCGTCACATTCTTATTAAACCGACCCAGCATAGATGGTTGGCTTGATGGATCTGTTCTGAGTTTAAACGTTGGTGTTATGGGGTTTATAGCACTAAATGACAATAACGATCGTTTAACAGGCGGATTCAATTCAAAGCTTTTTCTTCGTGGTGGTAGCGATCATGTAATTCTTACTCCAGGAGTGGACCTGAACTACACATTCAAGCCTTATAATCCTAGACATCATGATGATGAATGGAGATCACTAATTCTTCAACATGACCCTAATCCATTTCTCCACAGTACTCAGTATAATAACAAATACGGCTACCTAAATCTAGGCTCTGGCTCAGATTGGTTGGAGTTCTCCGGCGCTTTTAGTTCTCTCATTGAGAGCAAGAAATTTACTGGATCCGAGGGAATTGAAATTGTCTTAGAGATAGATGATCAACGCGATAATACTTTTATGGGATATGATTTTATTAATCTCTCGGATTATCAGAATCCCAACAGCTTCAACGTAGTGCGCATGCTTGGAGGAAAAGAACTTTTCCCAGGTGCCGACATTCGTATCTCTGTAAATTATAACAACACACTTATGGAAGAAAATCCTGTTATCTCTGATTTTAGTGTAGGGGAAAATAGCGCCATTAATGGTGCTAAACTAGTAACTCCCAAAGACACATCTACTGGCTTCCTGTACTTAGTTGATTATTCCAATTGGTTCGATCCCTCTGCCAAAGATCAGTCTCAGGGTATAGCCATTCATATAGACAATAATCTGGATAGTGATTTTATGACTTGTTTTGAAATTGATTATTCAACGCCATATCCAGTGCGACGAGGTGGGGCTGGTATAGCCCACTCCAGTATCGGGCTCATAGGCAGCCAGCTTAATGACAGATTCGTTATCAAAGATAACATCTTTGCTGTTGAGGGAATGCATGGTAATGACACTTATGAATTGGCTTCTCCGTTCATTGCTTCTAATTCACGCGCATTGCAGTCCGCTTATAGTTCTCGCACAGGCGAGACTGCTCTCGGAAATCTAGCTTCGGTGCCCGTATCTTCGGGGAATTTTAGATCTAGTTTTATTTACGATCCATATGGTCATTCTTCAGTTACAATCTCCTCTCCTTTCGCATTGTTTTCTTTTTACGAGTATGGTGCTGATATCATAGATTTAGGTGTAGTTAATATATTGGCATCCAAGGGGCAACTTAATTATGACGATCAAGGTCTCCTAACCAACTTTGATGAAGCTCTTGATTTATCTGACCTGCCAACTTGGTCGCTTAAATTCGATGGTGTTTCTGTTGACTCCAGAGAGTTATGGAATTCATACAGGGGTCGTAGACTTCCACAGCTTAAAGGTGCCTCGGCATCTTTTGTACAAAGTACTAATTATGTTGAAGCGCCACGTGAAATAGTTTTCTCTCGTAGTGGCAATTACTTTGACCCAGCCCATATTTGGCAGCAGAATGTTACATGGGGTACTCTTACATGGGGTTCTCGTGATTCCATGATCTCATATGGTTATCAACCAATTCAGAAATATTTTTCCGATTTCTCCATATTGTACCGTTTGGCCCCTGGTGACCAAAAAGACATCATCTATGGATTCTCTGATCGTGATATCTTTGATGTTTCATCGGGGCCAAAAAATATTATTGACAGAACGCTTGATGACGATGATACCCTCATCTTGCACAAGTATATCGGATCGCTTGATTTCAAGGTCATCGATAATGATGGCTTGCGATCGTACGAGATCAGAGATAAAGGGGATACATCCGATGGTTCTCTCGTATCCATCCAGGGAATTGAAAACATTGCCTTTGACTTAACATTAAATGAAAATACTGAAACTATTGTCACCTATAAGGTCAACCAATTCTTCAGTGATCTTCCACTATTGGTTCGTGGCTTGCCATCGGACCGTCTTGCTCAGTGGCAGGCTGGTGATCAAGGTCGTAGGGCATTACTCAAAAAAGTAATCACAGTATTACCATCGGCTATTGCTCCAGACGGCAGCCTAACCATTGCAACAAGCATTCTAACAAGTGCTTTGCAAAGCCTTGACGGAACAAAAACTCTTGTCGGCAATGTTGAGCACATGAGGACCCAAGACCAGAATGAATCTGTTATCCCAGAATCTGCCATTAAGGTAGAAGTTGGAGGCGGTTTGATCAAGCTAATGCCTGCCGCTTCCAGACCTCTTGTGCAAGGAGATGTCAGTACATTTGAATACCAGCTGATTGTAGGCGACAAAACATTTTCTTCTACATTAATACTGGGAATCATCAGTCCTCAAGATGGTCAGTCGCTATTGGTCATGAAGGAAGATGGAACCGTAAGAGATGAAACTGGTAAAGAGATACTCTCTGCCACGACTTCTCCTGGTGCAGTGATTACGGGTGGCGCACTTGTCCGATTGACTGACCAAAATAATGATAGCAAGATTCGTGGCGACGATCTTTCTTTTGATCTAAATCAAGATGGAGTTGTGGATGCTCTTCCTGGTGGTGACATATTGCAAACGGAGCTTTTTGACATAAGAGTTTCGCTTCAGCCGCAGCACACACAAGTAAACGGTGCCGTCACTCTCAATATCGAGCTAGCTAATCCTGTTGTAGCCAATGAATACCGTAAATTCTTTAATGGTAAGTGGAACAACTTTTTGTTCAATCCTCTCGCTCCTGAGCGGGGCGGAGCGGAACTATTCGACCGAAATCGTGATGGCCTAGTGGAATCAATCGCCTTGCATCTATTCGATGGAGGCCCTGGCGATTCTGATGGAGAGCGCAATGGGCAGATTGTTGACCCTGGCATTCTTGTTGAATCCCAAGGAAATTCGGTCGCAAGTATAATTGATCATTCAGATAAGTCTGGAAAAATTGGATTGTATGAGCTACAGGGTCGGCAACTAGCAATCTCTGATCCGTTTCTTTTGGAGAAGCAACGGCCCCTTGATGTGGTAATGCTTCGCCACAAAGGCAAACCAATTGTGCCTCCAAAATCAACTGTTGCCGCAGTCAAGAGTGAGGGTGTTAATTATTCGCTTGTTAGTATTACTGGAAAGAAATCGGGTGCCCGAGCGACGGAATTGCAATTTAATGCAGCAGGCGTGCAGACTTCAGCGAAGCGTGTGGCTAGTGCCAACTTGTTCGCAATGGAGCTGAGCTACGGACAGGACCTCAATGGAGATGGGATGACGGGAGACGGAATTGCAAAAGTGCTGGATAACGCGGATACGGGAGGAGTGAGGGGGCTATATGGGCTAACCAGTGGCGGTTTAGCGGTAAGTGGAGCA
>Ga0194124_10004972_pt1 | contig 12629 bp, 15 predicted proteins | sample TA2KigCas0mmetaG_FD_148605 | JGI IMG/M metagenome (GOLD analysis project Ga0194124, IMG submission 148605) | Freshwater microbial communities from Lake Tanganyika, Tanzania - TA2015031 Kigoma Deep Cast 0m | ecosystem: Environmental > Aquatic > Freshwater > Lake | place: Tanzania: Lake...
GGTGGATACCGATAGCCAGAACCAGCGCGCGCAGCATCGTTTCTGCCAGCAGCTACCTGCTCCGTATTCACGGCGGCCGGGAGCGACGGCTGACAGCTCACTCGATCCTTGCTAGTACAGGCGTACGCATTGAGGCTTGGTGATGGGGATCCCTGTTCGTGGCGTTGGAGCGTCGTCGAGTTCGCTTGACGCGCCAGAAGACTGGCCGTACCTGGAGCGGGACGTGCTGCTCAAGACCCGCAGCCGCAAGGTGTGCATGACCTGCCACTGGTTCAGGCATCACGCCGGTGTGAACTGCATCCCCGTGCTGACCTGCCAGCTGCACCAAGGGCTGATCGCCCTTGGCGAGCACCTCACCAGCCGTTGCCAGGGCTGCACTGACGACATGACACGCACCTGCGGCTGGGTACCGGAGGCGGCCTGGGCGGTCGATGGATGCGAGCGATCGCCTTCGTCCGCCGCTCTCTCCCCAGGAGGGCTGGCTGAGCGATGGCCGGCAGGCGCTGCACTTCAGGCCGCTCAAGTACAGCCGTTGAAACCAGGCATTGGAAGTCACGCTCGGTGAGCTGATGCCGGGCGGGGCTCCGCCGCTGCTGAAGCGGCGCAAAGAACTCACACGCGAGGCTGCTCTCAGGCTCTGGTACAAGAAGCGGCAAGCCGGTTGGCAAGTCTGCTTGCCCCAGTGGTCTCCTCCTCCAAAGGCCAAACAACCGCTACGTTGGCCCCTCGCCAGCGTGGGGTAGCAGAAATGTCGCCATGCTTCTGAATACCTTCTGCCTGTTCGCCAACGCCCGGATCATTTCATTGCGGGCCACGGTGTTGCTGATGATGACCGTGCTGATCAAAGCCAAGGTCAAACTTGCTACTTCCCCGCACTGGGCTTCTGTTGTTGATGCTGCAGACCCGGCTGTTTCTGGCCATCAGCGGCGGGTTGGCACTCTTGGCAGGCGCGGCGTTGCTCTACGTCAGCCAGCAGCGGCAGCGTTTCGCTAAGAAACGATAGATACTATCAGAATAATTATTTATTTAATCAAGAGTCACCATCCCTGCACCACCCTGCAATGGCGCAAGGACCGAGAAATTCATTGTCCCAGAAGGTTTCCCGTCAACAACAAGATCAGCCGCGCAAGATCTCCCGCTGGCTACTTTGATGGGTTCCTCATATACGTTAGTTAATCGGCCATCCTGAACAGGCTGGGCATCCTTGAGTGCCTGCATTTTCCAGAGCGCCACAGCGGTAGACAGTACATATTTATTGTCACAAACGGGTATATCAAGTTTTCCTTGGTAACCATAAAGAAGCAAGGAAAAAAGGGCCAATGCAGCAGCGGCTGCATAGTGCGCGAACCTGCCATTCATGATTCAACGCCCTCAGAAGGAAGAACAAAACTAGCAGTAAATGTATCTCCTATTTGATAGTTTTTCGAATTTGTTGATGTAACAACAAAAACAAGATGCAATCTGCCTTTGTTTTTAGAATGAGTTATTTCGCCCGTCGTCCTCAAGTCGTAGTTAGTATTGTAATCATCTGCATATGCCAGCTTGCCGTTTTGGTTTGTAACAATACCGCTAACATTTACACTTTCACCTTCGTGAATCAATTGGAATGAATATTGCGCCTGGCCTCCGTTATCCAAAAGACGAGAAAATCCAACCAACCTACCTTTGCCATTCAAAGTGGCAACAACTAAGGGCACAGAATTGAAATAGTTTAACATCTCATTTTTAGCCCTTTCGGCATTGGCAGCGGCCTCTTCTCTCTGGATTTGCGCTGATTTAATCTGGCCCTTCAGATTTGACAATGAAAAAAGATTCGAAGAAAGCTGCTTTCGTAATAGTTCGTTATTTCTTTCCCTAAGATATAGTTTATAGATGGTGAGCGTTGAGGATGTTAAAAAGAGAACAGCACAAAGAAGCAGTAGAAGCTCTGACACCTTTAGCCTTCTAAGCCCAAATGTATGATTGATTGAAGTCAGCAAATTGCTAACTCTTTTATTATATTCAGTCATAATATGTCGGAAGCAGTTCTGCGGGCTGGTCAGTTTGCAATGCACCTTCTTTTTTCATTACATGCAACGTGCCATGACAGGTAAGCCCAGTACCACCTATTCTATCCTGCGAAGTAGAGTTAATTATTTTATAGCCTTCCATGCTGTAAGTAGAGGTTGACAGATTTCTGCATCTCTCTGCTTTTTCTTCATCCGAATAGTACGATCCCTGCCAGCTGTTGTTCCATTCCCAGACATCCATTGTCGAAGTGTCCTGGTCAATTAGCTTTTTCTTGGACGATTCGATTATATCTTTGACTTGGATTGTTAATTTATCCGAAGGCAATGGAGACAGCAGGTTGTACGCAGACTTGTAATCTTCATTCTGGAATGAAGCCTTAGCGACGTCCGATGTAAATCCAGGTTCGCCTAGTTTTTTTCTCAGAAATGGAATCGCACTAAGCCTTGACTCAATATATTCGTTGCCAGGGCCAAATTTAGGACTGCTCAGAATTCCTTTCCAATTGCCCACTCTCGAACATTCAAGGTAGGAGCTGGCAGTGCCGTTTTGAACTTTTAGCTTACCAGTAGCAGGATTCAACAAAAGTTCCTGCTTTATTGATTTTCCGTCGTAAGATTTCGCGTTACCGGAAACGTGAAAACCATTATCTTTCGTCTTTTCAAAAGTGTAGCCTGAGCCTACAAGCCAGCTCTGCGGCAGGGCTTGTTCGGGGTCATTGGTATTAAAGATTACGCTCCTTTGTGAGTTTTCAGTTTCTGAAACACCTATCGTATCCCCAGGTGTTTGTATTATGTAATTATATGGCACGTAGTGATATTCCTCCTTTGAGGACTTTGGCTTGCTACATTTCCAAGCGGTCACGTCTCCTTGGGCAACCGAGGATAAATTAGAGGATGAGCAAGACGCGAGTGATCCAGCAAAAGCAAGTACAGCAGTCGCTTTTGAGAGCCTTGAGATTATACTATGAGAGGTAGAAGGGCGCATTAATCAAGAATACAAAATACAATTAAGTATATCTTATCACGGAAGTGGTGTCTCGGGTTTTACTTTAAGACTGCGTAACGGTTAAGTTCCCTTTGGCGGCCTTTTATGCAGTAGGAGCCGGAGCTGAACCAGCCCAGTGGGCAGGAGTTGCCGGTCTTCTGCATCGCCTCACGGTTGCTGCTGGGACTGCTGAGGCAGTAGCTGCCTGAGGAGTAAAAGCCAAGCGGGCAGCTGGTGCCACTCTTCTCAATGGTGCCCTGGGTGTTGCCACCCTTGCTTGGCACGCAGTAACTGCCCGAGCTGAAGTAGCCAAGCGGGCACCCTCCCACTTTCGGGAGGGGGCGCACCGGCTGCTGGGCCATTGCTGGGGTGCCTGCGACAAGACCAGCGGCCATCGCAGCCGCAAATAGGGGCAGAACCATCGCTGCACGTCGAGAGTTTCCAGCTTGGGCCGATCGCAGCTTCAACACCACTTCCATGCAGCTGCTGCATCAAAGAGCTGCTCCTCCAGAGTGCTGGCATGGCAAGGCGCATCACGTTGCTCGCGCTGGCGGTTGCGGCCCTGCTGCCCTCGACAGCCGTTCCCCAGACCCAACCGGTCACGGTGCTCTCCATCGGCGATGGCGACACCCTGCGCGTCCAAGTCAGGGGCCGCAGCTGAGATGGCCCTGAGCCCCTGGTCGCAGCAGGCCCGGCAACAGCTGCAAGCCATGGTTTCGGTCGGTTCGGCCGTGCAGCTGCGCATCAAGTCCAGCAACATGTCCGCGGCACCAATGCTGAGCACGGCCACTGACCTCGCACTGATGACCTCCAATCAGCTGAGTGAATTGATCTGCACCCACCTGCGCTCCAGCAAGGCTGAGCGGACCAGGTCGGTGACTGTCAGGAAAGATGACGCCCCTGCCGCCGGTCAGGCAGCCATCACCAACGTAGCCGGAATGACGCCGTTTTCTGGTGGTGGCGGATTGATCCAGACCACCTCAGGTTGACGCCAACAGCGGGTAGTGCCACTCCAGCGGCGCGGATGACGTTGACGGGCCTGCTCGTAAACGCTGGCACGATGACGGCAGATCGCAAACGCCTCTCCGCTGTGGCGCTGAGATGGCGTGACGAACCGGATGCCGCTGTGGCGGTGTTGCTCGTTGTACCAGCCCACGAACGCCGCCACCCAGGCGCAGGCTTCATTCACGCTGGTGAACGGCCTTCGGGGGTAGTCCGGCCGGTATTTCACCGTTTTGAACAACGACTCCGAGTAGGGGTTGTCGTTGCTCACCCGCGGCCTGGAGAAGGATCTGAGCACCCCCAGCTCCTCCAGCCGGCTCTCCAGCGTGACGGCCCGCATGGCGTTGCCGTTGTCGGCATGGAGGATCAGCGGCTGAGGCCGTCCCTTGCTGATCCGCTCCCGCAGACAGGCGCGGCTGATGAGATCCGCGGCGATCTGGGCGTCTTCCCGCTCGGCGACATCCCAGGCCACCACCTTGCGGCTCCAGACGTCGACCACCAGATAGAGGTACAGCCAGACGCCACGGACGCTGGTGGGCAGGTAGGTGATGTCCCAGCTCCAGAGCTGATTCGGGCCCCTGGCTTCCAGTCGAGGCACCGGGCGGGGCTCCTGGGGCGGACGGGCACGGCCACGGCGATGGACCTGGCCATGGGCATGGAGCAGCCGGTAGAAGCTTCGCTCGGAACCGATATACAGCCCCCGATCGGCAAGGATCGGCACAATCTGCCCCGGCGGCAACGCCGCGAACTCGGGCTGGTTGCAGGTGAGCAGGATCCGCTGGCGCTCCTCTTCCGTGAGGCGGTGAGAAACGAGGCGGGGACTGCCTTTACGGCCATCCAGGCCGTCCCCATCACCCGCGAACTGACGCCGCCAGCGCTGCAGGGTGGTGAGCCCCACGCCCAACAGCTCTGCCACTTTCTGAGCCCGAGCACCGGCCGCTACGGCGGCCTCAAGGATCTCCAGGGCCTTGCGCCGATCCTCAGGGGTGGTCAATCCACCTCGTCCTCGCCCCAGTAGGCCTGGATCTTTTTTGAGGCAATCAGCAGTGCCGCGGCCTCCGCCAGCGCCTTGTTCTTGCGGCGCAGCTCCTGTTGCAGTCGCTTGATCTCCCGCTGGTCCTCCTGGTGGCGCTTCTGGAGGTCCTTCTGATCGGCCATCGTCAGCAGCGGCTGGGCATTGGCATCCTGGGCTGCCTGGCGCCAGCGGGCCACCTGCTCGGGGAACAGCCCCCGCTCGCGGCAGTACCCACCCAGTTCGGTTGCATTCAGGCCGGCGCTCTCCAGCACCACCGTGAACTTGTCGGTCGGACCCCAGCCCTCGGGATCTTTCTGGGAGGCGGGCACCACCTCTCCCTGCAAGCGCCAGGCCTTGCGCCACTTGTAGAGGGTGATCACGTGGATCCCCAGCTCTGATGAGATCTCGGCCACGCTCTGACGATGGGGAGGGCCCATCCGCCGGCGGACATCAGCCTTGACGGCCTCGCTGTAACGACGCATTGCTCTGCTCCATCAAGCCCCCTGGTGAATGAAGTGGTCGCGATGGAGAGGCGTCATCTTTCCTGGCAGAGGGGGCTCCACTGACCATAGTATTTCTCGCCAGAATTCACAATAGAAACGGCGTATGAAAGATCAATCCACTTCCACTTAGAAGGGTTCCATGCGTAGATATAAGCATCCATGACAAGCCATTTGAAAGTTTGCGGAATCATAAGCCAGACAACCTGCACTAATGCGCCTAACGCTGCCCTTGAGAGGCAGGCCGGGCTTTCTGGCGAAAGCCGGATATTTGGCGGGGGCCTGTCCACTCCAAGGGCTTGTTGGGCGAAAAACGGGCTTGACATGAAGCTCCTAATTTCACTCATCTTCATCAGCGACATCGACACCGGCGAAGCAGGACCTAAAATTGTATCGCCACTGCAAAGCAAAGCTCATTCCAATAACTCCATTTAATGGCCCATCTAGCATCTCGCGCCATTCCCGGTCATTGGGGCTTCTGCCCGCCTCTCCCCATGCATCCGTCATCCAGTTTTCAGTTTGATCGAGGATCCCAATATATCGTGGGTTCACTTCTTTAATCGCGAGCAGATTTCGCAACGACTCATCTGGAATCAGTGGCTTATCCTCTCGCTGAAGCCTCATATTAGATCTAGCGAAATCCAAGGCAGCGGAATCAATAATAGCATCGATACTTGCTTCCGCACTGGATATTTCATGTACCAATAACAGCAGTTTTTTGGCCAGCCAGTCTGACTGGTTTATGTGTGCTAAGAACTTGAAAGCGCGCTTTGCGCGATCCTCGCCGTGACCCAATAGCCACGGACGAATTGCCCGAGCGATCTCGCACAAGTTTTTGTCCGCGAGTTGGCTCCCTTCAAGATAACGGGATTGTAAAACTTGGAGACGAAGCGGGCGCTGCCTCTTTGCCGTCTGATAGTCGGTAAGCAGCACAACGCAGTCATGAGCACTGCCGATGAGACGCTCATATGCAGAAAAATATGGTTCGGAGGTGCAATAATTCTCCGAGGGGGACTTAACGCCAAGCTCTAAGTCTGGAAGATCAACTCCACGGGCGGGATTCACTTTCAAAGGGAGAATTGAGTCATTCGCCAGCGGCCCCAATTCAAGCTCCGCCACAAACAGCATTTCAAGTACGCTACCGATGGATTTACCATCAAGATTTGGAAGCGCACCATCACGGCTTAGCTGCTCAAACCAGTGTGGCTCACGGCCTCCTTGACCAAGCCTCGTAACAATAGCTCGGACGTCATTCGCCTGTCCGCCGCGAAGCCGGTGGTTCAATGATTCAACGACATCATCCAATGAATTCCGAACGAGTAATCTACAACGGATAGCTTCAGACATAAGCTAGCTCCAATTGGAGTTGAGCGCGATTATTTAAATCAACACCCTCATCGGAAATTGCTCTCGATATCGCCCATTCAGCGAGCTGCGGCGGCAGCGCATTGCCATAAAGCTTGTACTGTGTATATGGGCTAACGATTGAGCAGTGCTCATCAGGAAAGCCTTGAAGCCGGGCGTACTCAACCGATGTTAACCGTCTGTAGATTTCTCCGACCTTGTAGCGTTCGTAGTGTCGACTGGTTGACGCCGTCAATGTTGGGGAGAGCCCGTCAGTCCCAAAAATTGTATAGCCCATCCTAGCGCCGCCGTCTTGGTTGCTCAAAATTTGTACATGCTGCACAAATCTATTCACTGCATCATTCTGCCTTAGACGCTGTAGTGTTGCTTCGGTCATATCAACATTCTCTTCATACTTATCCTGCAAGATATTGCGCAACTTTAAGTCAGTGCGCGGAGCGGGCAAAGGTATGTCTGCTGCAGTGAATTTCCCCCGTGCAGCAATGCCCCAGTTTGGAAAAGAACTGCCATGAACTGAGATAGGGGTCCAAAGTTCGATGTCTGCTTTTGGCAGATTATTCGCTTTGCAGAGTTCTTCGACTCCAAGAAGCTGCGCTTGGACTTGGGCCCCACAGCTCTCTTCAAGCCGACCAACAATAATGATGCGTTGACGGTTCTGTGGAAGATCAAACTCATATGCATTCTTTAGTCGCCACTCCACGATATAGCCGAGCAGAGACAATGTATCGATAATGGTTGCGAAGTGCTGTCCATTCTCCATCGTCAATAGGCGTTTGACATTCTCAAGAACGAAGTAGCGAGGCCTGTTATTAGTCAAGACTTTTGCGATGACCTCGAATAGCGTTCCTCGGGGATCACGAATTCCTTGCTTTTTACCCGCCGCGCTAAACGGTTGGCAAGGGAATCCAGCGGTTAACATGTCGTGGCTTGGAATATCATTTATAAAGTCTTGTATATTCCCAAACCTTAGGCACTCAGCATCAAAGCGACTTCGATAAACCTCCGTCGCATTCTCGCAGCAGTCATTAGCGAAAACCGTTTGAATTCCCAGCCTGTCAGCTGCCAAGCGAAAGCCGCCGATTCCGCAAAATAATTCAATTGTATTCATCAGTGTGTAAATTAGTAACTGTCATTGTGGAACGGACTGGGGCCAGAGAACAGCGCATTGTAGGGCTTGGGTCTATAATAAGACATAACGCCAGAGAGGCCGCCAAGCGGACTGTCGACATGTCGCGAACCAGCACGCCTTGGCGCCCAACGCTGCCATCACCTGGCCGCTGGAAACTTGTGCGCAAAGAGCGCCCAAAGGCACATGAACTGATTGGGGGCGGCTCAGGTGAATGGCTGTGTTAGCACTCATCTTCAATGGCGTCATGGAGATCAAATTCATGAACGATGATGATCTCTGCGCCCGTCTTACGAAGCTCGATTGCTTTCTCTACTTTTCGGCCATAACAAGCATACGACCAGCATGGATTCCCATCGCCTCCGATAACAAGATAATTCAGCCTTCCTGAAACGCTGCCGACCACTTCACCTCCAAGAGATCTGATCTTTTCCGCAAAAACATCTCTTGGGTACCTTGAAGACGCACCTGTTAGGCAAAAGCGAGCACCATCGAAGATAATCTCAGGACTATTGGCGCACACCCCCTTGAGAGTGGAGTCGGATAAGATGACGGGGTCGCTCAATGTCTTGTCATCGAGAACTTCGACAAACTGAGCAAAGAAGGAAACAAGGGCTTTATGCTCTTCTTCATCAATCTTGCCATCCGACATTACCGATATAATAAGGCTCTCAACTTCATCGTACGGCCAGCGTTTTCTCAATTGCTCGTTGGCCTCCATCCAGTCCTGGATTCCTCGAAGTTCTGTCTCCGAAATAACTCCATCAGCAACGACTCCACCAAGAAGGCCGTGTAGTTCCTGAAGTCCTGTTGTTGTCTCATCATAAAACTCATTGGTACAGAGGCGCTCGCATACCCATAACAGGTCATCTCGCTCGTCCTCACTGATTACGCCATCGTCAAGCGCTGTGCGCAAGACCGGAACAATCTCGTTATACGGATGAAATCCTTCTAGAGGTTCGTGCTCGGACAGCCAAGTTTTCAGGAAGTAGATCTCAGTATCATTTATCTTCAGATCTGCTGAGATCCCTTTCAGAAGACCAAGAAGACTGTGCAATGACTTTTCAAGCCGTGACCTGCTTGTGAAGCGGATATACGTCTGATGATCGGGATGCATGCTTTGCCAAGCCTTTCGGTTTCAATTGTATAAGGAGTCTATGTCGCCGTCCATGGGAGCGCTTGCAAGTGTAGTGCTAACGCCAGCGATCACCTGCCCGCAGGAGCTGCTGCCAAGGCTATTCACTTGATGCATACCTGTGAGGCGCGGGTCAGGTGTATTGCGTCGTTAGGCAGTTAGAATAGTAGGGAGACCAGATTCCTGATGTATGACCAAGCTAACAGGGGACCAACTACTACAAAAACTTCGCGAAACCAAGGATCTTGGCAAAAGCGATCAGGCCCGAGCATGCTGCTATGTCGAACTGAGGGATGATGGAAGCCAGAGAATTAACTTTATGGAGTTCTACGAGGCAGTCTCAGACGCCGAAAGCACTCAAGGATCAGCCGAGACTACAAAAGCAGACGAGCTGATAGATATTCCAGATGAATGGATAGATCTATCAGAAGAAGAGCGCATTGAAAAGCTAATGACAGAGGAGATTGACCCAGAGACTCTAGTTATCTTTGGGAGAATTGATGATTACAAGTATGCGGTGGCATTGAGCGAGAATACGCCTCAGGCATTGCTGGATGAGTTAAGCGCAGAGGGGGATTACTTTATTAACCAAGCGCTTATCATGAGATGTCTGCCCACTGCACTAAGGTGCCAAGATGAAGACAAGATATGTGAAGCAATCAAGACTGGTCAAGTAAAGACTAGGGCCTTAGCTGACTTGAGCAAAGCCAATTCATGGAACTTACGGAATGCTATAGCAAATGCACCAAACGCGTCGGCTGATGTATTGGGAATAATGATGGAGGACGATGACCCCAGCATTCAGGCAACTGCAGCGAAGAGATCAATGCCTGATGAACTCAAGGACTTGTCAAACGATGAAATCGCAAAATTGGTTATCTCTGGCCAAATGAAGAAGGAGTATGCAACGATCGCCGCTAAAGCTGGAAACTGGCAAGTGCGCTATGCGGCCTACTTAATAGACCAATGCGAAGAGAATGAATTTGAAGTCAACGAATCGCAAGCCCTAGCATTTCGATGTCTTGATGCATTCAATGGAAATGGCGACTTGATCCTTGGTGATGACGAGAAACTGATATTGTTGCGCTCCGGAGGTGCTGGGGACACTGATTACACTATCACCCTTGAACGTGTGCTATTGGATGAAAATGGCGATCCGGAAGACTATGAACAGGTTGGGTATTATGACAACAGCTTAGAATCAGTGGCTAGTGCTATTGAGGATTACCTTGAAAACCAAGGTTCCATGGAAGATCTAACCAATTCACTACCTGCCTAACGCCAGCGATCACCTGCCCGCAGGAGCTTTGCCTGGTCAATTCGCTCGGCGCATACCCCTGTGGGGTGCGGGGCAGGTGTATTGCGTCGTTAGAGAGCTTTTATTGCCATTTCATACAGCCCAGGACAAGATCGCAGGTTGCGTCTTCAAGGGGCAAGACATAGGATAGAAGATGTTGCAACAGTTCCATGAAGACATTCGGAGGCTGGCGTAGTTACACGCCGGGTTACCTAGTTTCTGATGATGCCGAGATTACTTGTGAGATATTAGAGCAAATGCTTGCCATCATGGGCTTCGCATCCCTTGAAAGCCTGCGGCAAGAAGTCGGGCAATATGCAAGGGGAGAATTTAGTTCTGAGCTCCTTGCGAAACTAAGATTGCTGTTGCGAGGCGCAGGAGATAAGCCAACGAAGGACTTTTTCTGGATGCCTGATGAACTTTCCGCCTCGGTATACAATGAATGCACCGGCGACACGGAGACAGTCGATTTTAAGAATCCCTTTGCATTGGCGACGAACCCAAGTAAATACTTGGTGGATATTCAGGCTTTGGCAATTGACGAGACGTCAGATGTCACTTATGGACTTACCTTTCGCTGTGGGATCTCATGCGAAAAGCTCTTTCAAAGCAGAACAGAAGCACTAGATCCCATTTGTGAACTTATAGTCAGCGGATCACTTGCCGATATCCTTGACAAAGGCAGCGAGGCTGCATCCCTCTACCAGAATGTCAAAGAATGGCTCACTGTTGACAATGGATTCGATGGCGAAATAGGCGCCGAACTTCTTGGTGAAATAGAGTTTCAGTGCAGAATGAATAATGAGTATATGGGCATTTGCACTTCTGGGCTGCAAAATGCGGACGGAGAAGATATTGAGTTCTATGTGGAGAGCTCTGATGAGGAAAAGGGTTTCATGTAGGCAATTTTCCCTGAAAATACTTTGATTTTCTTGTCATCAACGGTTGTCTCTCTAACGCCAATTGGGCAGTCTTCGTAAGGCTATAAGCCCCATTTCTGAGTCCGTAGATCGACGAGCCAACCCTTCGACTAATCAATGGGCGAAGGGCTTACCTCTCCCTCTCCGGATGTTCTGCGGACCCGCAGAGCATCCCTCACAGCAGATCGCCCGGGCTGGTGATGCCTGCTGGGCCACGGTTGAGCACATGCGTGTAGATCATCCTGGTCTTCACGTCACTGTGGCCCAGCAGCTCCTGAATGGTGCGGATGTCGGATCCCCGCTCCAGCAGGTGGGTAGCAAAGCTGTGCCGGAAGGTGTGGCAGCTGGCAGGCTTGCTGATCCCTGCCGTCTGCACTGCAGCCCTCACGGCCCGCTGGATCACCGATGGGTCGAGATGGTGGCGGCCCTGCTCGCCTGTCGTGCGGTTGCGCCAGCGCGTCACCTGCGGAAACACCCATTGCCAGCCCCACTCCCGTGATGCATTCACGTACTTTCGCCCCAAGGCGCCCGGCAGCGGCACCTGCCCCCAGCCGGCGGCAAGATCCTGCCGGTGCAGGCGCTTCACGTCCTGCAGATGGATCTGGAGGGGTTGCATCAGGTTCAGCGGCAGCACGGTCAACCGATCCTTGTTGCCCTTGCCCCCTCGGATCACCACCTGGTGGGCCGCGAAATCCAGCTCCTGAACCCGGAGGCGCAGGGCCTCCATCAGGCGCAGGCCTCCTCCATACAAGAGGCCGCACACCAGGGCTGCAGTCCCCTCCAACTGCTGCAGCACCGCTCTGACTTCCGGCACGCTGAGAACCACCGGCAACCGCTTTGGTCGGCGGGCCCGCACCACACCATCGAGATCGCCGGGGTCGACCTCCAGCACATGTCTATAGAGGAACAGCAATGCCGCCAGCGCCTGGTTCTGGGTGGAGGCGCTGATCTGCTCCTGCACCGCCAGATGGGTAAGGAAGGCGTTGATTTCCGGGCCTCCCATACCCCGTGGGTGCTGCATTCGGTGGAACCGCAGGAACCTCCGCAGCCAACGTTCGTAGGCGTAAACCGTGCGTCGGGCGTAGTGCCGGCTCGCCAGTGCTTCGCGGTACACCTGCAGCAGGGTGGGAGTGGGTCTCATCGCGGTCTGGCGGTGGCGTGACTCCAAACAGCATTCCCACGACAGGCGGTCTTTCGCACGACCACCACGCCCTGCCGTGCGTTTCGGGCGATACCTTGAAGCCTGGAGCTCGCTCCGTTCATCCCGAGCACCCC
>Ga0194124_10004976_pt1 | contig 12618 bp, 19 predicted proteins | sample TA2KigCas0mmetaG_FD_148605 | JGI IMG/M metagenome (GOLD analysis project Ga0194124, IMG submission 148605) | Freshwater microbial communities from Lake Tanganyika, Tanzania - TA2015031 Kigoma Deep Cast 0m | ecosystem: Environmental > Aquatic > Freshwater > Lake | place: Tanzania: Lake...
GGGGGAAGCCGTAGATCCCCAGCTTGAGCAGCACGCCGGCCAGATCGACGCTGCCTCCCGTCGGCGCCTCGACGTGGGCCAGGGGCAGCCACGTGTGGAACGGGATGATCGGCACCTTGATGGCGAACCCCGCCAGCAGGGCGAGGAACACCAGCCACTGTAGCCAGCCCCCCGTGCCGTCCATCGGCAACGGGTGGGCCCGGACCCCGGCGGTCAGGGCCGCGATGTCGAACGTCAGCTGCCCGGTGTGCGAGGCATTCCAGACGACGATCGCCAGCAGGCCGACGAACGACAGCAAGCCAGCACGCTGCCGGCCAGCGTGTAGAGGAAGAACGTCACCGCCGCCCGGCGCCGCTCCTCGTGGCCCCAGATGCCGATCAGGAAGAACAGCGGCACGAGCGTGAACTCGAAGCAGACGTAGAACAGGATCACGTCGCGGGCCGCGAACACGCCGAGCATCGCCGCCTCGAGCAGCAGGAGCAGCGCGTAGAACGCCGCGACGTGCTCGCGGACCGAGTTCCAGCTGACGAGCACCGCGGTGACGGTCAGCAGCGCCGAGAGGGCGAACATCCACAGCGACAGGCCGTCGAGTCCGAGCGACAACCGGACGTCGAACGGCCCGTCGGTGAACCACGGGACGGTCGACACGGCGAACGGGGTCCGCCCGAGCGGAGGGCCGGATCGGCGAGCCCGCGGAGGACGAGGATCGCCACCAGGCCGAGCGTCACCAAAGCGGTCACCAGGGCACTCTGCCGGACGGCATGCGGGCCGCGCGAGGCCATGCCCCAGGCGACGACGGCGCCGACCAGCGGCGCGACGACCGTGAGGATCAGGAGCGTGGCGGTGGAGAAGCCGTTCATGCGTGCCTCAGAGCCACAGGTTCCAGGCCAGCGCCACGAGCATCCCGAGCACGCCGACGACACCGGCCAGGGAGTAACGCTGCAGCACCCCCCCCTGGAATCGGCGGACGACGCCCCCGAGGGCGACGGGGACGTGGGCCACGGAGCGCACGAGCCCGTCGATCACCACCCGGTCGACCGTCGCCGCCACGGCGGCGAGCCATTCCAGCGGGCGGACGACGGCCGCGTGCTCGACCTCGTCGAAGTAGAAGCGGCGTGCGAACAGCGTCTGGAGCGGGCCGAGGAACCGTTCCACGCTCGGGCCGTCGCTGCGCCGGCCGTAGTGCCCGATCGCCGCCAAGGCGATGCCGATCGCGGCTGCCAGCGTGCCCTGGATCGCCAGGTCCCAGTGGAACACCGGCGGCACGGCGGTGGCGGCGACGTTCGCGGCGGCGAGCGACGGGGTCGCGGCCAGGAACCGTGCCAGTCCATGGCCGATGAACAGCACCACGCCCGCCAGGAACGACGCGACCGCGAGGATCACCAAGGGACGGGTCATCACCGGCGGCGACTCGTGGCTCACCGCCGTCCGATGGCCGCCGGCTGGCTCGTGCCCGGCGGCGCCATGCCCAGCATGCCCGCCATGCCCGCCATGTGACGGACCATGGTCGTCGTGGCCATGCGCGCTGTGGCCATGCGCGCCGTGGCCATGCGCTTCGGGGGGAAGCCGCAGCGGTGTAGAAGGCGGTCAATCCAGCCGTGAACAGCGACATCCAAAACAGCGTCCGGTAGAGCCGGGGACCGGCGAGCCAGTCGAGAGGCCCGGCTGCCGCAGCGCCGCCGCTTGCGGAGACCGCCACGGCACGGTGGCTGGCGGCCGATCCCGAGGCGACCGGGATCGTCGGGGGGGCGGCACGGCGGTCCCACGTGGCGACGCGGACCGCGGGAGGGGTGGCCGCCGCCGGGGATTCGTCGTGGTGGCCGCTGGCGTGTGCGTCGGGCCAGCCGCGGGAGTGGAGGGCCGCGAGAATCTCGTCCTTGCTGAAGAAAGGCCGGCGAAGGGTGGCACACCCGCCAGCGCCAGGGCGCCGACGAGGAACGTCGCCCGCGTCACCGGCATCACCGTCCACAGCCCGCCGAACCGCCGCATGTCGATCACGCCCCCCATGGCGTGCATCACCGACCCGGCGCCGAGGAACAGCAGGGCCTTGAAGCAGGCGTGGGTGACGAGATGGAAGATGCCCGCGGTGAAGCCGCCGAGCGTGCCGGTGCCGAGGGCGGCGAACATGTAGCCCAGCTGGCTGATCGTCGAGTAGGCGAGCACGCGCTTGAGGTCGGTCTGGACGGTGCCGATCAGGCCGGCGACGAGCGCCGTCGTCGCCCCGACCAGCGCCACGACCGCCAATGCCCCCGGTGCGGCGACGAACAGCGGGGCGCAGCGCGTCACGAGGTACACGCCGGCGGTCACCATCGTGGCGGCATGGATCAGCGCGCTGGCGGGCGTCGGGCCCTCCATCGCGTCGGGGAGCCAGACGTGCAGCGGCACCTGGGCGCTCTTGCCGCAGGCGGCGAGGAGCAGGAGCAGGCAGATCGCCGTGCCGATCGCCCCGCCGACGATCGCCGTCGGGTCGGCGAGCCGGGCCGCGCCCAGAATCCCCGGCACCAGCGTGCCGTCGGCCAGGCGGGTGTCGTGGAAATCGAGCGTGCCGTAGGTGAGCCAGAGGAGGAACACGGCGATGGCGAGGCCGAAGTCGCCGACGCGGTTGACGAGAAACGCCTTTTTCGCCGCCCGGGCCGCCTCGGGGCGCCGGTACCAGAATCCGATCAGCAGGTAGCTGCAGGCACCGACTGCCTCCCAGAAGACGTACACCAGGAGGAAGCTGCTCGAGGCGACGAGCATCGCCATCGAAAACACGAACATCGACACCAGTGCGAAGAACCGTGGCTGGTCGGGATCGTCGTGCATGTAGCCGATCGAATAGACCGCGACCAGCAGGCCGATCGAGGTGATCACCACCAGCAGCGTCGCGGTCAACGGGTCGAGGCGCAGCGTCACGCCCAGCGACAGTGGCCGCGGCGCCGAGCCGTCGGCCGGCGTCAGCGCACCGTCGATCGTTGCCCAGCGCCACAGGTCGACCGTGTGTTCGACGGGCGCCGCCGTGTCGTGGCCGGTGCCCGCCGCTCCGCCGGCGGTGAACAGCAGGAACAGCGCCGCGATCGCCGCGGCACCGATGCCGACCGCTGCGGGAAGGTGGACGCGCGGACCGAGGCGCCGGCCGGCGAAGACGGTCACCAACCCCGCCAGGAGCGGGAGCAGTGGCACGAGGACGAGGAGCAGGGAACGCATGGAGATCGGGAGCCGGTGAGGGAGGGATCGGGATGGCCGGCACCAGGCCGGCCGACGGAACTCTGGCCGTCAGACGTGCTCCCGGGAGGGTTCGGCGCTGTCGTCGTGGGCCGGCTCGACGCCCGACGGGGTGAGCCGTGGCCAGACCGGGGCGAGACGGTGTCGGTCGCAGGCAATTCGCGGTCGATGCGGCGCGGCACCTCGGTGTCGCGCAGGCTCTGCCAGGCGGCCGAGTCGAGCCGACCGGTGCGGGCGAAGGCCTGGAGCACGAACACCAACGCGACGGCGGCCTCGCAGGCCGCCACGGTGAGGACGAACACGACCAGGGCGTGGCCCCCGAAGTCGCCGTGGTACCGGCTCCAGGCGACGAGGCTCACCGAGATGCCCTGGAGCATCAGTTCGGCCGAGAGGAACATCACGATCAGGTTGCGGCGGGTGAGGATCCCGACCAACCCGAGAACGAACAGCACGGCTCCGACGACCAGCGCGCCGTGGATCAACGAAGGGAACGCCGCCGCCAGCATCACGCCGCCCCCCTTTCCGCCGACTCGGCCGCCTCGCCGCGCGAGACGACCGCGATCGCGCCGACCAGGGCCACCAGCAACAGCACGCCGGCTGCCTCGACGGCGACGAGATGCCGGCCGAACAGTTCCGCACCCAGCCGAGCCACGGCATCGGCATCCAGCGCCGCCGGGTCAGCGGGGCGGGCGGGAACCGCCGCGGCGGCGACCGCATCGGCCCGCGACGGTACCTGGCAGCAGGCCGGGGGCTCAGCCGAGAGACGGCCGATCGACACAGTGAGCAGGGCCAGGAGTACCCCCCCGGCGACGGCCGAGAGCAGTGGCTCGTTGGATACGCGGTCGTAGGGGGCCAGGCCCGTGGGCTGCGCGAGCATGAGAACGAACAGGAACATCACGAGGATCGCGCCGGCGTAGACGACGATCGTGGCGACACCGAGGAACTGCGCCCCGAGCACCAACAGCAGCCCCGCGACGCCGGCGAGGGCAAGGGCGAACCAGATCGCGGCGTAGACCGGGGACCGCGTCACCACCGTCGCGGCTCCGCCGACGAGCGCTACCGCGGCCACGATCTGGAACACCGCCTCTTCGCCGAGTCCGCCGAGGCGGCGCCCGGCACACGGACGGCAGCAGGAGCCAGAGGCTCGCGGCGAACGCCGCGACCGACCCCAGCAACAGCGGTGTCGCACCGTCGGGAAGGGTCACGGCGTGTGTCCTCCGGGAGCGGAGGCGGTCGCGTGGCCGGCCGACTTCATCGGCTCGGCATCCTTGGTGATGTCGTAGACGCTGAGGAGTTTTTCCTTGTCGAAGATCATCTCCTCGCGGCTCCGCCCGGTCAGGTCGAGGAGGCTGGTCAACTCGATCGCGTCGACCGGACAGGCCTCCTCGCACATTCCGCAGAAGATGCAGCGCAGTTCGTCGATCTGGAAGCTCTTCCGGGATACTTCTCCCGGTCAGGCCAGGGGCTCTCCGCCGCGACGATGTCGATGCAGTGGGCCGGGCAGGCGGTGGCGCAGAGAAAGCAGGCGACGCACTGCACGCGTCCCTGCTCGTCCTTGTTGAGCCGGTGCACGCCGCGGTAGATGAGCGGATTGCCCACCGTCGGTCGTTCGTCGGGGAAACTGACGGTGACCTTCGGGCTGACCATGTGGCGGGCGGTCGTCGCCAGCCCCTGGACGAACAGCGGCAGGTAGAGTCGCTCCGCCAGCCCCAGCGGCTTCTCCTCCAACCACACGATCTGCGGATCGGTCGGCTTCATCTCGGGCTTGCCTCCAGGCGGTGGCCGCCGGCCATGTCGTCCAGCGGGTCGTGGTGTCGAGATCGTGCTCGGCGTCGAGCGGACCGTGGGTGAGGATCGGCGTGTTGTCGGTGCCGCTGGGGGTGAACACGCCGGCCACGATCCAGCCGACGAGGAACGTCGCCCAGGGGAGACCGACGGCCAGCCATCCGGCCGCCGACGAGCCGAGCCGCCCCACCAGCCACGGCCGCAGCTCCTCGACCGCCGCCACCGTGACAAGGTTGGCCAGGCCGAGCGGGAGCATCACCTTCCAGGCGAGGTTCATCAGCTGGTCGAAGCGGAACCGCGGCCAGCTCCAGCGGACCAGCCCCGGACCAGCATGAAGAACACGATCACGCCGAGGATCTTCGCCGACAGAATGGCGAACCGCAGCAGCGCCCCCGCCCAGGTGACTTCGGTCCCGGCGCCGGTCACTCCCCACAGGTGCCAGCCGCCGAGGAACATGATCACGATCAGGAACGCGGCCGTGATCATGTGGAGGAACTCGGCGACGAGGAACAGCAGCAGCCGGATCCCCGAATACTCGGTGTGGTAGCCACCGACGAGCTCCTGCTCCGCTTCGGGCAGGTCGAACGGCAGCCGCGCCGCTTCGGCGAAGCTGGCGACGAGGAACACGACGAACCCGAGCGGCTGGGCGAATGCGTACCACACGCCACTCGCGGCCTGCGCCTCCATGATCCGGTCGAGTCGCAGCGACCCGGCGGCCAGTACGACCCCGAGCAAACCCATTCCGAGCGGGATCTCGTAGGCGACCAACTGGGCGCTCGAGCGGAGCCCGCCGAGAAAACCGTATTTGTTGTTGCTCGCCCAGCCGCCGAGAAGGACACCGTAGACGGCGATACTCGACAGCGCGAAGACCCACAGCACGCCGACGTCGAGGCCGGGCGCCACCAGGAACGGCACCGGATCGGGCAGCCCGGCGAGGCCCAAGGGGGGCAGGACACTGCCGAAGGGGATGGCCGCGAAGATCGCCAGCGAGGCCGCGAGGATCAACAGCGGGGCCGCGTGGTACAGGACGCGGTCGACGTGGGAGGGAGTGAAATCCTCCTTGAGGATGATCTTCAAGCCGTCGGCGAGCGGCTGACCGAGCCCAAACAGGCGGATGTCGGTCAGCGGGATGCCGACCCGATTGGGCCCTTTGCGGTCCTGGACCCAGGCCGCGATCCAGCGCTCGAGGAGCACGAGATAGGCCGCCGCCGTCATCAGACCGCCGACGAGCAGTCCGATCTTGACCAGCGCCGCGATCGTCGTCGCATTGGGGAGCAGGGAGTTCATGAGTGGGTCGCCGACTCCGTGGCGGCCAGTTGGAAGATCCGCAGGTCGAGGCCGGTGGCGGGCAGCTCGTCGCCGAGCACCGTCAGTGCCGGGACCGCCGCGGCGATCTCCCGGCGGATGACGGCAGGATCGTACAACCCACGGCGCCCGAGCATGTTCCAGAGCAAGCGCCCCTCGGGCCAGACGCCGGCCGGAGGACGAATCGCCTGCTCGAAGCACTGCGCGCGGTGGCCGGCGTTGACCCATGTCCCGGCCCGCTCGGCGAACCCGACGGCGGGGAGGCGCCAGCGGACCGCGCCGCCACCGTCGAGGTCGGACAGCGGCGATGCGAACAGATCCTGGACGACCAGGCACTCGAGCCCGGCGAACGCCGCGGCCGTGGCGGCGTCGATCCACGGCCCGGGATAGGCCGCCGTGATCCAGACGGCTTTCGCGCGCCCCGAGCGGACGTGGTCGAGGAGGTCGTCCCAGCGCGAGATCCCCGGGCCGAAGTGGGCCAGGACCGCCTCGACGCCGCGCCGGTTCGGGCACTTCTCGGCGCGGATCGTGAAGCCGCCGGGGTAGGTCTCGTCGGCACCGCCGTGGGGGACCGGCCCGAGGGCGAGCAGTGCAGCCGGGTCGATCTCGCGGGCGACCGCGGCGAGCATCCAGGCCTCTTCGACCGTCAGCATCGGCGAAACCGCGACGGCCAAGCCACCGGCCGCGGCCAGATCGGCACGCAGCCGGGAGACGACATCGGGCCAGTCGACGGCCGATTCGCCGCCCCCGGGGCACGGCGCGTCACCTCGGCCACCCGCGCCGGGTCGTGGAGGTGGTGCCAGCCGTAGCGGCCGTCGTCGCACATCCACCAGCGGTTGACGTGGGGATTCTCCCGCGGCTTGAGCCGGTAGACGGTGTCCTGGTTGTGTTCGGTGACGATCGAGCAGCCGGTGGCACAGCCGCCGCAGACGTTGGCCTCGCGCTTCAGGAACCAGACACGCTGCTGGTAGAGGAAGTCCTTGTCGCCGAGGGCGCCCACCGGGCACAGGTCGACGACGTTACCGGCGAGTTTGTTGTCGAGCGGGAAGCCGGGAAAGGAGTCGAAAAGCACCGCGGCTGGTGACCATCAGTTCGGCCGTGCCCGACACCTCCCGGGTGAAGCGGACGCAGCGCGTGCACATGATGCAGCGATCGACGAACAGTGTGACCGTCGGGCCGACGTCGCGCCGCCGGCTGTGGAACGGCTGGAGATCGGCGCGCCGCTGCGGCTGGCCGTGCTGGAAGTGGTAGTCCTGGAGGAGGCACTCCCCGGCCTTGTCGCAGATCGGGCAATCGATCGGGTGATCGATGAGCAGCGCTTCCTCGACCCGCGCCCGGCTCTCACGCACCAGCGGGCTGTCGGTGACGATCACGGTGCCGTCCTTGGCCGGCGTCTGGCAGCCGGGGACGAGCTTGGGCACCATCGTGATCTTGCCCGTGGCGGCGTCGCGCGAGCCGGTCTCGACGAGGCACATCCGGCAGCTGGCGACGACCGACAGCCCGGGGTGCCAGCAGTAGTGGGGGATCTCGGTGCCGGCCCGGCGCGCGGCCTCGATGCAGTTGAGGCGCTCGTGGGCCCCGATCTCGATCTCCCGTCCATCGACGATGACGGTCGGCATCAGTGGGCTCCCACGATCTCTGCAGGGCGGGAACGGGATCGGTGACCATCCAGCCCGAGGGATTGGTGCGTCGGATGGAGTCCTCGAACTCGCCGCGGAACTTCTTGATCGCGTTCTTCATCGGCCAGGCGGCGCCGTCGGCGAGCCCGCAGATCGTCGAGCCGGGCATCATCCCCATCGTGTTGCCCATCTCGAGGAGCAGATCGAGGTCGGCCAGCCTTCCCTTGCCGGCGCGGATCCGCTCGAGGATCCGCAGCGACCAGCTCGTGCCCTCGCGGCAGGGGGTGCACTGGCCGCACGACTCGTGGGCGAAGAACCGGGCCGAATTGTGGAGCACGTCGACGATGCTCGTCTGGTCGTCGATCACGACCACTGCCGCCGTTCCCAGCCCCAGGCACCCGACCCTTCCCGGTCCGGCGAAATCGAGCGGCGTGTCGAGCTCGCTTTCGGTCATCAGCCCCATCGAGATCCCGCCGGGGATCACCGCCTTCGCTTTCCGCCCCTTCCACACGCCGCCGCCATGGCCGTCGATGAGTTGCCGGGCCGTGATCCCGAGCGGAGCCTCGTAGCAGCCGGGGCGTTCGACATGGCCGGACAGGCAGTACAGCTTGGGGCCGTAGCTGCCCGGATCGCGGGGATTGGCCGGGTCGGCGGGGACGCCGATCGACCGGAACCACTCGACACCGCGGCGGAAGATCTGCGCGACACAGGCCATCGTCTCGATGTTGTTGACGACCGTGGGCTTGCGGAACAACCCTTCGATCGCCGGAAACGGCGGCTTGATCCGTGGCCAGGCCCGCTTGCCCTCGAGGCTCTCGATCAGGCCCGTCTCCTCGCCGCAGATGTAGGCCGCGGCACCGCGGTGGAGGTGGACGTCGAGGGAGAAATCGCTGCCGAGGATCCGCCGGCCGAGGAGCCCGGCCGCGTAGGCCTCGTCGATCGCTCCCTGCAGCCGGTGCCAGCTGCGGGGGTATTCGTAGCGGAGGTAGATGTAGGCCGTGCTCGCCCGGGTCGCGAACGCGGAGAGGACGATCCCCTCGAGGACCTGGTGCGGGTCGTCCTCCATGAGGATCCGGTTGTTGAACGTGCCGGGTTCGCGCTCGTCGGCGTCGGCGTTGACGCACAGGTAGATCGGGCCGGGGTGGTCCTTGGGAAGAAACGTCCACTTGAGCCCGGTCGGGAATCCCGCGCCGCCGCGGCCGCGGAGCCCGGATGCCTTCACCGTCTCGATGACGTCGGCAGGCTTCTTGTCGCGGAGGACGTGCTCGAGGGGGGCGTAGCCACCGCGGCTGCGGTAGCTGGCCAGGCCATGGCCGTCGGGAATCCCGACCGCCTCGAGAAGGACCGGTTGGAATGGCTGCATGTCAGGTGGCCCTCGCGCGTGGTTTGACGAGCTCGGCCGCTGCCGTCTCGGGGGTCATGTTCCTGAGGAGATCGTCGTTGGCGAGCATGCACGGGGCGAAATCGCAGGCGCCGAGGCACTCCGCCGGCTCGATCGTCAGCTCACCGTCGACCGTCGTGCCGTAGGGCTCGATGCCGAATTTCCGGCATACCCCGGTGAGCAGTTCGTCGCCGCCGCGCAGGGCGCAGGAGATCGAGCGGCAGACGAAGACGCGCACCTTGCCGTGCGGCTTGTCCTGGTGGAAGAACTGGTAGAAGGTGAGCGTGTCCTGGACCTCGGCGGGGGCGAGGCCGAGGACGGCGGCGATTTCGACGACCGCCTCGAGGGGCACGTGCCGCAAATCGGCGTTGACGATGTGCAGCGCCGGCAGCGTCAGCGCGCGGCGGTCGGGGTAGCGGGGCGCGAGGGCCTCGATCCGGGCCACCATGTCGTCGGTGAGGACTTTCCGCTGGGGTACGGGCGGGGCGATCATCGGTAGGCTTCTGTGGGCCCGCGCGGCGGCGGGGCGGGGGTAGGGGTCAACGGTCGAGCTCGGCGGCGATGATGTTGAGGCTGCCGAGGACGGCGACGACGTCGGACAGCGTGTGGCCGCGGATCAGGTACGGGAACAGCGCGAAATGCAGGACCGACGGCGGCCGGCACCGCGCCCGGTAGGCGCGGTCGGATCCGTCGCCGACGACGTAGAAGCCCAACTCGCCGTTCGGGGCCTCGATCGCCGCGTACGACTCGGCACAGGGGACCTCGAATCCACGATTGCTCATCGCCAATTCGAAGTGCGAGATCGTCCCCTCGATCGTCGAATAGACCTGGGTTTTCGCCGGCAGGGCGGTGCGCTGGTCGATGCCCACGTTGACCGGGCCGGCGGGGAGGTTTTCCAGCGCCCCTGTTCGACGATCCTCAGGCTCTCGCGCATCTCCTGCATCCGCACGAGGTAGCGGGCGTAGCAATCGCCGGCCGCGGCGCAGCAGACGCGGAAATCGTAATCGGCGTACGCGAGGTAGGGCTCGTCCTTGCGCAGGTCGCGCGTCACCCCACTCGCCCGGGCCACCGGGCCGGTGGCGCCGCGTGCGATCGCCTCCTCGCGCGACAGCACGCCGACCCCCTTGGTGCGGTCGACGAAGATCCGGTTGCGGGTGAGGAGCCGCTCCATGTCGTCGAGGGTCTTGGGGAAGGTCCGCAGGAACGAGCGGATCTTCTCGATCACCAGCGCGGTGAAGTCGTGCGAGACGCCGCCGACGCGCGTGTAGCTGTTGGTGAACCGCGCCCCGCAGAGCGTCTCGAAAATGTCGTAGATCACCTCGCGCTGGTAGAAGCCGTAGAGGAAGAACGTGAACGCGCCGGTGTCGAGGCCGACGGCACCGTTGCACAGCAGGTGGTCGCTGATCCGCGCCAGCTCCGCGATGATCGTGCGGATGACCTTGCACCGCGGCGTGAGCTGGATGCCGAGCAGCGTCTCGACGGCATGGTGCCAGGCGACGTTGTTGGCCATCGGCGAGATGTAGTTCATCCGGTCGGTGACCGTCTCACGTATTGGTTGAACGTGAGGTGCTCGCCGATCTTCTCGAAGCCGGAGTGGAGGTAGCCCATCTCGGGCATCGCGTCCACGACCCGCTCCCCCTCGAGCTGCAGCACGAGCCGCAGGGTGGTGTGGGTGGCGGGGTGCTGAGGGCCGAAGTTCAGCGTCCAGAGGTATTCCTCGGAACGCTTCGTCGCTGCGGCGGCGCGGGGCTCGGCGATCGACATCTGGTTCACGCGCTCGAATGGTGGGGGGACCGGGATCAGCCGTCGTCGCGGGTGAGGATCGGGAAATTGTGGCGCTCGCCGCGGCCCTGGAGTGGATAGTCCTTCCGCAGGGGATGGGCGGTGAAAACCTCGGGGAGCAGGAGCCGGCGCAGGTCGGGATGGCCTTCGAACCGGATCCCGAACATGTCCCAGACCTCGCGCTCGAGCCAGTTCGCCGCCGGCCAGACCGGAGCGGCCGAGGCGACCGTCGGCGCCGGATCGTCGAGGAACACGCGCACTGTCAGCCGCCGGTTGTCGGCGGTCGCGGCGAGCAGATAGACCAGCCCGTAACGGTGCTTCGCGCCGCGGTACTCGAGGTAATCGACACAGGTGACGTCGACGAGCAGGTCGTAGCCGTCGTCACGCAGGAAGCAAAACGCTTCGCCAACGCGATCGGCGGGAATATCGACGCGCTCCTGGCCACGGAACGGAGGCTGCCGAGTGCCCCCGAACCGTTCCGCCACGCCGTGATGCGCCGGTGTCGCGGCGGCGGCAGACATGGCCCCGGCGGAAGTCTCATCCATCGCTCGGGTCCCTCCGTGGGGCGACACACGCGACCGGCCATACGCCGACGCTGCACGCAGCACGGTGTTCCGTCCGCTCCGCAGGTGGGCGGTGACGCGAGGGGCTCGGGATCGGTCGGAACGCGTCGGCATCATGCGTGGGGTGCCCCGGCTTCGGCCAGTCGCCGCTGGAGGATCGGGTTGCGGGCCGCATCGGCCTCGATCGGCCCCAGCGCCTCGACGAGGGCCCGCTTGCGGAGTTGGCGTTCGGGGGTGTCGAACTCGCGTCCCGTGATCGTTCCCTCGCGCTGGATCTTGTCTTGCAGGTCGATGATCGCCTGGATGAGCTGCTCGGGGCGCGGTGGGCAGCCCGGCACGTACATGTCGACGGGGATGAACCGATCGATCCCCTGGACGACGGCGTAGGTGTCGAACACGCCGCCGGTGCTCGCGCAGGCGCCCATCGAGATGCACCATTTGGGCTCGCTCATCTGCAGCCAGATCCGCTGCGCAGCACCGGCAGCATCTTCATCACCACGCGGCCGGCGACGATCATCAGATCGCACTGCCGCGGGCTGAAGCGGAACACCTCGGCACCGAACCGTGCGAGGTCGTGCTTGCTGGCGCCGGTGGCCATCAGCTCGATCCCGCAGCAGGCGGTGGCGAACGGCATCGGCCAGAGGCTGTTCTTCCGGCACCAGCTCGCCAATTCGTCGAGCCGGCTGACGACGACGTTCTCGGGCAGCTCTAACGCCATCGGAACACCCCCTTGCGCCAAAATCGTAGGCGAAGCCGACGATCACCATCGCAATGAACGCCATGGCCGCGCCGAACACCAGACCACGCCCACTCACGAGCCCGTCGCGGACGGCGCCGTCGATCCCCGCCGACGACCGGCTCGCGACCGCCCACGGATAGAGGAACAACAACTCGACGTCGAAGACGAGAAAGGTGATCGCCACGAGATGGAAGCGCACGTCGAACCGCCGGCGCGTGTCGTGGACCGGGTCCATGCCGC
>Ga0194124_10004982_pt1 | contig 12614 bp, 9 predicted proteins | sample TA2KigCas0mmetaG_FD_148605 | JGI IMG/M metagenome (GOLD analysis project Ga0194124, IMG submission 148605) | Freshwater microbial communities from Lake Tanganyika, Tanzania - TA2015031 Kigoma Deep Cast 0m | ecosystem: Environmental > Aquatic > Freshwater > Lake | place: Tanzania: Lake Tanganyika...
TTTTTAGCACGAGTTCTTAAAGAGATCTAGAGGGTTTATTCAAACCAATACGTCGGTTAAGTTCTTAATTTTTCTGATCGTTTTGAAATTCTACTTTTTTATCATCATCCTTACGGACTTTAAAATTGAAGCTTTTCAAAAGAGGAGCTGCAAGAAAAATGGACGAATAGGTTCCAACAGCAACACCGAAAAGAATTGGCAAGCTATAGGTTGAAATAACTTCCCCACCCCAGAAATAAAGGGCAAAAAGCGCAAGGAGGGTAGAAGAAGACGTTAAAATAGTTCGGCTTAGGGTTTCGTTAATAGAAAGGTTTAGAACATCTTCCAAAGCCATTTTCTTGAATTTCCTAAGGTTTTCCCGCACACGGTCATAAATCACCACTGTATCGTTAATGGAATATCCAATCGTAATAAGGATTGCAACAATGGCCGTTAGATTAAACTCAAGACCAAAAAGGCTATAAAGCCCCAAAATTGACAAGGCATCATGAGCAAGGGAGAGAATAGCGCACACGCCAAATTGCCATTCGAAGCGAAGCCAAATGTAAATAAGCATCGCAACAAGGGCCCAGAGGACCGCGTAAATACTGTTTTCAACAAGCTCTGCCCCAACGGCAGGTCCAACGGTTTCGATGCGACGATATTCCATATCAGCACCCAAAGATTCTTTTACCTTTTCGATGGCGCTTAATTGGTCTTTTTCATCGCCTTTTTGTTGTTCAAAACGGATTAGAATATCCTGCGAGCTTCCAAATTCTTGAAGGCTAATGGCCCCAAGGTTCAGGGCCGTGAGATTGGACCGCATTTCAGCAAGATTTGCAGGGGCAGGGGTTCGAACTTCGATCATCGTCCCTCCCTTAAAGTCGATACCGTAGTTCACACCTTTTATAAAGAAAAGCCCCAAAGATCCAAAAGCAAGAATCCCTGAAATAATATAGGTAATAAGCCGAAATCCAATAAAATTAATCTTGGAATTGGTTGGCAGAATTTTAAGTCCTTGTAACATTTGATAATTCCTTATGATTTAGCAAGGTGGGTTTTACCCCGAAATTTAATCCACATCAGAACGAAGACACGCGTCAAAGAAATGGCGGTAAACATAGAAATCATAATCCCCAAAGAGAGAGTAACCGCAAAACCTTTAACAGCCCCTGTGCCAAAAACATAAAGGAGTCCTGCCCCAATCAAGGTTGTAACGTTGGAGTCCACAATCGTGCTCATGGCGCGTTCGTACCCCATGCTGATGGAAGGAAGGATGCTGTGACCGTTTTTTAGCTCTTCTTTGATGCGTTCATAAATCAAAACATTTGCGTCTACAGCCATTCCCAGTGTCAAAGCGATTCCGGCAATTCCTGGAAGGGTCAGTGTTGCATCAACAAGTGTTAAGGCGGCTAACAATAAAACGAGATTCATCATTAAGGCAACGTTTGCGGCAAAGCCAAAGATTAGGCCGTACATTACGAACATAAATACAAGGACGAAAATCACTGAAAGGAAAGTGGCAATTTTCCCCGCTTCAATCGAATCAGCGCCAAGATCTGGTCCAACAGTTTTTTCTTCCAGAACGGTGAGAGGGGCTGGTAAAGCGCCTGCCCGAAGTAAAATGGATAAGTCACGGGCTTCTTTTAACGTAAATGTTCCTGTAATGCGGCCGCTGCCACTAGGAATTTCGCTCTGAATAACAGGGGCACTAATCACTTTACCGTCCAAAATGATCGCAAAGGGACGTCCAATATTTTTCTTGGTCACTTCCGCAAAACGCCGAGCGCCCGTCGCATCCAACATGAAACTGACAGCCCAACCGCCCATTTCATCCTGAGTAGGCTGAGAATCAATCAGCATCTCGCCACTCACATCAACCTTTTTTTGAACCAAAATTTTTTGAGGTCCGCGGCCGTGATTATGTTGTTCGTCAAGGGACAGAAGCTCTGCGCCCGTTGGAACGCGGCCTTGCAGTGCTTGCTCTGTTGTCACCGTTGGGTGGACCAATCGGAAGGCAAGCTTTGCCGTTTTGCCCAAAAGATCTTTGACTTCAGCTGGGTCTTCAACGCCTGGAAGTTGTACCAAAATACGATTTTGCCCTTGCTGTTGGATGGATGGCTCCTTTGTGCCCATTTCATCGATACGGCGACGAACAATTTCGATAGACTGATTGACCGCCATCACCTTGCGTTCCCGAACAGATTCAGGGGAAAGAGTCAGCAAAATCGTCCCGTTGTTTTCAACAATAACCTCAGATCCCATGCCGCCAAGGCGTTTTAAAATAGATTTTGCCTCATCAGATTGGTCCATTTTACGGAGCATAACCTCCAAACGGGCCTCCTGAATTCTTAAATGCGTGTATCCAATTTTCCCTTTACGAAATAAGCGCCGCACTTCATCCGTAAGGGAAGTTAAATATTCAGATTCCACATTCGAAAGATCTACCTCTAAAAGGATAGAGGACCCTCCTTGAAGATCAAGGCCTAAACTCACTTGTTCTTTTGGAAAAAAAGAAGGGAATCGCTCGAGCTGTTCTTTTGAAAAAAAGTTCGGAAGGGCAAACCAAAAGCCAAACAAACAAACAGTTGAAACAACAATTAAACGCCAACGAGCGATATGAACCATCGAAAGGTCTCCTTAATATAGCGAAAAATACTACTTTTTCTTCTTTGCCGGCGCCTTCTTTGCAGGTTTTGCTGGCGTTGTGCGCGCTTTTGGTGCTGGTTTTTTAGAGGTAACTGTTGTTTTAGTTCCAGAAGAAGAGGGGGCAGAAACAGCCGTCGATCCCGTTAAAACAGAGGCAACCATTGATCTAAGAGCGCGTGCCTTTGCACTGCCTTCAAGATCAATTTCAAGTTCCGTATCGCTGATAATTTTTGAAACGGTCCCAATAATACCGCCATTCATGACAACACGATCCCCTTTATCTAGGGCTTTGACCATGGCTTGGTGTTCTTTTGCCTTTTTGTTTTGGGGGCGAATGATCAAAAAATACATCAACGCAAAAATTAAGATAATAGGCAAAAAGCTTACAAAGTTAGCACTAGATCCTTCCATAGTCATACTCCAATAATTTATGAATGTTAAGATTAATAGGTACCATCTTCTGACCCAAAGCTCAAGAGAGATTTTTTTTCGATTGTTACCCCTAAAAATGTTGAGCTGATCAAGAAAATAACCCCCAATTTTCTTTATCTGCCAAAGAAAATAGCCCCCAATTTTCTTGACTTAAGGGTGTATTTTGTTAATATTAATACAAAAGAACAGAGTTAAAATGCACAGAAATGCTTTGAAATATCTAGAAAAATGGCTTTTAGAATCAGACCGAAAGCCTTTAATTATTCGTGGGGCACGGCAGGTAGGGAAAACTTGGCTTGTTCGGGCTTTTGCTGAAAAACAATCCCTAAAAATGATCGAAATCAATTTTGAACGAGATCCTCACCTTGTTTCTCTTTTTCAGACAAACGATCCAAAAGCTATTTGGCAAAATCTGGAGGCGTATTTTGGCACAACAATTGATCTAGCTTCTTCTCTTGTGTTTCTTGATGAAATTCAAGAAGCGCCGGAACTACTAGAAAAGCTACGCTGGTTTTATGAAGAATTACCAGCGCTTCCTATAATAGCAGCGGGATCTCTTTTGGAGTTTATGCTGCAAAAGTATGAGTATCATATGCCTGTTGGGCGCCTAACTTACTTGCACTTAGAGCCCCTTTGTTTTGAGGAATTTTTAGAGGCGCTAGGACATGCGGAGCTCCTGCGTTATATTCAAACCGTTGTTCTTCCCTTTGATATTCCTTTAGCCATTCATCAAAAGCTTCAAGAAATCTTTGGGCACTATATGTTTGTTGGCGGCATGCCTGCAGTTGTTGCTCATTGGTCAATACATCGGTCACTCGAAAAAGTTATTAGAATGCAACACGATCTCTTAACTACATATCGCGACGACTTTTTTAAATACAGGGGACGTATTGACGTTGATAAGTTGGACGTTATTTTACGCGCTGTCCCCCAGCAACTAAGTCGAAAGTTTAGTTATGTAGAAGCCGATGGATCTATTCAGGCAACAACGGGGCGGCAAATCTTATCGCTCTTTAACAAAGCGCGATTATGTCATAGCGTTTATAATACACAGTCAAATGGCATCCCGTTGAATGCGACCATCAAGGAAAAATTTTTTAAAGAAATCTTCTTAGATGTGGGACTTGCAGGACGCCTGCTTGGAATCACTATGCCTTTTTTAAAAACAATCGCCGAGGGAGGAATGGCAGAACAAGTTGTGGGGCAGGGGCTTCGAACCCTTTTTCCATTTTATCAAAACCCGAGCCTTTATTATTGGCAGCGGGATAAAGCTGGATCCCAAGCAGAGGTTGACTATTTAATCGAACATCCCCCTTACGTTGTTCCAATCGAAGTTAAAGCTGGAATGACAGGTCGTTTGCGGTCGCTTCATCTTTTTATGACAGAAAAAAATCTGCCTTGGGCTATTCGCATCAATGATGATAAACCCAGCATTATGACCGTAACACCCTCCAATGGTGCGCCATTTTCTTATAAACTTCTGTCTTTGCCCTTTTATTTAATGGGCCAAATTCATCGATTATTAGAATGTGTTAAGCTGTAGAAATTGTTTTAAAGAAAAACGCTAAAAAATACTTGACCTTTGATAGGGACTCAAGACATGATACGCCTATTCGTAGTGAATATGCCCCTGTGGCGGAACTGGTAGACGCGGTAGACTCAAAATCTACTGACCTTACGGTTGTGGGAGTTCGAGTCTCCCTGGGGGCACCACGCTTCGCCCTTACGGGCTACGCGTGGCGCAGCCACGTGTGGACCGTTAGGTCGAAGCAGTGTCCGGCGTACCCCGGATTAAATCCGGGGGTAGACGGACTGTTCATACTAGTACGCCTTAAATTACGCCCTTATCGTGCGACTAGTGACTGGGCCCTCGCCATTAAACGGCCCGGATAGCCAAAAACTCTCAGTTTTTCTCTCTTTTTGCCCTTTCACCTTGGGCCCTTTATATTTTTCTTAGCTTTTGCAAACTTTTTTTACCCTTTTTGCTTGATTTCCTTTTAAATACGCAGTACATGTAAGAAAAATACAAGTTTACAGAAATAAGTGATCTTTGTTTTTTTTATGTCCCCTTCGTCTAGAGGCCTAGGATACCGCCCTTTCACGGCGATGACACGGGTTCGAATCCCGTAGGGGACGCCATCCCACATTCTGCGATCTTCGGGTGGCAGGCCGTATCAATTCACCGACGCCTTCGAGAAAGAAAATCTGTTAAACAAAATCAATAGACATTTAAAATTTAAATCGGTAGTGTTTGTATCCATAAGACAGAAAACTTTTTAGGAAAAGGGAGTTTTTATCAATGGATCATATGATACTGCAATCATTTTTTGGAATAGCAACTTTCTTTGCTTTTTGTTGGTTGTTAAGCGAAGATCGACGCAATGTACAACCAGGGCCGGTTTTATTTGGACTCGTTGCCCAATTTGGGGTGGCGGCTCTTATCATGCACGTTGAATTTGTCCGTCGAATTTTTATGATTCTAAGCGATGGGATTCTTGCCATTAAGGATGCAACTCTACAAGGAACCAGCTTTGTGTTTGGGTTTATTGGGGGAGGGGCTGCACCCTTTGATGTCAAAGGAAATACCTTTGTTTTTGCTTTCCAAGTTCTGCCAATGATTATGGTGGTTAGCGCCCTTGCCATGTTGCTGTTTTACTGGCGCATTTTGCCTGCTTTTGTAAAAGCTGTCTCTTTTTTAATGCGAAAAACCCTTGGGATTGGTGGTGCTCTTGGGGTTTGCAGCGCAGCGCAGATCTTTTTAGGGCAAACAGAAGCTCCTCTTTTGGTGCGCCCTTATTTGAAAGATATGTCTAGAAGTGAAATATTTTCCATTATGTGCATAGGTTTTGCGACAACATCTGCGACCATTATGGGTCTTTATGCGCTGGTGTTAGAAAATACAATTCCTCAATCAATGGTTCATATTCTAACGGCTTCGATTATCAGCGTCCCTGCCGCCCTTAGTTTGTCCCGTATTGTGGTCCCCCCTGCAAAACAAACGGCGGGTGATCTCGTTATGCCTTATGAATTTACAGGGGCGACCGATGCGATTGCGCGCGGTACTGGAGATGGCATGCGCTTGTTTATGAATGTCCTTGCGATGTTGGTCGTGTTTGTGGCCTTGGTGGCGTTGGTTAATAAAATTTTAGGCCTTTTCCCCAATGTGATGGGGGAACCTTTGACACTTCAGGGGATTTTGGGAATGCTAATGGCGCCTGTTACTTGGCTTATGGGGATTCCTTGGGAAGAGGCTAAAAATGCAGGATCACTTCTTGGGATTAAAACAATTCTAAATGAATTCTATGCCTTTACAGAACTTGCAAAAATGGATGATGGTCATCTTTCCACCCATAGCCGCGTTATTATGACCTATGCCCTCTGTGGATTTGCAAATGTCAGTAGCATTGGAATCATGATTGGTGGACTTGGGGGGCTTGTTCCTGAAAAACGATCGGATATTATTAGTTTAAGCGTTAAAGCCCTTATTGTGGGAACGTTGTCTTCCTGTCTTAGTGGCACTGTGGTTGGCCTTTTGTTTTTGTTTTCAAACAACTAAGGATTAATGGGGTTTAAACTTACATCCACTTTTTCGCCTGCAGGGGATCAACCTTTTGCGATTGAATCCCTTATTCGGTCTATTAACGAAGGAGATCGAGACCAGGTCCTGTTGGGTGTAACGGGGTCTGGTAAAACTTTCTCCGTTGCTCATGTGATTCAGCAGGTTTCCAGACCCACGCTTATTCTCGCGCCAAATAAAACCTTAGCGGCCCAGTTATATGGAGAAATGAAGGATTTTTTTCCAGAAAATGCCGTTGAGTATTTCGTATCCTATTACGATTATTATCAACCAGAAGCCTATGTTCCAAGGCGCGATCTGTATATCGAAAAAGAAGCAAGCATTAACGAACAAATTGATCGATTGCGACATTCTGCAACACGATCCTTACTAGAACGCCGGGATGTTATTATTGTTGCGAGTGTTTCCTGTATTTATGGTATTGGGGACGTTGAAACCTATAGTCAAATGCGTATTCCTCTAAAAGTAGGGGATAAGAAAGACCGAGAAACCTTTTTACGCGAACTTGTATCTTTGCAATATCACCGAAACGATATGGCCTTTCAACGCGGTACCTTTCGGGTTAGAGGCGACAGCGTTGAAATTTTTCCTGCCCACATGGATGATCGGGCCTGGCGCTTATCCTTTTTTGATGACCTACTGGAAAGCATGGTTGAAATTGATGCCTTAACGGGCGAGAAAAAGGGATCGCTCGAATCCGTAATGATTTATGCCAACAGCCATTATGTAACACCACGGCCAACCCTTCTGCAGGCATTAGAACAAATTAAGAACGATTTAAAAATTCGCATTCATGAATTTGAATCCCAGGGCAAACTGATTGAAGCCCAACGCATACGAGAACGCGTTAGCTTTGATATTGAAATGATGGAAGCAACGGGGATGTGTGCCGGTATTGAAAATTATTCAAGATATTTAAGCGGGAGAAATGCCGGAGAACCGCCTCCAACGCTTTTTGAATACCTTCCAAAAGACGGTCTTTTGTTGGTCGACGAAAGCCACATCACCATCCCACAGTTGCACGGCATGTATCGAGGAGACAGAGCCCGTAAGGAAAATCTATCTGAATACGGCTTTCGCTTGCCTGCCTGTAAAGATAATCGCCCCCTTATGTTTGAGGAATGGGATCAGATTAGGCCCCAGAGCATTTTTATTTCCGCAACCCCTGGTCCTTGGGAATTGGAACGCACAGAAGGCGTATTTGTAGAGCAAGTCATTCGTCCAACAGGCCTTTTAGACCCTGTGTGCGATATCCGGCCCACCGAAGGGCAGGTAGATGATTTGATAGGGGAATGTTTATCGGCCTCTAAACGGAACGAACGGGTGCTCGTGACAACGCTTACAAAAAAAATGGCGGAAGCTTTAACGACCTATCTAACAGAAGCTGGTCTTAAAGTGCGCTACATTCACTCAGATGTTGAAACCTTGGAACGGATTGAAATTATCCAAGATCTGAGGGCAGGGGTCTTTGATGTGTTGGTGGGGATTAACTTGCTGCGCGAAGGGCTTGATATCCCTGAATGTTCCCGTGTTATGATTCTGGACGCTGATAAGGAGGGATTTTTACGGTCGAAAACATCCTTGATCCAAACCGTTGGGCGGGCTGCACGGCATCTAAATGGCAAAGCGATTCTTTATGCGGATGTGATAACCCGTTCTATGCAAGAAGCCTTGGACGAAACCAACCGTCGGCGTCTCCGGCAAGAAGTTTATAACAAAGAACACGGTATCACCCCCCAAAGCATTCAGAAAAACCTAAAAACAATTTTAGAGAGCGTTTATGAGAAGGATCACGTAACACTAGGCTCGGCTGTGGTTCAAGGGGATCCAAAAACCCTCAAAAAAACCATTAAGGACCTCGAAAAGAAAATGCTGAAAGCAGCAGAAGATTTGAACTTCGAAGAAGCGGCTAGATACCGCGATCAAATTAAAGCCATCGAATCGGGGCAGCTCTCCGTTTAAAAAAAGTTATCATATTATGATCGTCAATGCGTTTTAAGCCAGTGATTGTGTGAAGTGCGTTGTATTTTCTAAAGTCTTGCTGTTGACAATTTTGTATTTTTTATGTATATGTATACATAATTATTATATTTTTTTGCATAAAGGTGCATAATGTTAAAAAGAACTTTAAAGCTAGATCTTCCAAAAGGGCAGAGTATCTTTCTTTGGGGAGCTCGGAAAACAGGGAAATCTACCTTTCTTAAAGAACATTTTTCAGATAGTGTATATATTGACCTTTTAGATCACGATTCTTTTTTAACGTACAGTAAAAACCCTATGCATTTACGAGGGTTCCTCTCTAATTTGCCTAAAGAAATTCTGGAAAAACCTATTATTATTGACGAGGTGCAAAAAGTACCAGAAATCTTAGATGAGATTCATTGGATTGTTGAAAATATGAAAGGGACCTATTTCATTTTGTGTGGGTCGAGCCTTAGAAAATTAAAACATTCAGGCGCCAATCTTTTAGGGGGGCGAGCGTGGAGTCAACTCTTTTTCCCCTTATGTTATCCGGAGTTTGAGAAATTCGATTTGCTAAAAGCTTTAAGTTACGGATTAATTCCTAATCACTATCTTGCAGAGCATTATCCCAGAAAATCTTTAAAGGGATATTTGGGAAATTATTTGATCCCAGAGGTTCAATGGGAAAGCCACATTAGAAAAATGTCAACTTTTGTTAGGTTTTTAGATGCCATTGCTTTTAGTAATGCCCAAATGCTGAACTATTCAAACATTGCTAGAGAATGCGCAGTTAATGTGCGCACAGCAGAGTCTTATGTTGAGATGTTAGTTGATATGCTCTTGGCGTATAAAATTTATCCGTATGCAAAAACACCAAAGCGCAATTTAATTACCAGCACACCAAAGTTTTACTTTTTTGATACCGGTCTTGTGAATGAAATTGCTGGACGTACTATTCTTGAGCTCAAGGGGCCCGAGGTTGGCCATCTATTGGAGCAGTATATATTTTTAGAGCTTTTGGCTTATAAGGAACTCAATGAAAAAGATTTTGACATTACGTACTGGCGGACAAATACAGGGCTGGAAGTTGATTTTGTTCTTGGAAAGGGGTTGGTTGGTTTAGAAGTTAAATTATCCAAGAATATTTCATCATCTGATCTTCGAGGCCTTGTTTTGTTTTCTGATGATTACAAGCCTCTTTATTGTGCTGTTATATGCTTAGAACCAAAGCCGCGTAAATTAACAATAAAGGGAAAAGATATTTTTATTTTGCCTGTGGAAGAGTTCTTAAAACTCTTATGGAATCACAAACTTCCTGGGATTTGATCGTCAAGTTTTAAGAGCTTCTTGTGAAGAAGGTCGTGCAACATTTCGGGACAGCTGTCTTTTTGATGGGGTATAGGATTGAAAATTCATCTGAAAGACCTATTAATATCAAAAAATGATGATTTGCAGATCATCTCAGAAATGCTTTGGCCCATTGAACGATGAAGTCGCCATTATGTCCAAATTTGTTGCGTTTTTTAGGGTGAATATGGTAATGATGGGACCAGAAAACGGATTAGAGTAGGACACTAAAATGATACACCCGCTTCATTATGGCGCAAAAGCCGCAATCCCAAAGTTTCTTGTGATATTTTTTCATGGCTTTGGAGCAAACGGAGATAATCTCCTGGATTTATCTTACTTTCTTGAAACAACTTTGCCTGAGGCGGTATTTGTCTCGCCCAATGGCCTGACGCCGATGCCCCATTATCCGGGTGGCTATCAATGGTTTCCTTTAAAAGATGATTTAAATCCCGATGATCTAAAGCAAGAATGTGCCCGTGTTTTAGACAAAGGGATAACGCTTGTAGAAACCATTCAACAACACTATAATGTCCCCCCTGAGCGAACCTTTTTTGTTGGATTTTCTCAAGGCACAATGATGTCTCTTGCCATTGCGCTTGCCCATAAAAATATATGTGGGGGTGTCATTGGGTGTGCAGGGGGGCTTTATATGGATGCCTCTTTGATAAAGGCGCCTAAAGATTTACCCCTTTGTTTGATTCATGGGGAAGATGATACGGTGGTAGACCCCAGCGCATCAGAAGCAACCCTTGAGTTTTTGGAGGGCCTTGGCTTTTCCCCAACCCTCACCCTTGTTCCGAGGTTGGGACATAGTATTGATGAACGAGTTTTGAAAGAAATAGGAACGACACTGAACCAAATAAGTAAAGGAAAGAAATATGCGTAAAAAAATTGCCATCGTTGGAGCCGGTAACATTGGCGGCGTTTTAGGACTCTTGTGTGTCATGCGTGATTTAGGGAATGTTACCCTGATCGACGTGAATGAAGGCCAGGCCATTGGAAAAAGTTTAGACTTATCTCAGACCGCTGCGTTGTTAGGGGTTGGGGCATCTGTTGTTGGAACCAGTAATATAGAGCAGGGGATTGCAGGGGCTGATGTCATCGTTGTGACGGCAGGCGTTCCAAGACAACCAGGGATGAGCCGAGATGATCTTTTAACCATCAATGCAGAGATTATCAAAGGGATCGCCCATAAAATTCGTGATCATGCCCCGGAGGCATTTGTGATTGTTGTAACAAATCCTTTGGATGCCATGGCTTGGTTGTTACAAAGAGAAAGCCGTCTTCCGGCCCCTATGGTTGTTGGGATGGCTGGGATTTTAGATAGTGCTCGATTTCGGTACTTTTTATCAGAAGAGTTTGATGTATCCGCCCAGGATATTAGAGTCATGGTTCTAGGGGGGCATGGGGACACGATGGTTCCCCTTGTGAACTATTCATCTGTTGGAGCAATGTCTATTCAACACCTTTTAAGAGATGGGTGGCTTAAGCAAGATCGGTTTGATGCAATGGTGGATCGCACGCGTTACGGGGGGGCAGAAATTGTTAATCACCTTAAAACAGGATCTGCTTTCTTTACACCAGCGGCTTCTGCCTTTGAAATGGTTGAATCTTATTTGCTTGATAAAAGGCGGATTTTCCCTTGTTCAGCGTATGTCCAAGGGCAATATAACCTGAGGGGAATTTATATAGGGGTCCCAGTCGTAATTGGGGCTGAGGGAGTGGAAGAAATTATTGAATCGCCTTTAATGGAATGTGAACTTTCTGCAATGCGTGACTCGGCTAAAGCAATTCGAGAATTGATTGAGCCTCTAGAAAAAACCTTAGAATCCGTTTAAATCAGGAGTTTTTTTTAATGAATATTCATGAGTATCAAGCAAAAAGCTTGTTAAAAGGTTTTTCTATCCCTGTGTTATCAGGGGGACTTGCCCATTCCAGTTCTGAGGCTGTAGAGGTCGCAAAAAAAATAGGGGGATCCTTGTGGGTCGTCAAAGCCCAAATCCATGCCGGAGGACGTGGAAAAGCAGGAGGAGTCAAGCTTGCAAAAACACTTGAAGATGTCGAAAAAGCCACCAAAGAGATCATTGGAAAGCGCCTCGTGACACCGCAAACAAGCAGTGATGGAAAAGAGGTTCATAAGGTTTATGTTGAATCTGGCTGTTCGATCAAAAAAGAACTATATCTCAGTCTGTTGGTGGATCGCCAAACAAAACGTATTGCCATCATTGCCTCTACCGAAGGGGGAATGGATATCGAAGAAGTAGCAGAAAAAACACCAGAGAAGATTTATACCATTTTTGTTTCTCCAAGTACGGGTTTTTGTTCCTATCATGGTCGTTATTTGGCGAAGAAACTTGGCTTAGAAGGACCGGTTGCTCGAGATATGGAGCGTTTTATTAAAAACGCTTATGAAGCTTTTATAGGACTGGATGCAAGTCTGATTGAGATTAACCCCTTGGTTGTGACAGAAGATGGGGAATTAAAGGCTTTGGATGCGAAAATGTCTTTTGATGGCAATGCCTTATATCGCCAGCCCAGTATCCAAGATTTACGGGATATTTCCGAGGAAGATCCCCACGAAGTAGAAGCTAAAAAGCATGACCTGAATTATATTAAGCTAGACGGCACAATTGGCTGTATGGTGAATGGTGCAGGACTTGCAATG
>Ga0194124_10004994_pt1 | contig 12586 bp, 7 predicted proteins | sample TA2KigCas0mmetaG_FD_148605 | JGI IMG/M metagenome (GOLD analysis project Ga0194124, IMG submission 148605) | Freshwater microbial communities from Lake Tanganyika, Tanzania - TA2015031 Kigoma Deep Cast 0m | ecosystem: Environmental > Aquatic > Freshwater > Lake | place: Tanzania: Lake Tanganyika...
CTCGGCGCCCGCGTCCACCTTGGCGCCCTCGCGCGCCCCGCCGCCGGCCCCGCGTGGACGCCGGCGCTCCTCGCCCCCCACCTCGCCCCCGCCGGCGGCCCCCTCGGCTGGCTGTACCTCACGGTCGCCTCCGACGCGGGCGCCGACGCGGGCGCCGACGCGGGCGCCCTAGGCGCCCTCCTCGACCCCTACCTCGCCCTCGGCGTGCCCGTGGCGGTGGAGCCGCTCAGCGCCGCCGCGCTCAGCGCCGCGCTCCTGCACCCCTCCCCCGCCCTCGCCGCCGTGGTGGTGGCGGGGGCGGCGGCGGCGGGGTGGCGGGCGGAGGTGGGGGGGTACCTCCTGCTCCAGCGCGCCCTCCGCGAGCGGGCGCGCGCGCCCCGCGCCGCTCGCGCCGTGTGGCTGCGCGGGGGCGTGAGTCCCGCCTCCGCCGCCGCCGCCCTCGCCGTGGGCGCCGACGCCGTGGTCCTCGATGAGCACTGGGCGCTCTGCGCGGAGTCCGACCTCCCCGCCCCCCTCCGCGCCCTCTGGGGCACCCTCGACCCCTCCAAGCGCGCCGCCGAGGGGCGTTTTGGCGCCCTCAGCCACCCGCGCCTCCCCGCCCCCGCGGGCGACCCCGCGCGCGCCGTCCCCCTGAGCGGCGACCACCCCTGGGCGTCGCGCTGGGCGCTCGACGCGGGCGGCGCCCCCCGCCGCGCCGCTGAGGCGCTCGCCGCCTTCGCCGCCGACCTCGCCGCCCACCGCGCCGCCCTCGACGCCGCCCCCTCCCCCCTCCGCGAGGGCGGCGAGTGGGGGCGGGCGCACGGGCTGCGCTACCCGCTCGCGCAGGGGCCCATGACGCGCGTGAGCGACACCGCCGCGTTCGCCCTCGCGGTGGCGGAGGCGGGGGCGCTGCCGTTCGTGGCGCTCTCGCTGCTGTCGTCGGAGCGGGCGGAGGCGCTGCTGCGCGACACGCGCGACGCCCTCGGCGAGCGCCCGTGGGGCGTGGGCGTGCTCGGGTTCGCCCCCCCGGAGCTGCGCGAGGCGCACCTCGCCCTCATCGCCCGCTACGCCCCCCACGCGGCGCTCGTGGCGGGGGGGCGCCCCTCTCAGGTGCGCGCGCTCGAGGACATCGGCGTCGCCACCTACCTCCACGCCCCCTCCCCGGCGCTCCTGCGCGCTTTCGTGAAGGCGGGGGCGCGCCGCTTTGTGTTTGAGGGCGCTGAGTGCGGCGGGCACCTCGGGCCCAGCCCCAGCCTCAGCCTCTGGTCGGCGCAGACCCTCGCCCTCGAGGAGCTCCTCGACACCGGCGAGGCGCGCGCCGAGGAGCTCAGTCTCCTGCTCGCCGGCGGCGTCCACGACGCCCCCTCCGCCGCCCTCGCCGGCGCCCTCGCCGCCCGCCTCGCCGCCCGCGGCGCGCGCGTGGGGGCGCTTATGGGGACGGCGTACCTCTTTACGCGCGAGGCGGTGACCTCGGGCGCCATCGTGGAGGAGTACCAGCGCGTCGCCCTCGCCTGCGCCGAGACCCGCGCCCTCCACACCGCCCCCGGGCACGCCACCCGCTGCGCCCCCACGCCGTTCGTGGAGGGCTTTGAGCGAGAGCGCGCGCGGCTTGAGCGCGAGGGCGTGCGCGGGCGCGAGGCGTGGGCGGCGCTCGAGCGCCTCAACGTGGGGCGCCTGCGCGTGGCGAGCAAGGGGGTGGCGCGCGAGGGGGAGGCGCTGCGCGCCGTGGGCGTGGAGGAGCAGCGCGCCACGGGCATGTACATGATCGGCGAGGTGGCCACCCTCCGCGCCGAGGTCACCACCCTGGCCGCCCTCCACGATGAGGTGTCGGCGGGGGGCGCGCGCCTGCTCGCGCGCCGCAGCGAGGCGCGTCACGGCGCAGAGAGAGAGGCTGAGATGAGCGCAGAGTCCGCAGCGCCCCGCGGGGCCCGCGAGGGCCTCGATATCGCCGTGGTGGGAATCGGCTGCCTCTTCCCCGACGCAGTGGGGCGCGAGGCCCTCTGGGCCAACATCCTCGACGGGCGCGACTCCGTCACCGAGGTCCCCGACCGCCGCTGGTCCAAGGACCTCTACTACGACCCCGCCGCCCCCGCCGGCGAGAAGAGCGCCTCCAAGTGGGGCGCCTTCCTCTCGCCGCTCCCCCTCGACCCCCTCGCCTATGGGCTCCCCCCGCAGACGCTCACCGCCGTGGAGCCGGTGCAGCTCCTCGCCCTCGAGGTCTGCGCCCGCGCCCTCCGCGACGCCGGCTACGCCGCCCTCCCCGGGGAGGAGGGGCGCGCCTTTGACCGCGAGCGCGCGAGCGTGATCTTTGGCGCGGAGGCGGGCACCGACCTCGCCAACGCCTACAGCCTGCGCGGGGGGCTGCCGCAGTGGGTAGGGCCGCTCCCCCCCGCGCTCGACGAGGCGCTCCCGCGCCTCACCGAGGACAGTTTCGCCGGCGTGCTCGCCAACGTGATCGCCGGGCGCGTGGCCAACCGCCTCGACCTCGGCGGCGCCAACTACACCGTGGACGCCGCCTGCGCCTCCTCCCTCGCCGCCCTCGACGCAGCGGTCAAGTCGCTGCGCCTCGGGGAGTCCGACCTCGTGCTCTGCGGCGGCGCGGACCTCCACAACAGCGTCAACGACTACCTCATGTTCTCGAGCGTGCACGCCCTCTCCCCCGACGGGCGCTGCAAGACGTTTGACGAGTCCGCCAACGGCATCTCGCTCGGCGAGGGGGTGGCGGCGCTGGTCCTCAAGCGCCTGCGCGACGCGCGCCGCGACGGCGACGTGATCTACGCGGTGGTGGAGGGGGTGGGCGCCTCGAGCGACGGCAAGTGCCTCGGGCTCACCGCGCCGCGCAAGGAGGGGCAGCTCCGCGCCCTCCGCCGCGCCTACGCCGACGCGGGGGTCGCCCCCGCCGCCGTGGGGCTCGTGGAGGCGCACGGCACGGGCACCGTGGTGGGCGACCGCACGGAGCTGCAGGCGCTCACGGAGGCCTACGCGGGCGCGCCCCTCCGCGGCGCCGCGCTCGGCTCCATCAAGTCGCAGATCGGGCACACTAAGTGCGCGGCGGGCATGGCGGGGCTCGTCAAGGTGGCCCTCTCGCTGCACCACCGCGCCCTCACGCCCACCCTCCACGTCTCCACCCCCAACGCCGCCTACGACCCCGCGGCGAGCCCCTTCGCGCTCTATTCATCTCCCCTGCCGTGGCTCCCGCGCCCGGGCGAGGGGGGCGCGCCGCGGCGCGGGGCGGTGAGCGCCTTTGGGTTCGGCGGCACCAACTTCCACGCCGTGCTGCGCGCCGAGCCCCCCACGCGCCCGCGCGGCTTTGGGCGCGAGGCGTGGCCCGCGGAGCCGCTTGTGGCGCTCGGCGCCACGGCGGCGCAGGCGCGCGCCCTCGCCCTCCGCTACGCCGACGCCCTCGACGCCCGCGCCGCCCGCGAGGCGGGGGGCGGGGCGAGCGCGCCGAGCGCCCTGCGCGACTGGGCGCGGGCGCTCTGGCGCGAGGGGGCGGCGGCGGCGGGCTGCCTTGAGGGGGGCGCGGCGCCAGCGGGGGTCGTGTTGGTCGCGCGCGACGCGGCGGAGGCGGCGCGCCTGCTGCGCGCCTATGGAGCGGGGGAGGCGGGGGCTCTCGCGGGGGGCGCGGCGGGGGCGGCGTGGGCGGAGGGCGAGGGGCGCCTCGGCGCGCAGGCGGGCGCCCTCGCCGCCCTGTTCCCGGGGCAGGGGGCGCAGCGCCTCGGCATGATGAGCGACCTCGCGCTTGTGTTCCCCGAGGTGCTCGACCGCTGGGAGGAGGGGGCTGAGTGGGCGCGCCTGATCTGCCCGCCGCCCCCCTTCAGCCTCAACGACAAGCGCGCGCAGCAGGCGGCGCTCACCGACACGCGCGCCGCGCAGCCCGCGCTCGGGCTCTGCGACGTGGGCATGTGGGAGCTCCTAGAGCGGGTGGGGGTGGCGGGGGGCGTGGCGCACCTCGCCGGGCACAGCTACGGCGAGCTCGTGGCGCTCTGCGTGGCGGGGGCGCTCCCGCGCGAGCGCCTCGCGCCCGTGAGCGCGGCGGGGGGGGGCGACCCCGGCAAGATGGCGGCGGTCAAGGGGGACGCGGGGGCGGTGCGCGCCGCCCTCGCCGCCGCCCTCGCCGCCGGGGAGCCGGTGGGCGGCGTGGTGGTCGCCAACCTCAACGCCCCCGCGCAGACGGTGATCTCGGGGCCGAGCGCGGCGGTGGAGGCGGCGGTGGAGGCGCTCAAGGGGCGCAAGCTGCGCGGGCGCGAGCTGCCCGTGGCGTGCGCCTTCCACAGCCCCGTGGTGGCGCGCGGCGGCGAGGCCTTTGGCGCCGCCCTCGAGGGCGAGCCCCTCAGCCCCCTCCGCGCCGAGGCGCCGCGCGTGTGGTCCAACGAGCTCGCCGCCCCCTACCCCGTGGGCGCCGACGACGAGCGCGGGCTCGCCGCCCGCCTCGCCTCGCACATCGGCGCGCCAGTGCGCTTTGTGGAGCAGGTGGAGGCGATGTACGCGGCGGGGGCGCGGGTGTTCGTGGAGTGCGGCCCGGGGCGGATCCTCAGCGGGCTCGTGGGCGAGATTCTCGGGGAGCGCCCCCACGCGGCGGTGCCCTGCGCCCCGGAGGGCGGCGACGTCGCGGAGCTGCTCGGCGCCCTCGCGCAGCTCAGCGCCCTCGGCGTGGGCGTGCGCTGGGGCGCGCTCTTTGAGGGGCGCGCCCGCGCCCTGACGCTCGAGGAGCTGAGCGCGCCCCACCCCGCGCGCCTGCTGTGGTGGGTGGACGGGCAGCGCGCCTGGCCCGCGCGCGGGGCGCTCCCGCGCGGGGCGCTCCGCCTGCCCCCCGCCCCTCTCGGCTGGGGCGAGGCGCCCCCCCCCGCCGCGCCCGCCGCGCCCGCCGCCGCGCCCGCCGCCGCGCCCGCCACGCTCGCAGCGCCCGCCGCGCTCGCAGCGCCCGCCGCGCCCGCCGCGCCCGCCGCCGCGCCCGCCGCCGCGCCCGCCACGCTCGCAGCGCCCGCCGCGCTCGCAGCGCCCGCCGCGCCCGCCGCCGCGCTCTCTGCCGCGCTCCCTGCTGTCCAGTCCCTCACGCCGCCCGCCGCGCTCCCCCTCCTCCTCAGCTCACCGGAGTCCCCCATGAGCCTGCCGCCCCCGCGCCCTGAGGCGCGCGACGCAGTGAGCGTCGCCCTCAGCGCCTATTTCGATAACATGCGCGCGCTCGCGGAGGCGCAGCAGCGAGTCTTGCTCGCGATTCTAGACGCTGGGGCCGGGGCCGGGGCCGGGGCGAGCGCGGCGCCGCGCCCCGCGCCCACCTTCACGCCCACCTTCACCCCCTCGCCCACGCTCGACGTCACCCCCACGCCCGCCCCCCCCGCGCCGTCGCTCTCTTCGGACGCCGGGGCGTGGTGGGGCGCCCTCAGCGCGCCCGTCGCGCCCGCCGCGCCCGCCGCGCCCGCCGCGCCCGCCGCGCCCGCCGCGCCCGCCGCGCCCGCCGCGCCCGCCGCGCCCGCCGCGCCCGCCGCGCCCGCCGCGCCCGCCGCGCCCGCCCCTGCCGCCGCCGCGGTGGACGTGGGGGCGCTGCTCGTGGAGCTCGTCAGCGAGCGCACGGGGTACCCCGCCGACATGCTCGGCCTCGACCTCGACCTCGAGGCGGACCTGAGCGTGGACTCGATCAAGCGCATCGAGGTGCTCGGGGCGCTCGCGGAGCGGCTTGGGCTGCAGGCGGGCGCGGGGGGCGACGAGCTGGTGGAGGAGCTGGCGGTGATGAAGACGCTGCGCGAGATGACCACTTGGCTGCAGCAGCGCCTCGGGGGCGGCTCCCCAAAAGCTGAAGGGGAGGGGCTGCCTCGCCGCGCGCGGCGCTGGGCGCCCTCTCCCCTCACGCCCGCCCCCGCCGCCCCCGCCGCGCCCCTCCCCTGGCGCCCCCTCACCGCCGACGCCGCCGACGCGCTCCTGTTGTGGGCGGCGGACCCCGGCGACGCCCCCGCCGCGCTCTGGGCCACGGCGGCGCCCTGGGCGCCGGGCGCAGCGGGCGGCGACGCGGAGCGCCCGCGCGACGCGCTCGAGCTCGCCTTCCTCGCCCTGCGCGCGCTCCTCTCGCGCGAGGGGCCGCCCCCCCCCGTCCTGCTCGCCGCCGCGGCGCCCTCGTCGCCGGAGGAGGCGCTCGCCCTGGGGGGGCTGAGCGGGCTGGTGAAGTCGGCGTGGCGCGAGCGCCCCGAGGCGCGCCTGCGCCTGGCGTGGGTGGAGGGGGAGCGCGCGGCGCGCGAGGAGGCGCTCGCCCTCGAGCTCGCCGACCTCGCCGCCCCCCCCCCCGCGCCGCCGGCGGTGGTGTCGCTCGGCGCGGCGGGGCGGCGCGTGGAGCGGTACGAGCCGCGCCCCGCCCCGGCGCCCGACCCCGCCCTCGACCCCGCGCGCCTCTTGAGGGCGGCGGGCGCGGAGGGCGCGGAGGGCGCGGAGGGCGCGGAGGGCGCGGCGGGCGCGGCGGGCGCGGGCGTGGCGCTCATCACGGGCGGCGCGCGCGGCATCACCGCCCTCTGCGCCCGCGCCCTCCCCCTGCGCGGGCGGCGCGCGCTGCTCTGCGGGCGCACGCCCGACCCCGAGGCGCCCGACGAGCCCGACCGCGACCGCCTCGCCCTCCTCGCCGACCTCCCCGCCGACCTCGGCGAGCGGCGCCTCAAGGCGCTCGTCGCCGAGCGCCTCGCCTCGCTCGCGCTCCCCCTCAAGGAGGTCACGCGCCTCACCGCGCGCCTCGCCGCGCGCCGCGAGGTGCTCGCGCAGCTCGCCGCCCTGCGCGCCCTCGGCGTCCGCCCGCGCTACCTGCCCGTGGACGCCGCCGACCCCGACGCGCTCCCCGCCGCCGTCGCCGCCGCCCTCGCCCCCGGGGAGCGGGTGACGCTGGTGCTCCACGGCGCCGGCGTCATCGACGACAAGCGCCTGCGCGACAAGACCCTCAGCGGCTTCCGCCGCGTGTGCGCCGTCAAGATCGACGGCGCGCGCGCCCTCCTGCGCGCCGCCCCCGACGCGCGCGCCTGGGTGCTCTTCTCGAGCGTCTCCGCCGCCGTCGGCAACGCCGGCCAGACCGACTACGCCGCCGCCAACGCCGCCCTCGACGCCCTCGCCGAGCAGCTCGGCGGGCGCGCCCTCTCTATCCAGTGGGGGCCGTGGGGCGGGGCGGGCATGGTGTCGGAGGCGCTCGCGCGGGTGTATGAGCGCGCCGGCATCCGCCTCATCGCCCTCGAGGAGGGCGCGCGCGCGTTCGGCGCGGAGGTGGGCGGGGCGCGCGGCGTGGTCTTGCGCTCTTGGCCCTTTGAGCGCTAGGGGCTCTCAGCTGGGGCGCCGGCGGGGGGCGCCGGCGGGGGGCGCCGGCGGGGGAAGCGCTTGATCCGCACCCCCGCCTTCTCGAGCCCGCGCAGATAGACGGGGGCGTCCTCATTGAATCTTTCAGAGGGAACCGAGAAGTGGTCCTGCTCAAATAGCCAGCGCGAGGGGTCATGGACCCACTTGAGGTAATCGTTGGCGTTGTAGGTGTCGGAGTCGCTGACTCCCGCGATGCTGATCATCTCCCTCCCGATCAACATCGCCACCCGCAGCGGCCACTGGTCGCCCTCAAAGAGGTCCTCCGGGCGCAGCGGCGTCAGGTCGTCGCGCCAATACCAGTGGCGTGAGGTGCTCCACTCGCGGCCATAGCTCCTGCAGTTGTCGCAGCGCTCGCGCGACTGAACCGAGATGCCCCACACCTCGCTCGTGTCGTCGATGAGGGTGCGGCGCAGGTACCTGCTGTTCCGCCACGACTTGACCGACGCGCGCTCCGCCCTGCTGGGCTTAAGCGCGGCGTTCAGGAACACCAGCGTCTCGCTCGACAGCGCGCAGCCCTCCATGGGCACCACCTGCTCAGAGTAAATCACGTGCTCCGTGAAGCCGCTCTGCTCATCTTCGCTCGGGCGGCGCTCGTAGGAGACCACGGTGAACACCTCCAGGCGCTCGGCCTCCCTCACCTGCCCCCTCAAGAGGGCGTGCCGCTCTTTGAGCTGCTCCTGGACGCACTTGGGCGACGCGGGCGCGCACGCCTCGGGCCAGAACCGCTCCCACTCCTGCTGGCTCTGCTCGATGTCGGCGCGGAGGTCGGGCGGCAGGCGGGCGAGGAGGCGGTCGAGGTCGATGTAGAGCCACTTGTAGTCTATGAGGAGTTTGGGGGTGTCGCACAGGGCGTGGGCGCGCGCGTCACGCTGCGCGCCGCAGTCCACGCCGAGGTCGCGCTGCTCGAAGTAAACCCTCTGGCGCGGCAAGAGGGTTATAATGAGCAGGGTGAAGGTCACGAGGATGTAGAGCCCCGCCAGGAGCACGCGCTGCTTTTGATTCATCTCATTTGCCGGCGCGCTCTCCTCGGCGCCCTGGTCGCGATCGATGATGAGCGTTCTGTCTTCTGCCAAAAGGCTAGATGTCTTGAGATCGTCTATGCTAGTTTCGGCGGGCGGCGCTGGCGGCGCTGGCTGCTCTGTGCTCGTGATGGGCGCGCTTATCGGCTCGCGCATGTGTGATCTCCTCATCGTGTGGATCGCGGTCCATCTCTCACATCACGCACAACGGCACATCAAGAGTAAAAAGAATCAACCAGGATAAAAAAGATCAACCAAGATCAACCAAGATCAACCAAGATCAACCAAGATCAACCAGGATCAACATGCGAACCACCCCCCTGCGCCCCGTCAAGCTCATCGACGGCAACGTCTCGATCCAGCGCCTCGCCGAGGACCTCGCGCGCTTCTCGGTGATTGGGCTCGACGTGGAGACCACCCTCGGCGCCGCCAAGTACATGTGCCTCGCGCAGGTCGCCACCCCTGAGTACACCGCCCTCGTGGACACCTGGCGCCTCCAGGACATCTCGGCGCTCAAGCCCGTCCTCGAGAGCGAGCGGGTGGTGAAGGTGATCCACAACGCCTCCTTTGAGCGGGACCGCCTCGCGGACCGCGGCATCACGCTCCGCGGCGTCTACGACACCCTCGCCGCGGACCGGCGGCTCAACCCGCAGCGCGAGCAGCACGGCCTCAAGGCCCTCGTGCGACTCGAGCTCGGCGTGCAGATGGATGAGGCGCAGCAGACCTCCGACTGGCGACGGCGCCCGCTCACCTCAGCGCAGCTCAACTACGCCGCCCTCGACGCCGAGGTGCTGCTCGACCTCTACGCCCGCTTCGCCCCCCGGCTGCCCACCACCTGAGCGCGCAGCGCGCGCTAGACATCCGCGCCCTCACAGGCTAATCAAGAGGGGCGCCGAGCGTGTCACCCCGCGTGTCACTCTGCGCGTCCCCAAGAGCGCCCCCAAGAGCGCCACTGCCCAAGAGAGCCGCAGCGCCTATGACGATCGACGCGAGCCACTATTTCGCCCCCCGCTCCCCCGAGCAGGACCTCAACGCCCTCACCCTGTCGGACTCCGCGCTCGGCATGCGCGGCAGCAAGATCCTAGCGATCTCCTACGCGGTGCGTGAGCGAATCGCCAAGGGCGCCAAGGTGACGCAGTTCACCGTGGGCGACTTCGCGCCCAAGCACTTCCCGGTGCCCGAGCTGCTCTCGCGCGGCTCCATCGCCGCCCTCGAGCAGGGGCACACCAACTACCCGCCCGCCGACGGCATGCCGGAGCTGCGCAAGGCGATCCGCGACTACTACGAGCGCGAGCTGGGGCTGAGCTACCCGCTCGACTCCGTGGTGGTGGGCTCTGGCGCGCGCCCCGTGCTCTACGCCACCTACCGCTGCCTCATCAACCCCGGCGAGCGGGTGCTCACGCCGGCGCCGGGCTGGAACAACGACTACTTCTGCCAGCTGGTGGACGCCGAGCAAGTGGAGATCCCCTGTGACCCCGAGCGGGGCTTCATGCCCACCGCCAGCGCCCTCCGCCCCCACATCGGCGGCGCGCGCCTGCTGGTGATCTGCTCGCCGATGAACCCCACGGGGACGCTGATTCGCCGCGAGCAGCTCGAGGAGATCTGCGACCTCATCTTGGAGGAGAACGCGCGCCGCGAGGCCTCCAACGAGCGCCTGCTCTACCTCGTCTACGACCACGTGTACTGGATGCTCACCTTCGGCGCCCACAAGCACATCACCCCCCCCGAGGTGCGCCCCGCCATGGCGCGCTACACCATCTTCTCCGACGCCATCAGCAAGTCCTTCGCCGGCACGGGGCTGCGCGTGGGCTGGATGGTGGCGCCGCCCCACATCACCGCCTCCGTCAAGGCGCTCATGACCCACGTGGGCGCCTGGGCGCCGCGCCCCGAGCAGCTCGGCACCGCCGCCCTGCTCAACGACCCCGCCGCGATGCACGCCTTTATGCGCGAGTTCAAGGGCAAGCTGCAGGCGCGCCTCGACGCGCTCTATGAGGCGTTTATGCGCTGGAAGCGGGAGGGGCTGCCCGTGGACGCCATTGAGCCGCAGGGGGCGATGTACCTGAGCGTCAAGGTGGACCTGGTGGGGCGCGAGGGCTTCCCCGACAATGACGCCGTTCGCGTCTTTTTGCTCGAGCGGGCGGACTGCGCCGTGATTCCCTTTGACTGCTTTGGCGATACCCAGAATCTCGGCTGGATGCGCTTTAGCGTGGGCGCGGTGGGGCTCGACGAGGTGGCGGCGTGCCTGCCCAAGATCGAGGCGGCGCTGCGCGCGCTCGAGTCGCCCCAGTGAGCGCCGTGAGCGCCGTGAGCGCCGTGAGCGCCTCCCCCGCCTCGCTGTGGGTGATCGACACCCTCGAGGCGGGCTGGGCGACCCTGTCCCCCGCCGAGTCCCCCGCGCCCCCTGAGGGCGCCCCCGCCCCCGAGGGGCTCACGCTCCCCGCGTGGCTCCTGCCGGCGGGCGCGCGCGAGGGGCAGGCGCTGCGCTTGACGCCCGCCCTCGACCCGGAGGCCACCGAGCGCCTCACGCGCGCCCTGAGCGCGCGCGTGAGCGCTCTAGCGGCGGGGGACGACGGGGAGGACTTTAGCCTCTGAGCGCCCCGCCCTCCGCCGCGCCCCCCGCCCCCCCCGCCAGCGCCGACGCCTCGTCCCCGAGGTCCCCCGGGCGGTACCACGCCCTGTAGGACTCGCCGCGCAGGTTCGTGAGGCCCACGCTGATGCTCGGGGAGAGGGCGTAGACCTCGTGCCACCACCCCACGGGAATCAAGAGCGCCTCGCCGGCGCGCAGGGTGACCTCTTAGAGGCGCGCCCCCTCGGCGCGCGCCGCGGCGAGGTCCACGGGGCTGTAGGCGCCCTGGGCGCGGCGCAGGGCGTCGGCGGCGTGGGGGGAGAGGAGGCGCAGGCGCTTGGCGCCCCTGAGCTGCGCGTAGAGCACGGAGACGCGGTCGTGGTGCAGGGGGGTGAGGGTGCCCGCGGGGCCGAGCCAGAGCTCCGTGTGCTGCGGGCGGAGGCCCCCGCGCAGGAACTCGGCGGGGCGCCCGTCGAGGTCGCGCAGGAGGGGGGCGGCGCCGGCGCGGGCGAAAAAGCGGTTGTTGCCCACGAGGTAGAGGTCGTCGGTGACGCCGGCGCCCGCCACGGCGTCGAGCAGCGTCGCGAGCGTCCCCTCGCGCTCAAAGCGGCGGATGTTGAGGTGCGGGTCGCGCGCCCCCGCCCGCCCGGCGCAGTAGGTCACGAGGGTGTCGCCGGCGAGCGCCTTGAGGTAGTCGTCGGTCCAGCGCGCGAGGGCGGCGCAGCCGGCGAGGAGGTCGGTGAGGACCACGGGGCGCGAGGGGAGCACGTAGCGGGCGCGCAGCGCCTCGGGGGAGAGGCCGCTGAGGCGCTCTATCTCGGGCGGGGCGTGGTCGCGCTCGAGGGCGACGTGCAGCGCGCTCACCTGCTCTGCGCGGAGGGCGCGGCGGCGCCAGCGGCGCGCGAGGTCAAAGGAGGGGCCGCAGAGCAGCCGCGCCACCTCTTGGGCGGCGAGGGCGAGGGGGACGCGCTCCTCCACGAGCGCGCGCGTGAGCGCCTGCGGCGCGGCGCCCTCGAGGGCGCTCTCTAGGACCCACTCCTGCCACTCAGGGGTGAGCTCGAGGGGCGCCGCCGCCGAGGGGGCGCGCGCGTCGTCGCTCAACCGCCCGCCCCTCCCGCGCCCGCGCCCGCGCCCGCGCCCGCGCCCGCCCCGCCCCCAGCGCGCCCCTCAGCGCCCGCCGCGGCGCCCGCCTCGGCGCCCGCGCCCACGACGTCGCCGTCGGGGGATCGGGGGCCGGCGTCGACGGCCGCGTCCTCTTCGGGGATGCTGATGCCGACGGCGTTCTCGTAGGTGCCCCCCACGCCCACATACTCCTCGTCGGGCGCAGGGACGCCCACGTCCTGCAGCTCGGCGGTCCCCCCGCTGGAGGTGCCCATGTCCACGGCGCGCTGGCCGTCGTCCACCGGCTCCTCGCTGATGCAGGCGGCGTGGGAGGAGAGCAGGGCGCTCAGGAGGGCGGGGGCGGCGACGCGCTGGAGGGCGGGGGTCGCGGGGCGCTTGAGGGGGAGGGCGGGACGTGAGGGCATGATCGGGGCCCGGGGGGGGACGTCAGGTGGGGCTTCGGCGCAAAATGACAGCCGTGCAGCCCCGTCGTCAAGGGGATGGCTCGCCCCCCTCAGCGCCCCCCCCCCCCCCCCCCCCCCTCCCCCCCCCCCCCCTCGTCCAACACCCACCCCCAACCCCCCCCCCCCCCCCCCCC
>Ga0194124_10004996_pt1 | contig 12582 bp, 11 predicted proteins | sample TA2KigCas0mmetaG_FD_148605 | JGI IMG/M metagenome (GOLD analysis project Ga0194124, IMG submission 148605) | Freshwater microbial communities from Lake Tanganyika, Tanzania - TA2015031 Kigoma Deep Cast 0m | ecosystem: Environmental > Aquatic > Freshwater > Lake | place: Tanzania: Lake...
ACGAATGTTTCGACGTATTCTCCGACGGATGGTTCTTGTCCGTGAGGAAAATCTACCTTCTTCCCATAATCTCTCAGATGAAAGTATGGATGAGAATTAACGCAGAGGGTAACGGAGTGGTCCACGACCTCATCCATCTTCATAGAAGATTTACAAAATAATTTATACGAACCTTTCGTACCGCCACCATTATGGTGCTTAGCCCGAATTTCCGACTCCTTTTCTTTCCTGTCCTTTCTTTGTAGTACATCGTAAGCCTTAGAAATTCTCATCCTTCCTGAGCCGATGTGGTTAAGGAGAGGTTCCCGAATTTTCTCGTGAGGAGAGAAATAAATTGCCATTAATTTTCTGAGGGTGATGGCGGAACAATCCGTGGCGGCAATGTGGGCCGCAAAATGGAATCGGTCCAATTTTGTACCGGGTGGGAGTTTCAGTTCCTGTTCGATGTTTTCGAGTCCAAGGATTTTCCGTTTCTTCCCTTGGGAAGAACCAAGAACGTCCAAAACCGCCTCAACGAGACGACACTTCTCACGAATTGAGATTTTTCGTGTCGTGTTTAGGTTTATCCTTGTGTTCAAGACCTCATCGTCGGATAATTCGAGGACGTTACATTGCAAGGCAGGAAACAAATCGGGGTATAACTTAGCAATATTCCAACGTTCGATGCCATCGATTATTAAGTAACCAGTTTCACGTTCCACCACGGAAATCGGTGACTTTTGACCGAAGGCTTTCATAGTAAAATCAAGTGGTGCACTGATTTTTTCTCCTTCGTGCTTTACTGCCAGACAAATTGGATGGATTGATAAATTTTCAGGTAAGATTTGAATGGTAATCATGTTTTTTTTGTTTTTAAATGTTACGCCCTATTGTAATAGAATTCGGTCGGGCATACGAATTCCATGTCCTTTCCATGTTCTAATTGGAGGACCTGATTTTCTGCGGGTCGCAGAAGGATGATTCACCATCATCCCATATGAAATAAGGTTAACCGTTTACCGGACTTCGGATATTGAAGATATTGTAGGGATTCATTTTTGTGCCATTAAAAGTGTGTCATAAAAAAAGGTACAATTATTGAATTCAAAAAAAAGACCTACTGGCCTTTTTCCTTAAATCCTTAGGATTCATCAACTTGGGGGAAATTTGATTTCAGGAGTGAAATACGATTTAATTGTTACAGAATACTCTATGGAATAAAGGTCCTGCATGTAGAATGTGATTGTTTTTTTAACTTCTTTGGAGTCCCAATCAGTTATTCGACCATTAACCTTCACTTTGTCTTCCGCACCCAAGTTTTTTGAGAATCTTCTAATGAATTGTCCGTTTTGGTCAATCCACATAGCACGAACAACCACATATTTAACACCAGTAGCCTTGTTCTCATTGTGGGTTATCATCAATCTTGGTTGAATTATAAGCCATAGTTTTCGAATGCGGATTTTGTAATACTCAATAGCATTATAGATTTGGAGTGGTGTCAGTTTAATGTCATTTTCATCAATAATGTCCTCAAAAGACTGAAGGAAGTTACGGAATTCATCTTTGACGTTTTTGTACTCAATATACCAATTATCCAATTCTTGGATTCTTGAAGGACCATGAATCGGTTCATTATTCTTGAACCATAAATCGATATCGAAGTTCCCTTCTATTCGATTGACATCATATTGCAGTTTCATGTACAAATAAATTGTGGTACAAATATAGGTACAATATCAGATACCACATAACTTTTTTCAATATTTTTTTAAAAACATCGATTCTGACTCCAAAAAGGGGTTTAATCCCTTAAATTTTTTAGAAACTGGTTGTTTGGGGGAAAGGATTTTGAAGAATTTCCACGGAATTTTTAAGGGTTCTCCTGAGTTTCTGAATTTTTTTGGGAAATTTTTATTTGAAATTTTCCATGTTTTCGGATTTCACCAATTTTTTCCAGTGGATTTTTTTTTCGTATTTGTCCCCCCCCCACAGACCACCTAAAACACGTATATTAAGGACAGGTACGGGAGGGAGGGGGGTCATCCAATAGGAGGGAGACCCGGGGGGACCATAGTCGGGGGGTCCTACCGGCAGGGGATTTTTGTCTGGAATTTCTGAACCCGTATCCCCAAAAAACCAGTCCCGACCATTTCTAACACGTATCGTCTCAGGTCCCCGTGGAAAAGGTTTTTGTCTGGAGGGACTTTTATTTCTACACCGTATATAATAGGTGTCCTTCCAACATGAGTCGGTCCCTCAGGAACTTTTGTCTGGAGGGTCATTTATATCTACACCATATATAATAGGTGTCCTCCACCTGTCGGTCCCGTCCATGTGGACTTTTGTCTGGTTTGTTATCCTATTAGGGTACACTTGAAATTGCTGCAATAATTTAAAAGAAATGCGCCATAATGTGGCCATAGGAAGGTTTTTTGCTCTATAATAGCCTAAAATAAGTGAACCAAAAATCTGTAGCACATGAAAGTATTTTACAGCAGGGTCTCCACTCTTCAGCAGAACGAGGAAAGACAAGTTTTAGACCTTGATGGGTTTGATTACATCTTCAATGACAAATGTAGCGGTATGCTACCCCTTTGGGAACGACCAAAAGGTAGTCAAATCAAAAAACTATTGGACGAAGGAAAACTCACCCACCTCGAAATACACTCCATAGACAGACTTGCACGGGATATGGTTTCGTCCCTGACCATCTACAAACAGTTAACCGAACTCGGGGTGCGTGTGGTCTGCAGAAACCCAAACCTAACCAACCTAAAAGAGGATGGTAGTGTTGATACCTTCACCCAACTGATGATTGGTTTGCTCAGCATATTCGCAACCTATGAATTTAAGCTGATACGTGAAAGACAGATGGAAGGAATTAAGCTACGAAAAGAAAAGGGACTTTATGCCGGCCGTGTAATCGGAACCAGTGAATTACCTGAGAAGTTTCTATCAAAAGAAAAAAATAAACGGATTCTCCACTACATTCAACGAGGTTATGCGGTACGAGAAATTGCATCCATTCTCAAATGTAGTCCAAACACCATTGCAAAAACAAAGAGGATACACGAACAACTTCTCCTTGAACAGGATTCAATTTAAGAATTTATCTGGTCTGTATGACGGAGACCCCTTGAGGAATCACCCAAGGAACAACCAGGTGTCACACCCCTCCGGATCAGGTGTCATACACCATTTCCATTTGGTTCGACATTCAATGGAGAAAGATTAAGGAGGGGGGGTGAGCGGAACTGGGGGGAGGTTGAGATGACGAAGTCATCATTTACTCACTGCGTTCGAAGTTGAGGATTCCTTTTTCTACTTCTCCCCAAACCCCTGAATATCGTCTGGTGTTTTGGATGGTATTTTACTCACTGCGTTCGAAGTTTGGGTTTCTTATTATTTCCCGGTATTCATTGACCCACCGAATTTGGTCTGAACTTAATTCTTTTCCTGCTAATAATTTAAGGGAATAATCATTTTCACTTTGGATTGCATCAAAAATTTGATTTTGATTCCTTGCCGTTGGAAAGCACTCAACCAACATCGATTGAACATGAAATTGATGTTTTTGAAATGAAAATTGATTTTGCCCAGTATATAGGTGTTCTATATTATCTTCTTTTCTTTTTTCTTTTATTATTTCTTTTTTTATATCTTTTATAATACCGCCAACTTCAGGAGATAGAGGAACCTCAGAATTCGAGACCCATGTCCTGATAGGAGAACCCTCGAGACTATCCGTCGATACGTTTAGTATTTTAAGGAACGGGCCTCTAATGGTGATAAACCTCTTATCTATCTCCTTTTTTCCCTTCTTATATGTATAGCGAACGTCAATTATCCCGAGATTCTTTAAACGATTAATTCTTTTGGATGCTGCGGCACGGGTTATCCCCATCAATTCTGCGATGTAGTCATTCCCCATAAAACATTCCCTTTCATTTTCTGTCCAACTTAAAATAACAGAAATTGTAATCTTGTCAGAGTCCGTTAGATTGGGTTGTGCCAATAAGGAATGGTAAAGACGAGTGAAGGTATGGTCTTTGAAATTTTTCATGATTCGCTTTTTATAAATTATAAGCAAAAGAAATCAAAAAACCAAATTAGGATGAAATCGAACACCCTCTGGATCTGGTGTCCTACCCAAAAGACTTCTCCCGTTCCATTCTTGACCTTGCAATTATCCAAGCCAAAAACGGAAAGAACTCCAACTCATTCGTTTTGATGAAAATATCCTTGACTGATAATTCAATTCGAAGGTCATTCAAAATCTTTTCAGCTAAATTAAGGTCTATTTCGTTGTAGTCTAATTTTTCGTTGGGAAGTAGTTCAACGAAATCAAAAATTTGATGGGGCTCCCCAAGGTGTATGACATATTGTTCCATTTATTATTTTTAAAAAATTATTATTCTATTTCAAATGACAGATTATTCCCTCGAATCAAAAAAAATCCAACAAAAACCCAATTAAGATGATTTTAGAGTGTTTTCAGGATTCAGATGGATTTAATCCTACCCCAATTTCTCACGACATAAATGAGCAATAATTGAATCTCTAATGTATTGAGACCTATTTTTGATTTGTTTGGACGATATAATCGCGTCCATCATTTCGTGGAGGGAATCATCAACCCTCAACCTGATATGGTGCGTCTTTTTGTTTTTCTTCATTTTTTATTAACTAATGAGTTTATGGTCTGTTCCACCGCAAAACCAACGAACGAAAAAAGGTCATCGTGGGTGACCTCAAATAGAATGGTATCGGTTTGGGTATTTAATCCAACCGATTTAAGTTTCTCAAATACCTCATTGGTAATTTCGATTTTGGAGGGGGTGATTTTCCTTTGGACCGGAATTAGGTCATAAATTTTGAATGTTCTCTTTTCCATACTCATAAATACATCGGAATACAAAAAAAGAATACCCCCTCCGGATCCTGTGGTGTTCATTTTGGTGACATCACCCTTTTAAAAGGATGAAAATTGGATGGGTTTAATCCAATTCTTGCTTCTTATAAGACTGCTTGATTAAAAACATGATGTAATCGATATCAGTATTGGAGGTTATCCTCAATTCATAATCCCCATTACCCCAATGTCCTTGATTACTTACATCCCTTGTCAAACCTTTAGGGTCGTCCAACTCTCCTTTTTTGAGATTCAGAAAAATTTTGATGTCCTTGGCACGAATCTCCACATCGACAAAGTTGGTTTTTAATTTAAATCCGATGTAGAGTTTCCTTGGGATGACATCAACATCTCCGAGATTCAAGATTCTGTCTTTGAGTTCTTGATACCTTGAAATGGTTTCTTCGGGAAGATTCTTTTTTTCAAGGTGATGACCCTCAGAATACAATTTAACCTCCCTCGATACCTTTCCTACAATGGTTTCGGAATCACCTATCGTTGTATTGCTAATATTCTCGTTAGATGATACCCTATGTTGAATTAACGAGATTAGGTCATTGTCGTATCTCTTAATCTCCCATAGTTCGAAAGGGACATCCTTAAAATTTACAGAATGTTTTTGGTACTCTGAAAACACCGGTGAGATGAATATGACCTTTGATTGACTCCAATCCACATCATCTCGTTTGAGGTGATTATTTACCGATTCATTGAATTCCAAAATGAAATCGGACTTATTATTCAGCAGAAGTGACAGGTAGGTGTATCCTTGGTCTATCACGGAGAACTTCATGTCCTTCTTGTATTCAATTATGACAAAGGACTTGTTTTCGGAATCAAATCCGAGGGTGTCGATTCTAAATCCCTTTATGGCGACCTCGGACCTAACGAATTTCAATCCGAATAATGTATCGAGGTTATTCTCTATGAGATTTTGAATTTCCTTCTCCAATTTGAACGCAGAGGATGACACATGGGTCATCTTGGTTCCTTTGAGTTTGTAGAGTTTCATGGATGTAAGATTATTCCCCCCAAATCTTATTGATTCTGTCCTGAATCTTTTGGGTATAGATTTCAATTAATTTTTTATTCCCATCGATAATTTGTCTTTCTTCCTCAATCCTTTCAACAATGGATAGCTCTTCAATCTCTGGTAATATTGGGATTCTAAGTTCCCCAATTTGTTTTAGGGATATGTTATATTGAGCCACCCCAACTTTTACCTTTTTGATATGTTCTTGAATTACATTTGATTTCAAATAATAAAAAAGAAATCTTGATTTTCGAGTATCAATTAATCTAATTATACACAAGGCTTGATTAGTATTACATGGTAATATATTTTCTTCAATGTAACAGATAGTTCCCAAAGCTCCAGCGATTGAAAAAAGTATATCGTCTTTTTTTAATTGACTTCTCTTAAAATCGTTGTGACACTTTTCATCAATAAAGGTTATCTTCTCTTTTATAATTATACCATCTTTATTTATGTTTTCTATTTTAATAAAATTGATTCCTTTTTCTTGAAAATTGTGACCATAAGTTGTAGGAGTAGAGCCTTTGGTTATCACTTCACAGAGCTCCCCCAATTCTCTCATCTCCCAACTTGGGTCAATTTCGATAATGGGTTTGTAGTTATCGACAACTTGTTTTGCCCCATCAATTATCTTCTGATAATGTTCCAATTCACGGACAATCTCCTCCTGAACCTCAATGGGGGGTAGGGGGATTTCAATATTTTCAATAAATTTTGTTGATAGATTTTTTTGTGCAGCCCCTGATGAATTCTGAACGCACACATTTTCAAACCAATCACTATTTAAAACTCGAAACAGGTATTCACTATTCAGCTTTTTATCAAAAGGTTTTAGTTTAGCAACTCTTTGATTTAAATATGCAGGTAAAAAATCGTTAGTTATCACACCAACTCTACCAACATTACCCGTAAGAGATACAAGTATATCTCCATGGTATAGTAGATACGATTTATATTCATTTTCGGTTTTTAATGGATAAAATTTTGGGTCATCGTCTACAATTTTCCCTTTTTGTACATTTTTGATTCTAATAATCCTAATCCCATATTCTCTGTATTCTTCACTTTTGAAAGAGTAACCATTTTGAACTTCAACCATCTCCCCGATTTTAACCAAAGGGTAATTGGAAATTAAATCAGTTCCACTTAGATATTTTTCATAACTCAGTCCTATATCATTTGACCCCAAAATCTGTTCTTTTGAAACAAACGAAAGACCTTCCACCTCATCGGATTTCCCATTTCGGAGTCCATCCAAATATTTGGTGATGGATTCAGTCACCGAGGGTAGGTCATTTTTTTGAATGACCCTTCTTTGTGCACCCAAATCATACCCATCATTCTCGACCTTGGCGAAGAATATCTTGTCTGTCCTCTGATTAAGTTCCCTATTCAAAACAAGGATGGAGGTTTTTACTCCTGAGTAGGGGTTGAAAACACCAGCAGGAAGGGAAATAACCCCAACAAGATATTTTTCGACCATCAATCGTCGAAGGGTCTTGTAAGCAGTTCCTGACTGAAAAATGATTCCTTCAGGAACCACAATACCCGCCCGACCTTTGAGGGTGAGGTGTTCCATGATGTAATCCACGAACAGAACTTCCGCCCGATTTGAGGATATCCCAAACCTCCTATGGGGTCTGATTCCACCTTTAGGAGTCATAAACGGTGGATTGGCAAGGATAACATCGAAGTATTCATTCCATCGGTCCTCACTCGTCAAGGTATCGTACTCAAAGACCTTGGGGTTTGCGAAACCATGTAAGAACAGATTGACAAGACTCAACCGAACCATATCAGGTGATATGTCATATCCTGTGACCTGATTCATCAGTTTCTTCCTTTCATCGGGGGTCAACTTATCACCTGGCCTCTTGTTGGTGTTGGATTCGATGATGTACTTAAACGCACTAATCAAGAACCCACAGGTCCCCGCACTCGGGTCAAGGATGGTTTCTGACTTTTGGGGTGATATGATTCGAACAATGAAGTCAATGATATGTCGGGGTGTTCGGAACTGACCCGCATCCCCTTGGGACCCCAATACCGATAAGAGGTACTCAAACGCATCCCCCAATCGTTCACTATGGTCATACTTAAATTCGTTGATGGTCCTGAGAAACAATCGTAGGATTTCAGGGTCCCGGTAAGGGAGGTAAGCGTTCTTGAAGATGTCACGGAATAGTTGTGGGAGATGGGGATTCTGACCCATTTGGGTCATACCCTCAGCGTACAGGGTCAACATTTCCTCTCCTCCGATTCGTGGGGAAAAGATGTTGGTCCATGAATACTTCTTATAGTTCTTGATAAAATAGGTTGGAACCCCTCCCATTTCCACGGACTGAATATCCATGTCGTCCATGAATTTGTAGATAAGAGCAATGGTTATCTGTTCAACCTGACTTTTGGGGTCGGTTATCCTCCCAACAAGGATGTCCCTGCAATCATCAATTCTCTTCTTGGTCTGTTGGTCGAGCATCTTTAGTTCATGAATTTATTGAGGGGGACATGGTTTTTAATGTAATCGGGAATCAGGTGTTTGTATGGGGTGGGTAGTTCCTTGTAGGATTGACCCAATGGGTGAACATTTAGTTTCGCGTATTGCTTGGATTCGATGATTTCTCGTAACTCCGAATCCGTCACGTAATCGTAAAAAAAGTTCTTGACCGAAGGATAGGAATCCGTTTCGGGAATGTATCGGTCATCAAATTTTTCAAATTCTTCTTCCAACAATTCGTATTTGTTCTTGATGTAGGGGGTTTTCCCGAACATGAACTCCATGAGTTCTCGTACGCTGATTCGTCGGTCCACACCCAAAGATTTTCGGATTTTATCGAGGTTGAAATATTCCGCAGGTTTATCAAAGACATTCCTGACCATATAATCCTCAAGGGTATCCCAATCGGATTTGGAGACAAGGTCTTGAATGGTGGAATCTTGGGTGGTTTGTTCCCTGAACTTTTGGTAGGGTTCTCGGTCAACCCTCAATCCCTCGTAACCAATATCCGTTTCCTTGAGAAAAACCAATGGGTCATGGTCCTCGTTGTGAAACTCCCCCATCGGGTCCGCTTGAACTGGCGGTGGACCCTTGTCGGTGGATAATCGAGGTACAGGTAGTTTGAGGACCTCATCGTAGTTGAACTTCTCCTCGAAGTATTCACAATTCCCAAAAAAGTCAAATAGTTTAAATCGGGTTTTCTCCGTGGTCTGAACTGAAGGGGGATTTTCCCTGTTGGTCCATTGGTTCAAAAAATCGTGTTTTCTCGTTCCCCTTCCTTTCATCTGAATGAAATCACTTGGGGAGAAAACCGGTTTCATTAAAACCACATTCAACACATCGGGACAATCATACCCCGTGGTCATCATGGAACAGGTCACACAGACCCTTGTCTTGGAGGTCATGTATCCTTCAATGTAGTTTGCTCTCCCACTCAAGTTGTTGTTGGTAAAATTGGTGGTGAACGTTTGAGATTCAGGAATATTGGAGGTGACCTGAATGGCGAAGTCACTTTGGTATTTGTTTGGAAAATTCCTGTGTGCGAACTCATTGAGAATCTGTGCAATCTTTCCCGCATGTTTTTGGGACACACAAAAAATCAGGGATTTACCAATTTCTCCCGATATGGGGTCACGCAGTGCGTTTTCAAGGAAGGTTCGACAGAATATTCTATTGGTATTATCAGAAAAGAACTTCTTTTCGAAATCTCGATGACCAAAGGTCTCTTCGACCTCGTTTCCTTCCTCATCGGTTTCCTGAATGTGGAGTCCTTGGTCGGAGAGAAGTTGGGTGGTTATTTGGGTCCGAGCATCCACCACCACGGGGTTAATCAGATAACCGTCTCGGACCCCATCAAGAAGGGTATATTGATAGGTGGGTTCACCACTTTCACAACCGAAGGTGTGGTAGGTATCCAACATCAACCTACGTTCCATCTCTCGGGGGTCCCGATGGGTGAGTTCTTCCCGTTCAATTCTCTTGAGGTAATCCTTGGGGGTGGCGGTCAAACCAAGTTTGTAACCGATAAAATATTCAAAGACCTTTCGACTATTCCCCCCAATGGAACGATGGGCTTCATCACTAATGACCAAATCAAAATCATTGGGTTTGAAAATCCTTTTGTATCGATTCTTGACCATGAAGGATTGGATGGTCGAAACTACAATATGTGCTTTCGTCCATTCGTCCTTATTCTCCTTCCAAATCACACAGGTATAATCGGTTTTGAGGATTTGATTGAAGGACTTGTGGGCTTGTTCCTCAAGTTCAATTCGGTCCACCAAGAACAGGACCCGGTTGGCGTTGCTCGTTCGAAGAAACAACTTAATGATTGCGGCCGCCACACTGGTCTTCCCTGTTCCCGTGGACATTTCAAGAAGGAATCTGTCGTTACCATTTTGAACACTCCTTTGAATGGATTGCACCGCTTGAAGTTGATAGGGTCTCAGGAAAACCAACTTGTTCTTACCGATGAAGTCCTTTCGGGTGGATGAGTTAATGTATTCGGGGTCCTGAGCGTAGTTGGAGTATTGGGACAGGACCAAGAAATCCTCCGAGACAGATTCATTTGAAAGGAGGGTTGGGTTGGGATGGTAGTCCGAATACCCTTCAAGGGTTTCTTGTGTCGGAAAGACATTGATGACCTTGGGGTTTCCCGTGTTCAGGTCCCATAGGTAGTGGATATTCGAATTGGACAGAATAACAAACCGAGCATCCAAGGAACGGGCGTAGGTTCTTGCTTGTTCCTTACCAACCAAGGGGTCCTTGTCCTCATTCTTTGCCTCAACCACCGCCAAAGGAAAGTTCTTTCGGTCATGAAGAACATAATCGGCGAATCCTCTTGTTCCGTTTGAATTTATACGGGATTCTACCTTCACATTGGATGGTCTAGCCTCGGACCCTACGAGGACCCATCCACTCTCCTCGAGGAGTTGATTGATTCTAAGACGGGCTTGTGCTTCTTTGCTCATTGAGGTTCATGTGTTGGAGGGGTCAAGTTTTCAAAAATACCTCGTTTATTTTAGATTTCCCTTCAAAATCTTCGAATACGGGGGGATTTAAGGTTTTGCAACAATATTGACTTGAAGAATAACCTCCTTCAAAATTAAAGGAAGTCCAAATCCCCCATTTATTGGTCCACCAGTCGATTTTAAGGGGTGGGACCATACACAGACAGGAAATACAATTTGGAGGTCACAGAGGGTCTCCCATTCAGTCTCAAGAGAATATTGACCCTATTTGGCAGAGGGGGTTCGGCACAAGGGTTTGGAGAACCTATCCTCGGGGGACATCAACCTGAGTCCGAGGACCCGGTATTGTCTGGTACCTCCACCCTTCGAATCCCTAATGTTGGGGTTTTCGTAGGGTTTTAGGTAGAGGACATTGTAGGTCCTGTAAAGAAAATGGTAGGGGGTTTTGTAGAACCGGTAGGGGTATTGGTAGAGGTTTTGGTTATTCGATAGAAAGTGGAATACCCTCTATTTTTGGAGTTTTTGACTACAATCTGATACAAAAAGCCTCTGCTCGGTTGTTTTATGTTCCGATGATTATTTTTTTTGCAAAATTTTGAATAGCAAACAAATAAGGTTAACTTTGAATAAGTTTTAAGACAAACCATTTAAAAATGAAAAATAAACAAATTCTCTTCACATTATACATTTTCTTCGCAACCATTTGCTTAATTAGCTGCACTGAAAAATCATCTGATAATGAAAACTCTAAAGACAACGTTATTTTTGGGGTTTATCAAGCAGATTGGATGGCATTACGATACTATCTATACCATGATTCTACATTTTACAAGGTGGAAGGTGAGACCGAGATATCCAATAGTGAATTTGATGGCCCTAGTGCAATAACGACTTACAGCCTTGTAGAACCCGTTGGATTTGGAACATATACAGTATTTCAAGAAGGTGAAAATAGAATCTTAAAATTCAACTATAAGCAATTCCATGGGTCGGCATGGAATTTGTCATCTCGCCATAAAATTGAATCTGACCAGTCGTTTTTTTCTATTAACGAAGTCCATGTCAAAGAAACATTTAATAAGGTTGGTGGAGTGAGTGCGTTATTACCGAAATAAGCTACCAAAAGCACATCTACAGTTTATTATCCAAGTTTTGTATCAGCCCCTTATTAATTGGAGAAAATCCAGAATTGAAGTTAGGTCTCTTTCACTCATTCGGGGGTTTATTATGCATGACCGGTTGAAAATTTTCAACCAGTGTCACCTCTTTTTTGGTTAATAGGGGGATATCACTGAACCGTTGTGTCACCCCCATTCATCGAATCCCGTCAAAATCTTGATTCTATGACATCCGGTTTCATCACAGATGGGTTGGTATTTCAATCTTGACCTCTTAAAATGTCCCAAATTGGGTCATAGGGACTCGAACGATTAAATCAAATCTGAAACCATCCACTCCTTCGACCAAAGAAAATGTGGGCATGTCAGGTGGGCATGTAGGTGGATTTATGGGATGAAATCGTGACCATAACCCCTCCAAATTGATTGGAAACGAGGTTTTTGATTGGTAAAAAGGGGTTCGATGAATAGAAGTTTCCTAAACTTTAGATATGGGTTCGATTCCCGTCGAGGCTACAAAAAAAACCCTTTAGGCCTCGTTTGGAGGCTTTTTGGGGAGGTGGGTG